>Ga0209737_10000588_pt1 | contig 29090 bp, 21 predicted proteins | sample TergutCu122P3_FD_187284 | JGI IMG/M metagenome (GOLD analysis project Ga0209737, IMG submission 187284) | Cubitermes ugandensis P3 segment gut microbial communities from Kakamega Forest, Kenya - Cu122 P3 (SPAdes) (version 2) | ecosystem: Host-associated > Arthropoda: Insects > Digestive system... | reverse complement strand
TGCAAGCAGCAAAACCTGCTCCGCATTCTCACATGGCGAGGTTGCTGGACAGTCTTCAGCGGACACAGCCTGTGCAGGCACAACCTCAGCAGGCAAAACTTCAGCTTCAGGTGCTTTGGGAGGTGGTGGGGGGGGAGGGGCTGCGCGACGCGGAAATTCGTCAATGCCCAACAATACTTTGCCGCAAGTTGGCGCCGTCGGCTCAGCCTCGCCCGGCATGGGTTGGGTTGACTCCAACGCTGCTTGCTGAAGCTCAAAGTCTCGTTTCAGCAACCTGTTGAGCAAAAACTGCAAAGCATTCAACAAGGGGGAGCGCTTCTGGCTGGCTGCCTTCAGCGGAGAATCCGCCGAAGCAATGTGCATCGCCACAGCCAACTGCCCATCCTCCCTCTCCTCAAACTCTAAGGGGACTTCACCTTGTCCCATACAACGCAAAAGCTCCGACAAAACCAAAGCTACCTGCGCACGCCTCCTGGGCGTTTCCACTGAAACCACAAACACCTCTTTTGCTAAAACCACCCCATTTGTTTGTTTCTATTCACGTACCCTTAAGACAGCTGCCCTCAAGTCACGCCAAAAACGCGCCAGAGTATGGCATTCCCTCTAAATAATATATTCTAGTTTTGACATGAAGGGCTGTCAACTTCACAGTTGCCCCCGCCCTCCTAAAAGCCCCCCTGCAGGCTGAGCAGGGCACCACCTTGCGTGGGGGCAAAACCCACGCTTAAGTTTCTTTTCACCTGCCACTCGGGCGCGAAAAAAAACAGCGCGGTGCCTGTCACTGCTGCGACACCCGCTACGGAAAGGGAAACAATGGCAATGGTTTTTTGGGTGTTTATTTTGTCTTTCAGCTTCTGCACCGCGGCGGGGCTTGCGTCAGCACGGACAGCACGCGTGTCGTTCCCAGCGGAGTAGCGCCTTTTATAGTCGCGGTGGTTGTTGTCGGCCATGAGGGCAAACACTGTCCCCAGCAAGGTGGCACCGCCAGCGCTGCCCAGCAGCACATAGGAGGTGGTGCGCATGGGGGAGGTGGGCGTCTCCGGCAGCATCAGCTCCCCAGCCAATGCAGGCTTGTCGGTTTGCACCGCTTCCCGGCTTTGCGTTGTCAGGTTTTTGGACTGTGCGGAAGCATTGGGCCAAACCACCCCCTGCGCCCCCGCCTGTACCGCCATAAGCCAAACCATACACGCTACTGCATACAACCATCTCAATTGCATAAACACTCCTTCAAAAGCCTCCCCACGGGCCATGGGCTATGTATGCACCCCAAAGGCTATATGGCACACAGTGGGAGAGAAAGCAAGGGGAGAAGGAGGCCCTCCGGGCGAGCGGGGTGTCGCACGGAGGGGGAAAACCTAATTTGCGCTGGCGGCAGGGCCCTTTGCCTCCGGTTTCCATGGGCCATATTTTCCCTTCATGCCTTTGCGCCCCTTCCCCCATTTTTCGCTGCGCAGCTTCTCCCATTGCTCGGCCCCCAACTCCTGGCGCAAGGCCAACAGCCACTTCATATGGCTTTTTTTCAGCTCCAACTCCGCGGAAGAAACGGCGGACAACTTCGCCATCACCTCCTCCTCATTTGAAGAAAACTGAAAAAGGGCTTGTCTCAAAGCCTCGTGGGCTTCTTTCAGGGCCACGTGGAGAGGCTGGCTGGTTTCGCGCGCTTGTTGCAGCATCTGCTCTATTTTCCGGGTTTGCTCCGCAGAAAGCTTCAACTCCTTCAGCTTTTGTGCGGGAAGGGACTTGGGCATCCACCCCTCCCCACCATACATATGCATTCCTTCGCAATGCCCACCTTCCCCACTTTTGGCCGGTTGCGCCATGACCGCAAAGGAAGCCAGAAAACTCAGCAACCCTATTTTTATTCCTCTGTTGCTCATATCACTTTTCCTTTCTTTTTTTCTTTGTGACGGTTTCTTTGTGACGGTTTCTCTGTGGCGTTTGAGTGCGCCACCTTAAGTCCTCCCTGAAGAAGCTCGACAGCAGGGCCCGTCTGGGGCTAGCATTGAGACGCTCATCTGCTCTTTTTATTCTCTGCACTTGAAATTTTTTGAGCAAACTTGCAAAAAACAATGGACTTGTTGGCCAAAACTTCTCTTTCGCATCCGCAACCTCAAAACAGCATTCCGGGCTACAGGCTGGAATATTTGCTGGGGCGGGGAGGTATGGGAGAAGTCCATAAAGCAACACAGCTCTCTTTAAGCAGGCCTGTCGCCGTTAAATTGCTTTCCACAGAGTTGTCCAAGGACGAGGGCGCGGTGGCACGGTTTGAGCGTGAAGCTGCTGCCATGGCCACACTCTCGCACCCCAACATCGTCACCATTCTGGACAAAGGGTTTGCGGGGCAAACCTATTATATTGTCATGGAGTACATTGATGGGCCTTCCCTGCGCGAGGTGTTGTGTGAGCCCGGGTTTGAGCCCATGTCCGCCTTAAAGCTGTTTCACAACATCTGCCAGGCCGTTGCTTATGCGCATACACGCGGCGTCATTCACCGCGACTTAAAACCTGAAAACATTCTCATTGACAAACACGCCGGCAACATCCCCAAAGTCATGGACTTCGGCCTTGCAGGCTTGACAAAAGACGGCAAGGCTTCGCCCAAACTGCTGAATTTGACGCAGTCCTATATGGCCATGGGCACCGCAGCCTATATGGCGCCGGAGCAGCAGACGGATGCGCGCAGTGCGGACCAGCGCGCCGACATTTTTTCGCTGGGCATTCTGCTTTATGAAATTCTCATCGGCCAGCCGCCTCCGCGAGGCGTCTGCTCTTTGCCCTCGGAGCAGAAACCCTTCCTCGACAAGCGCCTGGACTCCATTGTCAGCCGCTGCCTCAAGCATGAGCCCAGCCAGCGCTTCGCTTCCGTGGAAGAGTTAATGGAGGCCATTGCGCCTTTGCTGCCCGAAACCCCGGAGCTTCATATAGGGCAGAAAGGGCGCTGGCTTCGCACCAAAGCCAAACTCAAACGCGCCTCCTGGTGGGCGCTGGCCATATTCAGCACGCTGTTTGTCCTGTTTTCCTGCCTTGTCCTCTCCGGAAGCTTTCGTGGACAGGACAACGCTGCCCCCCTGGGCATTCAGCTGATTACGGAAACGGGTTTGCGTTGGCCCCTTCTGGCCCAGGGCCGCATTGAGTCCCCCGGACGCCGGGCAGTGCTGGGAGAAGGGCCGGACACTCTGGCGCTGGTTGCCAAAGGAAACAAACCGGAATTGAGTGAAGGTGAAATTCACTTCAACCTTGACTCAAAACTTCCAGCAGGCCTCGTGGAGCTGGACTTCAACACGACAGGCGAGGGGCTGGAGGCCTCTGTGCTGGTGAAACTTCTCGAAAAACCCGCTTCCGCCCTGGAGCCACTCTACTCTGTGCTGCGCGGCCCCAAACCCGAAAACCGCAGCGCCCTCATGCTGGTGGGAGAAAATGGCCGCTATGTGGCACTGCTTTTGTCGGCCAACGAAGGCCCTCCCATTCTCGAGTGGGCACTTGGCTCCGAAAAACGCGGCGCCCTCCTGGCCCCCTTGCCCCTCTCCTCCACAACCATTTCCTTAAGCCTGCATATTGAGCCTGAAACCGGTTTGCTCTCCGCCTTCATCGGCAAAGGCAGAGACAAACGTATGCTTGGAGAGCCCATACACCTGGGGGCGGACTGGTTGGGTTTTTTCGGGCAAGCCCCCCACCTCGCTGTAGGTTGCCTCGAGGGGCCTTGTGTTTTTTCACAACCCGAAATTCGTGCCTTATACCGGCCACCACCACCTCCGCCTACGCCCCTTTCTCCTCTTTCTCCTCTCATTCCTGAAATACTTCCTGTGCCCGTGCTTGCTTCCCCCTCAAAACCTGTCGCCAAAGCGCCTCCTGCACCTCCGCCCCCTGCACCTCCTGCGAAAAAAACCACCAAAGCAACGGCAACGGTAGCACCGCCTGCACCACCTGCACCTCCCAAACCTCCCCCTCCTGCCAAAAAAACTGCCAACAAAACCGGAACGGCGCCTCCTTCAAAAAAACCCACCCGCTAGCAGGTGGACATTCGACATTTTCTTCTGAGGTATTTCGTCATGCGCTTGCTCCTTCTGTTGAGTTTTGCTTCCGTCTTTTTCTGGGGCTGTGCCCAGGCACCCAAACCTGGCCTCGTTGCCCTCGAAAAAGCCTACTTGGGCCAGGCAGGCTCCGCGCGCCAGTTGGCCATGGCCGGACATTATGCCTGGTTGTCCGCCGACAACCCCAAAGAGGCCCAAACCCTTTTTGACAAAGCGCTGAAGCAGCAAGACGATGAGCCGTGGGCACTGTATGGCCTTTTGTCCATGGCTTATGGCCATGTGGACCCTCAGCGACAAGCCGACTTCGCACTGCGACTTCTCGAAACCCAGGGCGCACACCCGCTGGCGGAAGCCGCTGCCCAAAGCCTCTCTCAAATTCAGGGGGTTTCTCCAGGTTTGGATGCGTACATTTTCAAACGCCTCCTGCCTTTGCGCTTAAGGGGTGAAGCGGCTGTCTTCAGGGCGGACATTCTCTCGGACATTGCCTACCGCCAGGGCGACTTTGAAAACGCTCAGCGCTTCCTTCAAGACAGCGGCAAACCCCAGGCCTGGAGTTTGATAGGGCCTTTGTTTCCCTCGCGCCTGTTGAGTTTTGCACAAAAACTCGACATAGAAACAACGGGAAATTTGCAGAGGCTTCCGGACAATGTGCTGGGCCCTGTACGTTTGCGTACGCTGAATACGCCCCTGGGGCTTCACCAAATTCCTCATGAGGGCAATGCGGGAGAAATATATGTGCTTGCCACGGACGTGGAAGTCCACACAAGCGGCCTTTATGCCCTCCGCGTTTCCTGGAATGAAAACCTTCTGCTGTATGTCAACCAGCAACAGGTTTTAAACGCCGTCCACTTCCCCACCCTCAAGCCCCGCCTTCAAACCATTGTCCTCCACCTGGAAGCCGGGTGGCACCGCCTCATGCTGCGCAGCCCCTCCATGCGGGCCGACAGCCATATGGACTTTCGAGTTTTTCCGCTGGTGTCTGCTGGGAGAGGGGGGGGAAGAGGAGCCGTAACTGCCGCTGCCAACACCAACACCAACACCAACACCAACACCAACACCTCCTCCCCCCTCCACTTCCGCGCAGCACAGGGCCAGCCCCCCCGCCCTCCTGCGCAGGTGGAAACCAAAGTCTATTTCCCGGGGGATGTGTTGTTTGAAAACCTTCGCCAGGAAGTGGGTGATGGGCTTGCTGCCTTTGTTGTCGCCCAAACCTACGCTGCACAGGATGCAAACCAGGCCAGACGCTTTCTGGGGTTTTGGCCGGAAAACGTCTCCTCCTCCCCCATTCACCTTTTGCGCGCCGAAATAGAAGCGGCAGACGCACACATGTTGGAGGCAACCGCACGTGGAAAGGTTTCTTTGGAGCTTGAAAATGCGCGTCAAAAAAACCCTGAATTGCTGCGCGCAGCCCTCCTGAGTCTGCGGTTGGCTCTCAGCGAAAACCGTCCAGCGGCTGCGGAGCAGTTGCTGCAGGAAACTCAGAAACACGCGAAGCCTTTGCCGGCGGAGTTTGAATTTGAAAACGCACGCCTCTATTTGGAGTTGGGACTGGAGGCGGAAGCCCGGAAAATTGCCGAGCGTCTTTCCCATTCCGCAGAGGGCTTGTGCAGTGCCCGTTTTCTGCTGCACCAACTGGCCATGAAAGCGCGCTCCGCCAAGCAAAGCCAGACAAGCCTCGAAGCTTTTTCTCTTTGCCCCGGCGCGGAAGAAACACTCATGGCTTTTTCCGGAGTGCGGGGAGACTGGGAAAAACTCTTGTCCGTTTTAGAGCGTCTGGAAAAAGAGGATGAGAGCAGAGCTGCTTTGCTGCTGGAGGAGCACACGCGTGTTTTGGTGGCCCAACGTCGTTTTGAAGAAGCTTTGCAATACCTCAAAACTTTGGAGGCCAAGTGGCCATACAAAGTCAGCATTCATTATTTTCTGGCCGACATTTATGAGACGCTGGGACAGCCCAAGCAAGCTTTGCAGGCCAGGCAAGAAGCTTTGAAACGCATGCCTTATGACTTGGCCTTGCAAAGGCTGGTGCAGCGCTCGCTTACAGGAAAAGAATTGCTCGACGAATTTGCCATTTCCACGCAAGACGCACTCAAAGCCTATGCCCAATCCGAGCGGGCGGAAGCCAGCGACACCGCCTATGTTCTGGATGCGAGCGCCATGCGTTTTTTTGAGGATGGCTCCATGGTGGAGCGTACGCACATTATTGAAAAAGCTTTCTCTCAGCGCGGCGTCGCACGTACCGCCGAAGTGGACATTCCACCCGGTGCCATTGTCCTCAAACTTCGGACTTTGAAAGCGGATGGAAGCATTCTCGAGCCAGAGTCCATTGAGCACAAAAACAGCATCAGCATGCCGGCAGTTGAGCCTGGAGACATGGTGGAAGTGGAATATTTAAGCTCCCAGGCCTCCCGCAACTTGTTGCACCCGGGGTTTTCTTCTCCATCGTTTTTCTATCACATCCCCTTCAAGCCCAACAGCTGGTCCACGTTGACGGTGGTTGCACCCAAAACTTTCAAAGTCCAAGTGGACGCCCATGGCATGCAGACGCTTCCGCCCAAACTCCAGGGCGACGAGTTTGTGTTTCACCATGAAGAAAGAAACCTTCCCGCTTTTGAGGTGGAGTTTAACTCTGCTCCTTCGCAAATGGAGTGGCTGCCTTTTGTGAATGTGGGCGCCAACCCCGGCTATGAGGGTTTTGTCCTCGCGGCAGCCGACAGAAGCCTTGGGCTTGGGCAAGTCAGCTTTGAGGTGGCGCAGTTTGCACAAAAAACCGCCGCGGGCAAACAGGGCCTTGCCGCTGTGGAGGCACTTTATAATGCCGTGCATACCCAAGTCATTGACGGCAACAACGCGCAAATTTCCGCAGCAGCCACCCTGGGCAATGAGCGAGGAAGCCGGTTTTGGCTTTTGTATGCCGCACTCAAGTCCCTCGGAGTGGACGTGCGTGTCGCTGTGGCCACAACTGTTTTCTCAAACCCAACTCCCCTGCTGTTTCCCCCTCCCAATAACCTGAGCTATTGGTGTTTGAGGGTGAAACTCGCAGGGCACCCCGTGTTGTGGTTGGATACCTCTACGCGTTTTCTCTCCTTTGCCACCTTGCCGGAATATGCAGACAGCCAAACGGCTTATGTCCTGCCTGAGCCGGGCAAGCCTCTCGAAGTGACACGCTTGCCTCCTTCCGCCGCCCCCTCTTTGCGCAGCTTCAAATTCAACCTTCAGTTGGATGCGGAAGGCAACCTCTCTGGCGAAGGAGAGGAAATGTACAGCGGTTTTATGGCAGCCAAGTTGACGGAGAATTTCGGCAAACTTCCCGAGGAGCAACAGCAATTCAAAGTGCAAGAAAGCGTCAGCGCGCAGTTTGCGGGCGCTGCTGTTGACAACATTGAAATTTTGCAAAGCCAAGCTCCCGGAGAAGCTTTTGTGGTCCGCTACCAAATGAAAGCCGAAAGCTTTGCCTCCGCCATGGATGAAAACCGATGGTTGCTGCCTGCCCTGAGTCCCCTTCAAAACCTCGGACAACGTTATGCGTCTTCGGGCTTTCGCAAAACAGCACTCTTCATTCCTTCCCCGGAAAACGTCAAAATCCAACTGAAGCTGAGTCTGCCTGAAAATGTCGAGCTGATGGAGCCTGTGGACACCAAACAAGTCCTCTCCCAATGGGGAAGTTATGTGCGCCATGAAATTTTCAACAAAAATGTTTTTTCGTTGGAAGAAAGTTTCCAATTGAAGCAAGGGCGCATTTCTCCCGGAGATTATGAGCAATTTGTCGGTTTTGCGGGGGAGGTGGATTTGTTTCAGGCACACGAATTCACCCTTCGCCAACGCCCATAAACTTATTGCAACTTAGTCTCATCTGTGTTTTTTTGCACAGCCAACAGCGGAGGGTTTGTGTCCGTCAAAGTCAAGCATGTTGGGTTCGACAATTTTGGGCAGTTTTTGTCATTGCTGTGCATGGTCCACTGTGCGCTCATGCCTTGGGTGCTGGTGAGTCTGCCTGCGGCAACCCCCTTTGTGGAAAGCTGGCATCCCGTGCTGTTTGCTTTGGTGCTGGCAACGTGTTTTTTGGCGCTGGTGCCAGGCTCTCGCCAGCACCGCCGCTGGGATGCATGGCCCTGGGCTTTGGCGGGCATTGCTTTGTTGGCCTCTGCCATGTTGTTTTTTCATGAAAAACCCTTCTTCGAAATCCTCTTCTCCGCCCAAGGGGCTTTTTGCATGCTGGTGGCTCACCACAAAAACCGGCAACACCTCAAAAACTGCAGCTGCTGCCGCAAGCCCTTTGCAAACAAAACCTAAGCCGGTCTAAAACACATATTCCTTGCCGGGCTCCATGACAGAAAGCCTTGAGTCTCCAAGTGCAGAAAGCTCTTGCACAATGGTTTCTCTATAAGAAGCTTTGAGTCCCACAGCGAGAATTTGCAGGTTTTTTGCCTGAAGCTTTTGCAATTCTGCCTTCAGCGCCGCCGGTGTCAAATGGCCTGAGCGTTGGGCCAAATCTTCCAGGTGGTTTGGGTAGGAGGCTTCCACCAACAAAGCTTTTAGGTTGGGGCTTGCGTTTGCGCGGGCCCACGTCTCATCGGTTTCGGCGGAGTCAGAGCCAAACACCACACTCGTCTGGCTGTCGGCCACCACCAAACCCACGGTGGGTACCAGGTGGTTAACGGCGAAGGCGGTTATTTGAAAGTGCGCAATGGAGACAGGTTTTCCCAGAGGCAGGGGACAATAACACATGACGGGGCCATGGCTGTTCGAAAGTTTCGAAAACCGCGGGTACACCATGTTGTTGAAGACGTCTCTTTCAAGCAGCTCAATCACATCCGGCGTGGCGTGGATGCGGACGGGCGCCGTGAGAGAGCCAAACAACTCGTCGATGAAAATGGGCAGCGTCGCAATGTGGTCTGCGTGAGAGTGCGTTATAACAATGTCGCGTAAGTTTTGTCGCTGAAAGTCGCTTAAGCCCAAAGCCAGACTGCCCGCATCCACAGCAAGCAAATCATCCAGCACATACGAAGTCAGGCGCTGTGCAGGAAGCATGCGCCCGTCAATGCCATAGGAACTGGGTAAAAGCTTAATTCGCACCAGCGGAGACTAACCAGAGTTTCTTAAAACCAAGAACAGCAAAATGTCATTTAAACTCTTTTTCATTCTTTTTAAAGGCGCCGACGCCTTTTCGCCGCACAAACTCAATATTCGCGCTGGGGGTGACAAAGGCCATCCTCGTTGAGGTGCCCAAATGTGGATAAATTATATTGGATAAAATCATTCAAATTCTGAAGGCCTCCCACCCTGTTGTCACCATAGGACAACACTTCTCCCGCCTTTTTTTCACCCTCTTGCAAAGTTCCACAATAGCGAACAGGAATTTCATTTTTCTGGGCATCTTCAACAGCCAAATAATTCACCTTTGCCAAATCCGCGTTGGTGACAGGTGTCATGTCGGGTGCTGCACCTGCTTCTGTGGTCTTGCGTGCAGCCCAGGCATCCAACCGCAGGGGAGCATCCTCTTTCAAAGCTTCCCAAAACAAGTGGTCAAAATGCAAAGTAGCCACCACATCCACAAAGGCATTGTCTTTCACCTGGACACCTCGGACAGAGGCCCCAAGCTGAGGGTTTTGACAGTTTTTGTAGGTGACAGGCATGTCAAAGCCGAGCTCAAAACGAAATTCTTCCGGCAAGCGTTTAAAGTCATATGTGACAGCATTTCGGCACTGCTCGCCTCCTTTAAACCTGGCGCTTCCACGCACAAACACGCTGTAGCCTTTTTCCTGCATGCGGACATAGTCTGCCTGGGAAGTTTCACCCAAACCCAGTTGCACAGCTTCGGGGGTTGCGCGGACCAGGCTGTAGCCAAAAGCATAGCGGGTTTGTGCGTCAAACGCCGGCAAGCCTTTTTTCTTGTTCTGCTTGGCCAAAATACCCAGGGCATGCTCGTGTCCATGCGAACCGAAACCGCCACTGCTTTTAAGCTCAACGGCAAACACCCCCTCCAATTCGGCCACCACAGGGCCTGTTTTGGACGGGTCTCCCGAAGACATGTCGGGGTTTTCTGACAACTGCACATGGGCAAGGGTGACAAGGGCACTTTCAAAAGAAATCTCCCACCCATCCTCAAAATAAATGGCATGGCCGCCATAGGTGCCTGTGCTGGGCGGGAAACGAATGCCATGCGCAAGCATTTCTTCTCCGGAAACCAGCACACGAAAACTTTTGGGGGGAGGGTTGTGCAAGTCCAACGTTTTTTCGTCGGAGCACGCCCCCATGCCCAGCGACAGCCACAGCAAAACCATTTTTCCGTTCCGCATCATTGCACTTCCTCAAGCACTTTCGTTGTTGAATTCAAACGCTCTTCAAATGAAAAAACATAGGGGCCCATGTTGGCGCGCATTCCTGAATAGAGGGCATTGTCGGCCTGGCCTGCCGTCTGGTCTTTAAAGCGGTAGAGTGGAGCTTCAGAAACTTGGGTGAGTTTTGAAAACTCAACATTGGCAAACCAGGCCGAAGGCAACACTTTCAAAATGAGCAGGCCTTGGTTTTTGAGTGTCAGCTGTACAGGAATGGGGGTGACAATGCGTTGCCTGCAGAGGGGGTTGGAGCCGGGCAATGCCGGGTGGGTGGGCGGCTCCGCCCGGTTTTGTCCAATCGTCAATTGCGCCTCAAAAGGCCAACGCTGGCCCTCTTTTGTCGCCACACCTTTCACTTCCAAAATGACGGTTGTGTCCTCCGCCGCATCCACGTTTCCGGAAGAAAACCAAATTTCCCCCGCCCTGGACGGCTCCGTTGTGCCGTTTCCTTTCACCGGGAAAGCCTGTCTTTTTTCTAAAAGCGCATCCACACGCAAGCCGCCGCGGACTTCCGCGGAATAAATGCCCGGCAGGACACACGAGGTTTCCAATGTATAATTCCCCGGTGCGCTCTGGTTGAGGTAGAGCGCTCCTATGAAAATATGCGCCGACTCCAAATGCACCTCATAACCCAATGGGGACACAAAGTGCCTGGAGGCCTCATCTCCCACCGCCACCACCTCAAACTCAATGAGCTCTCCCCCTGTGCTTGAAACACAACTTTTAAGCATCCACGCCACGCATGCAAAAGCCAACAACGAGGCCAAGCTTCTCAATTGTCACCCCCAAGGTTGATGGCCAAAGAAACCCAAAACGCCCGTGGAGCACCCGCGACAAAATGCCGTGCCGGAACCAAAGGTGGAGGCGAAAGCGCTGTCGCCTGGAAATGGGAAACATAGTTGTATTCCGAGAGGCGGTAGCGGCGGTTGAAGAGGTTGGTTAGGGCAAAGCCCAGTGTGAAATGGCGCCATTGCCATTCTGCGTTGGCATCCACCACAAAAATGGAATGGCTGCGTTGCCCATAGGGCAGAGGGCGCCGGCCCACCCAGTTGATGCCGAGGCCCAGGCGTGCCATGAGGCTTTTCCCCCAAAACTCCCAGGGAGTGGCGCCAAACAAGGCACCGTCAAACCTTCCGACAAAGTCAGGGACATAGGGCACCAGCAAACCGGTGTCGTCGAAGGTGGATTGCACCCAGGTTGCATTCGCAGACATGTCAAAGAAGCTGCCCACAAGCCGCCCGGCAAGCAAGGTGCCCAGGCGCGTTGTGCCCCCTCCCAAAATGTTGCGCCCCGCTTGCTCGCTGAAAATGAAGTCTTTGTCCACATGCGTTCCAAACAACACAGCACGTGCATCCAAAGTCGCAAAACCCCATTTCCGGTTATAAAGTGTGCCGACTTCCCAGGCGCTTAAGGTGGCAAAAGGTGTCTTCAAGTCCTGCCCTATGTATTCCGGGTCCATGGAGCGAAATCCCCGCCCGTAGGCGCCGGTGAAAGAGAAGTCTCCAAAGGGCCCCAGCAAAGCACTGGCCTTGGGGACAAACATGCTTCCCGCTGTGCTTAATTTTTGGAAGCGCTCTCTATGGACACCAAAGTCACGCTGGCTTAAGCAGCTTTCGTCCAAAGGGGGGTTGGAGGAGGAGGGGCGGCGTACCTCTTTGACAAAACAATTGTCTGTCACGGAATAAGCAAGCAACTCCCAGCGCAGACTTCCGCGCAGGCTTAAGAGGTGCCAGGGTTTTAATTCCACGTCGGCATAGAGGCCTATGTCACCCAGGACAGAGTCCAAGTCCTTGTCCACATGGTAGGGAATGTCTGTGCCGGCAAACAACCTCGTCTGCTGCCCGGAAACCACGTCCACGCGTGCGAAATAGCCCAGCTCCCACTCCAGGGGCAGCTGCCACAACTGTGTCCTCATCCTCCCATAACCACTCCCTCCTGCCATGAAGGACTGGGAGGTTTTGTCCAGCATGTCACCGCGCTGAGCGTGAAGGCTTTGGTGAGGCAACTGCAAGTCCAAAACAAAACCTGTGAAATTTTCCCGAAGGCGCATGTGTCTGAAACCAAAAAACACCCGCTGCTCATGGCGAAAGGCGCCCTCTTTGCCCACAAGGCTTGCCAGCAAACCCAGCTGAGCAGAATCTCCGCCCTGGCCTAAGTCATAACTGTCAAAAAAACCCTTCTTCCCTGCTTGCAAGTCATCCTCACGCAACACGCCAGCGGAATGGCCGCTTCCAAAATAGGCGAAGGAAAAAAGGCGCAGCGACAAAGTTTCGGCCACAGGAAACAGTGTTTGTGCCATGGCGGAAGCGCTGCGTGCGTCTCTGTTTTGCCCAAAGCCCTGGGTTTGGTAAATTTGGGCACCCACAAAACTTTGCCCATCTCCCGAAGCAGGCCGCCACAGCGCAAGCAAACGTCGCATGCCGTGCGTCCCTAAGCTTCCTTTGAGTGTCATCCCTTTTTGCTTAAGCCCCAGGCGGTATTCCGCGCTGCCTGCAACCGCAAAATTGCCTTGCCTCGAGTCAAAGGGGCCTTCAAGCACACGGACGGACTCTACCAACTCGGGAATGAGGAAGTGCAAATCGGCATAGCCGTTTCCGTGAATGTTACCTGCCTGGTTTGCGGGAAAACCTCCCACCCACAACTCTATGTCCTGCCCCTCCCGCGCATCAAACCCCCGCAGAAAAATGCTCTCCGCATGCAAAGCCCCCCCCTCATTCACCAACAAAATTCCCGGTGCAAGGCTCAACAATTGCGCAGCAGAATTCCTTGGAACCAGAGCCAAAGCGCCCACCTCCACTTGAAAGTCTCCCGCACCTCGACTCTTCGAAATGCTTTGCCCACTTACGACAGTGGACAACACAGGCTGGTTTCCCAAGTCTTCTTCCAAAAAGGCTTCAGGCAAAACCTCGTCGGGTTGAGGCAACAGTCCGGCGGTTTCTTCCGCTTTTTCTGCGGTTTCTTTTTCTGCATTCTCTGTGGCTGCATTCTCTGTCTCTGAATTTTTTGTGGCTGAAGGCTCCGTTGCTTCTGTTGCCTTTTCCAGCTCCGGCTGCACATTGGCCAAAGCCGGCTGCGCAGCCGCAGGTGCCATTCCCAGGCACAGCCAGAAGGCAAGAAAAAGCCCAAACCACGTCATGCAATGCCTACCTCGTTGAGAGGTTTCGGTATAACCAGCCCCCAAAGGCAAAGCAACAGTTATTGCAACTGTGTTGCGAAAAGAAAAAGCGCTTTATTTTCTTCTGCGGCGCAAAAGAAGGCCAAAAGCCAGCAAGCCCCAAAAACCCTCTGGGGAAAAAACCGTCGCGCTGCATGAGCAGCCTGAAGAAGCCACCTCACCGACGGTCCAATTCCAAGTGGCAGGCACAAGCTCTCTCTGGTCGGCAAAGTCAACGGCGCGCACTTGAAAGCGATGAGCGCCCTGAGTCAGGCTGTAAATTCGAAACGGGCTGTTGCAATGCTCAAACGCACCCTCGTCAACCCGGCATTCAAAGGAGACTTGCCTTCTTGGCGAAGCAAATTCAAAAACAGCCAGACTGTTCTGGTCCTGCTTGTAGGGCCTTCGGGTGATGAAGGTTTTGGGGTTGCCCCGAAGGAAGGTGAATTTTTGGCTTGTCCAGTGGCGTTGGGCCGCGTCTTTCTCGAGAATGTCCACCCAGGCTGTCACTTCATGCTCGCCCTCTGCAACATCCACAACGTTGCATTCCCAAGTCCCGTCAGGCATCACTTCAACCCTCTCGCAAACAGGCTCGCTTAAGCCGTTGAGATAGATGCTCAGCGGGAAAAAGGGCTCTGCCTTGCCGCGCAGAACCAAAGTCGTGCCGCCGAGGTATGTGTTTCCGTCCTTGGCGGGAGGCATCCAGACACTGGGTTTGAAGGCCTGGGTATCACCCAGGATGGCCCAGGTGTATTCCAAGGGGGTTGCGTTTTGCACGTTTTCTGAAATGGCTGCATCCACCACGCGTACTTGAAAGTGGTGCAGCCCAGGAGAAGAGGGAGGGGTGGACACCACATAACGAAGGGTGTTGAGCGCAGGAAGAGGCAAAGGAGAGCCGCAAGAGCCATAGGGGTCTCCATCCACACGGCATTGCAAACTTCCTGGATAGTTATTTAAATCTACATTGGGCCAGCTGAGCTCGAAGACAATCTCTTCTTCTCCACCACTTGAGACAATGGGAGGCATTTTCTTTCCGCCAATGCTGCCAGGCCGGATTTCTTCGCGTACGGCAAAAGCAGCACTTGTGGAGGACAAGCGGTTTTCATTCCAGGCATACACCTGAGCTGTGTAGTCACCGTTATACAAAATTTTCGAGATGGGGCAGCGCCACCTTCCTGTCGCATCCGCAACCAAATGACACTTCGCAACAAAACCTCCACCGGCTGGTATCGGCACCAACACCAACAAGCGGGCGCCGGGTGGAGCCTGCCCCTCCACGGCAGCCAGTGAGCTGTGCTGAACGCCTAGGCTGTCGCGAGGGTTGTCGATGCTCACCGGACCCAGCTCCCCTGTGCGCGAGGTGCGCCTCCACGTTTGAGTTTGAGGTGCACCTATGACGCCCGCAGCATTGACGGCGCGTACACGAAAAGAATGGGTTGTGTTTTCGCGCAAGTCGTTTGCAAGGTGGGGGCTTGTGCAATTTTTAAAAGTCGCATCGTTCAACGAGCACTGAAAAGTCGCATCCGCAATGTCGGACTCAAATTCAAAAACGGCCACGGGCAAGGGGCTGTCTGAAGGAGGCTCATTCAGAAACCGAAGGACGGGAGGTGTGGTTGTGTCGCAGGTGATGCTGAACTCAAGCTCCGCAGACATGGGGTGCTCCCAAATGTCCTGAATGCGCATTTTCTCATAAATGGTTTGCCCGGGGGCTATATTCCAACCGGGTTGCTCCACAGGCGGATTCAGCGCGTTTGCGTGAAAGTCTCTTAGAAAAAGCGGAACATGAAATTCCACTTTGTGTGGATAGCAGGGACTGCCAATGGAGTGCTCTCCTTCACCCTCAATGAATTTCCCCTCTCGGGTATACCATACCCGCGGCTGACTCTCCATTCGAACAGGAATGCGCACGTCTGTGCAGTTGCTGAGTCGGCGGTCTATGGGCCCTTTTATTCGAGGGAGGTTGGTTTGCATGTCGAGAAACAGTGTCCGAGGGGCAGAAAGGACAGATTGCGGTGTGCCACTGCTGTCTCTAAAAATCGCCTGCACCTGAAAAGTGTAGCGGCCTTCCGGTGAGCGTATGCGCCAGGTGCGCCGTTGGTTGATGTTTGTCTCCTCAATCAACTCGTTGTAGGCACCCTCGCCGCGAATCCCTTTGTCGCAAGACTCCCAGACAGGTGCTGGAAATGCAACGGGCTCCGCTTCACACAAAATAGGCATGGCGCCTGAATTCGGAAAGGGGTTCAGCTGCATGGAGCAGTCATATTGGACAAAGCTCCAGCCCAGAGGAAGGTTCCGTGTTTGAAAAACCAAGTCCACATAGCCCCTCCCCGAGTCGTTGGCATGTTGGTTGTTGCCATCCAGAAATTCAACAGAAGCCGGTTGCGCCCATGCCCAGGAAACCCACCAGCAAAACCCTATGCCTAAAACAAGTCTGTATGCTGCTTTCATTTGTTTTCCTTTATTTTAAAAGGGTGAAAGCCAAATCTTCCGCGTTGCCCTTGGCCAGCGCCATGGCTGTCCAGAAGGAGGGCGCAAAACCCACGGGTTTGCCGTTGAGCAGGAAAAAAGGCGTCCCGCGTATGCCATGGCTTTGGGCCAGGGCAATGTCGGCGTGCAGCCTGGCCAAAGCGTCCGGCGAGTCCATGCAGGACTCCAACCGCATGCGCGAGGTTTGGCCTTTGGAGGCAATGGCAAGCACATCCTCGCGGGTTTTAAGGCTGCTGGCCGCGTGGAACAACTCGCCGCGCAGTTTGGCAAAGTCCGCCGAGCCCTCCAGGCAAATTTGCACCAGGGCCGCTGCGCAACGCACGCCCATGGAGGGCCCGGGAGGAGGCTCCTCAGGCCGACGGAGCGAAGGGTTGCATTCTGCGTCCAGGGGGTAATAACGAGGCTCCACGGCAATGCTGCCCGGAGGCATGCTGTGCAGAAGTTGTGTCAACACAACCTCGGCAGTTTGGCAGTGGCCACATTTAATGTCTGTGAAGTCCTGCAACACAACGGGCGCCTGCTTGGGGAAGCGGCCCAAAGTGGGCGCGGCAACGGGACGCTCCGGCGCTGCCAGAAAGGCTTTGCGTGCCTTTCCCAGGTTGCTTTTCTCCTCGGGTTTGAGTGTGGACAGAAAATGCTCCAAAGAGGTGTGGGAGGAGATGGAGGTGACAGCCGCTGTGGCGGTTTTTTTCCCGAAAGGCTGCATGAGTACCCCGAGCAGAAAAACAAGGGCAAGGCTTAACAAGGAGGCCAGCACAAAGGTGTTTTTGGGCAAGGGCGCACGAAAAGACAAAAGGCCAACAGCGCAAAAGGCATAGGCCAGCACGAGGACGAAGGTGGCCAGGCAGGTGACGCAAACGGAGCCTGCCCGCCAGGAGACATAAGCAAACACAACGCAAAAAAGCGCCCCCGCCAAGGCCCAAATTCTCGTGCCCCAGACACTGAGGCCAAGCCAGGCCGGGTTTTTTCTGAAGCCAAGGCCCACCGCCCAAGCCAGGGCCCCAAGTCCCCAAACAAGCCCCCAGGCTGCCACGGGTATGCCCAAGGTGGCTTGCACCCAGGTGGCGAAAGCCGTGTCCCAGACGGCTTCGCAATTGAGGGTTTCGTTGATGGCACAAGCCGCGTTGCCCCCTTGGCGTACTTTCACCAACTCCAGCCATTGCCACACGGCCAAGGCGGACATGGAGACAGCGCTCAACAAAAGCCCCCCATGGGAGGCGTTGGAGAGAGAAGCCTTCGTTGGCAAACTGCGAGGTTGCGTCTTCATGTCAAGGCATATACACCAATGTAATGCAAACGGAACGGGCTTCCCAAGAGAATTCCACATTTGCGGGGACACAGGGGTGGGCTTTTGCCGCTACTTTCGCCCAGCTTCTCTGGGTAAGCGGAAAAGACGCACCTTCCTTTTTGCAGGGTATGTGCACCCAGCAGCTGAATTCTCTGCGAGGTGGGCAAGGCGTTTGGGCACTCTTTCTCAACCGCAAGGGTGGCCTTGTGACAACTGCCCGCATTTGGAAAAGCCCGGGCCTTGCGCCTGAGACGGAGTGCTTTGCGGAGCCTGACTGTTTTCTGGTGGTTGTCCCTCCAGAGCGGCAGCTGGCTTTGCTGAAGCACCTGCAGAAACATGTGGTAAGCGAAGAGGTGGAGTTGCGGCCGGAATTGTCCACAGTATGCGTGTTGGAATTGGCAGGCCCCCTGGCGCACGAGGGGCTTTCTTGCCTGGAGGCCTTCGCCCAAAAGCACAGGGAATTTCTCTTGCCTCTGCCGGGAAGCCTTGAGGGCATGGCTTTGCTTTCCAGCAAGCGGTTGGCAGAGAGGCTTTCGCCAGAGGTTTTTCCAAAGCTAAACGAGGCCAGCTGGGAGGCTTTGCGTATGGAGTATGGCCGGGCGGCCTGGGGGAAGGAGTTGGAGGCGGGTTGCCTTGCCAGCGAGTTTCGCCTCGAGTGGGCCATTCACTATGCCAAGGGCTGTTATGTGGGCCAGGAAGTGGTTGCGCGCACCACTTTTCGCACTGTGCCGCGCAAGCGCCTGGGGGCTTTTGTGTTTGAGGGCGCCCCACTTCCCCGCGGTACAGCGCTGTGGAGTCAGGGGGAGGAGGTGGGGCAGGTATTGTCTTCGAGCATGTCGCCCACTCTGGGCAGCGCCCTGGCCCTGGCCCACGTGCTGCGTGCCCACGCTGAGCCTGGCCAGGCGTTAAGCACCGCTGAGGGCCTGGGCCTGCGCGCCGTGGAGTTGCCGCTGTGGAAAGCAGCGGCGGCACCTGTTTGAAGCAGACAACAACCTCAAACAGCACTCTGGCAACGCGGGCACAGCCCGCCTTCTTCGGTTATTTCCTCAAAATAAACCCAGCACCGCGGACAGCGAAAACCTTTGGCCAACTCTACGGCTGCTTTTTCGCCCGAAGGCAAAAGTGTCGCTTCTTCGGCCTGGGCTTTTGAAGCAAACCACTGCACCTGGCTGACAATAAAAACCTCCGGCAGCAAGGCCCAATGCTTTTCAAGCAAAGCCCGCCGCTGCCCCTCGGCCCACAGCAGCACGCGCGCATCCACGGACTTGCCTATGTGGCCCTCGCGCCGTTTGGCCTCAAGCAAAGGCAGCACGGCCGAGCGCAGCGCAAGCAGCTGTGCAAACTCCTGGCGCGACGTTTCGTCCAGCAAAGGTTTGGGCGTTGGAAACTCCGCCAAAAAAACGGACTCGGGTTTTTCACCGGGCAAATGTTGCCAGGCTTCTTCAGCGGTGAAACTCGTCAGCGGCGCAAAAGCCACCAACAAGTCTTTGGCTATGTGCCACAAGGCTGTCTGCGCGGAGCGGCGCTTGGGCGAGTTTTTGGGCAGCGTATAAAGGCTGTCTTTGAGGATGTCGAAATAAACCGCGGACAAGTCCGTCGTGCAAAAGTCCACGAGGGCGCGGAAGGCGTGGTGGAATTCATAGGCGAGGAAGGCGGTTTTGACGCGCGCAAGCACCTCTGAAAGCCTTGACAGCGCCCACTTGTCCAAAAGCGCCAACTGCTGCGTGGGGAGGGCGTCTTTTTCAGGGGAGAAGTCAAAGAGGTTGGAGAGGGCGTAGCGCAGGGTGTTGCGTACCTTGCGGTAGTTTTCGGACAAGCTGTCGAGTACACCCAGCGAGAGGCTGATGTCGTCTTTGTAGTCGCTGGAGGCCACCCACAGCCGCAGAATTTCCGCGCCATATTTTTTGAAAACCTCGTCAGGCTCAATGCCGTTGCCGAGGCTTTTGGACATTTTTCTGCCTTCACCGTCCAGAATAAACCCGTGCGTGAGGCAGGTTTCATAGGGCGGCACACCGCGCGTGGCCACAGAAATAAGCAAAGAGGACTGAAACCAGCCGCGGTGCTGGTCGCTGCCTTCCATATAAAGCTGCGCCGGAAACGAAAGCCCAAGGCGCGGCATGGAAGAAAAACTGGTGCCCGAGTCAAACCATACGTCCAGAATGTCGGTTTCGGGTTTGAAGCGTTTGCCCTGGCAGTTTTTGCAGGCATAACCTTCGGGCAAAAACTGCTGCATGGGTGTGGAATACCAGACGGCGGCGCCCTCTTTTTCCACCCTGTCCGCCACCTTCAACATGAGTGCCTCGTCAATGACGGGGGTTTGACAGTCTTCGCACAAAGGCACCACCACCGGCACGCCCCACGTGCGTTGTCGGCTGATGCACCAGTCCGGCCGCGAGGCCACCATGCCGCGTATGCGCTCCTTGCCCCAGGCAGGCACCCACTGAATGCTGTTTTCAATGTGGTGCAGGGCTTTTTGCCGAAGGCCATTTAAGTCTATGTCGATGAACCATTGGTGGGTGGCGCGAAATACAATGGGGTGGTGGCAACGCCAGCAGTGCGGGTAGCTGTGGCGAAGCTTCTCCCCCTTCTTATTTAACAAAGCCCCCTTCTCCACCAACCAGTCCACCACCACCTCGTCGGCCTGCGTCACCTTCAACCCCTGCAAACGCTCCCCCACAGTGGCGTCAAAGCGGCCGTCGTCCAGCACGGGGTTATAAATGTCCAGGCCGTATTCCAGGCCCATTTCAAAGTCCTCCTGGCCGTGCCCGGGGGCCGTGTGCACCAGGCCCGTGCCGGCATCCAGGCTGACATGCTTGCCCAGCACCACAGGGCTTTCTCTCTCGAGGAAGGCGTGGCGGTAGCGGAGGGTGCGAAGGGTTTCTCCTTTGAGTCCCCCTTGCCATTTTTCAGGGAAAGCCAAGTCCTCCTCGCGAAAAACACCCGGGGAGGCCTCCACCCCCGGCTTCAACTCGGAAGGTGCCACCGCCGCAAGGAAGGAAGTCAGCAAACCCTCCGCCACCACCAGCTGCTTTCCTCCCAACGCATAAAGCCCATATTCCAATTCAGGGTGTACGCAGATGGCGAGGTTGGCCGGCAAAGTCCACGGGGTGGTTGTCCATATGGCCAGCTGGGTGGGGAGGGAGGAGGAAAACGGCAGCGCCTCGGGGGGGGTGGTGACGTCGAAAGCGACATAAATGGAGGAGGAGGTGTGCTCCGCATATTCCACCTCCGCCTCCGCCAAAGCGGTTTTGTCGTGTATGCACCAAAACACGGGCTTCTTTTTTCGGTAAAGCAGGCCCTGCTTGGCAAAGGAGGCCAGGTGGCGAATTTCTTCGGCCTCATAGGGGAATTGCAAAGTCAAATAGGCGTCGCTCCAGCGGCCCCATACGCCCATGCGGCGAAAACCGTCCCGCTGAATGTGCACATATTCCATGGCGTAGGCGCGGCAGGCTTCCAAAAATTCGCCGCGCGTCATGGCCTCGCGCTTTTTCTTTTTGTTGGCAAGGCGCTTTTCCACGGCACGCTCAATGGGCAGGCCGTGGCAGTCCCAGCCCGGCACATAGTCCGAAAACCAGCCCGCCAAGTTGAAAAACTTCACCACCATGTCCTTCAAAATTTTGTCCAGCGCATGCCCAACATGCGCGGCGCCATTCGCATAGGGCGGGCCGTCATGCAGACAAAAAACCGGGCGGCCGCGGTTTTTCTCGAGTTGCTTTTCATAAATGCGGCGCTCCTCCCAGAAGGCCAGCATTTTGGGCTCCAAACTCGAGAGGTTTCCCTTCATGGGAAATTCCGTCTTCGGCAAATTCAGCGTCGCTTTATAGTCCACAGTCATGGTTGAAGCGCTCTATCATACCTCCGCCACCTCCGTGCAATGGGAAACCCGCCCCCGGCCATGTCTGTCGGTGTGCGCGGGTGCAAACTGCACTTCTCACTTCCAAAGCGGAAGGATTCAGCTTATAAAAAACGGCAAAGCCTGCGTATAAAGTGGCTATACCGTTTCAACAAAAAACAGTACATACTCTCCGTATAGAAAGGAGCCCCATGGTTTTGCGAAGGGTGTTGTTTTTATTGTTGTCTGGGACGGCCTTCGCGCAACCCACGGCCGAAACATGCAGAGAGCGCTGTGTTTCCGCAATGATGGAGTGCCTTAACCCCTGCGCAAACAGCAACGCCAAAAACGCGGGAGGCAACCTCGAGTGCATTCGGGAATGCCGGCAGAAACACCAGCCTTGTTTGAAGGCTTGCGACTGAAAGTTTGGCCTCAAAAACGCTTTAAGCGCATGAAATGCTTCTGCAATGAAAGCGTTGAATATTTTTCGCATATGGCCGTATATAAGCCATGTACTCGAAAAAATTTTGGATATGGACTCCCTTCGCCTTGGCTTGTTTGGCCTTGACTTCGTTGGGGTGTGTGGTGCGTGCTCGGCCGGTGGTGATAGATGAGCCTTATGTGGAACCCTATGTGGAGCCACCGGCTGTGGTGTATGTGCCGCCACCTCCTCCGCCACCGCCTCCACCCCCGCCAGTGGTTTATGTTAACCCGTCGCCACCTGTGTATGTGAGGCCGCTGCCGCCGCCACCGCCACCACCTCCCCCGGTGGTGTATGTGCCGCCGCCGCCGCCACCCACTGTGGTGTATGTGCCGCCACCGCCGCCGCCGCCTCCTCCGCCGCCTGTGGTGGTGAAACCGCCACCTCCGCCGCCTGTGGTCGTGGTGAAACCGCCGCCGCCTCCTCCGCCTCCGCCGCGTGTGGTGCATCAGCCGCCGGTTAAACCGCCGCCTCCTCCTCCACCTCCGCCTCCGCCGCGTGTGGTGCATCAGCCGCCGGTTAAGCCGCCGCCGCCTCCTCCTCCGCATGTGGTGCACCAGCCGCCGGTTAAACCGCCGCCGCATGTGGTGCAGCCTCCGCCGCAGAAACAGCCTCCGCTGGAGCGTCCTGTGCAGCCTGTGCCGCCGCAGAAACAACCGCCGCCTCCGCCTCCTCGCGTGCAGCAAACGCCGCCTCCTCCTTCCAGGCCCATGTCTCTGGGGCCCGCAGCGAAACCGCCTCCTGAAAGCCAGCCTTCTTCCCACAGGCCCGCTTCGTTCCCTGCGGACGCTTCAAACTCCAGGAGGCGGTGAGGGGAGAGGTGGAGGCGTGCCTTTCACTTCTTCGAGGTTGAAGAAAGCCACTTCTCGTAATTGTCCAACAGGGCCTGGCCTATGGCTTGCCAGCCCAGTTGGGCTGTGGCCATTTGAAAGGCTTTTTCGGCCAGGCGCTGCTGCAAAACCTCGTCCTCGGCCAGGCGCAGGCAGGCATTGGCAAAACCTTCGGGGCTGTCTTCCAGCAGCGCCGTTTTTTCGTTTTCAAGCGCAATGCCTTCGCAGCCTATGCGTGTTGTCACCATGGGTTTTTTCATGGCCATGGCTTCGGCAATTTTGAGGCGCGTGCCGCCGCCCATGCGCAGGGGCACCACATAAACGCTGGCCTCCTGCATGTAGGGGCGTACGTCTTCCACGGTGCCTGTTACGCGTACGTTTTCACTCTGGCGCGCAAGCACAAAGGGCGGCGGGTTTTTGCCGACAATGCAAAAGCGCGCCTGCGGGTGTTTTTGCAGAATGCGCGGCCAAATGTTGTCCAAAAACCAAAGGACGCCGTCGTGGTTGGGGACATAGGCCATCATCCCCGTAAAAACAAAATGCAGGGGTTTGGGGGGGGCGGAGGTGGGGCAGAAATGGTCCAAGTCCACCCCGTTGGGTACCACAAGGCCGCGCAGCCCCGGCAGGTGCTTTGTAAACAGCGCCAAGTCTCTTTCGGAAGTGGCCAGGACAAAGTCGTGCGCCAGGCAGGTTTTTAACTCGTCCGCGCGTTGTTTTTTGTATTCCGCCCAATAATGCAGCTTCTTCAAACCCGGGGCGGAAGCTTCATACATACGCTTGAAGTTGTCCCATTCCACGTTGTGCGCGTCCAGCACTTTGAGGGCTTTTGTGTGCATGGGGAAGGGGCCTAAGTGAGAAAACTCCGTTTGCACAATGTCAAAGCTTTGCTTGGCAAGCAGTGCATTTAAGGTGCGCGCATAGAGGGGGCAGGTGACGGACTGCTGAAAAAAACTGTGGCGGGTGAAGCTGGAATAGAGTTGGCCTAAGCGGCGGTAGCGCTGTTTCCATGAGAGGGGCAGCATGTGTACGGCCTCAAGCGGCAAGTTTTCCAGGAGGCGCTGTTTGTCCTCGGTGTTGCCGTAGCAAAGCACCGTCACTTTGTGGTGCAGGGCCACTTGCTTCAGCAAGTGGTATACGCGCAGGGCGCCGCCAAAGTCGGCCGGCAAGGGGGGGAAGGGGAGGGCGAAGAGGACTTTCATGGGGTTTTTAACGCCTCCTTCTCCACCCGCTTCTCCTTCTCCAAACTCAACTCCACCACGGCCAGGGAAAAGGGTGGCAGGTGCAAAATGTCTTCGGGTTGTGCCTGCATTTGTGCAAGGCCCTTGGCGTCAAATTGTGTCACAAATTGTCGGCGCTCCTGGGTGGGGCCACAGTTTTGCAGCGCAAGCGAGAGTGTCTGGGGTTTGGAGGCATTCAAATTCAGCAGCACCACAACGAGTTTGTTTTTGTCTGCGTTGGTGGAGACAAAAGCGGAAATGTCGTCGGGTGCGGTGCTGGGCAAAAAGTATTCGAGGAAGCTTCCGCCTTTGCCGTCGTAGTTGCGGAAGGCTTGGAAGCCCTGGGCGGCGGCGCTGCCTTTTTTGGGGTAATACCAAATGAAGGCGTAGTCCAGGCCTTCCTGGGCGAAGCGGCCCAGCGCCTCGGCTTGTGCGAGGCCGCCGGAGGCGTGGTTTTCGGCGCCGAAGTTGTATTCGCCAATGGAGAGTTTGAGGCCCGGGTAGTTTTCGGCCACCCACTCGCGCATTCTTGGAATCAGCCGCATTTTTTCGTTTACCCAGGACTCTTCTTTGTAGTTGGCGTCCCACAGGGAGCGTGTCATACGCAGGCGAAGGGCGCTGGTTTGGGCGTCCACCGCCCCCTCCTCCCCAATGCCCACCCCCTGGCCCTGGGGGTAGTGGTGCAAGTCCAAAACATCCAACATACGCTCTTTGGTTTTTTGTTGGTGCTCATACAGTTTTTTCAAATACCAGGGCACCAGCGGCACATCTCCGTGCGCGCGCCTGTCCGGTGCCAGGCGTGGGCCTCCGCCTGCAATGTCTTTGGCGGACCAGAAAAAATTTGTCCATCCCCACTCGCAGGGGCCAGCAATGAGGGCTTCGGGGTCTGCTTTGCGAATGGCGCGTATGGTGGCAATGGTTTTTTCAAGCAACTCGTCATAACTCAGGGGTTCCGGGTGCACGTCGCGGTGTGTCTGGTTCCAGAGGTTGGGCTCGTTGTCCAAAAAATAGAGGTGCACGGAGCGGGCGTAGCCTTTCTGCTTCTCCTCCTTGCGTATGGCCTCCACCCACTCCCCCATCATTTCGGGAGGGGCGGGAATGGAGGAGAGGGAGGGGGGGCCGGGCTTTAAGGGTTTGCCGTCTATGCCTGTGCCGTTGCCGTGCTGGGGGTGGTGCGGGTCGAAAGCTTGTTGCTGTGGAAATTGCGTGCGCGGAAACCCGGAGGAGGAGGTGTCCTTGGCCACAAACCCCAGCATGGGGACAGTCAGCGCGGTTTGCATGCCCCATTGGCGTTGCTGCTTCAAAAAGTCATTGTAGTGCCAGCGGGGGTTGGAGGTGTAGTTGACATTCCTGAAATACCAGTCGGAAGCCGTATTCCAGGCATTGCCAAGCTTCCAATTGTAGCGGGTGCTCAGGTTGCCTCCCCAGCGGCGTATGGTTGCTTTCAAGTGGTGGGCGGTGTCGTCGTTGGCGCGTTGCGGGTCAAACGCCACCCCATAAATGTTGGGGCTGATGGGTGTTGTTTTGGCCTGGCAATCCACCACCACCGAAGGGCCGGCCGGGGTTTTTGCCTGTGCTTTGTTGCCTGGCTGTGGGGAGGCAAAAGCGGCAGGGGAAGCAGCCTTTGGAGAAGTATTTTCGGGGGTGTTTTGAGGAGTGCTTGCAAGCGGAGGTTTACATGCGCACAATAGCCAGAAAGCGCCGAGTGTGAGGTGAAGCAGCGCTGTTGTTTGTGCCCGTTTTTTTGAGGCTGCCATGGAAAAGGTTTTGTTGCTTTCCGTCATAGTCATGATGGTTGTCCTGCCAATGTGTGCGGCCAAAACGCCTCAGCCCGGGTTGGCGCTACGCAAAGCCATGTTCAGCTTTTTTGCCTATAATATTTTTTATTGGATTGCTGTTGTTTTCATCTACTTTTTCCTCATTCAGGGCAGAGACCCTCAGGAAGTGCTTTCCCGAAGTGTGCATGACTGAGGGGAAAGCAGAAGGAAAAAGAAAACGTCGCAGGGCAAAAAGAGAGTGTCAGACGGCTTTCGCCTTTTGGCCTTTGCTTAAATATTTTTCAAACCACAGTGTGACGGGGCTTGCCACATAAATGGAGGAGTAGGTGGCGACAACAATGCCCACCAGCATGGCGGCGGCAAAGTCAAAAATTTCCCCCTCGCCATAAATTAACAAACCTACCAGCGAAAAGGCGGTGACGCCGCTGGTGAGAATGGTTCGCGACAAGGTTTCATTGATGGACAGGTTAATAATTTCGGCAAAGGGTTTTCCTTTGAAGCGCGCCATTTCCTCGCGAATTCTGTCATAAATGACGATGGTGTCGTTGACGGAATAACCCACCACCGTCAAAAGTGCCGCAATGGCCGTCAGGTTAAACTCCCGCTGCGTCACGAGGTAGTAGCCAAAAACCAGCAACACGTCGTGCACCATGGAAACCAGCGCGCCGGGGCCGAATTTGAAGTCAAAACGAAAAGCAATGTAAATGAGAATGGAGAGGGTTGCATAAACCAGCGCGGCAATGCCTTTGTTTCTCAGTTGCCTGCCCACCTGTGGCCCGACATAGTCCACGCGACGAATTTCAAACTTCTGCTCTGTCAAACCCGCCTTCAGTGCGGTTTGGACTTTGTCGGCCATTCCGGAAAACACAATTTGGTAGTCAAAGCCTCCGCTTTGGCTTTCGCCCAATTCTCGGACTTCCTTGACAGCGGCCTCTGAGGTGCTGGCCACCTGGGTGATGGTTTCCGGCGTTGTTTTGTTGGCGGTGCGCAGGTTAATGAGGCCGTTTCCCAAGTCGGCATAGAAAGACTTCACTTCCATTTGTTTGAGGAGGGAGGCCCTCGTCTGCTGCGCATGCTCCTCAGTCAGCTGTGTGGTGCCGCCCACACGCAACAAAAAGGAGTTGTCTTCTTTGGCGCCAATGCTTTGGACTTGAATGTCCGGAAGGCCGCCTTGTGTGCCCACTTCTCTAATGCTTTGTGCGGAAACGGGCTGCGCAAACTGCAGCTCCACCAGCGTCCCCCCCGCAAAATCCACACCGAAGTTAAAACCAAAAACGGCCATGCCGAGCAAAATGGCAGCGCAGCAAAGCGAAGAAGCAAACAAGGCTGTTCGCTGGTGTCCGATAAAATTAATGTTCGTCTTTTGCTTCAAAATACGCATCATCGGAAAAAACCTTCGCTTAAATGGAAATGGTTTTCGCCCCGCGGCCATGCACGAGGTAGGTGGTAATTAACCGCGTTACGACAATGGCGGTGAAGAGGGAAGCGCTCATGCCAATAATGAGTGTCGTCGCAAACCCGCGAATGGGCCCTGTCCCCGTCATAAACAAAATGGCGGCTGCAAACAAAGTCGTCAAATGCGAGTCGAAAATGGTCCAGAAGGCCCTGTCATAACCGTTGTCCACGGCGGCCCGCGCGGGGTTTCCTTTGTCCAGCTCTTCGCGGATGCGCTCGTTAATCAGCACATTCGCGTCCACCGCCATGCCCAAAGTCAGCACAAAACCCGCAATGCCAGGCAAAGTCAGCGTGGCGCCAAACACCGAAAGGCCCGCCAGAATCAGCAAGCCGTTCAAAATGAGGGCCACATCCGCCACGAGGCCCGTCACTTTGTAGTAGATGGCCATAAACAGCACCACCAGCACCAGGCCCACAATGGCAGCCAGGCTTCCTTTTTTTATCAGCTCATCTCCCAGCGAAGCGCCCACCTGGCGAATTTCTCCCACGGAAACCGGTGCTGGCATGGCACCTGTCTTCAAAACCAGAGACAGCATTCTGGCATCCGCCAATTGTATTTCCTGAGGGCGCGTGTCTCTGTCGTTGCTTATTTGTGCGCGTCCATTGGTAATGGCCACTTGCAGCACGGGTGCGGAGTGGACGTTTCCGTCCAGCACAATGGCCAGGCGGCGGCCCTTGTTTTGGGTGGTGAGTTCCGCAAAGTCCCTGGTGCCTTGCGCGTCGAAGGCCAGAGAAACCAAAACTTTTCCACGCTCATCCTGGCCCACGTCCGCGCTGGTTAAGCTGTCGCCCGTCATGGAGACGGTTTTTTCCAGCAAATAGGAGACATACCTCTCGCAGCTGGTGGAGGCTTTGGTGGCGCTGGGGTTGTAGGCGTTGTCGGGGTTGGACTGTGCCATTTCGCATTCCAGAAGCACTTCTCTGTCTGCGGGGACTTTGCCCGCAACATAGTCCAGAATGGCCTGGCTGTCCTTTGCAAAAAGGGTTTGCGCCATGCCTGCGCCTGGGCCCAATTCAATGCCTGTGTCCGGTGCAGGTGGGTTTTCGTTATAGAGTTTTGCAAAAAAATCCGGCTGCGTGTCGTCTACCAGGCGAAACTCCAGTTGGGCTGTTTTGCCGATTAAGTCTCTGGCTTGCTCCGGGTTGTCATAACCTGGCAAGGAGACTTGCAGGGCGTCGTTGCCCAACTTGCGCAAGTCCACCTCCGCCACCCCCCATTTGTCTATGCGCTGGCGTACCACCAGCAGGGCCTGCTCCAGGGCTTCCGTTTCAAAGCGTGTGGCTTCCACGCCTTTCATTTGCAGGGTGAAGCTGTTTTCTTTGCGCAAGGCCACTTCAAAATCCTCAAAGGCGGCCAGCACCTCTTTTTCCGCCATAGCGGCTGTGGCGCTGTCTTTGGCTGTGAAGAGAATTTGCCGCCGCTCAGGCAAACTTTCCACCGCCACTTCCCCTAAGTTTTTCTCTTTCAAAAGCGTGGAAATTTGCACGCTGCGCCTGTCGGTGCGCTTCATGAGTGCCGTTTGGGTGTCGACACGCATAATCATATATATGCCACCCTGCAAATCCAGGCCCAGGGAGAGGCGGTATTTCGCGGGGGGGGACCACCAGGGCAGCACTTTTTCGAGCTCCTCCAGCTTGTTTCTGTCTTCGCGTTTGAGGACAAAAAGGGAAAAGTAGGAGGGGATAAGAAACCAGAAGGAGAGCAGCGTCACGAGGACAATGAGGCTAAGCCGCGTCCACCAGCCAGAGCCCATTTTCATGCTTATTTCTCCTCTTCAGTCGGCAGCGAAGAAGGAATTTCGACGCGTCGTGCAATGGCGGCTTTGTCCACTTTCACTTTGGTTCCGTTCGAAAACTCCAGCCAGACAACTCTCTCTTCTATGGTGTGCACTTTCCCCCAGAGGCCGCTTTGCAGCACCACCTCATCCCCCTTGCGCAGGGTGGAAAGCATGGCTTGCTGCTGCTTCATTTGTTTTTGCTGGGGGCGAATCAGCAGGAAATACATGATGACGAAGACACCGCCAAACATGACGAGGGTGGAAAGGCCGAAAGAACCGCCGGCGGCTTGGGCTTGGGCAAAAAGAGCTGTCATAAAACACGTCTCAGAAAAGAGTCTTTAGAAGGCGCGCCTCTAGCAAGAAAGTCGGCACGAAGCAAGCTTAGAGCGTTTTTATGTTGAATTGGGGGGGGTAAGGGGGGGGG
>Ga0209737_10000587_pt1 | contig 29092 bp, 29 predicted proteins | sample TergutCu122P3_FD_187284 | JGI IMG/M metagenome (GOLD analysis project Ga0209737, IMG submission 187284) | Cubitermes ugandensis P3 segment gut microbial communities from Kakamega Forest, Kenya - Cu122 P3 (SPAdes) (version 2) | ecosystem: Host-associated > Arthropoda: Insects > Digestive system... | reverse complement strand
AAAAGTTTGAAACCATTGAAAAACAACTGATTGCGGACTATCACCGCTACAAAAAAGTTGAAAGTTCGGATGAACTCAAAGAGTATCGCCGTTTGTTTGAATTGGTGAAGTCAGCCGATTTCAAAGAGAAGAAAAAAACGCTGCAAAATCGCAAGTATAAAGACACACAAGAGAGTCGCGATATGCACGCTTTTCATCGTTACGACAGCAACGGCAAAATCAAACTTTACTATAACACGCTCAAAAGCAAGGCGTTAGCAGATTTTTTGGCGTTCAAAGATACCGATGAATATATTTCGCTCGGCGACAAAAAGGCGGTTAAAAATTCACCGAAACTTACTGCATTGAAAAAGTATGAAAAATCGACTGAATACCGCAACTATATTCGCTTTCACGAGTCCTATCCGATTGCAGAGCATCAGCGTTTGAAAGAGAAAATTTCAACGCCTGAGTTCAAGCAGTCAAACGCTTTTTGGTCGGACAACAAACGTTGGCTTAAAACCGAAGAGTGTGCTTTGGAGCACCAATATTTTAAACTTGCCGACAGTGCCGACATCAAATTTTTCCTTGCAACAGACCCAAAACGCTTTGAGTGGGTTGAAAAAACGCAACTTGCTTTCCGTGAGGATTTTGCGTGGGGAAATATTGACGCATCGAAGTGGAAAGCAGGTTTTTATTATGCAAACCCAAATCTCAAAAGCGTGCATTCATTCATCAACGAATTGCAAGCAAACACAGGCGGCGCAAACGTTGCTGGTGGAAAGGTCTTGACCATTACAACAAAGATACAGAAAGCAAAATCGCCAACTTGGCACCCAACAAAGGGTTTTATTGAGCACGACTACAATTTTACCTCTGACGTGATACACGGACAAGATGTTTTCGCGCAAAAAGGCGGTTATATTCGTGCAAAAATTCGTTTTGACGGCTCGCCACAACACGCTTTTTGGCTCTCTATGGGTGAAAAATTGCCGCATATTAATATTATGCTCGGCAGTGGCGGCAAAGTTGAAGTTGGCGCGTATGATAATCACGGCAAATATTATTCAAACAAAATCAGCGGTCTTTCTACATCAGAATACCACGTTTATTCGCTCTATTGGACTGACAACGAGTTAGTTTGGTTGATAAATAATGTTGTTGTTTTCCGCACAAACATAAACATAAAAGACAAATTATTCCCTGTTTTCAACTCGTTTATTCCTGCTAAAAAACACGCCTCAGAAGGCAGAATGCAGGTTGAATGGCTTGAGTTTTATGAAGTAAAATAATTTACGATTTTAGATTTACGATTTACGATTTTTGCTAATTGTAAATCGTTTATTTTTGTTATATTGATGAAAAAGATAGCAGTTATAACAATGGCTCGCAACGATGAGTTTTTTCTTAATCGTTGGGTAAAATATTACGGCGAGCAATTTGGAGAAGAAAATTTGTACATTTATCTTGACGGGTTAGACCAGAAATCGCCGTCTGAGGCAGGGCGTGCAAACGTGCAAATTGTTGAAAAGCAAGGCATTAAAGTTGTTGAAGCAGAAAAACGCCGTCTTGCTTTTTTGTCAAATCGTGCTGCGGAATTGTTTGCAAGCGGTTATGATTTGGTCATTGGTTGCGATTCTGACGAGTTTTTGATAGTTGATGTAAATACAGGAAAGAGTTTGTCAGAATATCTATCTTCGTTAAAAATAAAAACTTCCGTTTCTGCGCTCGGGCTTGATGTTGGGCAACATTTGAAAAAAGAATTACCGCTTGATAAGTCAAAACCGATTTTGCAGCAACGTAATTATGCACTGATAAATTCACGTTTTACAAAAACAAATATTATTGCAAAACCAATTCGTTGGGGGCGCGGCTTTCATAGAGTTCGCGGGCATAATTTTCATATTGACAAAAATCTATATCTTTTACATTTTGGGAACACTGATTATGAAACACTTATGGCGAAATATCATTCAAAAGATATTATTGCAAGAGGCGAACAGGCACATTTTAAGCGCGCGAGAATTAGCGTAATTAATTCCGTTACAAACAAAAAAGCAATTGATAACGAGAAAATTTTTGCAAAAGCGCGATTTATTCAAACATTTTTTCGCGCAATTTATGCGTGGAATAAGCCGTCAATGCTGAAACTACGGTGGGTTGTAAAAATTCCGCAAAGATTTAAAAATATAGGAATATGAAAATTGATTTAGTTTATTTATGGGTTGATGGCAGCGACGAGAAATGGTTAGCAAAAAAAAATGCTGTTTTGAAATCGCTCGGACGAATGCCAGCCAACCACGCTATTGCCAATAAGCGTTGGACAGACCACTATGAATTGCTTTATTCGTTGCGTTCTGCTGAAAAATTCGCGCCTTGGCTAAACCATATTTTTATCGTAACAGATAATCAAATGCCAAAATGGCTAAATTTGAATAATCCAAAAATTACCATAATTGACCACAAAGAGATAATACCAAACGAATTTTTACCGCTATTCAATTCAAGGGCAATAGAATATTGGCTTCACAAAATACCGAATTTATCAGAATATTTTTTATACTCTAATGACGATATGTTTTTTGGAAAACCTGTTGAGCCATCTTTCTTTTTTGATGAAAACAAAAACCCGATTTTGATTTACAAAGAGAGCGATAATAAAAAAGCATTTACCAATAAAGAGACAAATAAAAATTGGAAAAAAGCAAAATGGAACGCCCTGAGATTGGTAGAAAAAGAGTTTAATTTGCAATATAATATTTCGTTCAGGCATATAATCACGCCAATGAGAAAATCATATATGAAAGATATTGCTGAAAATTTTTACAGCGAAATAATAGAGCCAACAATGACACCTTTTCGAGAACCAACAAATGTTCAAAGAATAGTGTTTTCTATGATTGATAACGCAAAAAAACGAAATACTATCGTTTTAAACTGGCGGGTAAATGAAAAAAGAATTGTTTACGATGTTCAAAAAAGCGGCGCATTTCAAAGATTTTTTCACAAATGTTTATTGTTTTTCGCAATGATTTTCGGTTTTGTAAAATATGATTGTTACGATAGACCTATTATGGCAGTGCATTTTTTAAAAAAATATAAGCCCACCACCTTTGCAATAAGTGCGGTTTGGGGCAAATTTGACAGCAGAGCAAAATTTTTAAAAGAGATGTTTACAAATAAATCTGAATTTGAAAAATGAAAAATCCAGTAATATCAATAATTATTCCCATTTATAATGATGAGTTATACTTGTTCGATACGTTAAAATCTGTTCAAAATCAGACCTTTGCCGATTTTGAGTGTCTTTGTGTTAATGACGGCTCAACAGATAAAACGGAAAAAATTATTGATAAGTTCGTAGAAAAAGACAGCCGTTTTGTTAAAATAAATCGGAAAAATGGCGGTGTTTCCGTAGCAAGAAACACAGGTTTAAATGCTGCAAAAGGCGATTATATTTTTTTTATTGACCACGATGATTTAATTCCAAAATATACTTTAAAAAAACTTTTTGACACAACACAAAAATTTGATACTGACTTAGTTCGCGGGCGAATGATAATGATTGCCGAAGATTTTAAATTGAAACAACTGCCCAAAGAAACCGAGCAAAAAAAGCAATATTTCTACCAAAACCCGCTGACTGATTTTTACAAATATGTGCGTGGCAGAAACAAACGTTGGTGCTATGTGTGGCAATGTTTATTCAAAAAATCGGTGTTAAACGATGTGAGATTTTTTGAAAAATTGCGCTCGGGCGTAGAAGACCATTTATTTATGTTTGATGTGGTAAATAAAATAGAAAATTTTGTACAGACAAAAGACATTGTTGCTTGCCACCGCCGTTCTAAAATAAGCACTACTTTTAGCGGCTACAAACCCGATTTATATATTGGAATTGGCGAAACTATTATTCCCTATATTTACCAAAAATACGCACTTGATAAAGACATCGACAAACGCCTTTTGTGGTGGGTTTATCACAAAGAGGCGTACGCCGTTTATCGCTTTTTGGTTCGTGATACAATTCGTAAAGGCAACATAAAAAATCAGCAGAAAGCAAGGGAGGTCTTGTTGAAATTTGATAATACGCCCGAATTGAACGAGATAAAAAAGCATTGGACATTTAGACAAAAAATGTTTTACAAATTATTTATGAATGAAAAATCTAAAACTCTGAGATTTTTCAGAATATTTATGTAGGTAGATATTAGCCGTCATTGCGGGTCAAGCCCGCAATAACACAGGTGTTATTTTTCAAAATCTGATTTTTTTGGAAAATATTTTTCCAAAAATTGCTTCATTCTAATTCTGTCTTCATTGCTTACTTTTGGGTGGTCGTTGATGCAAAAAAGGTCTGGTTGATAATTATTTAACTTCTGTTCATAGTCCTTTTCATCAACATTTATTACAAGCGAATTTTGATTTTTGACATAACAAGGATGTGCGAGATTTTCCCCAAGACAATAATAAGAAACAGAAACTCGGTAAAAATCATCTTTTTCTCTAATGCGGTGTGAAGAAGTTTTTTTTACCTCTTTTGCAAACACTTCCATTGTTTTTGCAAAATCGGACTTTCTGTAAGCATCAATATTATGATGCGGCATTGAGGCGTAAAATTTTCCTGTAACTTTTGCAACTTTTTTTGCAACATTATAGTTCAAAAATTCCCAATAATCAAGTTTTTTCTTGAAATTTTTCCACATCAAACTTCGTTTTCCTTTGCGTTCATTACGTCTATATTGATAAAGCCGAATAAAAGGCAAGCCATCATTTGCAAAGAAAAAATCGGGCTGTAATGGTTTATTGAAAAACATATCATCATTTGCATACAAGAAATGTTCTGAAATTTCGGGAATTTTGTACATAAAATTTTCTACCGCCAAGCCGTTAAAACAGGGCTGAATTTCAGCAGGCAAAATTTCAGAATGGTCGATAATCTTGATTTTTGGATTGGTTGTATCAAGCCAAACGGGAATTTGGTCGTTGGTAACGATATAAATTTATTTACCCAATTAGCAAATTTTTCAACGCTGCGCAACGAAAATTTCAACTCGTCGCTGTTCGCATAACGTGCTTGAGAATCTAAATCTGTAAGCACAATTTTTTCAGTCGAATAAACATTTTTTTTCGCTATCCATTTTGGGTCATTGCCATCAACCCAAAGATAAACAAGGTCAATTTTCATTTTGTGTTTTTTTGCAAAATTAACAATAATTCTTTAACAAAAAAAATGTATCTTTGCATAAAATTTTAGGTAATGAAAAATTCTCCGTGTGTTTCAATAAATATGCCTGTTTTTAATGGTGCAAAATACATCAAAGAGGCAATACAAAGTGTTTTAAATCAGACATTTATCGATTTTGAGTTGATTATTGTAAATGACGGCTCAACAGACGAAAGCGCGGAAATTGTGTGTTCATTTTCAGACAAAAGAATACGCTTTTTTGAGAACGAAACAAACAAAGGAATTGTTTTTACAAGAAATTTTGCGATTGAAAAATCTTGCGGAAAATACATTGCAATTTTTGATTGCGATGATATTATGTTGCCCGAAAAACTGCAAAAACAGGTAGATTTTTTGGAACAAAACTCTAATTTTGCAATGGTTGGCTCATCAATCGAAATGATTGATGAAAGAAGTGTTTCTATTGGAAAGCACATTTACAACATCCCAGTCGAATTGCTTAAAACGCGACTTTTTTTCGATAATTATTTTGCTCAATCTTCGATGTTGATACGGAGAGATGTTTTAAAAAAATATTTTTATGATGAAAATTTTTTACAGGCAGAAGATTATTTTTTGTGGTCACAAATTGCACAAAATCATAAAATTGCAAATTTAGAAGAGATTTTGATAAAATATCGTGTTCATAATCAGAGTATTAGCAACACAAAACAAGAACAGATGAAAGAATTTGTAAAGAAAGTTTTTGAATTTCAACTTTCACTTTTACAAATTTTTCCAACCGAAACCGAACTTGAAAATCATTTTTTGTTATTAAAAAATCAAAAAAATATTGATTTAAAAAACAAAAATCAAATTAAAAATACTTATAATTGGGTAAAATTATTAAAAAAACAAAATAAAAAGTTGCAAATTTTTGAAAATATTTTTTTTAACAAATATCTAAAAAATCTTTGTAAAAGAATTATAAGAGAGAATTATAAAAATATTAATTTTTTTGAAAAATTTATCCTAAAAATAAAATTTTATGCCTAAGATTTCAATAATAGTTCCGTGCTACAATCAAGCGCAATATCTTGATGAATGTTTGCAATCGGTTGAAAATCAAACATTTGCAGATTGGGAATGTATTGTTGTAAATGACGGCTCGCCCGATAATACCGAAGAAGTTGCACAATGCTGGACAAAAAAGGACAGCCGTTTTCGTTACATCAAAAAAGAGAACGGCGGATTGAGTTCTGCACGAAATTTCGGTATAGAAAATGCTTCTGGCGAATGGATTTTACCTCTTGACGCAGACGATAAAATCGGTAAAAAATATTTTGAACTCGCTCAACAAAAATTTGCCGACGGCTACAAACTTATTTATTGTAAAGCCGAATTTTTTGGCGACCAAACAGGTGAATGGGCGCAGCCACAATATAATTACTTCAATCTATTGCGTGGAAATTATATATTTTGTACTGCTTTTTTCCGTAAAAATGATTGGAAAAAAACGGAAGGTTATGACAAAAATTTAATATACGGACGCGAAGATTGGGACTTTTGGCTTTCGCTCCTCGAACTAAACGACAACGCAATACAAATTGATTATACGGGTTTTTTTTACAGAAGAAAACAGGTTTCAATGGACAAGTCAATAAATCAAAATCCCGAACAATTGAATTTTACTTTGGACTATATTCAAAAAAAACACGCAAAAAAATATGCTGAAATCAACGATTTTTACTTCAAGCTAACAAATAAAAATAAACGCACAAGATTTTTTTATAAATTAATGTTAAAATTTGCATAATGCTTTCAATTATAGTTTCATCTCATAAACAAAATTTTTTTGAACAATTTTCAGAAAATATCGAAAAAACAATCGGCAGTATTCCATACGAAATAATTCAAATATGGAATCCTGCTCTGATGGGCATTTGTCAGGCATATAACAAAGGTGCAAAAAGTGCGAAATACAACCATTTGCTTTTTGTACACGAAGATATTTTGTTTTTAACAGAAAATTGGGGCGAAATTCTTTTTGAAAAATATTTTTCGTTGCCAAATGTCGGGCTGCTTGGAATGGCGGGCGACAAGCATAAATTTAAAATGCCATACGGATTTTCTTCGGGATTAAGAAATTGCGGCTTTATATCCGTACATCACAAATCGTATATAGAATATCTCAAAAAAGCAGATTATCCGATTAAGGTAAAAGTTTTGGACGGCGTTTTTTTAGCAATGAAAAGAGAAGTTTATGAAAAATATCCGTTTGACGAAACATTGTCTGGATTTCATTTTTATGATATTGATATAAGTTTAAGAGTTGCGGAAAATTATCAAAATTATGTAATTAACGATTTTTTTATTTTTCATTTTTCGGAAGGAAATTTTGGAAATCAATGGATTCAGGCAGCACTCGATTTTAACAAAAGGAAATATAAAAATTTTGATACGACAACTTTTACAAATATAGAAAGAATCAGACGTTTTTGGTACAAAAGATTGATGAGAGAAGATATATCTTTTACCTTTCGTATGAAATTTTTAGTAGCAATGGGATTTTATTTTTGGTCTTTTCCAAGAGCAATGAAATTTTTATTCAACATAAAATAATATTTTTTAATTACTTAAACGTATGAAAGTCAGCGTTTTAATGCCAACATATAATCACGAAAAATTTATTGCGCAGGCGATAGATTCTTTTTTGATGCAGAAATGCAATTTTGAAATCGAACTACTAATTGGGGACGATTGTTCTACTGATAACACGTTAGAAATTGCAAAAAATTATGCAGAAAAATTTCCCGAAAAGGTAAAAATTTTTGCAAAAACACATAATGAAGGTTTGATGAAAAATTACAAAACCTTGATTTCCAACGCAAAAGGCGAATATTTTGCAATTCTCGAAAGTGATGATTATTGGACTGACGAGCAAAAACTGCAAAAACAGGTTGATTTTTTGGATAAAAATCCCGAATATGGAATCTCTTTTACGCAACACGTGCGCCTTCGAGATGGAAAATTGGATTTGCAGGGCAAAGAACGCTCAAAACGGCTTGAAAAATACAAAGATTGCCTTTACGAAAGTTTTATTTTGCAACACAACAAAATGCAAGCCCCAACGGTTGTTTTTAGAAAATATATATATGTAAAATATTGTAACATAGATGATTACATAAATTTGAATTTTCAAACATTTGATTTTCCCACTTGGGTATCAATCATTCGGCACTCAAAACTTCATTATCTTGCCGAACCGACAACAGCGTATCGCGTCATTCCGACATCAATCAGTAATTCAAACGATTGGGCAAAAAAAATCGCTTTTATAGAAAATATTGCTCACATCAAACGATATATTTTTTCACTTTATGGTAAGGGACAACTATCTGATTTTCATATAAAATGGCGTGAAAATTTTATTATCGGACGTCAGGCGTGGAAGCATAAAAAATTTGATGTTGCATTAAAATTTTTGCTTTCAGAACAGGGAAAAACTTTGTGGAAAAATTTAATTTTAAGGAAAGAATTGGAATGAAACAAAATAAATTTCTATATATTGCGTTGATTTTCAGCATTTTGTCTTTTATTTCAATTTATGTTTTAAGTTTGTTTAATTTGGCAAAAATTGAAAATGAAAAAGTTGTGCGCTTTGTGGCTATTGGAGTTTTTTTTATTGCTGCGCTGGCTGTGGCTATAAATGAGGCAAAGGGTTATAAATTTTCAATTACAAAAATTTTTAAATCAAATTTACTTGTAACTATCACATTTTCAGCACTTTTAGTACTTTGCATTTCTAATAAACATATTGGAATTTATGCATCTAGCGTTTTTGTTGGGGCGGCTTTATTTACGCTTTTGTGTAATGGAAAAATTTATAACCCCTCTTGGTGCTACTATTTTCTGTTTTTTTATGCTATTTTTCTGCTTTTCGGCACAATCGGCACACCAAAGGGTTTTCATTTTCCCGAAATGACCTACTCTTTTTATCTGCTGCCAATAAGTTTTATCGCTTTTCAATTTTCCAAAGAAACACTTGAAAAAATTGCTCGTTTCTTTTTTAGAGCAATGTTTATCTATTTGATTGTCAGTATTTTATATTGGTGGTTTAATTTTCAGTATCTTGATGCAACTTTTGCCGACTGGGCAACAAAAAAGATACATTTTCCTTTGCATATTGCCGATTGGCATTCTCTAAATTACCTATCAACTTATGACTTATACCCTGCCTTTAATTTTGTTTCGTGTTGGACTTATTATTGCCACCCAAGTTATAATTCTCTTGTGCTGTTTTTTGCCTTAATATCAGGGTTCTATCTATTTTTTAAGACAAAAGTCAATAAAATAGAATTAATATTTTTTGTGTTTGTTTTGTTGTTTTTTCAAATATTAATTCAAAGCAGAATTGGTTTAATCGGAACATTCTTTATTTTAATAATCTCAATTTTTTATTATTTTAGAAAAAATCTGAAAAAATTAAAAATAATTTTGTTAATATGTTTATTAATAGGCGGTTGTATTTTTGTATTTTTCAACAAAAATTTGCAAAATTATTTACACGACGATGTCCGCAAAACCGATTATACACTGGCTATCAACTACATACAAGACCATATTTTTTGGGGTAGCGGTTATTACCAACAAACAACAGCGTTAAGAGAGCAGGAAGAAATTATGAAAGACGTTTTGCCAAAAGTGTTTAGCAGCAAGTATTATGTTCATAATCAACTACTTGGTAATATGGTGCAATTTGGTATTTGGGGCGGAATTGCGCTTTTAATCTTGCTTTTCGGAATAATTTTTTATGCCATAAAGAAGCGAAGTTACCCGCTTTTGATGTTTATTTTAACCTTGATTTTGTTTATGCAAATTGAAGAGCCGATTTACGGACAGACAGGAATAACACGTTTTTGTGTCTTCTTCGTCTATTTTGTTGCGCTTGCACAAAGCAGAGAAGAAGTAAAGTTTTTTGATTTGTACGCATTTTTCAAAAAAATGATTACTTCCAAGAACTATAAGGGTGCAGGTTGATATACGAATTATAATAACGCACATCGTTTGTAACTTCCTGTCCGATAAAATCGGGAATTGTAAAGGTTTCTTTTTCGTTTTCTAGTTCTATTTCGGCGATTATTAAACCCGAATTTGCACCCTCAAAAACATCTACTTCCCAAGTTTTACCCTCAAAAGGCACAATGTAACGGCATTTTTTGATTGTTGGCAAAATACAGATTGTTTCAAGCATTTTTTGTGCATCTTTGAGAGGAATTTCGTACTCAAATTCGTCTCGCGCAAAACCGACTGACGCACTTTTTATAGTCAAAAACGCTTTATTATCGTACCTGCGGACACGAACAACGCGTTCTTTTTCGGTGCAAATATAGCCCTGTTCAATCTCGTGGCAAATCCCCAATTCTTTGAAATTGAGGTTTTTAACTAAAAATTTGCGTTCAATTTCTTTTGCCATTTTTTTTAAATTTATTAACCACAAAAGTAGGAAAAATTTTTGTAATTTTGCAAAAATTTTTTACGTTTAAAATGAAACATTATTTAAAAATATCTATAATAGTTTTTTTGTTTTGCGGCTGTAAAGGCGGACATAAAAACGATGATTTTATTCGTCCTGTGAAAGTCGGTAAGGTTTTTAAGGCAGTGGAAGAGCCAATTGATATTCTTTCAGGTACGATTGTTGCTGGTACTGAGGCAATTCCGTCGTTTTCTGTACCGGGTTTGCTCACAAATATCTACGTCAAAGAGGGAGATTATGTTAAAACAGGCACGTTGGTTGCCGAACTTGATGCCACAACCTATAAATCAAGTGCAGAGGCGGCAGCAAGTAAATATCAGCAGGTAACTTCGGAAGTTGCTCGCGTGGAGGAACTTTATAAAAAAGGCAGTGTGGCAAAAAACGAGTACGAAAAGGCAATTGACGGCAAACAGACGGTTACTTCGCTATACCAAACAGCGATGAATCAATTGAAATCAACTAAACTTTACGCGCCGATGTCGGGTATAGTGCAGTCGATTGATGCTGTTAAGTATCAGACAATTATGCCGGGAATGGGCGTTTTGACCATCGTAAATACTGATAAATTGTCGGTAGAAACCAACATTCCGTCCGCGCTTTTTGTAAGACAGAAAGATTTCAAAAATTTTTACGGTTACTCTACTTTTGCCACAGAGCCTATACCGATGAAAATCAGGTATATATCGCCAAAAGCGAACAACAATCAACTCTACAAGGTTGTGCTTGATATTGACCCCAAACATCTTAAAAATCTTGCGCCCGGTATGTCTATAGAGATAAAACTTACGCACAAAGCATTAGGAAAACAGGAAATTTCTGTGCCGTTACAAGCGGTTTTCAACGAAAATTCAAAAGAATACGTTTGGCTTGTTGATACCGAAAATTTGAACATCAAAAAACAGGAAATTTCTACAGGCGCATTGAACAAAGAGGGTAGAATGGTGGTTACCGCAGGTCTGAGTGGCGATGAAAAAATTGTTATCGCAGGCGTTCATAAACTCAATGAAGGACAGACAATAAGGATTCTGGAATGAAAATAAGTGCTTTGTATGGTAAAAAACTACTTCCAAACAATATAGTCCTTAAAAACCTCATCAAACATTTTTGGCTCAGCCAATTTTCCGTTAATCAAACAAACCACCTCTACAACGCCTTTTGTGCAGATTTTTTGTTCGGGCAAAAGGTAAATTTCCTGCTTGAAAATATATTTCAAACCTTCACGCTCGATGTAAATTCGGCACAAAAATTCGTCTGAACCGCGCAACGAATTTTTGTAACTTATAGAAATATTTCTAACCACAGGCAAAATATTTTGCGCGGTTAAGTCTCTGAGTTTAAGCCCGCAATGTTCCATAAATTCGTGTCGAGCATTTTCAAAATAGTGTTGATAATTTGCATTATTCACCACGCCCTGCGCATCACATTCGTAGTCGCGCACTTTCATTTTTACATCAAAATACTTCATATTTTCGTGTCTAAATTATCAATTATTTTATAAATATTTTCGTGCGAAAAATCGCTAACGGAAATTTTGTAATAGTCTAGCAATTTTTTGATTTCCTCAAAAAGTTCTTTTGGCGGAAATTTCTCAGAATTATTGAAAAAATTTAAAAATCTGATAACGAAAAAAGCATCAAATTTTGAATATAACCGCTTGATAAACTGCTCTTTATGTTTTGTATTTGCAATTGTTTCGTTGAAAATTTCCAATAACTTTTTTTCGATTGTAAAATTAATGATTTCTTTCGGAATAATTTTTAAATCAACGGCTTTTGTTTCAAAAATATTGTCAAATGTTTCAAAAAAGCGTTTCAAAATTTTAAATAATTCAAAATTATAAACCTTATATTGCTCATTTTCAATGATTTTCTGAATTGCCCTGCCTGTTCCAAACGGCACGCGGTCGGAAAAACGTGGTGCGGGAAAAACAATTTTTTCATCAATTCTACCAACTTTTGTTGCCTGCGCCGCTTTGTGCAAAAAATAAAAATCCTCGCCCGCCTGCAACCTTGCCATTCCGCCTAACTTAGTGTAACACAACGCCTTAATAGCAAAACACGACCCGATTGTGTGAAAACAATACGGAAAGCCCGTTGCAGCAAGCGAAAGCCGAAAATAGCGCAAATATGTTTCATAAAGTTGGCAGCCGTAGATTTCCTGTTCAGAGTAGATATTTTTATCAAAATTATGCTGAAAATTTATCGTGCAACAATCTGATTTTGAGTTATTTACAAAATATTTTTCTATCTCGGTAAAATAATTTTTTGCCACCAAGCAATCGCTGTCCAAACTCACAATAATTCCGTTATTTTTGTTGATTTCGGCAAATCTTCTCACCGCCTCGTCCATTCCTGTTTTGCGAGCATTGCCCACGCCTGCAAATTTTTTCGGCACATTTTCAATTAAAATCGGTATGGGCGATCCTTGCGGTCGCCCACTTGTGCATTTCTCATAAGGGCGGGGGCAAGCCCCGCCCCTACGTTTTTTCAACTTTTCAAAAACATCACGATTTTTATTAATGATATTAATTTCCGTATTTTCAGCAGAATTTACGACAACAATAACTTCAACCTCGCAATTTGGCTTATCTGCAACATTCAGATTATCAAGCGTTTGAAACACAAAATCATCGTCATAACAGGGAATTACAACGATTATTCCAACATTTTTATTCGGTTTTTCCTTAAAAAAAGGTGGCAAAGTTTTATATCGTGAAAAATAGTTTAGCATTTATTTTCTGCAAAATTATAAAAAAAAGTTGTAATTTTGCAAAATCGTAAATCTAAAATTGTAAATAAATTTATGGTTATTCTTATTACAGGTACCTCTTCTGGTTTTGGTAAAGCGATTGCTGAAGAATTGATATCGCACGGACACGTTGTTTATGGCACTAGTCGAAAAGTTACTGAAAATGTTGCTAACGGACTGAAAATGTTGCAGTTAGATGTAACTTCGCGTGAGCAGGTAAAAAATGCTATTTCGCATATCATTGAGCAGGAAAATACGCTTGATGTTGTGATTAACAACGCAGGAATGGGCATCGGTGGGGCAGTGGAGTTGGCAACACAGCAGGAGATTGATATTCAGATGAATACAAACTTTTTTGGTGTTGTAAATGTCTGTTCGGAGGTATTGCCATATTTTAGAAAAAATCGTAAAGGGCTGATAATCAATGTCAGTTCGATTGGCGGAATTTTCGGCATTCCGTATCAGGGCTTTTATAGCGCATCAAAGTTTGCGGTGGAGGGTTACAGCGAGGTTTTGAGTTTGGAAACTAAGCAGTTTGGCATAAAAATTGTGCTTGTAGAGCCCGGCGATTTCAATACTGGCTTCACCAAAAATCGCATTATTTCTACCGAAACGCAAAATAATGAGGACTACAAAAAATCGTTTGAGCGTGTTTTAAAAAACATTGAAAAAGACGAAACCAACGGCGGAAGTCCCAAATATTTAGCAGAGAAAATCGCAAAAATCATCAACAAGAAAAACCCGAAATTTCGTTATGTGATTACGCCGAATATTTTACAAAAATTGTCTGTTTTGCTATCTCATATTCTTCCAAGTCGCCTTTTTCAATGGCTTATTCGGCTGTTTTATTCGGTGTAAAAATTTTTTAGAAAAATTTTCAATATTCAAAAACTATTTTGTCTAAAAGTTTATAAATATAGTTTTTTAATTAATTAGTTTTTAAGGAACAAATTGCAAACTTACACCAACGAAAAACATAACTCATTAATTATTCAAATTTGTTTTGCTCAAAATAAGGAATATACAAAACTTGTATTCCATTTTTATAGTAAATTAGTCCCGATGAATTTTGAAAGAACATAAAAAATTCAAGATTTTCTTTCTCGTTGGCAATTATTTTAATTTTACACCAATGAGCATTTGCTTGATTGAAGTTTTCTACATTTAATAAACTATCGCTTATATATGGCTTAATTTCATCTTTAACAAAAATAGGGTCTATCATTTTTTGGTTATACCTAAAGCCACAGCCCCAAAAAGAGAATAATATAATTAGTAAAAGAAAAGTACATTTTTTCATTTCAAAATATTTCTATAAATTTCATTTCCTTTTAGCACTTCCAACACTTTTTGTACCCATTCGTCGTGGCGGAGGCGGTACTCTGATGCGCCGTCTTGGAAGTAGTAGCGACGGACAATTTCGCTTTCGATATATCTCTGAATATCAGGTCGAAACTCGTGTATGTCTTTGTCTAAATCGGGCTTTAAAATTTCCGACAATTTTTCCAAATATTCACTTGCACGCTCCTGATAACCCTCAAATTCTACAACTCTTTTTAGCGATTGCACCATTTTTTCACTTTCGAGTGAATAAGTAAAATTTCTCTCTTTCACAAAAACGATAAAATCCTCATAATCAGCATCTGAAATGTTAAATGTTTTTGCATTAGCAATTTTTTCGTGAGAATAAAAATATTTTGTGGCATAATCGAAAATTAAATTTCTCACATAAAGATAATATGAGATATAATTTCCCTCTTTTTCCTTGACAAAAACATCGGGCGTGATGCCGCTTTTGTCCCTCACAATGCGTCCTTTGGTGGTTCTGAATTCGTTTGTGAGCGAGTCGGGAATGTTGCGTGATTTGTCGGAATTTTCGGCATAATCAATCGCTTGAATGCACCTACCAGACGGTAAATAATACTTTGCGGTGGTAACTTTCAGATAGCCGCCAAATGGCAATCGCCTGATACTTTGCACCAATCCTTTGCCGAAAGAACGTTCGCCCACAACCACGGCTCTGTCTAAGTCCTGCATTGCGCCCGCGAAAATTTCGGCTGCCGAAGCGGTATTTTCGTCAATGATAAAAACAAGCGGAATATCAGGCAAAATGGGTACAAATGGCGTTTTGTAGTCCATTATGCTTGTTCTGTTTTTACCTTTTATTGACACGATTTTTGTGTTTTTCGGCACAAAAAACGATGCGATATTTACCGCCTCGCTTACAAGTCCGCCGCCGTTGCCGCGCAGGTCAATTATCAGTTGCGTAATGTGGTTATTTTCGTTGATATTGGTTAATGCCGCTTTGAAATCAGCCATTGATTTGTCGGTAAAATCGTTGAGTTCAATATAGCCGATTGTGTCGGAAAGTACACCAAAATAGCCGATAGAATTTATCTGTATCACTTCACGCAAAAACTTTTTTTCAATCGGTTTTTTTTCGTTTGGACGGCGAATTTTGATTTTTATTTCCGTTCCCGGTATTCCTCTGAGCCGTTCGCTGACATAAGAAGTACTTTTTCCTGTCATTTTTTCGCCGTTAATTTCCAAAATTTCATCGCCTGCACGTAGGTCGTTGCGTTGCGCAGGTCTTCCAAAATATGGATTGGCAATCATCACATATTCGCCGTTTTTTTGCACAGTCGCACCAATTCCGCCATAAGTTCCCGAAGTCATTTGCTTCAAGTCATCTTCCTCACTTTCAGGAATATAGACGGTATAAGGGTCTAATTGCTCCAGCATTTTTGAAATGGCAATTTCACTCAACCGCTCGTGATTTAGCGTATCAACATAATTTATGTCCAATTCGCGCCAAACAGCGTTGTAAATATCGCCCGCTTTGAAAATGTCAAAATGCTTTTGAACAGTATCATTTTGCGCATAAATATTTGATACGCAAATGGTTATAAATAACAAACCAAAGAGTTTTTTCATAAAAATATTTTATTAAAAATGAGGTGCAAATGTACGAATTAATTAAAAATAATAAAAATATTTTTCATATTTCATAATTAATAATGTAGAATGTAAAATTTCGTCATTTCGACCAAAGGGAGAAATGGCAGATAACTTTTAGTTTTATTTTATTTCTTTATAAATATTTTCCGCAGTAAAACCCAATTTTTCGTCTAAAACGTTATAGGGTGCAGAAAAGCCAAACGACTCCAAGCCGAAAATTTTGCCGTTTTCGCCTACCAAACCAAGCAAATTCACAGGCAACCCAGCCGTCAAACCAAATTTCTTAATGTTTTTCGGCAAAATACTTTCTTGATATTCAGTACCTTGCGAACGGAAAAGTCCTTCCGAAGGCACGGAAACAAGGCGATATTTTACGTCGTCTTTTTTTAGAAATTCGGCTGCTTCGTTAAGCGTGGAAACTTCCGAGCCGCTTGCAAGCAAAATTATTTCGGGCTTTTCGTCTGTATAAACTATGTATGCGCCGCGCTCAACATCACGTTTTTCGGTTGGCAAATCATTGATATTTTGGCGAGAAAGAATTAACGTAGTTGGTGTTTTGGTGTTTTCCATTGCCATCTTCCAACAAAGCGTTGTTTCCTCAACATCGGCAGGACGAAGTACAAGCATCGAGTTTTCGCCGTTGTGATTTTTCAGTTTTTCCATTAGGCGAATTTGCGCCTCTTGCTCAACCGGTTCGTGTGTTGGTCCGTCTTCGCCGACACGGAAAGCATCGTGCGAAAAGATGAATTTCACAGGCAATTCCATTAGTGCCGCCATTCTGATAGCGGGTTTCATATAGTCGGAAAATACGAAAAATGTTGCGCAGCCCGCAATCACGCCGCCGTGCAACGCCATTCCGATTGAGAGGCAAGCCATTGTTAATTCTGCAACACCAGCCTGCAAAAATGCACCTGAAAAATCGCCTCTTTGGAATGCTTTTGTCTGTTTCAAAAAGCCGTCCGTTTTGTCCGAATTTGACAAATCAGCACTGCTGACAATCATATTTTCAACCTGTTTTGCAAGTTCGGCAAGACAGGTTGCCGATGCTGCTCTTGTTGCTTGGTTTGGTTTTTGAACAACTTTTGACCAATCAATTTTTGGCGACTTTTCATTGAAAAATCTATTAAATTTTTCTGCCAAATCAGAATTATTTTTTTGCCAAATATCAAATTCATTTTGCTTAACTTTCATTAAATCAAGCAATTCGGCTTTACGTTTTGCGTAAATTTCTTTTGTTTCGGGGAAAATTTCAAACGGGTTATCAATATTTCCACCGAGATTTATGACAGTATTTTTCCAAGCATCTGCGCCGAGCGGTGCACCGTGCGTTTCGCAGCAATTTTCGTAAGAAGAATTATCGGCTTTACGTGCGCCTTTGCCCATAATTGTTTTACCGATAATGAGAGTCGGTTTTTCGGTTTCGGCTTTGGCAGTTTTTAATGCTGAGCGAATTTGCTCAACATCATTTCCATTAATTTCCAACACTTTCCAACCCCACGCTTCATATTTTTTAGCCACATCTTCAGACGTAACCTCGGCAGTTGTGGTTGAGAGTTGAATATCGTTTGAGTCATAAAACATTATCAGATTGTCAAGCCCCAAATGCCCCGCAATTCTACCTGCGCCCTGCGAAATTTCCTCTTGAATGCCACCGTCAGAGATGAAAGCGTAAATGGTTTGATTGACGATTTCGCCGAAACGTGCCTGCAAAAATTTTGCTGCAATTGCCGCTCCAACAGCGTAGGTATGTCCCTGCCCAAGCGGTCCCGAAGTATTTTCTATGCCGCGCTTAACATCAACTTCGGGATGTCCGGGCGTTGGCGAGCCCCACTGACGAAACTCTTGTAGTTCGGCAAGCGAAAACTTGTCCGCACACGCCAAAACCGAATACAACATCGGCGACATATGCCCGGGGTCAAGAAAAAACCTGTCGCGAAACTCCCAATGCGGATTTTCGGGGTGGTACTCCAAAAATTCGGAATAAAGCACGTTGATAAAATCGGCGCCGCCCATAGCACCGCCCGGGTGCCCCGACTTCGCTTTTTCCACCATTGAAGCAGCCAAAATTCTGATATTATCGGCTGCACGATTTAAGTTTTGTATTGAATTCATAATATTTTTGTATTTTTGATTTACGATTTTAGTTTGCAAAGATACAAAAAAAATATATTTTATTACACTATTTTTTTACCAGTTATTTATATTTTTCGCCTCTTGCCAAACCTCTTCCATTTCATCAAGCGTCATATCGTGCAGATTTTTCCCTTGACGTAATGTTTTGTCTTCCAAATAGTTAAAGCGTTTTATAAACTTTGCGTTTGTGCGTTCAAGTGCATTTTCGGCATCAATTTTGTACAGACGCGCCACATTGATAAGCGAGAAAAACACATCGCCAAATTCGGCTTCAATTCTGTCTTTGTTCATATTTTCCACTTCCTGCTGAAACTCATTGATTTCCTCGCGCACTTTGTCCCAAACCTGCGAACGTTCTTCCCAATCAAAACCGATGCTCGCCGCTTTATCTTGAATTCTGCTCGCCTTTATCAGAGCGGGCAAAGCCGCAGGAACGCCACTTAAAACACGCTTGTTGCCGCCCTTCTCTTTGAGTTTAAGTTCTTCCCAATTTTCTTTGACTTCGTCAGAACTTTTAACCACAACTTCGCCATAAACGTGCGGGTGTCTGAAAATCAACTTATTAACTATCTCATCGCAAACATCTTTCAAGTCAAAATCGTTGGTTTCCGAGCCGATTTTCGCATAAAAAACAATGTGCAAAAGCACATCGCCCAACTCTTTTTTGATGTCCTGCATATCGCCGTTTGAAATTGCCTGCGCAAGTTCATAAACCTCTTCTATTGTGTTGTTTCTCAACGACTTAAACGTTTGTTTTTTGTCCCAAGGGCATTTTTCACGCAAATCATTCATCACGTCAAGTAAGCGTGAAAAAGAGTCCAAAATTTCCTGTTTTGTGTGCATATTTTTGTTTATTTTTTTGACTGCAAAAGTACAAAAAAATTTCGTACCTTTGCGCTCTGAAAACAGCTGAATGGTTTGTCGCTTCTTTTTTGAAGGAGAGGAAAGTCCGGGCAACACAGAGCACCATACTTCTTAACGGGAAGTCGGCTGCGAAGTCGAAGTTAATGTAACAGAAAACAACCGCTATGTTAGTCTGTAAGTCAGCAAGTCGATAAGTCCGTAAGTCAATTAATGACTTACCGACTTACAAACTTACCAACTTATTGACTTTATTAGTAAGGGTGAAAAGGCGGGGTAAGAGCCCACCGATTTGGCAGCAATGTCAAATGCCGTACATCTTATGGGTTGAAAGTTCAAGTAAATCAACGTTTGAGGGCTGCTCGTCCGAGTTGAAGGGTAGAACGATGGAGGTAAAAGGCGACTTTTACCCAAGATAAATGACAAACATTCCGCTTGCGGAACACAGAATCCGGCTTATAGTTCGGCTGTTTTTATTTTTTTAATTAAATTTCTAACTTCAAAAATCTAACTTCTAACTTCCAAAACTATGTCTAAATTTTTTAAGAAAATTTTCGTTTTAATCAGAAAAACAATACGTTTTATTTTGTTTGATATTTGGAAAGTTGCCGAAAACGAACTTTCAAAAAAAAACAAATTTTTTCTTCGTATTTTAAAAAAGATTATTCTTTCTGCGCGAGTTTTTCTCAGTAGTGATTTAGCATTAAAAGCGTCAGCTTTAACCTATTACACAATTTTGGCGATTATTCCGATTTTTGCTTTGATAATTGCTGTTGGTCGTGGTTTTGGCTTTGCCGATAGGGTCAGTGAGTTTATTATAGATGCTTTCAGCGCGCAAAGCGAAATTGTGCCTTATATTTCCGAGTTTGTAAATAATTATGCCGAAAGCGGAATTATTGTCGGTGTCGGCGTTGCATTTTTGCTTTGGGCGGCTATCAATGCGTTTCGACAGGTGGAAAACAATTTTAACAAAATTTGGAAGGTAAATAAATCACGCTCAATTTTTAGGCAATTCACAACCTATATTGCACTGCTTGTGCTTGTTCCGATACTTATCTCGCTTGCAAACGGCTTTTCAATTTACATTGACACCCGAATGGCTTCCACATTGGGCACATTATATTCGCCGTTCAACAATTTTATGATGCAACTTTTGCCCTATTTTTTCTACTGCGTGCTCTTCACATTATTATACAAACTGATTCCGAACACAAAAGTTAAATTTTTGCACGCCTTACTTGCGGGAGTTGTGGTAGGCACTCTTTTTCAACTTTTTCAATATCTTTACATCAACGGACAGATAAATCTTTCAAGATATAATTCAGTTTATGGTACTTTTGCGGCTATTCCTCTGTTTTTGGTTTGGTTGCAAATATCTTGGCTGATAGTGCTTTACGGCGCGGAACTGAGTTTTGTAAGCCAAAATCTGAAAAATTATTATTATGAATCCGATACGGCAAAAATCTCGCGGCGTTTTAAGGATTATGTAATAATTTTGATAACAAAAATTATTGTTAATCGTTTTGAAGATAATTTGCCGCCTGTTTCGGCTGATAATATTTCTGATGAATATAATATTCCGATTTGTTTGGTTAATGAACTGCTAACGCAACTTGTTGAAATAAAGGTTGTTACTGAAATAATTGACGAAAAAACATACGAAAAAACGTATCAACCCGCTTTTGATATCAACCAAATTTCGATTGGTTTGATTTTTGAAAGATTGGAAAAATTTGGCAGCGAAGATTTTAATATCGGCAAAAAACCTGATTTTAAAGAAGTTTTAAAATTAATCAACGACCTGAAAAACAAAGATATAGAAATAACAAAAAAATTGCTTGTAAAAGATATTTGAGTTTTTTGATAATAGGCACTTGTTATCAATCGAAATGACCGCATAAACAAAAAAACAAAGGCAAGTGATGAAGACTTGCCTTTGTTTTTTTGCGGTTATAGATTTTTTTCGATTGATGCACATTAAGTCGTTGAAACACTTGCTTTTGATGTGCTTCAATCTCTTGCTCTCGGCTCGCCTTGCGGAACGCCTTGATGTAGTCCTGTTGTGTAATTCGCATTTTCATTTTGTTGTTGATAATTCCTAAAAAATTTTCTGCAAAATTACTACTTTTTTTCGTAACTTTGTAATCTTATTTTTATTAATTTTAACCCCTCTGTCCTTCGGACATCTCCCCTTTAAAAAAAGGGGAGAGCTGGGAAAGTAAAAACAAAAACATTTTGAGAAAATAAAAATTTTAAAATATGTAGCCCCCAAAATGTCCCCTTAATTTAAGGGGACGAGCCGAAGGCGGAGGGGTTTAAACAAAAAAAATATGAAAATCAAAAAACTTTTTCGCCTAAAAACAATCGCTATTTCGTTGATAATCATTATTTTATTATCAATAATTTCGATATTTGTTGCTGATAAAATAATATCTTCAAAAAGCAAAAATTATATTTACAGCGATGTTTTGGAAATTCCGTATAACAAGGTCGGGCTTGTGCTTGGCTCATCAAAATTTTTGCAAAACGGACAAATAAATCTCTATTACAAATACCGCATTGATGCAGCAATTGAGTTATATAAGGCGGGCAAAATCAGTTACATTGTGGTTAGCGGCGACAACAGCCGAAAAACCTACGATGAGCCAACGCAGATGAAAGCCGATTTGGTGGCGGGCAGCGTACTCGAAAACGTGATTTTCCTTGATTATGCAGGGTTTAGAACGTGGGACTCGATGGTGCGAATTAAAGAGATTTTTTCGCAAAGCGATTTTACGATTATTTCGCAGCGTTTTCACAACGAAAGAGCCGTCTATCTTGCTCAAAGATACGGACTTAACGCTGTGGCTTTCAACGCAAAAGATGTGAGCAAATATTATGGTTTCAAAACAAATTTGCGTGAAAAACTTGCTCGTGTAAAGGTTTTTGTTGATTTATTAACAAACAAAAAACCGAGATTTTTAGGGGAAAAAGTTTTTATCAATTAAAAATTTAGAATTAAAAATGAAAAATTTAGTTTTTATATTACTCTTTTTTAATATTAGTGTTCATATTTGTGCAGAATCTAAATTTACTTTTAAAGGAGAAATTATAGATTATAAAACAACAGAGAAATTGCCTAGAGTACTAATCAGTTTTTATTCAGGCGAAACACTTGTAGATGAGGTGTTTTCTGATATAAATGGGTACTTTGAATTTACAACAACAAAATTAATTGACATTATTGAAGTAGAGTTTGTTTCTTATTTAACGATGAAAATTATTAATGTTGATGTTTATAATAAAGAAGTTAAAGATTTTTTTCTTAAAATTCCACTTTTTAATGCAACACCTATGTTTATATCTTATGTACGTCCCCCCACATTTTCAGAAATTAGAAAAGAAAAAAAAGAGTCAAACATAACAAAAGGAGTACGTTTAGATTGTAAAAATAAAAATAAAGCATTAATAATAAGATATAAGAAAAAGGTAAAATATTCAAACAAGGGCGGTTATCAATTTGTTGAATTTACAGATTTGATTAATTGTGAAAAATAAAAATTTAATAAATGAACTTTTAAAATAAAATAGATAAAAAATATGTTTAAAGAAAAATTAATCGCTAACTTGCAGCAAGCCAATGTATTATCTCAAAAGGGCTTGATTGAAATGTTTGACTCGACAATCGGGCGTTCTACTATTTTGATGCCTTTTGGCGGCAAAACGCAAAGGTCTGAAACGCAGGTGTCGGTGCAGAAAATTCCTGTCGGCAATCACTTTACCAACACCGCCTCAATGATGGCATACGGCTACAACCCCGATATTTCCTCGTGGTCGCCCTATCACGGCGCACAATACGCTGTGATTGAGGCGATTACAAAAATTGTTGCTGCAGGCGGACGTTACAATAATATTCGTTTTTCGTTTCAGGAATATTTTGAAAAAATGACACAAAACCCGTTCTCGTGGGGCAAACCGACCGCCGCACTGCTCGGTGCATTGCAGATGCAGCACGATTTTAAACTCTCTGCAATCGGCGGCAAGGACTCGATGAGCGGCACGTTTCAAGACATCAACGTTCCGCCGATGCTTATGGCTTTCGGCATCACAAAAGTTGATGCTAACAACGTGATTTCCACCGACTTAAAAGCCGCTGGCAACAACATTTATTTTATCGAGCATTGCTACAACAGCGACTTTACGCCAAACGTTGAACAACTGAAAAACAACTACGATTTTATTTCGCAAGAGATTGAAAATAAGCGTATTGTGTCGGCTTTTGCAGTTGGTTTTGGCGGCGTGGCAGAGGCGATTTGCAAAATGGCGTTCGGAAATGAAATAGGCGTTTTTTTAGAACAAAGAACAAAGAACAAAGAACAAAGACAGGAAACAACGCGTCATTGCGGGCTTGACCCGCAATCGCTTGACGAATTATTTAATCTTTCTTATGGCTCTGTTGTGGTGGAAACGCCCGAAAAACTCAACTTCGAAAATGCGGTTTTTCTCGGCAAAACCATTTCCGAAAAAGTTATCAAAATCAATTCCGAAGAGGTTGATTTGAATACGCTTTATAAAGCAAATACAGAGAAATTTGCAGAAATTTATAAAATTAAATAAGAACACAAAAACAGAATTGTAATGAGAAAAGCAGCAATCATATTAAGCATTTTTGCGCTATACATAAGCAGTTACGGACAAGAAGCAAACACAATTCCGCAAGGAGCAATAATGACATTTACAAATACAGAAATTGATTTGGGAGAAATTTTTGAAAAAGACAACAATTTCATTATTGTTACTTTTGAATTTACAAATACAGGTACGGAAGATTTGGTAATACAGGCAGTGAAAAGTCCTTGTTGTCCAACTCAATGGGAGCGAAAACCTATTACGCCAAATGAAAAAGGAACTATTAAGGTTAGTTATTGGATTAAAGATAGAGTAGGTAAATTTAGAAAAAGTACAACTATTTACAGCAACTCAATAAAAGCAGATAATTTTAATGAATTTGGAAGTAGAATAGTAGTGTTTTTTAAAGGAATAGTAATAGGCAATGAAGATAAAAATAAATAAAAAATCGTAAATTAATTATATGTCAATAACCAAAAAACCTATCGCCTACCTACCTGTTTTTACAGGTACAAACTGCGATTACGACACAGCAAAAGCGTTTGAAAATGCGGGGTCGGAAACCATTACAAGCGTGTTTCGGAATATCACAAGCTATGATATTTTTGCCTCGATTGCCGAGATGTGCGAAAAAATTCGTCAGTGTCAAATTTTTGTGCTTTCGGGTGGTTTTTCTTCTGGTGATGAGCCGGACGGCAGTGGTAAATTTATCGCTAACGTACTGAACAACAAAGATATAACCGCAGAGATTCACGCACTTTTAGACAGAGACGGTTTGATACTCGGTATCTGCAACGGCTTTCAAGCGTTGATAAAATCGGGGCTGTTGCCTTATGGTCGCTTAGGAATGATAACGGAAAATTCGCCGACACTTTTCCGCAACGACATCAACCGCCATATCTCGCTAATTGCTTCAACACGAGTGAGTTCCGTAAATTCACCTTGGCTTTCTAGCTTTGAAATCGGCGAAATTCATAAGATTGCGATGTCTCACGGCGAGGGGAAAATTGTTGTATCTGAGGAGATGGCGAAAGAACTTTTTGTAAAAAATCAAGTTGCGTTCCAATACGTTGATTTACAGGAAAATATCACGCAAGAGCAGCCCCACAACCCCAACGGCTCAATGTTCGCAATCGAGGGTTTGATTTCGGAAAACGGACAAATTCTCGGCAAAATGGGACATTCCGAACGATACGAGGAAAATCTTTTCAAAAATATCTACGGCAACAAAAAACAGAATATTTTTGAAAATGCAGTGAAATATTTTTCGTAACTTTGCAACCTATTTTTTAGAAATAAAAAGATGAGTTTACAAGGCGAACTTCTCTACACAGGCAAAACAAAACAGGTTTTCACAACCGAAAACCCCGAACTTGTTGTCATTCACTACAAGGACGATGCGCTTGCGTACAACGGCATCAAGCGGGCGCAAATTACCAATAAGGGCGCAATTAACAACAAAATTTCGGCTAATATTTTTCAGCGACTCGAAAATTTGGGTTTCAACACCCATTTTATAAAACTGCTTAACGACCGCGAGCAACTTTGCAAGCGCAAAGAAAACGTAATTCAACTTGAATTTATCGTGCGTAATATCGCTGCGGGCTCAATGGCAAAACGGCTTGGTTTGAAAGTTGGCACGAAACTTTCTACCCCGATTTTTGAAATCTGCTACAAAAATGACGACCTGCACGACCCGCTCATTAATCAGCATCACGCCGTTGCGCTTGGACTCAGCACCTACGAGGAACTTGCTGAAATTCAAGAGATTGTGAGCCGTCTGAACACCGAATTGCAAAATATTTTCAACTCAATCGGCGTAACAATGGTTGATGCAAAGTTTGAGTTTGGCAGAACGTCAGACGGCACGCTCGTTCTCGCAGACGAGATTTCGCCTGACACAACGCGCCTTTGGGACACAAAAACCCTCGAAAGTTTAGATAGAGATAGATTTCGCAAAGATTTAGGCAAAATTTCGGAAGCGTATATGGAGATTTTGAAAAGATTGGAAAAATAATTATGAATTATTAAAATGAAAAAAATAGTTTTAATATTAATTTGTATTGTTGCTGTAACTGCAAACATATTTTCTCAAAACAACAAAAAAACAGATTGGGAAAAAGATGGCTTAAAAGATAAAGTAAAAAGTATAGAAACTAAAAAGTGTAAAGAATTAGATAAAAGAGAATGCTATGACACTATTGAGTCTTCAAAATATGATGAAAATGGAAAAATTGTTGAAAAGGTTTTTCTAACCTATGGTGGAATAGGTGCTATTGCGACATTCAAAGATAAATATCATTATAAATATAATGATGTGGGACTTGTTATAGAATCTTATCATTATACTTATAATTATATTGATAACAAATATGAATATGTTGGAAAAAGTATTTATAAGTATGACAAAAAAGAAAAATATACCGAAAGATATCTTGCTGACGGAAGTTTGAGTAGTACATCTATAACAAAATACGATAATAAAGGAAATGTGTTAGAAGAAAATTTTTATAATGCTGAAAATGGGAACTTATATAAAAAAGAAACTTATGAGTATGATAATAAAGGGAATTTAATAACAAAATGTTTTTTTTCATATAGAGATAGAAAAGAAACTTATGAATACGATAATAACAGAAATCTAATCACAGAATGTGCTTACCATTTTTACTCATCTGGTGAAGAATATTTGGTTTATAAAAATATTTATGAATATGATAATAAGGGAAATGTAATAAAAAAATCTAATTATTTTAGTGAAAAATATGCCCCTATTGATTACAAAAAAAAATACAAATATGATTCAAAAGGTAATTGGGTTGAAAGAATAGAATATGGGGAAACAATGTCAAATCAGATTTACAAAAGAACAATCGAATATTACGAATAACCTCATTTTTTACCTAAAAACGCAGATTTTAGATTATCAATAATTTAAAATCTGCGTTTATCCGTTAAATCTGTGCTATCTGTGTGCTACAGGCACTTTGAAACTTATTCCGCCATATTATGAAAAACGTTTTGTACGTCATCGTCTTCTTCAATTTTTTCGATTAATTTATTTACCTGCTCGGCTTGTTCTGGGGTAAGTTGTTTTTGGTCGTGCGGAATGCGTACAAATTCCGATTTTGTGATTTCAAAACCATTTTCCTCAAGATATTTTTGAATAACCGAATTTTGCGCAAAATCGCCGTAGATTACAATTTCGCCCTCATCTTCGGCAAGTTCATCAACACCGTAATCAATAAGTTCAAGTTCGAGGTCATCAATCGAAACGCCCTCTTTCTGTTTGATATTAAAGACGCATTTGTGGTCAAAAAGAAACTCCAAACTGCCTGTTGTGCCGAGCGAGCCGCCAAATTTATTGAAATAACTGCGCACATTCGCAACCGTTCGCGTGTTGTTGTCGGTGGCGGTTTCCACAAAAATAGCCACGCCAAAAGGTCCATAACCCTCGTAATTTAACTCTTTGTAGTCAGAAAAATCCTTGTCGGTAGCCTTTTTGATAGCGCGTTCTACGTTCTCTTTTGGCATATTTTCTTTGCGGGCATTCTGTATCAGCACACGCAAACGCGAATTGCTTTCGGGGTGCGGTCCCGACTCTCTTGCGGCAATGGTAATCTCCTTGCCCAATTTTGTAAAAACGCGAGCCATATTGCCCCAACGTTTAAATTTTCTTGCCTTACGAAATTCAAATGCTCTTCCCATTTTTATCTAATTATAAATTATGATTTATGATTTTTTATATTTCTACAATCTCATATTCTGTTGTTCCCAAGCCGAGTTTTTGAGCGTGAGCAAGTCCTACGCGCCAGTCGGAATTTGGGTGAATGTGAGTAAATTTATCTTTACCCGTCAAATCAAGTCTGCCATCTTCGTTGCCACGTGAGCCGGGGTTTGACGGCGCAGCCATCACCATATCGGCGCACGCCTGGTCTAACGCCACAGGGTCGAAAGATGCAGCAATGCCGATGTCAGCCACAAGAGGCACATCGTTTGTTGCCCAACAATCGCAGTCGGGCGACACGTTCATCACAAAATTTATATGAAAATGTGGCTTGTCTTTCAACAAAGCAACACAATATTCGGAATTTTTTTTGGTCATCACTTCGGCTGAACTATTCCAAACAGGTTGCGCCGCATCAAAGTTACAAACCGCAATACACTGCCCGCAACCGACACATTTATTATAGTCAATCACGGCAACTTTTTCGGACGAAATAGTGATTGCGTCATAGTTGCAATATTTTACGCACATACGGCAAGCAGTGCATTTTTTCGCTTTAATAATCGGTTGAGAAGTTGAGTGCATCTCCATTTTTCCACCTCTTGACGCACTGCCCATACCGATATTTTTTAGCGCGCCACCAAAGCCCGCCTGTTCGTGTCCTTTAAAGTGGTTCATTGAAATAAAGATGTCGGTATTGGCAATAGCAGAGCCGATTTTAGCAACCTTGCAATGCTCGCCATTAACAACAGGCATTTCGATATATTCAGTGCCTTTTAAGCCGTCCGCAATAATTATCGGGGCTTTGAGAGTGAGCAGGTTAAAGCCGTTTTCTGATGCGCCAATTTGATGGTCGATAGCGTTGGAACGCCTGCCCGAATAGAGCGTATTTGAGTCGGTAAAGAACACTTTCGCACCAAGTTTTTCCAAAATTTCTACCATTTTTGCCGCGTAATTATGACGAATATACGCCAAATTGCCCGGCTCGCCAAAGTGAATTTTTATAGCGGTAAATTTATTTTTGAAATCAATTTGCTCAATTCCCGCCGTCTTTACAAGACGTTCGAGTTTGGTTAGCAAATTGATTGATGCGGTCGTACGTAGATTTGTAAAATAAACTTTTGATGACATTTTAGTTAAAATTTTAAAGTTGCAAAGGTAATAAAAAATGTAGAATGAAAAATGAAAAATAAAGAATTTTATGTGTAAAAATATTTTTTCAAAAAAAACGGAAAAATGTTTGCAGATTAAAAAAAATGTTGTACCTTTGCAGTCCGAAAAAAGAAATTTTCTTTCTCATTTGAAAAATTAATCTGATTGACCCATGGTGTAGTGGTAGCACATCTGATTTTGGTTCAGCCAGCCTAGGTTCGAG
>Ga0209737_10000586_pt1 | contig 29103 bp, 22 predicted proteins | sample TergutCu122P3_FD_187284 | JGI IMG/M metagenome (GOLD analysis project Ga0209737, IMG submission 187284) | Cubitermes ugandensis P3 segment gut microbial communities from Kakamega Forest, Kenya - Cu122 P3 (SPAdes) (version 2) | ecosystem: Host-associated > Arthropoda: Insects > Digestive system... | reverse complement strand
ATCGTGTTCGCTGTGCGTTACCATCACGATGGTGGTGCCTTTTTCGTTTAACGAGGTTAGCAGTTGCATTACTTCCAAGCCGTTTTTGCTGTCGAGGTTTCCGGTAGGTTCATCGGCAAGGATTAGCTTCGGGTTGTTGACCACGGCGCGGGCAACTGCTACGCGTTGTTGTTGACCGCCCGAAAGTTGCAACGGGAAGTGGTTGCGGCGGTTCATCATTTGAACGCTTTCCAACGACTCTTCCACCATTCGTTTGCGGTCGACAGGTTTGATGTTGTTGTAAATCAAGGGTAATTCAACGTTTTCAAAAACCGTCAGTTCGTCAATCAGGTTAAAACTTTGGAAGACGAAACCGATATTTGCCTTACGTAAATCGCTTCGTTTGCTTTCGTTGAATTTGGCGATTTCCGTTCCATTGAAGATGAAACTGCCCGAAGTAGGTTCGTCCAACATTCCGAGAATATTGAGTAAGGTCGATTTTCCGCAACCCGAAGGTCCCATGATGGCAACAAATTCGCGTTCTTTTATTTCGAGTGACATCTTATCTAATGCAACCGTTTCTACATCTTCCGTGCGATATACTTTTTCGAGATCTTTAATCGTAATCATGATTTTTATATTTTATGTTGTTATTTATTCTGTTTTGATTGATTTCACCGGATTTTCCGTTGCTGCTTTCCACGTTTGATAACCGGTAGTAAGCAGAGTAATTACTAAGGCTAAAATGCCGACTAACAAAAATACCCAAACGCTCAATGGTGTTTTAATTGCAAAGCCGCTCAACCATTTTTGCAATCCCAAATATGCCACCGGAAAAGCAATGGCAAAAGCAATGGCAACCCACAGAACAAAACTTTTGTTGAGCAACACGAAAATATCTTTTACCGAAGCTCCATACACTTTGCGAATGGCAATTTCGCGCATACGGCGTTGAGAGGCGTAATACGCCATGGCAAACAATCCTGCACAGGTAATTATCACAGCTATGAGCATAGCAAAGGCAAATACTTTGTTGGCATTCATTTCGGTGGTGTAGAGTTTTTGGTAGGTGTCGTCCAAAAAGTGATATTCAAATGGATAGACGGTTTCGTATCGTGTCCATATTTTTTCTATGTGGGCAATGGCGCGTTGCGGATTGCCTTCTATTTTGAAGAAAGTCATTGCTCGATTCCAATGTTCTGGGTTCAGTTTGAAATACACTCGCGGTTCAATATCCTGATGCAACGATTTGGTGTGCGCATTACGCACAATTCCTTTGATGGTAAATAACATGTCATTTCCTTCAAATTGTACTCGTTCGCCCACAGGATTTTCGTAGCCCAACAACTGTGCGGCTCTTTCGTTGATAATTACATTTTTTGATTGTAAATCTTCGGCTTCAATTAAAAACGGATTTTCGCCATTTACGATTTCTATACCGAAAAAAACAAAATAATTGGGACTAACAGGGCAAACTTCTATCAAAAAGGATTGCTCATCAATTGCCGGTGCTCGTTTGATAACCATGCCGCTCGACCATTCTGTAATAAGCGCTTCCCTTCTGCAGACCGCCTTAATAGACGGCTCTTGAAAAAATTCAGCTTCCAGCGATTTATAACTGTCTTTGGCAAGATAAGGAAAACGTATGTATAAAACCTGTTCCTTGTCAAAGCCCAAATCGTAGGAAAGAATATAATTGACCTGTTTTTGCATAAAAGTAACCATAATGAGCAAAGCAATAGATGCCGTAAATTGCGTAATAACCAGCGATTTTTGAAATAATTCCATTTTTTTGCCTTTGAATTTTCCTTTAATGGTTTCTATCACATTGAAACGTGTCATATACAACGCAGGGAAAGAACCGGCAAGTAATACAACGCTGATTAATAATATTGCAAGGAAAATATATATGGGCGGCAAAGCGAAATTAAGTACTAAGTTTGATTGTGTAAAATTATTGAACATAGACAATACCAGTGTTGCAATTACCAAAGCAATACCTATTGAAATCAGCACATAATATGCTGTTTCCATATAAAATTCACGCATCAATTGTTGCTTTTTTGCTCCAAGCGTTTTCTTTATTCCAATAGTTTTTGCTCGAATAAACGATGTGGAAACAAACAAATTGGCAAAATTGATGCAAGAAATTATCAGAATTATCAAAGCGGTCAAAACAAAGGTCATAATTAGTGATTTGTTGCCTTTCACAATACGGTCGGTCTGAAAACCGGTAGAGAAGTGCATATCATTGAGCGGCTCTAATGAATAAACAATAAACCCCTTTAACGGTTCCAAATGCCTGTCCGAAAGTTGCATTGCATTGGCATTTGCGCCTTCTTGCAACCGGAAAAAAGTCATAAAATCATTACTCATTCCCCATTCCGGCACGTCAGCCATCTTTTTCCACCTACCGGTATAAGAAAATATAAAATCAGCTTGCAGGCTCGAATTTCTTGGTATATCTTTCATTATTCCGCTTACCACATAATCATCTTCCCACGATTTGATAATTTGCCCAATGGGATTTTTTTCGGGGAAATATCTTGCTGCCGCCGATTCGCTAATCACTACTTTGTTGGGAGTAGAAAGAACATTTTTAGGGTCGCCAACCACTAAGGGGAAAGTAAAAAATGAAAAGAAATTGCTGTCGGCAAAATAACTTTCTACATTCTGCTGTAACACCTCATTGATGCGAATATCGAGTTTTTCAAACATAACAACTCTCGTCATCGCCTCTATTTCAGGAAAATCTTCTTTTGCTTGTTTGCCGAAAGAAGCCCACGTTGAACTTAATTTTACGGGATTGCCATTGAACGTAGCGTTCATTACTACTCGATGTATCCGGTTGCTGTTTTTGTGGAATTTGTCGAAACTCAATTCTTGAATAGTCCAAAGCCCAACAACTATGGCTACCATAATGCCCAATGAAAGACTGCAAATATTCAGCAATCCGACTGTGCGTTGCTTTTGGAAATTTCGAAGAAATTGTTTCATGATGAATAACTGAATAATTGAGTAACTGAATGATTGAATTTATTTTTTTCTGAGTTTTTGCGGGATATGACCATTATTTTTAACATTTCTTCATTTTCGTTATAGAGACTTTGCAACAACTTTTGTTTGACAATATTGGATTCCCATAATACTTCCAACCAGAACATCGTCTCGTCAGCTTCTTCAATTACAATAGATATTTTACTGTAATATTCTGCATTTGAACGTGCCCGACATGCAGCTCTATAATTTGCGCCAACAGAAGTCCCTGAACGAAATAATTGCTTCCCGATAATCTGTGCTTCTGTCGTTTTTGACAATGACTGATATAGCTTTACTACTCGCAAAACAAATTGTTTTGTCCTTAGTTTCAATTCATCTCTATATTTAAATACATCCAATTCCATAAATTATATTTCCAAAAATCATTAACCCTCATCCTATCCTTAACCTTCAGTTATTCAATTATTCAGTTAATTACCAACTCCTGCACATCTTTATAATTCTCATAACTGTTTATCACTACTTTGTCTGTAGGTTCCAAGCCTTCCAGCACTTCGTAATAATCCGGATTTTGCCGACCGATGCGAATCGGTACACGGTAGGCTTTATCGCCGGATTTGCTTACTTTAAAAATCCAACAGCCACCTGTTTGCTGATAAAATCCTCCGCGCGGGATTAGCAATGCTTCCGTCTCATCACTCAAAGCTATGCGTATTTGTAACGATTGCCCCCGGCGAATATTATCAGGAATGTTATCCTTAAAGACCATATCCACGGCAAAACGTCCGTTGGTTACCTGAGTATAGACTTTTTTAATGACCAGCGTATAAGTGTTGCCGGATTGTTTATACATACCTTCCAAACCTGCATAAATCCGTAAAATGTAATGCTCGTCGATTTCCACACGCACCTTAAATCCGCTCAGTACATCAACTTGGCCGATACGCTCACCCTTGTTTTTGCTTTGCCCGATTTCGGCATCCAACGAAGTCAACTGCCCGTCAACCGGAGCGCAAACCGTGAGGTCGGCAAATTTGCGACGCATCAATTCCAAACCGTTTTTAGCACCTTTGTAAGATTGTTCAGCCTGAGAGTATTGTTGACCGGAAGCGATGGAGTCTTGTTTCAAAATTTCGTCCATCAGTTTCTTCTTTTCCAACAGATAGTTATATTGATTTTCCGATTCCAAAAATTCTTGCCGGGCAATAATCTCTTTTTCCATCAACTGTTTGTTCAGTTCATAAATACGTTTTGCTTCAATCAGCAGACTTTCAACATCGACCGACTGTGTTAATTTTGAAATCGTATTTTGTCGTGCCCCATTTTGAGCAATCTGCATTTGCGCCAAGAGGTTATATACAGACGTTTCTTGCGTGGTCAAACTCAACTCCAAATCGGTATTGCTCAACCGTAGAATAGGTTGGCCTTTTTTCAATACTGATCCATCTTCTACAAAAATTTCCTCTACACGTCCACCTTCCCGCAAATCAAGATAAATGGTTGAAACCGGCTGAATGATTCCTGTTACCGGAATAAATTCGCGGAAAGCTGCCCGTTTAGCTTCTCCGATGGTCATTCGTTCGCTTTCCACATACAATTTGGATTTACCGAAAGAGCTGAATATGGTAAGTATTGTGAATAAAACGCCGATACCGGTGCCTGCAATTACAGCCATCTTTTTAATCGTCCATTTTTTCTTTTCGATAATTTTATCCATTCGGTTAGTTATTTTTCATGACTGAAATAGCAAGGTGCGTGCCAAAACTTTAAATTGATGGTTTTAAGCGCTTTAATAACAGTTTGAATTTTAAAAGTGTTCGAAAACGGGTACTTTTTGTTCGGAAGCGGACAATTTGATTTTTTGACAAATATAATATACTTATACAAATAATGGAAAAAGAAATTATAAAAAGATGGGGCGGTGTCATAAAATCAACCGAATTGATTTATGACACGACCCAAAAATGAATTAACCATTCTTGCAATTCTGTCAGAAACCTTATTGTGGTGCTAAATTCACGGGTCTCGCGTTTGCTTCTATGCCATCAATCGTGGTTACCTCTGTTTGCTTATGTACATTTCTACTATTTGTTCAAAAATTACTAATTCTGTCATAGCTTTAAATGTTGAAATATAAACAAAGGTAGCAATAACGGACTATTTTCATTCGATTGAGTGTTTTTTTGCTAAATCATGAGTGTTTCATTTGTTATTTTTTTGTTATTTAGCGATAACGCTACTTTGGTTTGAATTATTTTGTTCTTCAAAAAAATGCAAGTTAGGGCTTGCGCCTTAACTTGCACTAAATGAATGGTATTACATTCTTGCAGGAATTGTTGTATAGTATAGGTAAATGTATTTTCCTCCAGCACCTGCATTTAAATCAACATTAACGCGCTGCCATGTACCACGGTTCCCCGGCTGTCCATAATAATAAGTCGATGAATTGGAAGCTGAAATGACAGCTATGTCTGTGATAATATTTCCGGTGTAATATAATGTAACTATGCCAGTGTAGAGCTTGGAGTTTTACATATTTACCGCCGGCTCCTTCATTCAAATCTGTCCAATTACCGTTCAACTCTGTTCCTTCTTTTTCCCAGAGACCACTTATACTAAGAATTGGAAGTGCTTGTGATATTGCATCTATTTTTATAATTTTTATAAGACTATCTCTAATATCAGAAGGCTTTCCTGTGTCCCAAATGTATCGATAATACAAATAATATATCCATTTACCACCGGCGCCTTCGTTTAAATCAACCGGAATTTTGTAATACGTATGTCCACCGTGCGACATTGTTGCAGGAGCGTCGTTTTTTTACTTACATGAGTTTTAAGCCCACCTATATACTTAAGAGACCAAGTCACTTTTCCATTCGAATATATAGGGATTTCAGACGACCCACTTGCTTTCAATTGACTTTCTATAGTTTCAGTAGTAAATAATACTTCGACTTCTTCATTATTAAACTCCGGCTTCTCCCTAAAAATCCCTTTGGCAATACTATCGCCTTTTTCTACTTCAAAGAATTTTACGGTTTCTATACCATCTTCGTTTACTTGACTGTTATTTGTTTCGTTTTTATCACACGAATACAAACTTGCTGCGAAAAACGCACTTGCGCAGATTACTGCGCCTTTCATAAATTTTCTTTTCAATTAATTAATAATTAACGTGAGTTCGATATAAAAAAAGGCTGTGTTTTAGACCGAAGGGCTTGATTTTCATAACCGTAGGTAAGCGAAGCGCGACCTGCGGTGAAACAAAACTATCAACTTCTGCCTGAAAGGCAGTACAAAACAATATAGTTCTGCCTTACAGGCAGAGGTCACTACGCCATTTGTTTCCGTAGGTCACGCTTCGCTTACCTACGGTTATGAAAATCAGGCTTTTCAAGCCTTTCTTATATCGAACTCACATTAATTATTAAAATTAGTTGAAATTTCCTCCACTCTCGGCTTCTCCGTTTAGTCGTTTCGGTTAAGTTTTCGGCTTTTTACAAAGACTTTTTGACTGCTCTTTTTCTCTGTTACATTCCTCGGTAATCCTTATCACTATTGACTTTCAGTCGTTTCGCACTTGCACTTTCGCCCATCACTTGATTTTATATTTGTATTGATTTTTTTGTATCTCCGTTTGATGTTGTCGGTTTATCCTAACAGATACTTAATAGAATAAACCTAAAGACTCAAAGAACAACATTACTGACGAAAACAGTAAAATTAAAATTATCTTTTGCATAATAACAACGTTTTGGTATAAAGTCCAACGGGAACATCCACGTTACGTGTTGCCCAATAAATGCCATTTGTATATGTTCCGTTTTCTATATTTTGGGCTACCGCCGTTTGCACAGAAAGCGCGTTCATTGTCAATACTACAGTAACAGTAAAAATAACTCTTTTGAAATGCATAATCAGTCAATTATAATGAGTACAAAATTAAACAATACGTGTGCCAAAGTTATAAAGTATTAATTTTTAGTATATTATGAAAATTGTGAATTTCAAAAGCGTTCGGAAACGGACACTTTTTGTTCGGTTTCGAGACAGTTTGTATAAATATACTTACAAAAAACACTGATTTTGTATAAGTATATTTATACAAAAAACAATTTCATATGTTGATTCAAGTTTCATTGTTTTATGAAAATTATATCTACATTTGTGTATGAATTTACGCCAAGCAAATATACTTGTAGTTGATGACGACAAAGATGTCTTAACTGCCGTGCGCTTTCTCTTGAAATCGGAAGTATGCAATATCGTTACCGATGCAAATCCTGAAAATTTGCGGAGACTTTTGTCGGAAAACAGTTTCGACATATTGATGTTGGATATGAATTTCAACAGTTCCGTCCATACCGGAAATGAAGGTCTTTATTGGTTGAGGCAAGTCAAATCGTGGAACGATAAAATTGCTGTTATCATGATAACGGCTTATGCCGATATTGACTTGGCTGTCAAATGTTTGAAAGAAGGAGCTGCTGATTTTTTAGTCAAGCCGTGGCATAATGAAAGTTTACTCCAAACGCTCAAAGAAGTGTTGAAAAAACAAACTTCTTCGCAGAAAAAACGAACGGTAAAAGAGCACAATTCCATGACCGAAATCATCGGAAATTCGGAAATCATGCAAAATCTTTTCCGCAAGCTGGAAAAAGTCGCTCCAACCGATGCCAATGTGCTGATATTAGGCGAAAACGGAACGGGAAAAGATCTAATCGCTCAGGCAATATTCAATCTTTCTTTGAGAAAGAACAAACCATTTGTTAAAGTAGATGTAGGGGCATTGACCGGTACGCTTTTTGAAAGTGAACTCTTTGGTCACAAAAAAGGTGCATTTACCGATGCCCGCGAAGACCGTATCGGAATGATTGAAGCGGCTAACAGTGGAACACTTTTCATGGATGAAATCGGAAATATTTCGTTGCAACAACAGGCAAAATTGCTTACCGTATTGCAAAACCGGCAAGTTACGCGCTTAGGGACAAACACGCCCATTCCGGTAGATATTCGCTTACTTACGGCAACCAACGTGCCTTTTGCCGAATTGGCAAACGAACAGCGTTTCCGCAAAGATTTGATTTACCGGATTAATACCGTTGAAATTACCGTACCCCCTCTTCGCGAGCGGGGAAACGACATCATTCTTTTGGCTCAACATTTTCTTTTGGTTTACGAAAGGAAATACATGAAAAGTCAAATCCATCTTTCGGATTCCGCCAAAAATAAATTGACCGCTTATAGCTATCCGGGAAATGTTCGGGAATTGCAATATGTTATCGAACGTGCCGTCATTATGTCGGAAAGCGAAATAGTGAGCGCAGAGGATATTGTATTTTCGCCCATTGAGCAAAAACAGCATGTAAACTTTTCTTTACAAACACACAATTTGGAAGATTTGGCACGAAATACGATTGAGCAAGTTATTGAAAAACATAGTGGTAATATTTCCCGTGCCGCCAAGGAACTTGGACTTACCCGTGCAGCATTATACCGCCGGTTAAATAAATACGATATATGAACACGATACTCCTACTTTGCTTGACAATTACAATCATTTTACTTATCTATACGATTCGTTTGATTTTTAAAATATTCGGAGATTTGGATGTTTTTTTCGAGGCTGTGAAGTATCGGGATTTTTCAAGGAAATATATTGAGAATAAATGGTGGAAAAAACGGATTTATCATGGATTCAATACCGTCAACAATACATTTATCGCTTTGAACAGCGAAAAAGAAACACAACAGCATTATTTAAAAAGGATGCTGGAGCTGGTAGATACGGGAATCTTGTCGTATGATGTGGAAACAATGGATATTCTTTGGATGAATGAAGCCTTGAAGAATATGTTTAATATTCCGCAAATTAAAAATATTCACTGGTTGGAAAAACGAAACGAAAATCTCCATAACGAATTGATTGAGATTCCTTTGGGTTCAAGCCGCTTAGTTACACTTAATACAGGTAATCAGACGATTAAAACCCTGACCAATGCTTCGACCTTTCAAACGGAAGGAAAAACTTACAAGTTAATTGCATTTCACAATATCAGTGCCACGCTGGAAGAAGTGGAATCCGGAGCCTGGAAAGGCTTATTGAAAGTAATGACTCACGAGATCATGAATTCCATAGCTCCCGTTTCATCCTTGGCAGATACAATGAAAAAGCAGATAGAAAGCCTCAAAGAGAAAATGAGCAATGATACTTCTCGTCATTGCGGGCTTGACCCACAATCTCCTATAAATGAGGAGATGCTGAAACAAGTTCAGCATGACGGTGTTTATTCCGATTTTGAAGACATAGAATTAGCCTTGGAAACGATTCACCGGAGAAGTGAAGGGCTTTTAAAATTTGTAGATACCTATCGAAATTTGAGTAAAACAATTGTGTTGGAAATATGTCCGGTCAATCTTTATGAACTGCTGAACACTGTTTATCAACTAATGTATCCATCTCTTAAGCAAAAAGGAATTTTGCTGGGAATAAAAACTGAGCATCCACAAGTCATTGTTAATATCGACAGAGGTATGATGGAGCAAGTTTTAATCAATTTTATTACCAATGCAATGTATGCCGTAAAAAATAAACCGGAAGCCCATATTATTCTTTTTTCAGGCATAACGACGAAAGGAGAACCATATTTTACCGTTGCCGATAACGGTTGCGGTATCTCGCCCGAAAACAGAGATAAAATCTTTATCCCGTTTTTCAGTACAAAGAAAAACGGCAGCGGCATTGGATTAAGTCTTTCCCGGGAAATAGTAAAACTACACAAAGGTAGATTACAGATACAAAGCCAAGTTGGAGAGGGAAGTGCATTTACTGTTTTGCTCCCTTTATCTGCGTCATCTGTGTGCTAAGGATTCTACCTCACCTTCTTCCACATACCAAAGAAATCCCTCCACATTTGAATTCCCCATTTCCTGCAAAAGAGACATATACTCCTTGACTTGCGAAGAATACTGTTTTCGCGTCTTCCCGAACTTGAAATCTACTACAGTCATTTTATCTTTGTCTTGGATTACCCGGTCAGGACGTTTATTTTGTAAAACACCTGCCTCATCACGGTAAATAATAGAACATTCATTGAATAATTTCACACCGGGACGAAACCATTCTGCCACTTCGGGCAACTGCATCGCATCGGTGAGGTAGGTAATCAAGCCCTCTTTTTCCGCATCGCCGTCAATCAATCCTTCAAAAAACAGCCGGTCAACGGCTTCTGGAATATCTTCTGTTGTGCGAATATTGGAAAAAAGATAGTGCAACAATTTTCCACGATTAATGTAACTGTTTTCCGGTCGCTCTCTTTCCTCGATAAAATCTTTCGAGCGGTTCGATTGTTTGAAAGTTGCTTTTTGAGTATGCGAAAAATAAGGAAAACTGAGCACTGCCGGTTTTTGATTCAATTTGTTGGCAGATGTCTCTTTTTTCTTCGTTTTTTGGGCATACAACACGCCGGAAACGTATTGTCTTGTTTCCGTATGCCAATAGTTGTTTAGCTCTTCGTTTTGAGGCGATTCCAAAATATTAACCAGCAATTCGGAAATATTGGACGGAACAGAAAAGTCGCTTTTTCCGCTTTTTTTATCCGGATTTTCAGGATTCTTATCTTTCCCGATTAGAATCAGGTTTTTCTCCGCGCGTGTGAGGGCGACATACAGCAAATTAAGATTATCTACCCACAACTGCGTGGTTTCATCGGTAAATTCTTCGCTGAAAATCGAATTTTGCATCTCCTTTCCATATTTGACAGGGAAAAGAGGAAGTTCGCGAAACGGCTCCATCTCCGAATCGCACCAAAGCAGCGGACTTAATCCCGCCTCGTGCGTAAGCGTCCAATCACAAAACGGAATAATAACGGTGTGAAACTCCAACCCTTTGGACTTGTGAATGGACATAATGCGCATTCCCTTGATTTCGCTACTGAACGGAATTGTTTTGTTTTTCAGCGTCTCGTCCCAATAGTTCAAAAAAGCGTTAAGGTCTGCCGATTTTTGAGTTAAAAAATCGGTTACGCCGTCAAGAAAAGAGTAGAGGTAACTCTCTTGGTCTTTTATTTTGTGAAGTTCCAACAGTTGGTACAATTCCTCAATTAGTTCATACAAAGGAAGTAACGATGCGTGCCGCAATTTTTCTTCCAACAATTTTATTTCTTTCGAGCGAGGCAAATGAATATCTGTTACCAAATCATCAATGTCCTTACACATTATTTCCGTTTGATAGGAAAGCAACAGTTGCGTTTTGTACACGGGGTTTTCAGGTTCCGAAATGTACCGTAACGCCTCAATCAGAATATGAATACAAAGCGAGGCTTGCAACTGATATGCTTGGTCTGAAATCACATCGTAATTGTATGGTTTTTCGGGATGTTCTTTTTGATAATTTGCTAAATATTCAGCAATCTGCGGAATGGTTTTATTTTTCCGAACCAAAATTGTTATCTCTTCGGCAGCGATTCCTTTTTCCTGCAATTCTTCGATGTTTTCGATTAATTTCTCCAACATCGCGTTATTGTAAGATTCGCTATCGGATTCGTAGAGAAAGTTAGCTTTGATGTAGCCCGCGTTTTCTTTTTTAGAACATTTCTGCGCCACGTCTGCGTATGCCTGTTGCATATCAGTATTGCCATTTTCCGTATCCGGTTGAAACAGAGGAATAGCCGCTTTGAAAACAAAGTTGTTGAAATGGACAATCTCGTATTCACTTCGCCAATTGGTATCCAACGAAATCTCTTCCGTGTTTATTTTCGGAAGTTCGTTCTTCAAATTTCCGAGGATTCGCCAATCTCCATTTCGCCAACGGTAAATCGATTGCTTTTGATCACCCACAATCAGACTGTCGGCATTTTGCGCCAATCCTTCCAACAACAGCGGTTTGAAATTCTCCCATTGCACTCGACTTGTATCTTGAAACTCGTCAATCATAATGTGTTGCAGCGAAGCTCCGATTTTTTCGTAAACAAACGGGGCATCGTTTCCGTCAATCAATTCTTGCAGCAGGTTGGGTGTGTCGGCAAGCATAAAGCGGTTGTTCTCCGAGTTTAATTCCCGCACCGTATCCGCAATATCATACAACAATCCGATGTTATTAATGTGACGGAGAATCAGATTACAAGTATTCACTTCCTGCACATTTTTTCGGCGCATCTCTTCCGTTTCCTGCAAAATAGACATCAACGAATTTTCTGCTAATGAAATAATTTCGTTTTTTCGCGATGATTTTTTAGTTACCCAATTTTCCGAACTTTCAAAACATTTTTCCACGTATGAATTTGGCTCTTTTTGAATTTCCTTTTGGTCAATGATTCGGTCAAAATAAGCGCCAACGCCCTTCGCCCCGTATGCAAAATCTTCTGTTTTTATCGAATGTTTTTCCGTTTCTATCCGAAAAGTAAAAGCAGTGCGAACAACTTCTTCCGTTTTCTCCTCTTTTAAATCGGACAAACGTTTTCGGAAAGTTTTCAGAAATTTCTTATCCTGCAATACCGTCTGCAACTCTTTTTCTTTGCTTTTAAAATCTTCCCGAAAAATATTTTCTCCGAAACCTTCGAGTTCCTTATTTAGTTTCCAACTATTGCCTTCCGACACCTTTTCGTCAATGTAATCACTAATCCAATTCAAAAGGTCGGCATCATCTTTTACCTTTCCGAAGATAATTTTTATTGCCTCGCTCAGTACGGAATTGGCATTTAATTCGATGTTCATATACGCCCCCAAGCCAAGTTCTTTTGCCAAATTCCGTAGGATGGATTGAAAAAAACGGTCAATCGTCTCAATATGAAACCGGCTGTAATCGTGCAGCAACAAATCAAGAGCTTGTTGTGCCTGCTTTCGTATCTTGGAAACATTCCAATCTGAATCCTTTTCTCTCAATTCCGTTAAAATGGTGTCCAAATAGTTTTTTGACTCATCCAATCCTTTGGCAATTCCAAACAATTCCGTCAGGATACGACTCTTCATCTCGGCAGTCGCCTTATTGGTAAACGTAACGGCAAGCACATTGACGTATGATGCAGGGTTTTCAATCACCAACTTGAGGTATTCGACCGCCAACCGGAATGTCTTTCCCGAACCGGCGGAGGCTTTGTATATTTTTAGGGTTGCTTGGCGGGTCATAATTACTTCTACTAATTTCTATTTTTCTCATTATTTTCAAGCAGCCTCATCAACTCTTTTTCCAACTCTTCTTTTGAGGGAAGATACAGTTGATATTTGCTTACAAATAATTGATTATTAATATTATCTATTGCATATTCAACCATAACACGGTCTCGGTATGCTCCCAACACAATGCCGATTGGCTCATTATCAGTTTCCGTATTTACCTCTTTACGGAAATAGTTGAGGTAAAAATTCATTTGACCAATGTCGCTGTGCTCCACTTCACCACGTTTCAGGTCTATCAAAACATAGCATTTCAACGCGATGTGATAAAACACCAAATCGACCGAAAATTGCCTGTTGCCGACAGGAACGCGGTATTGCCGTTTCACAAAAGCAAAGCCTTTACCAAGCTCGAGTAAGAAGTCTTCCAAATTCTGAATTAACATTTCCTCCAACTCTCCTTCTAAATATTGTTGCTGTGGAATACCCAAAAACTCAAGGACAAAGTACTCTTTGATAATATCTTCGGGCTTTTGAATTTCAGCTCCCTTCTCAGCAATTGCCAATACACCCTTTTTGTCTTTACTCAACGCCAAACGGTGGAAAAGCAGACTGTTCATTTGGCGTTTCAATTCACGAACGCTCCAGTTTTCTTTTTCACATTGTTTAGTGTAAAACTTGATTTCCAACTCGTTGTCGGCTTTCAATATTTGAAAATAATGCCCCCAATTTAATTTTTTAGAAAGTATCGGTTTACTTCCAAATTGGAGGGACTCTGTCTCACCAATTTCAGGTAATGCAGAATAGTTACTCAATTGGTGAGACAGTGTTTCACCAATTTGATACGAAAGATATAATTTTCTGATATATACAAGATTAGAACGACTAAAACCTTTTCCATACAACATAGTAAGGTCTTTTGACAACCTATCTAATAATTTTGAACCATATTCAGATTTTTCCAATCCTCCTTGTTCATACTCAACAATGTATCTCCCTATTTGCCAATAAGTTTGCACTAAAACATTGTTTACTGCGTAAGCCGCTTGCCTACGTCCTTGAATCAATAAGTCGCCTATCTGCTCAACCAAATAATTGTATTGATTGCCATTTTTTTGAATAGTTTTTTTCATATCACACTCAAATAGATTGTAAAAATAATGTCACAAAAATAGAAATATTCTTTCTAATTACTATTGTTTTTTTGCAACAATTTATACAATCTCATTAAATCCTACCTCGCCCTCTCAAAGCGTGTCTTTATCCCCTTTATCTTCTCATTTTTTATTCGCTCAATCAGTTCATTTATCTTCGTTTCTTTGATAGCTGCATAAGAAAAATGTTCCTTGACCTCGATGCGCCCCAATTCATCTTTGTGCAATTCGCCTTTTTGCATTAGAAATCCGGCAATATCGCCTTTGCTGAGTTTCTCTTTTTTCCCTTTTCCAATGTAGAGCGTTGCCCACGAAGGTTTGTCGGGGATTTTATTCTTCTCGGGCAAACGTTCTTCGGGATAATCAGCAGACAAAAAATCAGGAATTTTATCCTCCTCGTGCAAAAGCACAAACGAAGTTCCGTCGGCATACATACGCGCCGTGCGTCCGTTGCGATGTACAAACGCTTCTTCATTTACGGGCAAATGGTAATGAATCACGTTTTCGATTTCAGGAATATCCAAACCTCTCGAAGCTAAATCCGTAGAAATCAACAAATAACAACTGCCGTTCCGAAACATAAAAAGCGATTTTTCGCGGTCGGGCTGCTCCATTCCGCCGTGAAACAATTCGCAAACGATTCCCTTTTTTTGCAGGAACTCGCCTATTCTATCGACCGATTCACGGTGATTGCAAAAAACCAACGTTGAACGGTTTCCAACGTGACAAATAAGCCGGAACAAAGTATTCAATTTATCCTTTTCAAGAGATATGACCTTCCGGATTTTCAACCCTTTTACCACCTCTTTTTCCGCCAAAAAATCCAAACGCAACGGATTTTCAATTCCTGTGAATGCGGGAATCTGGTCCGGTTCTGTTGCCGAAAGCAATACGCGCTTGTTCAAGTTTGTCAATTCGGAAATGATAAAAGACATCTCCTCTGTAAAACCAAATTCGAGCGATTTGTCAAATTCGTCCAATATCAATGTTTGGATTGTGTTTGTCGGAAAATTCTCTTGACGGATATGATCTGCTATGCGTCCGGGCGTACCGATAAGCAATGCCGGACGATTTTCCAACATTTTCTTTTCCGTCAAAATCGAATGTCCGCCATAGCAACACCCCACCGAAAAACCGCTTCCCAACGACCTGAAAACCTGCTCTATCTGCAATGCCAACTCGCGCGAAGGGGTCAATATCAACGCTTGAATTTCTTTCTTTTCCGGATTCAACTGCAACAGAAGCGGCAACAAAAACGCCAATGTCTTCCCCGAACCGGTCGGCGAAAGCAGAATAATATCCCTGTTTTTTTCACTTGCATCCAACGCGGCTTGCTGCATTTCATTCAATGCCGGTATGCCTATTTTTTGAAGCGACTGTTCAATCAAATTTATTTTTGTCATTCCATTTTAATTTTGGGTAAAGATACTTATTTTTGTACAAAATGAGATACATAGATATTCATACACATAGAAAACAAGGTAACGAAAACGTTTTCTCGTTGCAAAATATCAGTCCGGAGGATTTTATTCAACTGTCGGACAACGAAAAAAATTATTTTTCCGTGGGAATACACCCTTGGTACATTGACGCAACCGTTGAAGAAAAAATCAACACGTTGAAACAAATAGCGTCTAATCCAGCTATTTTAGCCATCGGAGAAACAGGCTTGGATAAAGTTTGCGAGGTGGATTTTGATTTACAAAAAAAGGTTTTCACCGCTCAAATTTCCCTTGCAAAAACGGTCAAAAAACCGCTTATCATCCATTGCGTGAAAGCATATAATGAGATACAACAGTTATTGAAAGAAACACAAACAAATATCCCCGTTTTGTTTCACGGTTTCAGAGGGAAGCCTCAATTGGCAAAGGAATTAACGAATGCAAGTTTTTACCTCTCTTTCGGAAATCTCTTTAATGAGGAAAGTTTGAAAGCAACGCCTTTCGACCGTATTTTTTTGGAAACGGATGATAAAGAGGTAGAAATTGAGCAGGTTTATAAGCGTGTAGCAGAAGTGAAAGGAGTAGTGGTTGATGAGTTGATTGAGACAGTAAATGAAAATTTTGAAAGATGTTTTCAGCAGTCATTGCTGCGGCAAAATCTTTTGCTTTTATGCTGACCGTCGGCAGGAAATCGGCAACCGGCCGGCTTTGCGGAATACCCATTTTGCGTTTCAGTTGAGCAGTATCAAAGCAGAAAAGAGCCTTGTCGCCTTTGGAACGAATTATCGCAAATCCCCTTGTCGTCAACGCCTCTTTCGTAGAGTACGCCCGAAAGTTGTTTTTCTGTTTCGCGCAATTTGGCTCGCGCTTCTACTCGTTCGGTTTCCAAAATCCGCTGTTCGATAATCTCGGCGCGGCGTGTTTGTATTGCGAAATAGTTCTGGGCGAAAGCGATTTGCTCTTTTTTACTGTCTCCATTTTGGGCAATAAGGTAACAGGCGTATCGTGTGAGAAGAATGTCATCTATCTCTTTTTCAGCACCTTTTGGCATCGGTATCGTTTTCCTGATGTCAGGAAAATGATCGTTGATTTTCTCCCCTGCATTTTCACAGGATTCTTTGGCTTTGTCTATGACTTTGGAAAAATTTTCCCACTTGAAATAACCTAATAACTTTTGTAACTCTCTTGCGCTTCAACACTCTATGCTTTCAACTTCGGATGAGGCATTTTCAAATTGCGCAAATAACGCTTTGATTTCTTCTGATTTTAGCATAATTTACTCTTGTTTTATTTTATTTTTGCAGACACAAAGGTAACATTTTTTGCACTAAAAAATATGATGACAAGAAATTTTCAACGCAAACTTCAGAAGAAAACGAGGCTGTTTTAGAAATCCGTCATTCCGTGCTTGACGCGGAATTCCTAAAAAAAACGATGTTGATTATTAGGGGATTGCGGGTCAATCCCGCAATGACGAAGCGTGTTTTTTTGACTTTTTAGACACCCTCGTTTCTTTCTTTTTTCTAAGGTGTTTATTTCCGAACCGTACTCCCTCTCACGACCAAAGATATTTTTCTGGCATTTGAAATAACCTTTACCGTTTTTCGGAAAGCGCCGCTTTGGTTGTTTTTGTAAATGACGCATACCGAACTGCTATCGCCCGGCGCGACCGGTTTTTTTATCCAACTTCCATAGACACACCCACAGGAAGAGCGCACATCTTTTATCAGTAACGGTTCTTCTCCTTCGTTTGTAAAAGCGAAACAGTATTTGACAGCTCCGCTACCCAAGTAAACTTCTCCAAAATCGTGCTCTGTTTCTTGGAACGTTATTCGAGCTTTTCCCCCTGCCAATGTCTCGAAAACGATGAGTGTGAAAATCCAGAAGAAAGAGAAAAAAAGGATTCGGTTTTTCTTCATTTTTGTTTTTTGCACTATGTTAATTTCCACAAAGATAACTAAATTAATTGGAGGCGAGCGCCATTTATATTACTTTTGTAGTTGAATCAGAAACGAGTGAAATTTTTTTTCGTAAATGAGAAAAAGCATCAAATTATTGCCGGTTTATCTCTTATTCCTTTTTGTTCAAAATATATACGCAGGAGAGTATAGAAGGGATACCACCGGTCATTTATCCTACGAATTGGAAGAGATTATAGTTGCCGGGGCGTACTCAAAGGAAGCGGCAAGTCTTCCTCAGCGACCGGTTGCCGGAACGTTTGTCAGCGGATTGGATTTGGAAAAACAGGATATTAATTCGTTGAAGGAACTTTCCTCTTTTGCGCCTAATTTTTACATTCCCGATTATGGTTCTAAAATAACCTCTTCGGTTTATATTCGAGGAATTGGTTCGCGCATTGACCAACCGGCAGTGGGGCTTTATGTGGACGGAATTCCGATGCTCAACAAAAGTTTGTTTGACTTTGACTTCTACGATATCCGTTTTGTTGAGATTTTACGTGGTCCGCAAAGTACGCTATACGGACGGAATACGATGGCGGGAATTATTAATATCAAAACCACATCGCCCGAATTGAATCGAAAACAGACCAATCTGTACGCCTCGTATGGAAATTACAACGACCTGAAATTGCAAGCCGGGCATTTCAACCGCATCGGAAAAGTTGCCCTTTCGTTGAACGGATATTATAAACAAAACGATGGATTTTTCACCAATCAATATACCGGAAAAAAAGTAGATAATTCGCAAAGCGCCGGCGGAAGAACTGTGGCGAAATGGAATAAAGGCGCTTTTTCGCTCTATAATGTGTTGAGTTACGATTATCTCAAACAAGGCGGGTATCCCTACGCACAACTTGATTCGACAGGAAAAACGCTACCCATCAACTACAATGACTATTGCGGTTATCAACGAAACATCGTAAATAATGGACTTTTATTGAAATGGCAACTTCCAACCGTTGAAATTTCATCGGCTACCGGTTATCAATATCTGAATGACCAAATGGATATGGATCAGGATTTTACTGAAAAATCGGTGTTTACCTTGACACAAAAGCAGCAGGAGCACGCTTTTACGGAGGAAATTCTGATAAAATCTGTTCCCTCGAACAAGAATTACAAATGGCTGTTCGGACTGTCGGGATTTTATAAAAACCTCAACGTACAGGCTCCTGTAACGTTTAAGGAAGACGGGATTGCCAATTTGATAGAAGGAAATGTGAATAAAATTTTTTCGACAAAAGAAAACCTTATACCGATGAATATGAGGTTGGATATACTCGATAATTCGTTTTTGATTGCGAGCGATTTTAGTTATCCCACATACGGAGCTGCTGTTTTTCATCAATTAACTTATGATAATTTGTTTATTTCGGGACTATCCATAATCGGCGGTATTCGTTTGGATTATGAAAAAGCGAAGTTGGAATATGATAGCAACGTGGATTACAACTACCGGTTTGATATGTTGTTGTCCAAATATTCTCCACCAATCCCGATTCAAGTTAAAAGAAAGGAGCAGACTGTTCTGATTGGTTCGGAAGAGAATGATTTTTATCAAATTATCCCAAAAGTAGCGTTGAAATATAATCTGAACAGGGATAATAACGTCTATGCTTCTTTTACCAAAGGTTACAAAGCGGGAGGTTTTAATACGCAAATGTTTGCCGATGTATTGCAAAAAGCGATGCAGGACGATATAAAAGGGTATTTGTACAAGCAAATCCCCTCTTTTGTGCTTGAAAATAACCCTGATATAGCAGAGGTTTTATTGACCGAAAAGATGAATATCAGAGATGTGATTGCCTACGCGCCCGAATACAGTTGGAATTACGAAATCGGCGGGCATTTTTCCCTTTTGCAAAAAAGGTTGTATGCCGATGTGGCGCTTTTTTACATTGATTGTCGCGACCAACAAATAACAGTGTTTTCCACCTACGGAATGGGGCGAATGATGAGGAATGCCGGTCGGACGGAAAGTTACGGCATCGAAAGCTCCATTCGTGCGCGGGCGGTTGAAAATTTATGGTTGAACAGCGCTTACGGATACACGCACGCCACATTTAAAGAATACCACGATGGCGAAAGTGATTATGCCGGAAATTTTGTTCCGTTTGCACCGCAAAATACGTTTTCGGTCGGTGGCGATTATACGTTGCCGGTGCGTCGCCGGTGGTTAGACCGAATGATGTTGCAAACGCAATATTCCGGAGCCGGTAGGATTTACTGGACGGAAAAAAACAATGTCTATCAAGATTTTTACGGTACGCTCAACGGTAGCCTTTCTTTTCAAAAACGGCAAATCAAACTTGAAATGTGGGCAAAAAACATCTTAAATACCTCATACAACACGTTCTACTTTGAAAGTATGGGTAATCGTTTTTTGCAAAAAGGGAAACCGTTTCAGATTGGTTTGGGGGTGAAAATTTTGTTTGAATAAAAAGTTTAAGGTTTAAAAAGACCAGATGAGACCGCGATAGCTTTAAACCTTAAACCATTAAACTTTAAAACCTTTTTCAATACTTCCGATTCCAAATTTCCGAATAAATAAACGCCTGACGCGCATCGTCCGTGTTGTTGAATGATACGGAAATATTTTTATTCTCCTCTTTTTCGTTTAAGAGGTGGGATTGTTTTCTCTTAGAACTCGGCTCTGCTTTCGACGGACTTTGCATCGGTTGATGAATTAGTGGTTGATGCGTCATCGGTTCTCTGTGGAAAACAGGATTCCCCCAAAAATCATCCTCTTCATTTGTTGAATAAGGATGATTTTCCGGGAAATTCGGAGCAGGAACAGGCTCCGGTCGTTTTCGCAGGGCTTTCAGAATGTTGAAAATGATAATCCCCACGAAAATGATAATATATAAATGATTGCCTATTTCATCCATACATTTTTATATTAAAGATTGAATTTTGGAAGTAAGCGCGTTTTTAGCAACTGCTCCCACTTGTTTATCTACCACCATTCCGTTTTTGACGAAAATGATGGTCGGGATATTGCGGATTCCGAATTTTTCGCAAGTTTCGGGGTTGTCGTCTACGTTAAGTTTTCCAATTACGGCTTTTCCGGCATACTCGTTTGCCAATTCTTCGATTGTCGGCGCGATTGCACGACAAGGTCCGCACCAAGGTGCCCAAAAATCTATTACTACCAATTGTCCGGAATTGGCGTGTTGTTCGTAATTTGCGTCTGTAATTTCTACTGCCATTTTTTTACTTTTTTTTGGGTTGTAAAATTATCGTTTTTTAAAGTCCAAAAGTAAGAAACAATTTTTAGATTTCGGATATTAGTTTTATTTATTTTAAATTCTAAATACAGATTGTTTCTTTCTCTCTTTCTTAATAACAAATGTATTTTCTAATTGTTTTAATAAAAAAAGATGTTTACCTTAAATTTTTAATATGTAATTTGTAGTCAGCAAATAAAATCAGTAAAATAATATGGAAGTAACTATTGATGATCCGTGGAATATTTGATGGTAACTCCGGATTTTACAAAAAACTTTTTTTGTCTCAAATTGTTTTAGTATAGAAATTTAAAATAAAAAACAAAAATGAAGACAAAAAACAACAAGTACTCTAAGCATCTATGGATTGGTGGCGGGATTGGGATTGTGTTGGCAATAGGTATCGTTTCGGTGCTTTCAGCACAAAATGAAAATGTAGACAAAAGTCCGGAAATAACGGAACGAATAGCATGTATCGAAAAAAGATTAGCGGAATTGGAAAGCGCTAATGATCTTACCGAGATTGTTAGATATGATGTAGGCAAACAAAGCTCCTTATATGATGGACTGGAAGTTGCGGTTATCAACAGCCATAATATCTATGCGTTTTGGCTGGAAGGAGAATTGAAAAAACCTGTTAATATCAGCCATCAAGCTCCCACTTATTTACTAAGAAGTACCACCGGAAAAGATGACCCGAAAGAAAATTTGAACAAAGCTCTTAGTTGGTATTCCGGAAAAACAACGGTAGGAACTATTTGGTTAAAATCGGATAACGGAATAGAAATAGCTCCTCTTTATTTTGATAATACCGGAATTTATTTCCAACCGATTTCGACCTTTAAAAATGTTTCTGTTCTCAGATTTACGCAAACTCTCGTTCTAAAAGACCCTCAAAAGCAAAATGTTAATCCATGTGTTTTTGGTATGAAAAAATGATTGGTATAAAAAAGAAGGCGCAGGGATTGTCGGAGACAGGATGGTAAATTGAGAAAATTTTCTCAATTTATCTTAAACTCCAACTCCTCAATCTCCTCCTTTTTTCGTTCCAAAAAGTGTATCAGTTCATTGCTGACAGCTATTTTTTGCATTCTTGAAAACAAGTCAACGGAAATACCGGTGGCTTGTTCTTTTATTTTTAGATACAACAACACTTTTCCTTGATTTTTCTTTATCTCGGAAATAAAATCTTCGGTAAAATCCTTGTCTACACACTCTTCGGGAATTTGAACACAAATTTTCTCAATCAACTTATCCTTGACTTCGGGAAGCAGCGAGATGGAGCCGATTTTAAATTCAAAATCCGGATTGTCGGATTTTGACCATTGTCTGGGTTGAAATTTCCCTTTGAAAAAGAGGAAGAAGCCGTTTTGCAGGTATTTTCCGTGTTCAACGTAATCTTTTCCGAAAAAAGGAAATTCGTGCGAACCCGAAAAATCTTCAACAGTCATAATACCGAACGGATTTCCGTTTTTGGTTGTTCCGTGGCGCACGGCAGTAACCATTCCGCCGGCTGAAAGTTCCTTGTTTTTCAGGTTGTCCGGATTTTTGAAATCATCCATTTTGGCGTTGCAAACGTGGTTTAAAATGATGGAATATTCGTCCAACGGATGAGCCGACAAGTAAATTCCGACCAATTCACGTTCCTTATTTAACCGTTCCAACGATGACCAAGCCGTCACTTTTGGAATCTCCGGCTTAGCTATGGCAATGGCATCAAAACCGCCGAACAATGATACTGATGCGCTCATTTTATCCGCCTGTACCTTGTTTCCGTAACGCATCAGCACTTCGGAAGTTTGCTCGCCTTTTGCATTTGTGGCAAAAAATTGCTCGCGGTTCACATCCGAAAAAGAGTCGAACGCGCCGGCTAATGCCAAACTTTCCACGTTTTTACGGTTGCAAGTATTGAGATTGACGCGCTCAATGAAGTCGAATACGCTTGTAAATGCTCCGTTTTTCTCCCGTTCGCGGACAATCGCCTCAACTGCGCCGGCTCCAACGCCTTTTACACCGCCCAATCCGAAACGAATATCCCCGGCTTTGTTGGTCGTAAAATCCAACTCGCTTTCGTTCACGTCCGGTCCAAGTACGCGGATTCCCATACTTTTGCACTCGTCCATAAACTTGGTGATTTCCGAGATGTTGTCCTTGTTGCGTGTTAAGTTGGCAGCCATAAATTCGCCCGGATAGTTGGCTTTCAGGTATGCCGTTTGGTATGAAATCCACGAGTAACAGGTGGCGTGCGATTTGTTGAAGGCGTATTTGGCAAATTCAGCCCAGTCTGCCCAAATTTTTTCGAGAATCTTTTTGTCGTGTCCGTTTTTGGTTGCTCCGTCGATAAATTTTATTTTCAGAGCCTCCATTTTATCGACCAATTTTTTACCCATTGCCTTACGCAACTCGTCGGATTGACCTCGTGTAAATCCCGCTAAATCGCGGCTTAAAAGCATCACCTGCTCCTGATAAACGGTAATTCCGTAAGTATCTTTCAAGCGATTTTCCATTATCGGAATATCGTATTCGATTTTTTCCCTGCCGTGTTTGCGATTGACGAAAGAGGGAATATATTGCATCGGACCGGGACGGTAAAGGGCGTTCATCGCAATCAAATCTTCAAACTGCGTGGGCTTAAGCTCCTTCAAGTATTTTTGCATACCGGCAGACTCGAACTGAAACGTTCCGACTGTTTTTCCGTCACTGTAAAGTTGGTAAGTCAACGCATCGTCAATCGGTATCCGGTCAATATCAATATCAATGCCTTTTGATTTTTTAATGGTTTTCAACGCCTCTTTGATGATGGAGAGGGTTTTCAGTCCCAAAAAGTCCATCTTAATTAGTCCGACATCTTCGATTACTCTTCCTTCGTATTGAGTAACAAGCACATCGGTGTCCGTTTCCTTGTCTTTTGCCGTGCTGAGGGGGACGAAATTGGTCAAATCATCCGACCCGATAATCACCCCGCAGGCGTGTATGCCGACTTGTCGGACGGTTCCTTCCAACATTCCCGCATATTTCAGCGTGTCGGACAGGTTTTGGTCATCTGAATTGAGTGCATTTTTCAGTTCGATAACGTGCTCGACGCAATTTTTGATGTTTACTTTCGGAGCTTTCCCGTCTTTTCCTTCGGGGAATTTATCGGGAATCAATTTCGTCAAACGGTCTGCCTCCGAAAGGGGTAATTTTTGCACACGCGCCACGTCTTTAATGGCTGATTTGGTCGCCATTGTACCGTAGGTAATGATGTGCGCCACGCGCTCTTTGCCGTATTTGTCCGTTACCCAGCGAAGTACTTCGCCGCGTCCGTCGTCGTCGAAGTCAATGTCAATATCGGGCATTGAAATACGGTCTGGATTTAAAAAACGCTCAAAAAGCAGATCGTATTTCATTGGGTCAACATCAGTGATTTTTAAGCAATAAGCAGCTGCCGAACCGGCAGCAGAACCACGTCCGGGTCCCACCGAAACGCCCATTTCACGTGCTGCTTGAATGAAATCCTGCACAATCAAGAAATACCCCGGGAATCCCATTGTTTTCATTACTTCCAACTCAAAGTCAATCCGCTCTTGTATCTCTGCCGGAATAGGATCTCCGTAACGAATTTTAGCGCCGTCGATGGTCAATTTTTGCAAATAATCGGCTTCCAACTTGATGCGAAGCACTTTCTCATATCCGCCCAATTTATCGAAACGACCGGCATCTTCCTTGTTAAATTCGGCACGTAAATCCTCTTCCGAAAATTTTGCCTTATACGTTTCCACTGTCCCAAACTCTTCGGGGATAGGAAATACCGGCATCAACGCACCGGAATTTATATCGTAAAATTCAATTTTATCTACAATTTCAGCCGTATTTTCCAACGCTTGCGGAACATCCGAAAAAATTGCTGACATTTCTGCCGGAGTTTTCAGCCACTCTTGCTTGGTGTAGCGCATCCGGTTGGGGTCGTCGAGGTCTTTTCCGGTGCTGAGGCAAATCAGCCGGTCGTGCGCCTCGCCGTGTTCTTCTTCCACAAAGTGGACATCGTTGGTGGCGATGAGTTTGGTATTCGTCCTTTCTGCCAATTGTATCAAAAGCGGCATAACCGTTCGCTGCTTTTCATAAACAGAGGTATCCGCGCCGGTTTTATTTGTCTGATGCCGTTGAATTTCGAGGTAATAATCCTCACCCCAAAGGCTTTTGTGCCACATAATAGCCTCTTCCGCCTCTTTCATCTGTCCTGCATCGGCTTTTTTGGCAATTTCCCCTCCGAGGCAGGCGGAACAGACGATAAGCCCCTCTTTATATTGTTCCAAAATCTGCTTGTCGACACGCGGACGATAATAATAACCGTCAATCCAAGCCTTTGAAATCAACTTACAAAGATTTTGGTATCCTTTTTTGTTTTTCGCCAATAAAATCAAATGCCACCCGCTGCGGTCGCTTTCTGTTTTTTTCTCAGAAAGTGAGTTGCGTGCCACATAAACCTCACAACCCAAAATCGGCTTGAACAGTTTTTTTTCTAATGCCTTTATCTGCTCTTCACAATCTTGAATGGCTTGTTCCGCATTTTCTTCTTCATCGGGCTTTGCCTGAATATCCTTGATTCGTTTTTTTATTGCCTTGATTTCGTCTTTAATCTTCCCGTTTTTTTTGCTTGAATAATCAAACAATTCTTTGCATCCGAACATATTTCCGTGGTCGGTCAATGCGATTGCCTGCATTCCGTTTGCCAAGCATTTGTCAACCAATCCTTGAATCGTCGACATCCCGTCTAACAACGAATAGTAAGAGTGTACGTGAAGGTGTGTAAATTGAGCCATTTTTGACTGAAATTTGAAAGATTATGAAGAACACAAATTTAGACAAAATAAAGAAGTCGGACAAAAGTCCGACTTCCAAAAATAAAAAAACTTATGAACAAGTGAAAATAATTACTATAACTGCCCCGACTCCACCAATAAAATCACCCGTTCTACGATTTTATCTTTGTCGTCTTTTTCGTAGGTGGTTTTTAGGTCGGCTCCAAACAATTTGGCAAATCCTTGCCAAAAGAATGCTTTGAATCCTCCCCGGTACTCTTTTATCAGTTCGTATGAGGTTTTATCGCACTCGCGGTCAACTAAACGAATCAGCATTTTTCCTTGCGAGAGGGTTAATTTTTTTAATTGCGGTTCGTATTTTCCTATCAGGTCGTCTTCTTTCGATTTCATATAGGCTTTACGCTCTTTATCCGACATTCCCTTCATTGCATCGTTGATTTCCTGCAAAGTGATTCCGATTGCCTTGGCGTAAGGCAGGGTGCGTTTCACATCGCGCACTGTTTTCCAATAAAACTCTTCTTGTTTTTTGGAGGTAAAATTTAACGTAGGAAAAACGTATACTGCCGGCAACATAATATGAGGAACAGTATCTCCCTCTGCCGACACCTGCGCCCGAAGACGAATCCCTTCCGATTGAGCGTTCAAGCTGAATAAAAAGAGAGCAGCGCTTGTTAATATGATAAACTTTATTGTCTTCATCTGCTGAAAATTTTTAAGTTCCAAAATACAAATATATGAAATATATGTGGAAACATATACGCAAATTGGACTGAAAATTTACTTTATGGTTTAAAGTGCTCCAACAATTTTTTCAAACTCAACCCTTGTACGATAATCGAAAAGACAACTACGAAATAAGTGATTACTACGATGATGCTCCGGTGTGTCATATTGCCAATAGAGAGCGCCAGTGCAATGGAGACCCCTCCACGAACGCCGCCCCATACCAAAATAGAGATTGTTTCCCGCGAATACTCGCCCCTCATTGCCAATGCCGGAATTTTAATGGAGAGGTAGCGAGCGATCAGCACAATCACAATCGCCGCCAATCCGCTTGCCCAATATAGTCTTAATTCCGGAATCATCAGCAACTCGAAACCAATGAGCAAGAAAAGAACGGTATTTAGAATTTCATCAATTAATTCCCAAAAAGTTTTGACAAATTCAATGTTGGTGCGTTTTTGTTTTGAATATTTTCTATTTTCATTTCCGATAATAATTCCCGCCGAAACCATTGTCAGCGGTCCCGATATGCCGAGCGCTTGTGAAATCATATAAGCTCCCATAACAACCGAGAGCGTAACCAATGCGGTAAACTTGTAATCGTTCACTTTTTTGATGGCGTAAAATCCGATATATCCCAATATCGTTCCGATAATTAACGCGCCAAACGCCTCTTTGACCAACAACCACGAAACAGACAGAAAAGAAATATTGGACAATTGTTCCTGCCCTTGTGCAATGCTGTAAATGACTGTAAACAAAATAATTGCCATCCCGTCATTAAACAAAGCCTCTCCGGTGATTTTAGTTTCCAGTGACTTGGAGATTTTTGTCTTTTTGAGTATCACCAACACGGCAATCGGGTCGGTGGGCGAAATTATAGCTCCGAATAAAAAGCAGTATGTCATAGAGACCGGAAAATCAATCCCCACCGCCGGCAATAAAAAAATAAGCACATAATAAAGAAGGAACCCGACCACAAAAGTGGATATAATTACACTGATGGAAGAAAACACGATAATAGGCATTTTTTCTTCCTTCAAATCATCCAAATTAATTTGGATTGCGCCCGCGAACAGTAAGAAGTAGAGCATTCCGCTCATCAGTAAATTGGTAAAATCAACGTGCTCGACCAATTCATACATATCGCGCAACGGAACCGGCTCAAACCGTCCTATTATCACCAAACAAACCGAACAAATAATCGCTATCACCATAATTCCAATCGTGGACGGCAGTTTCAAAAACCGCGCGTTGATGAAGGAAAAAACGGTGGCAATGATGATCAGAATGGAAAGTGAATAGTATAGTTCCATTGTAAAATTTTTTCTGTTAAATTAAATGTTTATCCGTAATATGACTCCTACCAATGACAGTGCAATTTGCAGGAGATTCCTCATTCCACTTCGTTCCATTACCAATGACGTGAATGTGCAAGGTGTTCATAATCAAGGTAATGAGCGATTAATTCTCATAAGATTTACAAGATTGCCAAGATAAGAATCCGAAAAATAAAAATCCTGCGAATCTTTTAATCTTGTAAAAATCTTGGTTCAAGACAAAAAATTTCGACCGCTTCGCAGAAATAGTCAAATAGTCACTGCATAAATTGTCGAATCTAGTCTGCTACACAGCGCACGGAGACCCCGTAGCTACGGTCGCCGTCGTCCCTGTACGCGCCATCGCTGCCGAAGCCCAAGTAGTCCGCGTTGTAACTGTCTTTCTGCGTACTACGCCAGTAGTAGCCGTCCGTACCTGCGAGGTTGAGCGCCCCGCCTCTGTTGTTCCGGCAGCCCGCGGCGGGCAGGAAAAGCGAATTACCTGAGGTTTTGTCTGTAAATCTTCCACCATTTACGCCATTTTCAGTTGTCCATTCATTACTTACCTTTTTGGTATCAAGCAATGCATCAATTTCAACACGAGTAGGTATCCGCCAACCGGCAGGACTTGGGTCATTGGCTTTTTCCCAACTATCACCTTCCGGCATAGCTCCATCCCAACCGGTTACATCACCGGTAGCCGCCCACGCTTTTTTACGATTCCATTGGTAAAACATACCGGGGTCTTCGGGTTTTGCAGCGAAAGTTCCGGGAGCATCTACATTACAAGTTGCCCACACAACCCCATTAATTAATACGCCGCCTTCCGGTACGTTTGGATTTTCCGGATTGGTTTTACCTTTATCTCTACCACAAGAATTAAACATTGCAACTGTCAATCCCAATGCAAGCAGCAACCAACATTTAAAAAATACTTTCTTTGTCATTTATTTTGAGTTTTAAATTGTTTGTAACAATATTGCAAATATAAAATATTTTCGCCGAAAAAATTAGGCTGTTTGGGTTATTTTGTTAGATTCCTCACTCCACTGCGTTACATTACCAATGACGGAAATTTACAACACGCTCATAATCAATAAAATTGCAAATAACGAAGCTATTTATCAGGAGATCCCTCTCTTCGCTCCGCTGCGTTCGGGATGACCGGCGTTTCCGATGTACGGGAGGAATAGAGGCGGCGGCTTTGCCGCCGCCTCTATTCCCTCTAATCCCATAATGTGCAGTGTCATCCCGAACCTTAAGTTTGCGGTAGGAAATATCCGAGGTTGAATATTTACTTTTGTTGTATAAAAGGAAAGATTTAACCGACTGACAGAGGTAAACTTTATCCTGAACCGGACATCAAAGTCTATGCTGCGA
>Ga0209737_10000585_pt1 | contig 29128 bp, 30 predicted proteins | sample TergutCu122P3_FD_187284 | JGI IMG/M metagenome (GOLD analysis project Ga0209737, IMG submission 187284) | Cubitermes ugandensis P3 segment gut microbial communities from Kakamega Forest, Kenya - Cu122 P3 (SPAdes) (version 2) | ecosystem: Host-associated > Arthropoda: Insects > Digestive system... | reverse complement strand
AGGAACCCATAACAGTAAAATCAAGATGCCGGAAAGTACCCGTGAAATATTTAGCAAGGTTTTCTTTTCCCTGAAAAATTCGGTAATCATCACACATAACAAAGGGAGATAAAAGAGATAATTACCCGCCGTGAAAAGAATCGCCGTCACCACTGACAAAATAAGCAGCAAAATCAAACCAACAGCCGGTAAAACTTTTAAAGACTTCGCTTTTATTCGCGTTATCACCAGAATTAACGCAGCTAAACATATCATCGCACACAAGAAATTAGATGTAGTCACACTCATAAGCACCAGAAAAGACAAGATATTGAAAAATACGACATCCCTTGATGGCTGGTTAAATGTATCGGTAGGATTATTAGCGGCATAATCCGCAAGCGACAGGGAGGTATGTAGATATTGCCAAGCGGAATTTCGGTCTAAGTTTTCATATGAATCTGTAGGCATGTGATAATGCTCTACACCCCCGACTACCGCAAAATTGACCCCGTTATATCCCTCATTCAGAAATAGGGTCAAATCCGTATCATTAGGCATCATTTTGTATATAGCGACAAGCCAGGACATACCAATCGGCTTAGTGCCCGATTTTCTTACTGCCCTCATCAGCGAATACGCATCCGGTGAAGTTTCAAAAAGTAAAAGTCCACCTCGATTACCGCGGGCTTCAAAGTTAACTACCAAGTCAATCCTATCTTTTAATTCGGGATTTGCTTCGAGAAAAGCGTTTGCCCCAAGCAATGCCACTTCTTCACCGTCGGTCAGAAGAAAATATAAATCGCTTTCTAAATTGTCACTATTTGTGTATTTTCTCATTGTCTCAAGAATGGCGCAAACTCCAACCATTGCGTCCGCTGCCCCCGGAGTATCAAGCTCGCTGTCATAATGAGCCATGAACATTACGCCTTTGTCGCTGGTTGGTGAATCAATCTTGACAAGGATATTCAGGATTGGCATTGTATCGCCATCTTCCATTGAGGCAACCGTAGGAAAAATTACATCCATCATCTCTTCAAAACTATGTATATTAAATTGTTTAACTGCCACCTCTTCATACTGTTCCCAAAGCTCATCCGCGCAAGCGACACCCATCAACCTAAATATATAGTCAAGGATATCTTCTTTTGAATAGAGTTTTTCTTGAATAACCGGAGTCAGCCCCATGTCCTCTATTTCTGCGATAATCATCGCACGGACTGCTTCAATCTCCTTGGAACCGCTTGGATGCGGTTCGACAGTAAAACGGCGGATATTTTCCATCATCCGTTGAAACGCGGGGTAATTTGACGCGGATTCTTTTAAGCGCGGCGGTTTTATTTGCCAAAACCCTACGCCAATACCGATTGTCAAAGTAATGATTATAAGTAAAGTAGATAAAACGATTTTTTTTGATTTTTCACTCATCTTTAGAATACCTTCCTCCCCGCCATGTCATTACGGAATGACGGAATACTCATAATTATGACATAAAAAAAAACAGCCCACGAGCTGATGCAGTAACTAATCATGTTTTTGCAGTAATTGATTGTCTAATCATCCAGATAAAGTAAAATACCCACATTGAAAATATTATTTTCAAACCGGATATCCATATGACCATTATAATTCTCAACCGATTTACGTACATTTTTAAGACCGTATCCGTGTTCGTTTTCATTTTTTGATGTAGTAATTAATTGCTTTTCATCGTTTTCAACGTCGGCATATTTGACTTCACCGTTGAAAGTGTTTTCTATATTAATCAAAAGTCCGCCTTTATCAAAACTTATATCCAGCTTTATGCTTTTATTGTCCACTTTTGCTGTTGCTTCTAATGCATTATCGATAAGGTTACCCAATATGGTGACAACATCAGCAACTTCTATATTTAATATGGTAGGAATCAATATATTTACATCAACTTTTATCCCGTCCCCTAATGCGTTTTTGAGTTTGAAGTTGATAATGCTGTCAAATGCAATATTGCCCGTATCGCTGTAAATTTCACTTTCACTTATGTTGCCAAGTAAATTGTTAAGATAATCCGCAGCCTGCTTGTTTTCCAAAGCGAAATCCTTAAGTACAGTCAAATGCGCTTTAATATCATGCCGGATTGACTTCACCCGCTCCACCGATTCCTGCATAAGCTGGCATTGGGAAAAATAATACTCTTTTTCCTGGGCATTAAGTCTTGATTTTAATTTTTCTTCATATGCCGCAAGAAGACTGTCTTGGAAATAAAATGTTACTATATTGATACCTAATATCATTACCGCAATAATTAAGATAATATATTGCGGTCCTTGAAATCCAATTAATATATATTCAACGAAGACAACCAGTAAGACTAATGAAAAAGTGGGAATAAGAATATTTAGTATTCCAAACAAAGTTGATGTAACCATATTTTTCTTGATATTTTTGAAGCTTCGAAGAAGTGAAACAAATATAAATAATGGCACCACCTTTATAGTGATAAGGTATATCACATCATCTATATCTTCGATATGGATAAATGGACTGATACCCAATATAGACAAAGAAATCAACTCAAATATTAACGAAAATAATATACCGCAAATTACGGCAACAAAGCGTTTTTTCATGGACGATTCATAATTCAATGTTACTATGAAGAGTGCCAATATTGACAAAAATAAATTAAATAAGGGGATGTCGGAAAAAAACGGAACAATACCGGATAAAGCAAAAAATACAAAATATGAACCAATGAAAACAAGGCGGGTTGTCCTTCTTTTTGCAAAAAACACACCCATAAGCCGGACGACAATAAGAATCATTATTAAGCTATATAAAATAAATACAGCAATAAAACTCATAACAATATATTCCGCCTTTTCATAATTTCATAATAGCGTTCCCGTACTTCGTTCCTTTTGTTTTGGCTGATGGGTATAGGTGTTTTGTTATCAGTCAAGAACAACTGACTATATTTTATTGCGGTCACATGGTCATAATTTACGACATATGAAGCATGGATAAAAAGAAAGTCAAATTTTTTGAGCTGTTGTTCATATACATCCCTTAATGCGCCGTAAAATTCCTCTTTTCTCCCGCCGATGATGTGAAGAATTAATTTTCTGTCATTGCTTTCCACGAAAACTATATCTTTCATCTGGACTTTACACGTATCATGCCCTGATTTATAAATAAATACTTCCGTTCTTAGCCCGGAGATTTTCAAAAATGTTTTTACGACCTGCTCGATTTTTTCATACATCAATGGTTTTATCAGAAAATTCAAGGGACGGATGTCGAATAACTGCATGGAATATTTCTTTTCCCATGAAATATAAACGATGGAAACAGTATTATTCTGATGGGTATCGCGGATGAACCTGCCAACCTCCACCCCGTTGATTTCATTTTTTGCAAATTCAATATCAAGAAAAATCAAGTCATAATAGGTACCCGACGCAATTTTTCCACATAATTCGCTGCCGCTAAAATAAACATCAATCTCTGATTTAATATTTAGATTAGCTAATATATTTATCAAGTCACTTTCTAATTCAGCGTTTATTTTTTGTTCATCATCACATACAGCGATCATTAGCATAATAAATAACTCCGCCCACCATTTCCACCCTCTACATCATACTCTATCATAACATATTAAAGCTATTATTAAAACAGTAATCCTCCGGGATACCAAACTGTAAAGCATATCTATCATTGCGGGCTTGACCTGTATATCTGTCATTGCGGGCTTGACCCGCAATCTCATTTTCTTGACATTCAACATAATAGTACCTATACTCAAGAGTAGTAAATTCGAAAAGGGATCTACTTTATGGATATGGTTAAAGAATTTTCAACAAGCGACTTACATAAATGCTGCAAATTATATATCCAAGTGTTTAACGATAAACCTTGGAATGATAATTGGACAGATGAAATGGCTCATACGTATCTCCAGGAGTTAACAGAACACAAACGTTTTTTGGGTTATACGTTATGGGATGGTAATTGTTTGATTGGAGCGGTTTTTGCTCATATAAAACGCTTCAAATATGATGAAATTTACATTGACGAATTATTTATTTCTTCAGATTGTCAACGTAACGGAAATGGAATTATACTAATGAATGCAATTGAAAAATTCGCTAAGGAAAATGCCATTGTAAGCGTGACACTTTTAACAGGAAATGATAAACCAGCTTTTAACTTTTATAAAAAGCTTGGATATAATCATTTAGATTACTTGGCGTTTTTGCATAAGCGTATCTGATAAGAATATTGTTCCAATGGTCAAGAAGCAATTAATTTGATTACAAAACAATTAAATATCAGTTATTCTTATAGACGAAGTATTAGGATTGTAATTTATCTAAACCAGAGGCTTGACATCTTGTGATTGACATTCAACAAGCCAGCTTCTATACTAAATAGCAGAGCAAATATTTGAATATACATGGGAGGATTTGAGTTATGGTATATCACTATGAAAAAGTACAGGAAAAAATCTTAAAACTGAAAGGTGGTGTCATTATGGATGTGACATCTCCTGAACAGGCAAAAATAGCAGAAAAAGCGGGAGCTTGCGCAGTTATGGCATTGGAACGGATTCCAGCTGATATCCGTGCCGCCGGAGGTGTTTCCCGGATGAGCGACCCCAAAATGATAAAAGAAATAATGAACACAGTCAGTATTCCGGTAATGGCTAAGTGCCGCATTGGGCACATAGCGGAAGCGGAAATATTGGAAGCCATAGGAGTAGACTGCATCGATGAAAGTGAAGTTTTATCCCCAGCCGATGATAAATATCATGTTAATAAAAGAGATTTTTCAGTACCTTTTGTATGCGGAGCAACGGATTTAGGAGAAGCTCTCCGCAGAATTGAAGAAGGTGCCGCAATGATGAGGACAAAGGGAGAAGCCGGTACCGGGGATGTTATTCAGGCAGTTCGTCATCTACGGATGATAAATAGTGAAATAAGGGCAATTCAAGCTATGCGAAAAGATGAATTATTTCAAAAAGCAAAGGATTTGCAAGTTTCTTATGATTTAGTTGAGTATGTACACAAAAATGGTTCATTACCGGTTTTAAATTTCTCGGCGGGTGGAGTAGCAACCCCGGCGGACGCCGTCTTAATGATGAAATTGGGAGCGCAAGGCGTGTTCGTTGGTTCGGGTATATTTAGATCCGGTGACCCTGCAAAAAGAGCATCCGCAATCGTAGAGGCAGTCGCAAATTATAATGATGCAAAACTAATTGCAAAATTGTCAGAAGATTTAGGTGAAGCAATGGTAGGCATTAATAAAGATGAAATAGAAATTTTGATGGCAGAACGTGGGAAATAAGGTTGGAAGAATGCAGAGCAGGAGGACGATTCTCCTGCTTTGCATAACTTAGTCCAAACGTTTATAAATAAATTCCCCGAAATTGTCATTAATATCGGTAAACATTTTTATCAGTTGTTCAGAAGAACACTCAAATTCGCCATCCACCCACTTGCCGATAACCGCCAAACTACCCGATAGATAAAAGAGCGCGAAGTATTCCAACTCTTCAATTGAACCCGTAAAGTCATCTTCATTCTGCCAGCAAGTAAGGCACGCTTCCTTAAATAAATCATTAAGACGCCCAGAAAAAGTGGGACTGACATTTTTACCAAGAAACATCCGGCATACATTCCGGTTATCGGAAATGTATCTAAATAAAATCTCGTAAAAAGTTTTTGAGTCCACGGTACTATTTTCTGAAAAAATATTACTGATTTCTTGTATTACTGCTTCCTCTATCTGATTGTAAAGGTCATAAATATCCGCAAAAGTGGCATAAAATGTAGACCTGTGGATATCCACTTTATCTGTCAACTCTTTCACGGTTATATTCTGGATGCTTTTATCCACGAGGAGTCCGGCAAGACCTTCCCGTAATGCCCGTTTTGTTTTTCTGACCCGTCTGTCTTCTTTGTTTACGATATTCATATAACTCCTATCCAACACACTTTGATTGATATGTCTTTTAACAGACATTTTATTGAAATATTGCTCGTTGATAACCGCACTAGTGTCTATTATAATGCAAAGTGTAGATAAATGCAACATGGAGGTCAAAATGAATTGGGTATACTTGATAATCGCCATAATATCTGAAAGTATCGCAACAAACTCATTAAAGGCATCAAATGGTTTCACCAATCTCGTTCCATCTGTGGTTGCCCTCGCCGGATATGGCAGTGTTTTATTTTTCCTGTCCCTTGCGATAAGGACTATCCCCGTTGGCGTCGCTTATGCAACATGGTCAGGCGTCGGGATTATATTAATTGCTTTGGTTGGCTGGCTTTGGCATAAACAGACACTCGATACCCCGGCGATTATCGGGATGGGGTTAATAATAACAGGTGTTGTGATAATGAACACTTTCTCAAAGAGCGTGATACATTAAAAGGGAAAAAATGAATATTGCAATAATCAATGGAAGCCCGAGGAAAAATGGGGCAACTTTTACAGTCCTAAATTATTTTAATGAAACATTGAAAGAAATGGACGCAGATATAAATATAGAAGTAATTAATTTAATTGACTATAATTTAAAATATTGTATGGGTTGTCAGCTCTGTTATTCAGGCAAATGTGTGATAAAAGATGACAATATTGATGAAATCCAAAGTATTCTCAAGAATTGCGATGGTCTCATTTGGGGAAGTCCTGTTTATGCCGCCAATATCACCGGAGTTATGAGAAATTTTTATGACCGGGTAAATATGCTGATGATGCAATTGTTATATCGCAAACCTTGTATCAATATTGTCACTTATGAAAATGGAATGGCAGGGAAGGTGCAAAGAATCTTAAAGGAAATGGAAAACTTTGCCGGGGGGTATAATGTAAAGTCAATGGCAATAAAAAATCCATTTAATAAAAACCCGTTGGATAAAAAACTAAGATTGAAAATTGAAAAATCTGTAAAGATTTTACTTAAAAAGATAAAGAAAAATAAACCGCCATTGTTTTCGGTAATATATATTAATGTAGTTATCAATATCTTCTTGAAACCTTTTATGTATAAAAATAAAGAGCTATATCAAGGAGTAATTGATGAGTGGGTGGAAAGGGGAATTATTAGTGGGGAATAAATCGACCATTAAATATCCCACCATATGTAAATAAAATTTACAGTGTATCTTGATATTCTGACATTTTTGGTGTACACAAATTAGTTAAGCTGGATTTTGCAATTGAAGGCACACAAAGCTTATAACATGAACATTAATGCAATGATAGGATAAGCATATCGCACATTCTTTTTTAATAGTAAGTATACAATGCCATAAGCGAATGAAATACTTGCTGCAAAAATCCCGGTAACGAAATCTTGAGAAAGTATATGACCTAACCCCCATGTTAATCCGCAAAGAATACCACCCCAAGGAACATTATTTTTATTAAATGCAACTTCACCAAATTTTTGACCAAACACAACAAGTGCTAAAATTAAAACACTTTCAACAAGATAATAAATATATTGAGCGATAAAGGCAATTACAGCTTGATTCTCAAATGTACGTTGCATATATTGAAATTCCACAAGCGCCTTGAATCGCATATCCAATGATAAATATTGAGAAAAGATTGAAAGCCCTAATAATGCAAAAACAATTATCCAATTTAAATACGGTGCTTTTGATTTATTTTCAAGAATGAAAAAGCCTCTCTTTTTTGCTACCACATAAAGAAACCATGCACCTGCTCCCCAGACAACGCAAGTAATTCCCCAATGTATAAGTGAAGCGGAAACTCCCTTCAATTCTGTTATTTTTGTAAAATCCATTGTGCCATAAAATAGTGATCCAATGAATAATACCAACAGTTCCAAAGCTATAATCAAAAATGTAGAAAGTGCCATTATGAGATACGGATATGCTTTCTCTTTCATCGTAAGCCTCCAATAAAATAAATGTTATTCGCTACACCTTATCACCCGAAAGCGAATGTATCATGTTCCATTATAACAAGAAACCGACTAATTATAACAATTATTTTTATATTTAAAACGAAAGGATTGTATTCAATCTAATAATTGGATAGTGTATCATGTAGTTATCAATATAAATTTTTCGGTTTCCCCGCTATATTTTTATAAAAAAAGTCGGATGTTCTCATTTAATTTAATATAAACTCCTATCAGGAAGGAGGTCGGAAATGGATTTATTAACCCAACTCAATCGTGCAATGGTTTATGTAGAAGAGTATATTCGCGATGACATAAAACTAGCGGATATTTCATCAGTCACAATGTATTCGGAATATCATTTCGGCAGATTATTTTATTATATAGCTGAAATGCCTTTGTCTGAATACATCCGTAAACGCAAACTATCCCTTGCCGCCATGGATTTGCAAAGTGGCAGTGATAAAGTGATAGACCTCGCAGTAATGTATGGATATGACAGCGCCGACAGCTTCACGCGGGCGTTCGTGAAGCAACACGGCGTAACACCAACCGCTGCGCGTAAAAGTGGAGTTGAACTAAAAATCTTCCCTCCGATAAACTTTCAAATAAAAATTAGAGGAGTGCAGAAAATGAATTGGAGAATCGAACAGAAAGAGGCTTTTGAAGTATTTGGTATTGAACGTATTTTCAACAATGATGAAACAACGAAAGTACCGGGTTTTTGGGACGAATGTCATGAAAATGGCAGTTATGAGAAGTTGTTTGACGATGCAAAAGGTGTGAGGTCTAATCCACCGAAACCAGGAATTTGTACAGTATATGCGGTTTGTGGGTATTATGAAACAGAAGAGAAAACATTTCCGTATATGATATGTGCATCAAAAACAAAAGGTTGCAAAACGGATGGATACAAAATCGCCCAAATACCCAAAACAACTTGGGCGGTATTCCGTAGCGATGAATCTGATAACGTAGGTATCCATATATCACAATTGTTCAACCGAGCATACAGCGAGTGGTTACCTTCGTCCGGATATGATAAAGTAGCCGGTCCGGATATTGAAATGTTTGGTGTAGCTAAAAACGGGAAATTTTTTGAAGAAGTCTGGATACCCGTTAAGAAGAAATAGTTTATAATCAAGCGAAGGCGCGGTACATCACCGCGCCTTATCTAGTATGATACCGTGGCTATTTTTATTTCAAAAATGGAGGAAAATTAATTTTTCCTCTTGACATCAACGGGGATACAGCTTATACTTTAATCGAACTTACATTCGAGCAAAAGGGATAATACGTGACGACATACGAACTGATGATTAAAACAAATCATTACCTTATCAGGGGCGGAGAGTTAAATGATAAGCACAAAGCACGTATCGTGCATCAATTGCGTGCAGGTAAAGTTTCCGGCGGGCGGAAAAAGACATTTAACAACCCTAACTGGTATCCTGATTATTATATTCCACCGTACAATAACGGAAAAAGATTTCAAACTGTCGTACCCATGTCACCAAAATCAAATATCATCGCCGACAATGCCTATGAATTTGAAATACTCCGGCTTTTACATTTATTCCAGCCGGACGGCGTAGTATCCCACATGATTGAAGGAACACTAAAGCGACTAAAGAAAACTTGCTTCGGTTATGAAGGTTGCCACTACGCAGACTGCTTTGAGGCAGGGCTTACGGTATTACGGTTTTTATCCTTTGCGGCACCTGATGATAAAGCTTGGATAAAAAAGCAAATCGGAGTTTACAACAACCATTTTGCCGACAGGCGCCGTCATAGTGGTGTCCAGAAATATTACTGGTTAATTCTATCTGACATGCCATATGAAATAGCGGAGCCGGAAATCTACCGTCAAAAGGAACAAATCATTGAATTACTAAACCGCACATATCTGATGAAAAATGAAAACGATGACATACCGTTATATGTAATGAAAAATACATTGGCGCGTTTGCCTGAATTTTCATACATCAAAGACCGCCAGCCTTATATTGATGAAAAATCAAAACGATTATGCTTCGATATGGGTGTGCAGGAAAATCTAATTATTAATTATGAAGATATAGGAATGTCATGAAAGCAAATTAACCCATGAAAACAAAATTAATTTATTATGTTGCAACTGGAATCAGTGCCGCGAAAATCGTTAACGAGCAAACCGATGCCGAAATCATTAATTGGTTGTATAATAAGTACGATATTATAAAAAAAGCATAGTGTAGGATAAAATTAACATGGATAAACTTATCTCAATTACAGAAAACCTTGTCATAAGAAAATTCACATTAGACGATGCAAATACGTATTTTCAAAATAATAACGAAGCACAGGTTAGAGCAACCATGCCTGACCATTCGCACGAAAGTTTTGAAGAAGCTTATAGAGAAATAAAAGAATTCCTATTATGTTATGATGAAATGAAAATGCCATATCATTTTGCAATTACTAAAAATGATATTCTAATCGGACATGTCGGAATCGGTGAGTCAGAAATTAAAGCCGGTGCTTATGAAATTTGTTGTGCCATTAATAATAAACACCGAGGTTGTGGTTTTGCCGTTGAGGCTTCAAAAGCATTTATCCAGTGGTGTGAATCAACCTTCAAACTTGATGAAATCTATGCTTCAACGGGTAAAGAAAATATCGCATCCAATAAAGCATTATTGAAGGCTGGATTTGTGTTGAACGATGTTGAAAACAATTTGTATGTAAACAACTTAAAATATTCATCCAAGGAGAAAACTAAATGAATTATCTAAACCCACCAGCAGAATCACCCCCCAATGTCACCCACAAAACGTTTTTCAGCCAGACAATGAATCACGAAATCGGTTACAACATCTATCTACCGCCCGAATACAATGAAAACGGTAAAAAATACCCGGTTGAGTATTATATTCACGGCTGGAAAGGTAACGAATCATCTGATATATGGACATTAGCAGAGGTTTGTAGAAACAGGCAGGCCATTACTGTTTTTATTAATGCCAGCGTATCTGTAAAAGACGAATACTTCGATGCCGTATGGGAGCTGGAATCCATTTTTATCAAAGAGCTAATCCCTCACATTGACGAAAATTATAGAACAGGCGTAACCCGCGAAGACAGAATGATATCTGGTATGTCGATGGGTGGCATGCTTGCGTTTTATTTCGCCGTTAAATATCCCGACTTATTTAGCTCAGTTACCGCTTATGCGGGGACATATCAACATCAATACCACAAAGAATATAGTGGGGTGGGTGAAGCTCCTGAGAAAGCAGTTGAGTTATACGAAGAAATGATGAGGGAAGAGCGATATCTTGAAGAAAACAATATTTTATCATTGGTACGGCAAAACGCGGATAAGATACGCGGAAGATTAAATATTGACATTCGTATCGGAACAGATGATATATTATTTTGTGATAACGAAATAATGCACTTATATTTGAACTCGTTGGATATCCCGCATGAATATAAGAAATACATCGGGGCAGGACATGAGTTAGAAAAAATACTATAACATGGGTGGTTTCATGCGAAATAATTAGGCATGTACCTATATTGATATCAAAAGCATAGGAGCTTTCTTTGAAAAAGAACATAATTATTTTCGGTGCATCAAGAGCAGGAAAAACTACGTTGGCAAAAAAATTAAACGAGAAATTAAATTTTAGTGTTATCGGTACTGATGATATAACCGATATACTGCGAAAATCTTTTCCCGAGCTAATGTTAAATGACTCAAACGACTGGGAAAAGACCATGGCAAATTTTGCCCCGTTCATAGCTCATTTTATCGGCACTCTCGATTATCGTTCCAAATGTTTTAATGGAACAAATTTTATAATTGAAGGCTGGCACTATGATTTCGAAAAAATGTTACCGATTCTTAAAATGTATGAAATAGAAGAGTTGAGCGATTATTTTTTGCTCATTGGTTTGGTTTACCCTAATAAAACACCCAAAGAATATTTTAACGACCGGAAAAAATACGACTCGACGGATGATTGGACATATAACCTTTGCGATGAGGAATTAAAAGGCTTGAGTATTGATGCGGTGGAATACAATCGAAAGATTCTTGATAAGTATTCAATTTATAATCCCAGAATTTATGATGTTTCCCAAGAGCGTGAACAAGTACTTGATAAAATTGTAAGTGATATCGCGAGTCTTTGAAAAGTCGAATGCAATAAAAGAAGCAATTTGATAAGTGCAAAACGGTTCGAAGGCATCAGAGGAGGTTATTTAATGCAAATTTCAAAGCGTCGAAAAAGTATCACCCAAGCGATGGTAAAATACGGTTTTAAGAACGATGTTATATGCCAGCTTGAAGAAATTGAAAATACAGTCAAAACGTCTTCGGGAAGAAAAAGAAAATTTGCCCAAAAAATGGATGAGCTTCTTACCGAAGAACAGCGCCTTTTACTCTGGGAATACGGCGGAATGTGTACGGGAGGGGAAACAGGTACGCGAGCCAAGAAATATGCAAAAGAGTTAACAGGTTCTCTTGCAGAAAAAGTGAAAAGTTTGAATGAAAACGGACAATTTTATAAGTTAGATTTAAATGACGATGGAACAATTACAGCTTATTGCGGTTGTCATTGCCTACAATATAGAATTGATAAACCGGACAAGGAAGATGTAAAATTAAGAGAGGAAATACCTTCTGCTTATGGTTGCGCTGCCGGTGCTGCTTTTCACAATATCAAGCTGGCACTAGGTGTTAACGCAAGGATTAAATCAATTGATTATCCGATAGAAGGTGACGGAAGGAAACATATGTCGTTTGTGATTGAGGTTTTAGAGTAGAAATAGAAGGCAGACACCCTTGACTCTTCCCTATAATTAAGAAGCAATAAAGAGCATTGACGGTCAAGAAAGCTGATAGCATTTATGATATGCTTATCCAAGGAGGTACTGTTTATGCACGCATGGGAAGCAATACAAAAAACATTGGATATCATTGAAAAGCGTATTGGTGAAGACATTTCTACCGAAGAACTGGCGAATGAAGCCGCATTGTCATTGTTTTATTATCAAAGATTATTTTCCCGCTTAGTAAAAAGACCGGTCCATGAATATATAAAACTACGTCGCCTGGCAAAAGCATGTGAAGCTTTGAAGAATGAAAATAAACGAATCCTTGATGTTGCATTGGAATTTGGTTTTGGCAGTCATGAGGTTTTTTCAAGGGCATTTAAGGATACTTACGGAATTACCCCATCTGAATATCGGGAAGGCGAAATATATCTGAATAGCTTTGATAAACCGGACTTATTGCTTAATTATGTAATGATAGATGTTGGTGTGCCACTTATTAGTGATGGGTTGGTTCTGGAAATTAATAAGCTTACATTAGAGCAAGCGGTTAATTTCATGGGAATTCAATGTCATACCAAAATTGACGGGAAATTTCCCAATGGTGAGGTTACCGGTGTCGATGATCTTGGGAAATTATGGCAGCAATTTCATCAAATCAGCAATACAATCCCGGCTATATCAAATAGTCGTAAGATCGGTGTAGTTTATCAAGGTGGGGCACCTCAAGGTCATTTTACTTATTTTGTCGGCGTTGAAACAGAATACTTAGATGATTACGAAAACTTTAAAGTCTGGACATTACCGGAAGGTGAATATTTGGTTGTTGGATTTGAAGCAGAAACTTTTGATGAACTCGTTTCTACTGCTCTTAACAAAGCATTAAGGTACAGTCTTTCGTGGCAGAAGAATAAAGGTCTACGATTTGCGGATTTTGGAGCGGAAATATACTATGATGAAAACGATCAAGGGGTCGCATATATGGAAATGTGGTCACTGTGGTTGGAGGAGGAAAAAAATGGATAAATACTATGTACAAACTATCGCCCGTAATTATTTGAAAAATATATTGGCTGTACCCACATCATTAAATATACATGAAAGATTCTTGTACGGTTTGGATAATGAGCAGTTCAAGGAAGGGTTTACAACATTAGTTACACTAATTGAACAATTATATAGTGATGTTGTTAGTAATCCTGTGGATTTTGGGATGTCATTAAAGGAAGCTAATGAAGAAAACGCTAAAAATGCGGATTATACAAACAGTAATGCAAGTTTTCTCCGTATACCTAACTTGTTAGCCGTTATTGGAGCGTTTTCGACCTTGGAATCCGATAAGTCTTTAAATATTGACGGTGGTATTCTTACATCAGAAGCGAAAAAACTAAAGCTTAGTGCCGTACCATTTTTACTGAATAAACTTAAAGATTATGGTTTTGAAATAAGTGATTTTGGTAAATCATTGAAAACGGGAGAAATGATAGCGATTTCATATCCGGATAATCGCTTTTTGTTGGTAACCCTTAAAGCAATATCTGAAGCCCATGTTGCGCTTAATAAAGGGGATATAAGAAATCCGAAGCATAGTTTCTTTTACATGATGCATTCAGGACTTTTGGAAAATGAAATCGTAAAGGAGCCAAAGCTTACCATTGAAAATTTTTTACATACCCTTACTCCGGAGCAGCGTGAGCAGGCTGAATTATTGCATGAGGCAGCTATTAATATATCAAGGTATAAAATCAGGATGGGTGGTTTCATGCGAAATGATTGGGCATGTACCTATACTGATATCAAAAGCAAGAAAGTATTGATGACTCTTCATGTAAACCAATCAAGTTTTTCAGCTAAGTTAAATCTCCAATATATCGGTAAATATATATCGTTGGTTAATGAAATGCCAGATAGAATTAAAGATACGATCACCGATACTGGCTGGGATTGTGGTAGCTGTAATCCCAGGTGTGCTGGTGGGTTTGCGTTTGAGTTAAACGGTAAGGCGTATAATAAATGCCATTGCGGTTCATTCATGTTTCATGATATAAATGATGAAAGCATTGAGTATTGTAAGCAGTTATTATCAAAAGAAATAGAGTTGCGAAGCTGACGGCAATGGCATCCTTCACTTAAAGCCAAGTTTAAGTCGCTCCATGAAAGATATATCACCACTATATGGGTAAATGATTTTATTTCTGCTAATATTAAGTATCATCAAGCTCAGGAGGTAGTTATGTTAGATAATATCAAAATAGGTAATCATATCACCTTTTTGCGTAAGCAGAAAAAAATGACACAGGAGGATTTGGCGGAGAAATTAGGCATATCCGTGCAATCAATCAGTAAATGGGAAAACGGTCACGCCCTTCCCGAAACAACTTCACTACCATTGTTATCGAAAGTTTTGGAATGTTCAATCGATGCAATATTATTGCCGATTGCTACGCGGGATAAAGATTTTCAAAGATTTGCAGATGCAATAGGTGGGGAACAAAGCGAACTGGCACTACAGTTGTATAACAAGATTAAGGATAAGTTTGATTTTACCGTAACCTATAGTGATGAATTTTTTATTTTTGACCAGGAAACAAAAGGAGCATCTGCGACATTCCATATCCCATCGCGGGACGATTTCTTGATTAGAATAGACGTCGAAGACAGTCGTATTTTGTTAAGGTTAACATTGCAAAATTGTTCAAAGTACATGGATCTAATTAACACAATGCCGGAAAATATTAAAGCGTGTTTTAGGTGCAATGACTGCAAATGCTGTAACACCAACAATTGCCCGTATACTATGGTATATACATTTGAAGGTGTTGAATATCGGCAGTGCCATTTTATCGGCACCGCAGTAAATTCGGTTGATGAAATGGAAAAACTTTTCGCATTATTGTGTGTAGAACATAAAATAAGTAAAATTATCCCAATGCCTGCTTAATCATCTCTTTTTAATTTTGGCGATTTGATGGCATTTTCAGTGTCAATCAAATCGCTTTTTGTTGTTTTGCATATACCATACCCCAGTTTGATGGAAAAATTTTTAAAATCTATCTTGACATCGGCAAATATACGTTCTATAATTACATACGAACATACATTCGAAAACATAAATATAAACCGAAGGGAGACGCATCTATGAGCGCTCAATACTGGATTTACCCATGGACGAAGTTCCGCAAGGCCGAAGTCGTAAGAGTACCCGCCGAATATAATATCCATCCCGATTTTTTACAAGGATTCGACGAAAGCGAAATCCGCTCCTCTTTTTCCGAGCTTAATCGACTTTACTTGGAAATCTTCGATGGAATAATGGATGTCCCGGATGAGTTCGGTATGCCTTTATATGATATTGAGAAATACCGCTGGTTCTCAACAGAGTGGCGCGATTCGGGTACTGCACCATTCCGACCGTTTATTTTACTCTACAATCTTTTGATTTCCGGCGAAATGAATAATGATGAGCTTCATGTATCAATTGAGAATTACAATAATATCAAGTCCGCACCTAGGAACCTTAATGGTTCAACCATGAAAGTAAGGCAAGCCCAATTTTTATTTAAACGGCTCAACGATTATGGATTCGTTTTTGAAGGTTTGAAGAATAATAAAACCACTAACGAAAATATTATTATTTCGTATCCTGATAATACTGTTTTACTGCGACTTGCGAAAAGACTCGCGGATAAAGCCAATAATACCGGAAGGCTTTTTGATTTTTTACGTTGTACCTTCAGGTTACTCGCGGATGATATTCATACTATTAATTATGGATGCGTCGAAGAAACAGCGGACAACCTTCATACAGAATGGGAAAAAGATTTCGTTTATCAAATGGACAAAGTATTAACATCGGAAGGTTTATTCCGTAAATTATACGGGGGATATGAGGGTCCGGGGGTTGGTTATTACCGCAGTGAGAAGTTGATGAACTCGGCCGGACCGACATCATTTCATATCCATAGCCGCGACGCCCAAATCCAAAACTTGGGCGATGAAAACCTAACCCTATCATTACGGATCAGAAATGTACCTAATTGTCTTGCATACCTCGAAAACTGTCCCGATTCTGTTAAACGGATTTTTACCGATTATAGTGATGAAGGGTGTGGAAGAAACTTGGATGGCTCATGTAAACATGGCATTTCATATGAGATAAGCAATATAAATTATTGGCGTTGTGCCTGTTGCGGTTCGGGTTTTCGTTTTAAACCAAGCCTTGATGACATTGAGCATTATTTAAAACTGGTCGAGTTGGGTGAAAAGAAAAAGTGAAAAGAAAAAGGGGTTGTAGTGAGTAATAAATATTGTTATACTATGATACTAATGCAAAAGAGCATAAGTGGTGTGGAGAGAGTATCATCAATGATTAAAGAAGAAAATGACAAAGAATGGAGAACAGGAAAATGTCAGAACAACGCAAAACAATGAACGAATTAATTTTAGAAGCAAATTTAAGCGGGGACGCACTTACTAATGCAAACGAATTTGCCCAGTTTCTGGAATATGAAGGAATGGTTGCCGGAGGAGAACATGGTACAGTAACATACAATGATAATAATATTTGCTATTTACATATCGATGGTGAAAACGAAGTTCCTGGTCCGTGGACTGTCTGGCCTGATGGTGATTTTAGCGTAGATACACCGGAGCTTACCTTAAGCAAAAGCCAAAAAGAAATCGCCTGGGCAAATATCAATAAATGTGGCGATTGCGGTGCTGGTTGTGCCCCGGGTAATACCGGTACAGTCTTTGGTAAACAATTTGATAATCTATGCGGAGCCGCGCTCGCGTTTTGTAATCCGGGAGGCGAGACTCTTGAATGTTTGAAAGTTATCCTCAAAGCCAAAAAGCAACCTATAAATAAGTAGGGGTGAAACCAGTTATGCAATCCAATCCTCCTTCGGAGGCTGTTGGCATTCACCCGTATGACACAGAAAAGAAAGGATACGATTATGTTATACACACAAGGAAAAATTGAATGTAACCCCATAGAGGTCGATTACGATGAGAGCAGGCTCGAAACTTTAAAAGGTCATTTTCAAAAATTAGTTGATGATAATGAAATTTATGGCGCAACCTATTGTCTCTCCCGTGGCGGGAAGGTTTTTGCCCACGGCGGTATCGGTTACAAAACTTATAAAAAAGACCCCAACCAGTTGGTCGCCCCAACTGATGTCCATTACATAGCTTCGATGACCAAAACCTTTGCCGGGATTGCGATTATGAAACTCGTTGAGGACGGGGTACTTAGCCTTGCTACCGCCGTAGGTGAGATTCTCCCCCAGTTTAAGGAACCACCCTTTAACGGAATCACAATTTTTCATCTGCTGACCCATACTTCAGGGATGCACGCAGATGGTGGTTGCTTCCCGAACGAGCACAACCAAGGTGGGTATTGGGATTTTGTCATTAATGCTTATAAAGCTTGGGAAAACGACAAAAACAAGAAAAAAGGCGAGTTTGACTGGGTTAGTGCCGCTTTGGCACATGGAGTCCGGATGGAACCCGACCAGCAGTGGATGTATTGCAGCTTTGGTTTTCCGATACTCGGACTGATTATCGAGAAGGCGACAGGCATTAACTCCCACCAATACATAATAGACAATATCGTTAAACCACTCGGTTTGGACTTTACCGGTTTTGACGTGACCCGCGAGATGGCTGAGAAGTATATGATTCAAAACAAAGAATCGGAAAAATACATCGACAATATTTTGAAAGGCAAACCCGAAAAGAATAATGATATGTGGAGTAAGATTCCAAGTTTGGGTGGCGGAATGAGTTCCACCGTTTGGGAAATAGCCCGCTACGGAAATATGGTTCTTTATGATGGGACATTCGATGGAGTTCGTATTTTGGGACGTAAAGCAGTTGAAAAGATGACTGATTTCGCTATCAAAAAACCTGACTATTGCTGGGGTTCAGGCGGAAAAATCCGCGGTTATGGTATCGGATTCGACCATCGTAATGGCACGGAATTCAGCTACTCGGATAGTACTGTTATGCACGAAGGCGCGGGAGCTTGTGCTCTTTACATTGACCCGGAAGAAGAATTAGTTGCCACATGGATAGTCCCCTTCGTCAAAACCGATGTCTGGTGCACACGGGCTATGTACAATACCGTCAACGTAATCTGGAGCGGACTTATGTAAGCATGGAGAAGAATATGAATAAAAACCTAACTATCGGCAAAGTGCTGTACACACCTGAAGAAGCAGGTTATGACAGCCTCTATATCGACAGGTTGAATGAGTTTATCGAACGTTCAATAGATGAAAAACATATCCAAGGTGGTTCCTATTACCTGATGAGGAATGGCAAACTTTTCGCGAATAACAGCATAGGGATGCTTGATTACCGTTTCCCGGAAAAACCATTGTTACCCGACAGTATCAAAAGGATTGCATCAATCACCAAGAATTTTACCGCTGTTGCGATTATGCAATTGGCTGAACAAGGTTATTTGACCATTCATGATCCAATTGCAATGTTTCTCGATGAATTTGATACACCACTTCATAAAACAATCACGATTTACAATTTCCTGACCCATACCTCGGGTTTATTTCCTGATGGTGGTACCTTTGAGGTACCATATAACAATAACTGGGTTCGCCATGTTGACAGCTTTGATGGAAACTGGATTAAAGCATTGCTTACCCAGCCTTTCCACTGTAAACCAAATACCCAGTGGGCTTATGCATCATATGGCTTTTGTATTTTAGGTGAAATTGTAAAACGTATCAGTGGTAAATCATTAGAAGATTTTGTGATGGAGAATATTGTTAAGCCCCTCGGAATGACCGATACATTTTATGAAATTCCAAAAGAAAAGTTTGACCGCGTTATAGTCAGCTGCGAATATGAAATCCCTGACCGCGAAGACGATGAGGATGAAGGGGACGATAAACATTGGGCGCTCCTCCCACATGGGGGATGGGGGTTGCATTCCACTCTTGCTGATCTGAATACCTTTAGCCAAATGTTAATGAATAACGGATTCTTCAATAATCAGCGGATAATTGGGCGAAAATCAGTCGAGAATCTGACCCGCGACCACTTGTATCACAATAATTTACCTAATTATTGTTGGGGTAACGGCGGGGAAAACCCACACGAAACCGGCTTGGGATTTGAAGTCTGGTCGAGGAAACAATACAATCAAATGTCGCCGGGTATATATGGACATGAAGGTGCAGGCGTCTGTTGGAATTATGCCGACCCGAAAGAAAATTTTATCGCCGGAATGTTTTTACCTTATGTTAATGGCGAATTCAACATCAAACCGATACACAGAAGCAAATACATCATATGGTCAGGACTGATCTAGGGTGGTGGTTTAAGTCCAACACCCAAAACTGGAAAACACACAATGAATGACATAAAACGAAAACTAGATATACTAAGGACGGTAGCCTGGGTTACAATAAAAGAATATTTTGCCTACCGAACTCATATCATGGTCTCTCTCTTCGTTGGACCGGTCTACTTCGCCGTCCAATACTTTATCTGGGGAGCCATCTACGGTGATGGTGGTGCAATAGTAGGTATCGAATATGAACAGATGATTCGTTACTTTGGTATCACCGCGTTAATTGGATACCTTACTTGGGGATCGGCAGACTGGAATCTGACTATGTTGGTTCGGACTGGGCGGTTTCTGACATTCGCCCTGCGTCCACTCCACCACCGTTTTTTTGCTTTATCACAAAAAGTGGGACATCGGGCACTGGCATTTTTTATGGAATTTTTACCATGTGCTTTACTCCTGATGCTGATATTTAATATTAGTTTATTTCCCGCCCATGTGGGTTGGTTTACCCTGTCGGTTATCTTGGCTTCACTCATCCACTTTTTTATCGCATATTGTATCGGCATACTATCATTCTGGTTTGTTGAGACGCAAGGACTTCGGATGGCATACTGGCTTTTTGACAGTGTCTTCGCCGGTTTCTTAATTCCGCTTGTCTTTTTTCCCCAGTGGGCACAAATAATCCAGTTTTTCCTACCATTCAAATACACCGCTTATGTACCCGCCATGGTCTTCCTTGGCGAGTACAAGCTTGGCGGGTACGAGCTTAGTATCCCCGCCATCGTGGGAATCCAAGCACTGGCGGCCTTAGTAATGCTGATATTGTCCGAATTGATGTACAGAGCAGCGATTAAGCGCTTCACCGCAGTTGGAGCGTGAAAACACGAAGAGATTATCTAAGGCAGTAAAGAACACTGCCAAGATAATCTAAAGCTTCGTAACATGAAGCAAGCTTCATGGGAAGAATGCAAAAAGCAGCATTCATCGGGAGCAAACATGAAAAAATTTCTGGATCTATACTCAAAGTGCATAAAAATCGCAATCGCCGGAGCTTTGGCATACCGGCTCAATTTCTTGCTGTCAATGCTGATATCAACCATACTTAATGCCCTGTTTCCCTTGGTGACGATACTAATTTACAATGCCGGAGCGAGCTTTCCCGGATGGAGCTTCCACGAAGTATTGCTTATCCAAGGAATATTCCTATTAACCAACAGCTTGGTGGCATTACTATTTGACGGCGTATTGTGGTCTACAATGTCGCATATCCGTGAAGGTACCTATGAGACCATATTACTAAAGCCAACATCACCCCTCGTTTACCTTATTGCAACCAACTTCACCCCTGAAATATTCGGGGGAGTAGTAGCCGGAAGCATCCTGTTCGGGGTAGCCATTTACTATACAGGGATAAGCTCGCTGGTGGCAATTCCCCAGTTCTTACTACTATTTACCAGCGGGTTCTGTGTTGTCGCCGGACTATATATGATGATGGCAGCAATGAGCTTCAAATGGGTTGGCAATTCCCGCATCCGTGAGATTTTTGACAGCCTGCTTACCTTTGGCAAATACCCGGTGACTGTTTTCCCGCAAGCTATTAGGAGCACGGCCGCATTTGTCATCCCGGTCGCAATGATAGGTTATTTTCCGGCTTCGGCTTTACTTGGACGGGTAGAAACAATGGCGTTTTTTGCGGTAGCCCCATGTCTGGTTTTTATGATGCTGGGGGTCTGGGTATATAACAAGATGATTAGACTATACGAAGGAGTAGGCGGATGATAATCAAAATAAACAATCTCGATAAAACATTTAAAACATATCAACGTGGCAGTGGTTTGAAAGCGGCAGTTAAAAGCCTGTTCAAACGGGAAGAAGTCATTATCAAAGCAGTCGATGACATCAGCTTTGAAATACCGGCGGGTGAAATCTGCGGTTTGATCGGACCTAATGGGGCAGGGAAATCAACTACTATCAAAATGCTTTGCGGCGCACTTTTTCCCACTAGTGGTGAAATAAATGTCGCCGGGTACAAACCAGCAAAAGAACGCTCCCGTTATGTTAAAGAAATCGGCGCGGTCTTCGGACAGAAATCGCAATTAATTTGGGATATTCCCCCGATTGACAGCTTCCATATGAATAAAGCCATTTACGGTGTGGAAACGGAAGCTTTTAATGAAAGACTGGGTGAATTAAGTAAGCTTCTCGACGTTGAAGATGTAATCTTAAAGCCGACCCGTGTCCTTTCATTAGGCGAACGGATGAAATGCGAATTTATCATGGCGATGTTGCATAACCCGAAAATCGTTTTCCTTGACGAACCAACTATCGGGCTTGACGTGATTGCCAAAGCAAATATCCGCGACTTTATCACTGAAATGAACAAAAAAGGAACAACCTTTATCCTTACCACCCATGACCTTGATGATGTCGAACGGCTGGCGAGCCGGATTATCATTATCAATCACGGAAGAAAAGTCTTTGACGGCAGCCTTGAATCCTTGCAAGCGAAACTGGGACGCAAAAAAATTGTTGAATTGAAATTACATCGAAGCGCTGACAAAGTAGATATCAAGGGAGCGGAGATAGTCGAACAAAAATCCCGGCTGGAACTAACCCTCGAAGTTGATATGGATATCATCAGCATCGCCGATTTCGTTGGCGAACTATCCAAACAAGCGGACTTTACCGATATCTCAATCAAGGAATTACCAATGGAAAAAATCATCACCGCGATATATAAATTACCAGAAAATGAATATTTTATTTAAAAAATAATCAACGAAATCATCCTCACCAGTAATTAAATCGCCTCCCACTTGACAGATTACCTTATCCATAGGAAAATAAATTAATTGGACTATATCGAGGAGTAAGTCGGGCAAAACTATTCATAGACACATTCTAACTTGCAAGGAGTAAGTCGGGTAAATATCTACTCCGTAAGGAACGTCTGCTACGCAGCCGCAGGCAAAATAACTCGCAGACGCCTCAAGCCGCCTTCTAGAGAGGTATAGTCCACAATAGAACGAATTAGGCGTAAGCGTCGGAGAGTTTTTGCCTGCCTTGCGGAGTAGATATTTACCCGGCTTACGGGGTAAATCATATGGAAAGAAACCAAAATGGCAAGAAACAAAATCGAAGTAGACGAAACACTAGACACAGAATTTAATATCGCTCATTTAAAACGCTTACTCGGATACATTGGCGCACACAAAAATACTATGCTTCTCACCCTTGCCGTGATGCTCATTTCAAGCGCCCTAGGAATGCTAACACCTGTTATTTTAAAGCAAATAATGGATGTTTACATACCCAACAAAGACATCCGAGGCATTATCAATATCAGCATTATTTTCATCATTGTCAACTTACTCATAGTATTTGGAATGCGAATCAGGATTACCCTGACCTCCCATACCGGGCAAAGCATCATCCACAAAATTCGCTCAGACATATTTAACCATTTGCAAGAACTACCATTTTCATATTACGACGACCGCCCGCATGGAAAAATCATGATCCGCGTTGTTAACTATGTCAACAGCCTAAGCGATTTATTAAGTAACGGAATAGTAAATACAATTACCGACTTATGTAGTTTATTCTTTATCATCGGCTTTATGCTGATGTTTGATGTACGTTTGACTTTAGTCTGCCTGGTTGGACTTCCGCTCCTGATGGTAGTTGTTTTCCTCATCAAAAGAAGACAGCGCCACGCTTGGCAGGTATTAAGCAACAAGTCATCAAATTTAAACGCTTATATCGCCGAAAGCATGAACGGTATCCGAGTGACCCAGAGTTTTGTTCGTGAAGAAGAAAATATCCGTATTTTTAATGACTTATCGACCACTTACCGCCAAGCCTGGATGCAAGCTGTTAAACTGACATTTCTGCTGTGGCCGGCCGCTGACAATATTGCGACTTGGACAACGGCGATAATCTATGTCCTTGGGGTTAACTGGATTTCCGGGGGTGACTCCCTGACCGCCGGAACCCTGATATTATTTGCCGCTTACATCGGACGGTTCTGGATGCCGATTAATACCCTTGCCGGATTTTACAATTCGCTAATTACAGCAATGTCATATATGGAAAGAATTTTTGAAACAATTGACGAACCTGTCACGGTCAAGGATATTGAAGGCGCAGTGCCAATGCCGCCAATCGTTGGGAAAGTTGAGTTTAAGGACGTTGTATTCTCATATGACAATGGTGTCAGAATTTTAAATGGCATTAATTTCACCGTCAATCCCGGTGAAAACTATGCTATCGTCGGTCCGACCGGAGCCGGAAAGACAACCATCATCAACTTGCTTTCCCGCTTTTATAATCTGGATTCCGGTACATTATTAATAGATGGAATCGACATCAATACCGTGACAATTAAATCACTTCGTAAACAGATGGGTGTCATGCTTCAGGACAGCTTCATTTTTTCCGGCACTATAGCCGACAACATCCGCTATGGAAAACTTGATGCCACCGATGAAGAAATGATTGAAGCAGCCAAAACAGTCTGCGCCCATGATTTCATCATAAATATGGAAAAGGGGTATGAAACGGAAGTTAATGAACGGGGAACCAGACTTTCTGCCGGACAGCGCCAACTGATTTCCTTTGCCCGCGCCCTGCTTGCCGACCCGAAAATACTAATCCTCGATGAAGCAACCTCAAGCATTGATACCGAAACCGAGTTTCTTTTACAAAAAGGACTTGCCGCCCTGCTCAAAGGACGGACCTCATTTATTATTGCCCATCGCCTTTCAACTATTAAAAACGCCGATGCCATTATCTACATCGATGCCGGACAAATCAAGGAAATGGGCAGCCACGACGACTTGATGGCAGAAAAAGGATTATACTACGAACTATTTATGTCACAATTCGATTTTTTAGAAAAATAAGACAATACTAACAAAAGCGAGGAAATTAAATGTCCCTAATTAAACAATGGCGTGAGAAAGCCTATTCGGACACCGCCGACAAAGAACAACTTAAAAAGCTGTGGGCAGATTATTTTGAGTGTGAAAAAGGAGTCTATGCCGAAATCCTTAAGAAACCGGATAAAGCAATTACCGGTACGGTAAAAGAGCTTACTGAACGTTTCAAACGTAGCGACCCAACGGGTCAGTTTGATATCCTGACCATGACCGGCATACTTGATGGAATGAATGACAGCCTCAAGAAACCGAACCCACTTGATGAACTGACCGAAGATACACAAGTAAGTATGGGTATCGATAAAGAAAAACTTTACAAAAATATGGTTGCCGCCGGAGCTGACTGGTTATATGAACTGCCGGAATGGGACAATGTCCTTGACGAAAACCGCCGCAAGGAATTATACCGCGAGCAAAAGTTATCTACAACTGTAATCAAAGGCGATAAAACATATCCCAATGACCCCTGCCCTTGTGGTAGTGGGAAGAAGCATAAAAAATGCTGTGGTGTATAATATAATAGTCAGGAGTTGCTGATGAGGCAACATCCTCACAGAAGCAAATTGACCAATTCAGTCAATGAATAATCAAAAGGATATTGTCTGGAGCGGTCCACCTAGAAAAGGAGGAGATTATGTGTAAGTGTTACAGAAATTTCATGGAAAGTCTTTGTGAAGAAAAAGTAATGAGCAAAAAGGAATTTGTTTTAATTGTATCGGTGGGAGTATTAGCCGGAATCGTATTCGGCTTCTTATTTTCTCCCCGCAAAACAACAATCTTCGGCAGTTATAACACAGAAGGTATTGGCTGCTGCGACGACGAATATGAGAAATAATAAGGAGTAAGAAAGGTACCCCCATGGACATCAACAACAAACCCGACCTATCAACCCTGCGCCACACCATCTCCCACATCATGGCAGAGGCAGTCAAGCGCCTTTTTCCCGATGCCAAAATCGCCATCGGACCGAGCATCGAAAACGGCTTTTATTATGATTTCGATCACGCTCCTTTTACCCGTGAGGACTTGGATGCCATCGAAGCTGAAATGAAAAAAATCATCAAAGAAGGTGCCAAACTCGAACGTTTCATATTACCACGTGACGAAGCCCTCAAAATGATGGGTGATGCCGGAGAAACCTACAAAGTCGAACTAATCAACGACCTTCCTGAAGACGCCGAGATTTCTTTTTACCGGCAGGGTGACTTCGTTGATCTTTGTGCCGGTCCCCATCTAATCAGCACCAGAAACATCAAAGCCTACAAACTAATCAGCTCATCCGGTGCTTACTGGCGGGGTAGTTCCGACAACGCAATGTTACAGCGGATTTATGGCACAGCTTTCTGGAATAAAGAAGAACTCCAGGATTATCTTGATTATTTGGAAAAAATTAAACTACGCGACCATAACAAAATCGGCAGGGAAATGGAACTGTTCACCACCGCTGATGTTATCGGACAGGGCCTACCCCTCTTGATGCCCAAAGGCGCACGTATTATTCAAACACTGCAACGTTGGATTGAAGACGAAGAAGACTTTAACCGTGGGTATGTCCGCACAAAAACCCCCTTTATGGCTAAAAGTGATTTATACAAATTATCCGGCCACTGGGACAAATACCGTGATGGGATGTTTTTGCTGGGTGGTGAAGAAATATTGAACGAGGATAGAAAGATATCCGAAAACGATATCCTTGCCTTACGCCCGATGACCTGCCCCTTTCAGTATTTTATCTACAAAGCCAGCCAAAAATCATATCGTGATTTACCTATCCGTTATGGTGAAACAGCCTACCTCTTCCGCAACGAAGATTCTGGCGAAATGCACGGTTTGACCCGTGTCCGTCAGTTTACTATCTCGGAAGGACATCTTATTGTCCGGCCCGACCAAATGGACAAAGAATTTAAGGACTGCATCGACTTTGCCCGCTACTGTATGCGTACGTTGGGTATCGAAGACGAGGTCAGCTACCGGTTATCGAAGTGGGATCCGGACAAAAAAGAAAAGTACATCGGTGAAGCTGAAGTCTGGGAAGATACCCAGAACCGCATTCGCGAAATACTAATAGAACTCGATATACCTTTTACCGAGGCTGATGGTGAAGCTGCTTTTTATGGACCGAAAGTAGACTTGCAAGCCAAAAATGTTTACGGTAAAGAGGATACTATGATTACGATTCAATGGGATGCCGTACTTGCCGAACGTTTTGACCTATACTATATCGACCAAAACGGCGACAAAGTCCGTCCCTACGTCATCCACCGTACTGCCCTTGGGTGTTACGAACGGACTTTGGCTTGGCTTATTGAAATCTACGAAGGGAAATTCCCAACCTGGCTCTGCCCTGAGCAAGTCCGTGTTTTACCCATCTCTGACAAATTCGAAGCATATGCCGAATCAATCAGAAACGAACTCCACACAACCGGCATCCTAGTCACCACCGATACCCGCGCCGAAAAAATCGGCTACAAAATCCGCGAAGCCCGCCTCAATAAGGTTCCCTACCTGCTTGTTGTCGGAGCGCAGGAGGAAGAAAACGGAACTGTTTCCGTCCGTAGCCGCTTTGCCGGGGACGAAGGAGTTAAACCACTCGCCGATTTTATCACCCAGATTACTACTGAAATCCGTGATAAAATCATCCGTAGGGAAGAAGTGTAGGGCAGGGGCTTGCCCCTGCCGATTGATAATAAAGATGTATAAAGCCCTCACCTCCGGGGAAAACTATAAAAAAATCCCGGAGGTATTTTATGGCACTATTAGATTGCACCGTAACCAATTGCAGCTTCAACAAAACCCAAAACTGCTGTAAAGGTGACATCCTCGTCGGTGGTGTCCACGCCGACAGTGATGAAGATACATGTTGCGAAAGCTTTAGGGAACGTGACTTCGACTCATTCCAAAGCTCAACCGCCCACCCCAGTAAAACCATCAACATCGACTGCGAGGCACTTAACTGCACCTACAATAGCAGCTACCGTTGTATGGCCGACCACGTTGATATCTGCGGGAGTAATGCCCACTCACCCAGTGGCACACTCTGCAGTACCTTTACCGAGAGGTAGCAAACCCGGCTTCGCCGTCTGAGGATGACCGCAACCCAGCTTCGCTGGTGGTGGTCGTCCTTTTTGTGCTTGTATCTTCCCCCCATTTATGTTACAATTAAGTGGGAAACTTTTGGGAGGTATGTGTATATGGAAGATCTTTTTACAAAAAGGGACTATGTCCGTACTAACAATTTTTCAATCAACGCAAGAATCAGTAAGGACGGAAAAGTTTGGCATGAGGTAAATGTACCAAACATCGCCGCCGGAGGACTACTAATTCATACTAATCAGGATTTTTGTTGCGGTGAGGAAGTTTGGTTTGATATGAAAATCGACCCACGCCTTGCCAGAATTGTCCCGATCAGCGTGAAAACAAAAGGAATTGTAAGAGTTGAGCGCGGTGAATATGCCGACCAGCATCAATACGCCATCACTTTTACGGAAATTTCTTCGGGTGACCAAATCCGTCTGGATGAGCTTGTACATATGGCAGCCCACAAGTATGGGGACAAATAGTTCTTGGTAAATAAGACCCTTAAATTATCCGACAATTAATCTTGTCGGTTTTGTTTCATGCGTAATAATAAACTATTTTTAGGAAAGAAAAGTAAACAGATGCATGTTAGCAGACATTCTTTGATTTACGGTTTGTCTTATGCTTTGGATATAGCCGGTAAAAACAACCTATCACATTCCAAAAGTACCGCATATATAGCAGTAGCCATTGGTAGGGAACTGGGGATGTCCGAACCAGCCATCCTTAAGCTGTATTATGCGAGTTTACTCCATGACATTGCTTTAAGTAATACCTACGATATCGAAAAGCATTGTATCGATGGCGAAAAAATGCTAAGCAAACTACCCTTGTCAAAGACAATCGCTAAAGCCGTCCGCTATCACCATGAATATTATGATGGGAGTGGTGCTTTTGGTATAAGTGGTAAAGAGATACCCCTTGATGCTTTAATTATCCGCTTTGCCAGTGATTTTGATGACACATTTGGTAAACATGTTGACCAATTTGAGATATGCCTGTATATTATCGTCTGTGAATGGCTTGAAATGCAGACCCCCTTATTTCCGGAAAAAATAAGGGGGTCTGCAT
>Ga0209737_10000584_pt1 | contig 29254 bp, 48 predicted proteins | sample TergutCu122P3_FD_187284 | JGI IMG/M metagenome (GOLD analysis project Ga0209737, IMG submission 187284) | Cubitermes ugandensis P3 segment gut microbial communities from Kakamega Forest, Kenya - Cu122 P3 (SPAdes) (version 2) | ecosystem: Host-associated > Arthropoda: Insects > Digestive system... | reverse complement strand
CGTCCTCCTGCCGGTTTGTTTTATTCTTTTTCTCCCACATGCGGATACTGCGCTCCCATGTCTTAACTTCATATGATCCTTCCGGCACAATATTTAGCCTCCTTGCCTCATAAAGTACAGCTTTGCGCAATTGGTTTATTTTACCCATACCAATTCTAGGTACATAAAATAATTGATTTACCGCCGCAACCATGCCATTCCACAAACCCGCCATGTATCCAGCCTCAAATTGTTCTTCACCGTACCGAAGGATTTCAACTACTTTTTCCGTCTCGCTCATTTACGTGCCTCCAATTTTAAATACAGCTCAATGATCTGCCTTGCGTCCTCGAATCCCCGGGCCACACAGGCGAAATACCCGTGCTTTTTCATCTCCGCCATGAACCAGCACTGCGCCTTTGTGGGCTGATTGTCACCGACTTTCAGTTCAATCCATAACCCGTGATATATCCCGCGCGGTACCGGCAGGTGGATGTCACAGACGCCGGGGAGGACGCCTTCACGCTTCAGGCGGGCGGCGGTTGCCTTGTTTCTATGGCCTCCATTTGGAATCGCGTGACATACGGCCAAGTCCGGATATTTAGTTATGTTCAAGCGTATCCAATCGAATAAAGTCGCTTGAACTTCATGCTCTGTTTCTGCCATATAATGCTTCATCTGTACTCCACCCGCTATACAACCTGTTGCATATTGTTTTTATCGGCGTTCCTATTTCTTCACTCCATTTTTTAACGCTTTGCTTTTTTCCGTTGTAGGTAAGATATACTGTATTTGTTTTATTTTCATTTTGGCTTGCGAGTGGTATCCATGCACAATTATTTGGCGAATATCCACCGTTGACATTGATGCGCTCAATGGTTAAACCATCGATATATCCATTAGTGATCGCCCATCTATAAAATTCAGAAAAATTGTTTCTCCACTCCGCGCATATTGTAATGCCCCTGCCTCCATAGTCTTTCCAACCGGGGTTTGTGCGATTTTCTGTTCTGCTGATTATATGCGTCCATATGTTATATAGTCGCGTTCCAGTATGCCCATGCTTCTTGTTATTTCCTTCTCTCGCAAGGCAACCACAGCTGCGGATTTTTGATGATAATACATGATCTCTGCGTATAACTTTTTCGTGCCCACAATCACATAAAAACCTCCAGTAGTGATGTGTCTCATTTCGGTTATACGGTTCTGTATTGTTCATTGCTGTAAGCCTGTGGTATTTATTGCCAGTAATGTCGTTCATATTTTTCCCCTTTCTGTTTGGCTGTTCCTGCGATTCAGTGCGACTGTGCATACTCACGCCCTCAACCGATAATTTTTTCCTGCCCCCGGCAGTATCTCAACGCAAAAATCCTTTGTACGCTCGTAAATCCGGCTTCCCACAGCCTCGTCAATGTCCAGCAAATCGGCCACAGTGCGTTCCGTGGAAATTATCGTCATGAGCTTTCGGTTGTTATACCGGTAATTCAGGATTTCAAACGCGAGATTTACATCCGCCTGTGTCGGCGGTTTTCCCTGCTGCGTCTTGAAAAAATCGTCAATGTACAGCACTTCCGCCGTCTTGATCGGCGTGATAAGCTTGGCATATTCGGCGTCGTCTGTGATACATGCCTTTAACTTTGTCGCCTCGTCACGCCAGAGCATGTATATCACGCTGTGCCCGGATTTCAGCAGCTCACCGCATACAGCCGTGCAAATGTGCGTCTTTCCGCACCCGACAGTGCCGCCGCAGTAGAGCCATTGCTCCAAAGGGTTTAAAACATAGCTCTGCGCCGTCTTTTTCATTTCGCTTTGCCACAGGCTCGTCACCCTGAACGTGTCAAACGTGTATTTGCCAACGATTTCAGATAATCCGCTTTTCGCAATGCGCCGCCTTGAACGCCATATCGCCATACAGTCGCATTCCCGGCTCACCACCTCGTTTTCCCGTACGAAGTACACCGCGCCGCGCCCTTTGCACATAGCGCAATCTGTCACCTTTCCGGCCACGCGATTGTGCGCGTCGGCACGGGATTGCAGATACTCCGCCTCGTCAAACTCGGTTGACTTTGAGATCAGCCCATCGATTTCCGGGCGGCTCTGCGCCATTGTCACCATGATTTCCCGTATGTGCATAATCGTGTCCGGCATATGTACCCCCCCATTTTTCGCGGATTGCCTTGCGGATTGTCAAATTCCAGTCCACCCATTTGTTTTTATTACCGGTTTGCTGCGCTTTTTCGTCTACTAACGCAATATACCGCGCTGTATCGTCTTCGCCGAAGTCTGACACCAGCCTGATATACTCTGCCTCCGTCAGTTTTACCCACCCGTATTCACCATACTTTTGTTTTTTGGGACGTAAAGGCTGAGAGGGCGCGGGCGCGGCAGCGCCACTCCCCCGTATTTCTTCTTCTTCCTTCTCTATCTCGTTAGAGATAGATTCTTCCTTCTCGTTTACGTTAGTAAACGATTCTTGATGTATATAGGTAGGCGTTTCGCCAGACGTTTGCTTGTCGTCCGCTAGAGTTTCGCCAGGCTGTTCGCTAGGTACTTCGCTAGCTAGGTTCTCTGCTTTCGCTTTGCCGCCTTTTGCCCCTGATATAGCGTTTCCCCTGCTCTTGCGCAACGATGGTAAAATAAGGGCGAACATAGATTTCGCTATGCCGGTTATGTCAAGCTCGTCACCGTTCAGGCTGTAGCCTATGATGGCGTCATATAGGGCAAGCCTGTCCTTATCCTTGAGCCCGCGCGCCGCTTCATAATAATTTCGGAAGAAAAGAAAATGGTTTCGCTTATTATCCGGCATATTACACCTTCTGTTTTAGGTATATTCGTGCGGAGCCAACCGCGCCGACGCGCTCCGCTGTCTAACAATTCAGGAGGTCTATCACATACCCAGGCAGGCGCGGTTGTGGTGCCGACGGGTATGCGTTGATTCAGAGGATGAGCGGCGGGATTTTCAGGTGTTTGCGCGCTTGCCTCAAAAAGGGACGTCATCATCATCCGTATCGTCCGTCGGCACGAAACTCGACGCCGGTATTGGCGCGCCGTTACTGAGCGGCTTCTTCTCGGGTACCGGGCAATCGGCGAGGGAGTTCGTGCTTCTGAACTGGTAGGCCTTTGTCGCCCAGCTTGTCCCGCCTTCGCGCTTGATAAATTCCTCGCTGCGGAACAGCACGCCGACTAACTTTGATTTAAACTGCGTCAAAAATGTGCTGTCCCACTTGATGATCATGCCGGGGTTTGAGTTTTCCACGCTTGTCACAAACGCCTTGAATCCGCCCGAGGTGCTGCCGTCGTGGTTTTGCGTCACCTGGTGATAGATACAGGGCCACTTTTTATCGGGCCTGGTGTCCGCGTCATAACGCTTGCGGAAAAATCCCGTATACTTTCCCTCGTGAATATCAAGGGTTATTTTCAGCATGGGCAATCTTGACGAGGAGACATCCTCCTCGACTCTGAGTATTTTGCAGATGTACGCGCCCGGCGGCAACGGCGTGTAATCCCCATAGGCCTGTGTTGTGTCCCAGTCACGCGGTTTGTTCATTTGCTGTTCCCCCTAATTCATAGTACTCTCTGATTTTTGTGTCGACGAGCTTTAAATCGTTTTCGATTTCACCCTCGAACATCTCCATGGGTGATTTTGCCGGTGTGAATCCGTCGGACTGCGTGATGAATTTGTGCGTGATACCGTCGGTGGCGCACAGCAGTACGATGCTGAACAGCCCCTCCAGAGTGAGTTGGTTATCTATCATTTTACCGGACGTCTTCGCCTTGATTTTCCCGGTTTCGCTTGTGTCCGTATGGTGTAAAAAGTAGACGATGCAGTCCGGCGGTGTGAATTTGATGATAAACTGCACGAGGTCATAAAAGTTCTTGGCAATATCGGTGAACTTGTTGTAGCCCGTTTCCTTCGCCCTGTCGAACAACTCAAAGGCCATCAAGTATTGGCTGTCGTCTATGACATAGCGTTTCAGTTTGCCTTTAGAGAGGGACGAGATGATATGCGGGTATGCGGCGCCATCCAGTTTATGCGCAAGCTTCCGGCGGAAGGGCAGGGGCTTTGAGGCGATATTGAACAGGCCGATTTCATCCGAATCAAAGTTGCGCATACTCGCGCTTTTCCCGCTCCCGCTTTCGCCGAGTATCAATACAGGGATTCCCATACGTCACCTATCCTTTACGATATTCAGCGGGCATTTTCCGCCGATCATGTAGTCGCTGTCTGGAATGATTTCACGGGTAATACAGCAGATCTCGCGCCGTACGATGTCCTGAGTGAGGAACGGGCAGTAGTGACACGCGACTTCGTCCTCCGGGAAATGCACCTCTATTTCCGCGCGGCCGTGGGAATACCATAAAACTCCGTTTTCATATCGCCTTGCCATATTCCGTCACCTCCCACGCGTCGACCCAGCGTATGCAATTCTCACAGCAGATGAATTCTCCGTCGTCGTCATACGCGTATTTATCCGTGCCGCGTCCGCATTTCGGGCATTTCGGCGCTTCCGGCTGTCTCGCGTTCGGGCACCGCGGATTATGCCCGATTCCCGCCCCGCAAAATTCACACATGCCTATTGCATCTCCTTTCCATCTGTGATATACTACGCTCAGTTGGTTTTCCCCTGCGCCTCACACGAGTTGCCGCTTGTGTGGGGTTTTTCTTTTGGTTGGTCATGTGGCCTCCTCAAAAACAAAAATATGTGTTATCTTGATATACATGTACACCTGCGCCTTGCCTAAACTCTGCTTGCCAAACTACATTGTCCGGCAGTAGTCTTTCACCCTCCATCACCCGCCTTGCGCACTCGTACGCCCGCTCTACCGCCTCAGGTTCATGTACCGCCCGTGACGCCCACTGTATGCCTGTCCAGTGAAACAACCCGTACTGCCGCTCCTGGGTGAGCACTTCATAGATGGTGTCCGGGAACCGTTCGTCCGCCACGCGGTTGAGCACTACATTGCCTACCATGATCCGCGTCTCATCCGACGCCGCGTCTCCTCCCGCTTCGTTGAAGATCACAATCGCCATCCATTCCAGCTCCTCCGGCGTGTACCACGGTTCCGACTCAAATTGGTGATACTCTGTCACTGGTTCCTCTACCTCCGCCATAACCACCGTCGTCACGTCAATCATGCTCATCTGCGCAACCTCGCGCACAGGGCATCCTACGGCCTCTATGATGGTGTACTCCGGCGTGTCTGGCGGTACCGGACTTGCTCCGGGATCAGCCCTTGTCTCTCGCCGTCCCATGCACATGCACAGCGCGATGCACAGGAACGGCAATGCTAGTCGTGTCGGTTTCATGGGGGACCTCCTTGATTCAGTATTAAAAATAATTCTGAATTTCGTCTTAAAACTGAAACTGGTAGATTACAACGCCTAATCGTGGTTTTGATATTGGCTTGTATTGTGGAGACTTTTTCATCTTCAAATAATGAAATACGTGATGCGTCTTTTCCGCTTTGCATAAATTCCATTATCATGTTTTGATATGTGTGTTTTGGTTTTCTGCCATGAGAAACTATTTCCAGGACTTCTTTTTTATCCACATCATAAATTAGCCTCATTTTACTACTTCACTTTCTGATAAGATAAACCGAATTGTTACGTTCCATGACACGAACGGGATTTCCGGTTTTGCGAATCGAAGCTCTGAAGGCTGCTGCCACATTATACGCACGAATATGGTTATCTATAGGTATTCTCGCCGCATCATAACCGCTGTTTAGAAATTCTTCTGTCAGGATCGTATACTTACTCTTCATGTAAGCCCTATTTTTTCTTGGTTGAATTTCATTTTTGTTTATGAATTCAAGTTTCATGCCCGTTTCTTCTTGCATATATATTTCCTCCTTTTCTACTACCCCGGTTATACCGGCGGTGGTTATTTCGTTTCCATCATGGCCACATACTCGCCGTAGCTCATGTTCCGCGCTCTCGCCTCGGCGTTGATTTCCGAAAAGCTTTTCATGCGCAACTCCTGCGGCGTGGGCGGCTTCACTTTCACCGGCGTTTGCTTCTTCTCCGGCTCAGGCTCTCCGATGGCTTCACGGTAAGCGGCTGTATTCTCATACTTGCCTTTATGTACCATCTTGCCCGTGCAGTACCAGCACAGCTTGCCGGGGCCTCTCGCCGTCATGTTTCTTCCGCACTTCGGGCAGGGGATTATCATGGGGCCCTCCTATCCTGTTTTCCATCGCGTTTTTTCAATTTCCTCTAGCACTTCCGGCAGAAAATACAATTTAGCCCTGTTCGGCCTATAATGTGGAACACATTTCTCATGCAAAAACGCGGTTACGGATTTTGGTGTGCTTCCCAGCATTGCCGCTAATTCAGTGACGCTGTAGTAAAATTGCTTGGTAGCTGTGTCATCGCTTGATTTCATGCTTTTCGCGATGTGTTCAATTGTGTCCCATTTCATATTTGCACCTCCTTTCAACCTTCACACGATTATTGACATTCAAGTACCTTTAAGGCTAATACTGTTGGTACCTAATCAGGCGGTGGATTCGCGTACAGCAGGTTTTCGTTGAAAATCCTGAACGTCCTCTACCCTAACATCAAACATCTTGCATATTTCCACTATTTCAGGGGGAGTAAATTTTCGTCTACCGACCTCTTTATCAAAATATGTAGACAAAGCTATGGAAAGCGCTGTTGCCATTTGAGGAGGGGAAAGTCCGTTGCGTTTACGTAGTTCGCGTATAGTGTACATTTAATCACCTCACAGTCCTCTTTTCGCGTACTTCGTGAGTATAGTATAGTACGCTTAATGCGTATTGTCAAGTAGTAATAGTGTACAAAAATACGCTTATCGCGTATTACAAAATAACCATATTGACCTTACGCGATTCGCGTACTATAATAAACAAACGGGAGGGTATAAATATGAAACTCGGACGTAATTTAAAGTTCTTTGCTCAAAAAAACGGGTTAAGGCAGGTGGATTTATGTAAAATGACTGGTATAACAAAGTCAACAATGAACGGATACTTTAATGATTATAGGGAACCAGATGTAGAAACCCTAAAATTGCTGGCAAGGTTGTTGAATACTACTGTTGAAGAGCTAATTGGTGATAATTCTGCCGATATTAGCGCGTTAGAACAAAAAAATAGCCCCATCCTTTCGGATGAGGTTATTCGCCATGCACAACGTATTACTCAGATGCCTCCGCCAAAGCAAAAGTCAGCTCTAGACTATCTGGCATATCTAGAGAGTCAAGATGATTAATAAGCTTTATCAGTTTCGCCGGTGTTAATTTAGCAATTCGTTCTGCCAGCCTCACGATGTCAATATTTTCCATGATGCCAACCTCGATTCCTTGTAAGATTGTATCCATAATAACAAACAACTGTTCGCTTGTCAAGCGAAATATGTAGAAAAATTTAGTATTTTGTTTTTAAGTTGTCGACTTGGTTCGACATAAAAGGGAGGGTTCATATGAAAAAGATAGTCAGCGTCTTATTAATCATGCTAATTTGCTTCGCTATAACCTCGTGTGGATTATTGGACGATACGTCTAATTCGCCATCAGAAAATACGGACGAACGCACAGAGGACATTAAAACTGATAGTAAAAAAGAAGAAGCGACTTCGCAACCAAAAAATGATGTAGCATGGGAAATAACGTATTCAAGCGCAAAGTCGTATAAAAATAGTATTGGTACCGTATGGGCGCAAGGCATAGTGGAGATTACCAATACCGGAAACATACCACTGTATCTAGGCTCTGGTTCGTTTGACTTTGAAGACATGGACGGGAAGTTGATTAAAAACCGTTCCATGGTTTCTGTTTTTCCGACAGTAATTGAACCGGGAGAAAAAGCCTACTACTATGAAGAGTTGACACTTGATATTGATGATCCAATAGAATTAAAAGTTATTGCTCGTCCTGATATAAAGAAAGCAAAGGTTGATGTTGTCAGATTCCCGGTTACTGATTTTGAGGTATTTGAGGGCAAATATAGCGATCTTAGGATAAAAGGGCGGGTCGAAAATACATCAGACGAAAAACAAGGTATGACATATATTGCCGCTATTTTGATTGATAATGAGGGTCTGCCTATCGGCTTGATATTTACAATAATAACTGATGATCTTTTACCCGGAGACAAGGCGGGCTTTGAAGGAAGCGCGTTGTCATTCCCTGATGAAATTACGGTTGAATCTGTGGCGAGTTATGTGGTATTTGCCTATCCACTACAGTATCAATTTTAAGGATCCACATGTACATCCCAAAACCCCGTAAACTCGATAGCGGATTAAAAACACCCCCTTCATGGGGGTTTAACCATAAAGAGGTGAAATATGCCAAAAGAGTATAAGTACAAGCGTGTGACGTTCTACTATGATGGCAAGCAGTATTCCACATATGGCAAGACACTTAAAGAGGCGCACGAAAAGGCCGCACAAAAGGAGCTTGCCCTAAAATCGGGAGATCAAGGCATTAGCGGCAACATGACAGTGGCAAGGTGGGCCATGGAATGGCTGGAAACATATAAGCAACCTTCCATCGGAGAGGGACAATATAAAAACTACCTGGCGTTTATCAATGGCGTAATAATCCCCGCAATCGGTTCTAAAAAAGTTAAGGATGTCAAGGATGTTGACCTTCAAAAAATACTAAACAGTCGAGTCGGCAAAAGTAAATCCGATTTATCCAGACTGCGCATGATCATCCGTGCAATGTTCAAACGCGCACGGATATCAAGACTGATATTGTACGATCCAGCCGAAGAATTAACTTTACCGTCGGCGACTGCCGGAAAACGGCGAAGTATTACGCAGCATGAGCGTGATCACATTCTAAATTTAGCGGAGACACATCATGCCGGGCTATGGATCAAGACATTATTATATTGCGGATTGCGGTCAAATGAAACACGCGCGTTAGACTGGCGGCATGTTGACTTTGATAAAAAGCTGATTCACGTAGAGCAAGCAATGAAGGCAAGAACAATAAAGATCGACGAGCCAAAATCAATTGCAGGAGTAAGAGATATACCAATACCGCAAAAGCTGTATGACGATTTGTTAGCAGTACGTGGCTTACCATTTGAACCTGTTTTTAAGCAACCAACTACAGGACGACGTCATACTGAATCAAGCATGCGGTGTCTATGGAATAATTTTAGACGTGAACTGGATATAGCAATGGGCGCCAAACTATACCGAAATAAAATCGAAATCAGCGCGGTTGCATCCGACCTTGTGCCTTATTGTCTACGTCATACTTATGGTACAGACCTACAAGACGCTGGTGTGCCGATTAATATTGCAAAGTATTTAATGGGCCATAGTGACATAGCTATGACCGCAAATGTATATACTCATATATCCGAAATAGCCATCCAAGAAGCCGCCGAAAAGATCAATTTACATGTTAAATAATGCTAAAAATAATGTTAAAAAGTAAATTAATAGCCTTGTAGGCTATTTTGTTTCAGCTTCCCAAGCTGAATATGAGGGTTCGATTCCCTTTATCCGCTCCAAGAAATAACCGCCGTATTTCGGCGGTTTTACTATGTTTTTTAGTGGTGACGAATAGTGAATCAAGCTATTATACACTCTGTTGCAAGGAAAAAACGGGAAAATTCCAGTATATTCATGATGTTAAAAATAATGCTAAAACTTTTCCTACAAAATCCCGTCAATAATCCCATACGTCAATGCCTCATCCGCTGACAGAAAAAAATCGCGGTCTATGTCCTGCGCCACTTTGTCATACGGTTGTCCACAGTTGTCCGATATGATGCGTGTCAAGGTCTTTTTCATAGAAAGCAGTCTGTTTGTGCTGATTTCAATGTCGGACGCTTTTGCGTAACCCATGGCGGATGACGGCTGGTGAAGCATGACTTCGCTGTACGGGAGGCAGTACCGTTTGCCGCGTGTACCCGCCGATAGTATAACAGCGGCCATGGACGCGGCCTGTCCCAGCACAACACAGCTCACGTCGCACTTGATATGATTCATGCAGTTGAGTATACTGAACCCGGCTGTTACAACACCGCCCGGACTGTCAATGTACAGCGTTATATCCGTGTCCGGGTTTTGGCTTTCCAGAAACAGCATTTCCGCGACTACCACTGATGCGTTGTCGCTGGTGATGTGATCTTGCAAAAATACAATGCGGTCGGCCAAAAGACGGCTGAAAATATCGAAGGAGCGTTCACCACGATATGTGGGCGTTATGACTATGGGAACATAGCTCATCAGGTCCGCGCCTTTCGTATTGCGACCGGTAGTTCACGCAACAGCATAAAAACAAGCAATAACAGCAACGCGACCACTAAAAATAGGGCCGCGTTGGACAGGCTGAGTTGTTCGATCCGTAGGGCGTCGGCGGCCAGTACGCGTTCAATCATCTTTGCCGTCCTCTAACCATTCGCCAGGCTCCGCGCTGTTGTTATGGTGCCAGAGCGGGTACAGCTTATATAACCGCCTGATCTTTGCGGCATACAGTTCCTGCCATGTGTCCTGTTTGTCAACAATCGTCGGCATGTCCCACTCCATGCCAGACAGCGCGGTAATCATGTCGTTAATAAAAGCAAGTTCTCGGTCAACTTCTTCGACAATCTTCAGCACGAATTTATATGCCGCCATGTCGCCTATGTCTGACAATTGTTTTGCGGTTGCGCTGTATACCTCCAGACTGTCAGTTTCCCAGCGGCACCATGCTTCAAATCCGGATTTTACGGCAGTCCACCGCTCATCAAGCGACATTTCATTGCGGGCCTTGTTTCGTGTTAATGGAGATAACAGGTTGGCAGGTACGGGCGGTTCGTCCGGCGGGGTCATATCGCAATGCCGTGTTGTAAAAAGCTTTAGTTTTCTTTGACAAAGCTGCTCATCAATAGTCCTCCATTCATGCATGGCAAAAAAGCCGTATAGCGACAGGTAAGCGTACATGTCCGCACTCTCTAGGTGAAATTGCACGGCTGTTTTCAGCCTATTATTAATATTGTTAAGATACTGTAGCGAATCCTTGCGCATAATTTAGCGTCTGGCCGTGCCGGGGCCTATATCTTCATTACGTGTCCTGTCGTCGTCCATACGCCGCCGATCATCGTCTGTGCGCGGCATCACAGGCGTATGCGGAGGCCATACGTCAGAGCGCGTATAGCGGCCTGTACGACGCGCTGTGGCGTCATCCCAGTCATCCATCCTGTCGTCCATTTCGGCGCGTACAAACCGCCCTGTGCGCCTGCTGCGTGCCCTGCGATCGTCTACATCGTCCCAGTCGTCCGTCCAATCGTCCATATCTGCCCTTGCGCGTCTTCCGCCACGGCCCAGGTGACGGCGATCACCATACCGACCGGTACCGGGAACGCCGCGCCGGTCGTCTACGTCGTTATATCGGTCGTCAAGATGCGGCAGTACACGATCAAGGGCGTCAAGCGTATCGTCCAGCATACGGCGTCTATTGTCGTCTGACGTTCTGTAGCCAATGTTGGTGCTGCGGTAGTCGGCTCTGTCTGCGCGGTCGAGTTCATCGAGATTTCGGAGTGTAGTTGTTGCGCGGTCGGCAATATCATGTAGTACGCGCATTTCGTCCGCCCGTCTTATATCACCGCGATTGAGGCGTTCGTTGACCTGCTCCAACGCATTATAAGCATTGCGTCTGGCGGTATCGTGCAATTGCCTGTTATCCATTGTCAATCTCCTTTAAAGTTGATATATCTTTATCGGTATCCTCTACCGGTTTCTTACGCGGTTTACGAGGCGTTGGCGGTTCAGGCTTAGGCGCAACAGTTTCCTCTCCCAGCAACTCCCGGACACGGTCAAGCATGTCTAGAATATTCCGGCGCAAAATTACGCGCTCAGCACTAACACACTTGTTGTAGGCTCTCGCGATGCCGCTGTACGCCTCTGAAATGTATAATTTACATACTTTAGTCTGGGTGTCGGCGCAATTATAAGTACTCATTTAAAATTTGTCCTTTCTGAGATTGTCTATCAGTTCGCGCAGTACCGGCAACGCTATATCTATTTCCTCCGGCGTGTTATACCGCCCGAAGGAAAACCGCAATGAACTGTACGCCTCATCACGTGACAATCCGATGGCAGTCAAGACATGTGACGGGCCCGATTTGTTGGAACTGCACGCGGAGCCGCTTGACACATATATGCCGCGTGCGCTGAGCATTAGAAACAGTTCCTCACCGTCAACGCCGTCAAAACGTACATTAACGATATTGTCAAGGCTGTTATGCTCCGGGCTGTTGATGTGAGTACCGGGTATCTCCTGTATTTCGGAGATTAATTTATTTTTCAGCGTTAGCATGTGCGACGCGGTACTTTCATTTTGAACCAGCTCAACGGCCTTGCCAAGCCCGACAATACCTTGCACATTTTCTGTGCCGCTGCGTAAACCGTACTCCTGACCGCCGCCGTGTATAATAGGCGACAGCTTGATATTTTCGCGGACGTACATCGCGCCTATGCCTTTAGGCGTGTATATTTTATGCCCGGCAATAGACAGCATATCTATGCCAATCTCATCAACATCAATGTCGCAGTGACCGATTGCCTGTACAGCGTCGGTGTGGAAACATATGCCGTTGGCTCTTGCAATTCTGCCGATCTCTTTGATAGGCTGGAGGGTGCCAAGCTCGTTATTGGCAAATATTACGGAAATAAGGATGGTATCACGGTCGATAGAATCTTCGAGGTGAGATACGTTAATCCTGCCCTCATGGTCAACCGGCAAATACGTGATGTCATAGCCCATACCGTACAAATACTTTGTCGTATTGAGTACGGAGGCGTGCTCAACCTGAGTTGTTATAATGTGTGTGCCTTTGCGCTTGTTGGCGTCCATGTAGCCCAGCAGGGCAAGGTTGTTTGATTCAGTCGCGGAAGATGTGAAAATGACTTCATTCGGTTTTGCATTGATGGCGGTCGCTATCTGCTGACGGGCGTAGTGTATGCTCTCATCGCTTTGCCGCCCCAGCGCGTGGAGGCTGGAGGGATTGCCGTAGTATGGTTCACATGCGGCCATGACGTCCAGCACTTCCTTGCGCGGGCGTGTAGTGGCGGCGTTGTCGAGGTAAATTTCCATCATTAGCCTCTCGTTAAAAGAGTGGGGCGGCGTTAACCGCCCCTTTTGTTACCAGCTTCTAAATCCGCCGAACGCGATATTTCTACCACGGAACGGAGGACAGCCGCAACTCGGCCTATCGGCTATTTTCAACGAACCGTTGTCTGTGCTCTTCGCGGGGATTCTAATAATCTGCCCGCAAGTCCGGGCGTCGTCATCCCAGATGGCGAGATTCGCGCCTTTTAATGTGTTTCCGTTGGCGCATACGAGCGGGATGATATAGAATATCTCGCGATAGACAAAGTGCCCGCACTCATACCACGACACCTCAATGGTGAGGTAGCGTATGTTGAGACTAGTGGGATCAATAACCCTGATTACGGGGATCCTCTGCGGAGGCAGGCAGTCTTCACGGTTTGCCTCTACATTGAAGTCCTGCGGCGCAAGTTCAAAGAGATCGCCGACATGTCCGCCGAACAGGTGTTGATTCTGACGCAGGAATGAGCTGATCGGATGATTCTGAATATCAGCCGTGCTTACGGCGAGGGTGTGAAGGTCGCCTACTTTGAGCAGGAGATACGCGGGGAAGTTAAAGGACTGGAACCCGATAACATCGTCGGAAATGACGATATTATAGAATTCATTCATCCTGTACCGCTCTGTATCGCCTACCAAAAAAAGGGCGTTATCGATGCCCGCGAGTGTGACAACGCGGTCTACGGTAATTTCGCGGGGTGCGCGACAGGTAATCGGGTATTCCTCGATCACCTTGTCAAAAACTGCGTTCGGGCCGCAATTACAGGTTCTGCCAAGGCGTGACCATGATTCGCTGATTCCGCAGTTCATGGCGTTCTGTACACTGCCAAAGTTACTAAACCCACGATGGGGGACAAGTGATCTTGTATTGCAAGGCATAAAGTTTCTCCTTTTAGTAAATATATTACCGCAAGGACACCGGATAGCCGTATATAAACCCGGGCGGACTTACCCGGCTTCCCGGCGACTATGTAGACCCGCCCCGGACGCGAGTATACAAACAAAGTTTAGGGTGCGTGGATTATGCGACGCACATTTTACCCATCGTAAGCTGCTGAATGACGCCATTGATGATGTCACGATTATTTTCTTTCATAATCAAAACCTGCATACCGGCGTTGAGTCCGCCGATTTGGTTTTCGAGCTTCGCGAAGTTTTCAAGGTTGGTCTTGTCCGTCGTGTGTATCTGACCTGACAAACCAAAGCCCATTGCCATTAGCGCGTCTTTTGTCTGCTGGATTTCCTTTTGGTTGTCCGCCATAACACGCCTGTCTTCTAAATGCGCTATCTGGTTTTTGATTTCGCCGTGCTCGTCGTGATCATAGTCATATCGATTGTTGCAGTCGAGACCCTTTGCGGCTATAAGCGGTGTCAACATGGCCGCGATGTCGGTACCCTCGCCGTAGCCTTTGCGGTGATCCCGGTTGAACATGGCCAGCGCGATAATGGCGATGATAAAAATAATGACAAAGAATATAACGGCCAATACGATCATCATTGTTGACGCCGTCAACGTTTTTCCGTCATCCCTGTCGCGGTTGAATAAACTGCCAAGCGCAACGCCCGTAGCAAGACTACCGCCTCCGCCCAGGTTTTGATTGTCTGTAAATTCCATACTCATAGTGATTTTATGCTCCTTTTTTTATATTATATTGTAGCCTTACGACTAAATATTACAGTTGATTCGCTAAATCTTTCCAATTAGAGACATTGGTTGCCGCATTACCGAAGTCAACAATTTCCTGCGGGGTCTGTGTCTTCATCTTGTCAAGCATGTTGGCGATCGACGAACAGATTCCGCCCGCCTTTCTGAGGTCTTCTGTTATGGTGCGGGTGTTTAAACGTTGGCCCAGCACCTCTATTTCGCCTATGTTTTCTATTGCCCTTGCCACCTCCGGCACACCTCCGCCGTTTTGTATGGCGTTCAAGGCGACGTCGCTGACCTTCCGTGTAGATGGGCTGAGCGAGCTGAGCGCGTCAAGGGTATCAATAGGATTGAGTTTACCGGTCTGCTTAGCCTTGTTGAATAGCGCGGTAAAGGCGGGCAAAGCCGATAATACGGCCCATATTTTTTTAAATATTTCCATTACTACTCACCCTTTCGCTTAAACTGCCCGTTCGGTCTTCGGTCGGAATCGATCATTGCTTCACGTGGTATATTTTTTAGGCTCTGTATTTCTCCATGCATGGCCTCCAACTTGTCCACGACCGCCACCAGTGCCTTTGCGATTTGTCCGATCTCAGTGCTGGTGTCGTTCTGCTGCGTGAGCTTGATCTCGCCCTCATCGATGTATGACCGCCAATCCGTGATCTTCTTCGCATGACTATAACGACCGATATACACCTTATTTTCGTTCGGGCAATACACGATTTTACGCTGTCCGCTAGTGTCCGGCTCAATATACTCCAGCTCACTTTGTGATGTGATTTCGTATGGCGCGGTATTTTGCGCTTGCTTTGTATCAGGCGTTGCGGTTTCCGTCTGTTGCGGGAAATATTGTCGCAAGTAATCTACCAATGGGTTTGTCTGATTATATAAAGGCGCATTAAACATAATTACGCCCCCTCTTTTTGCCCGGCCTTCTGCTCATACTCGGCCAACTTACGCCTGAGCTCTTCCATTTCGTCCTGGTATTCGTTACGTTTATCAGGCTCCTTTTGTTCGCTCTCTTTGCTTTCACCAAGCATTTTTAACTGCTCTTTCGCCTGTTGCGGTTCTACAAGCTTTTGTAACTCTGGCCCGTATTCATTCGCTAGTGAGTCAATCAGTGGATACAGGAGCAACGCACCGCCCAGCGCGGTACAAATATTGGCAATGGTGGATTTCATTTTGTCATCCATTATTATTGGCCTCCTCCCGTTCAATTCTGATAATGAGCTCATCAATTAAGCCTATGGATATATACCGCGCGATGATTTCGTTGCTGGATTCCGTCGAGTATCCCAGCCGTGACAGCCTTTTGCTGAGTTCCGCTATACTGATCATGCAACAGCTCCCTTTATTTCATATTTAAGCCGCACGGGAAGCAACAGCGGGAGCTGGACTGCTTACCCGGCGGCTTGATATGATTATAAAATAAAAAAAGCCACTCGAAAGCGCATAAAAATGCTTTCAAAGTGGCTTTAAAGTGACCTGTTATGTAATTCTGTTTTTATCCGCTCATATGCCCGGCTTTTGATTCGACTGACTTGCGATTCTTCACAATAGAGTTTTTCCTTTCCAACCCTCCATCGCGGCCAGTCCTCTAAATCACAATAAAATATTGCTATATATTCTCGTTCCGGCAATAACTCCTGTAGTATTGCCTTAGCTTTAGGCTTGGTGAGTTGTCTCAACATTTCGCGTACAACGCGGTGTTCTACATTCATAGGCAATAAGCCTAATCGGTAGGAAGTTTTGTCTGCTCACCCGATATGATTTGATTCGTAAGTTTATCGTATGTATCCATATACCGATAGGAGAGTTTAATCGTAGTAATCGCCCAGCCAGCAATACATATCGCAACTGCAATTACTAAACATGCCACTGCCCATTTCCACGGTTTTGTTGCTCTGTCCACTATACGATCAGCCCCATCAACCATTTTTCCGAAAAGCATGACATCTTGTTCAATGTCCTTGTCCATGATGATTCCCCCTATGTTGTAGTGCCCTTAGTATACGCTGTCGCCGGGGATTGCGCAAGCCCTATTTCCGTTTCAGCTCATATACCGCCTGTTCGATTAACGCGCGCAATTCCTCTTCGTCTATAATATATTCTTGCCGGGTGATTAAATCCATAACATAATTTAATTTGTCCACGCCCTTACCTTCCGGGAATAACATTTCAGCCGCCCGTACCCCTGCATAGATGGTTTCAATGATTCTCCGATTGACTTTATCCGCTATGCTAGCTTGTAAAAACGGTATCAGCGTCTTAACCACCCACCCGGCTATGGCGGTGAGCACCGCAATCAGCAGGGGTGGCCATATTTCATTCCACATCAGTTTTATCCTCCTTAACCTCATCTTTTTTATTTATTTTCGCGACATTTTCAAACGCCGCTTTGCAAAGATAACCCAGTATAGTGCCGGAAACAGGAACGCCAATATAGAACATCAGGAAGTTATATACCGTATCTACTGTAGTAATTTCCGTGATCACCGCATACGTGCCAACAGTCAGGCCGAATACACCGCCGATGTACCAAAAAATGCACATCCATCTGACCATCCGTTTTGAGAATTCCCAAAGTTTTAATATCCGTTTTTCATGATCTAGCATTAAGCACCCCTATATGGAATTATTTTTCCCCAGCACCTTTCATTACACGTCGGGCAATTATAAGAATAATAGTCTTCATTGCGCCACGATTCATGTTTCACCTCGTTTTCTTCACACTCGAAAATGCAGTAACATTTCTGGCACGTAAACCTATACCACTTTACGTGCGCTTTTATATTTCCTTCTTGTATTATCTTCATATTAGTTTCGCCCTGCCGACTGCATTATCAATCAGCGTCTTAATGTTTTGGCGGCTCGCCTGTACAGTGCCGTTCAGGACGTCCAACCAATATTTTTTGTCGGATAATATACCAGCCGCCGCCGCGTTGTCCACGGTTATCTCTTCCGGCGTTTTCGCCGTACTCTGCGCCGGGTCATACACCATTACGCCTTTGTCGTCAAACACTTTGTATCCGCCTGCCCTCGCCGCGTCAGCCGCTGTCTTTGCGTTCGCTAGGCTGTTGTACGCCCCTATCTGCGTTGCGGCGTCAGTCCATGACTTACGGACGCGGTACAGCGTGGAGGTCGCTGGAGGGCTTACAGGGGGCGTTACGGGCGGTGTGACGGGTGCAGCTGAGCCCAGCCGCTTGTTGACCTCGTCCGCTATGTATCCGTGTCTGTCGAACAGGTATTGCCCCGGACACGATTTGTTGGCAAACCAGCGGTGTACAGTCATGTTTCCGGGGTTGTTTTTGTCAGGCCTCCATATGAGCTGTTTAATATTGTTGCGGCGGCAAATGTCCGCGCACAGCTCAATCAGCGTAGCCATCGCCTTGTCGGTTACGGCGAACGGCTCTTTTGTCTCGATGTTGGCAACCTCAATAGTCACGGCGCGGTTATCGTTTGCGCCGGACGAAGTGGCCCAAGAGCGGTTGATTTCCTCAACGTACAGGCCGACGCGCCCGTTGCTGTCCACGCCGTAATTAGAGCTGCATTGCGCGGATGGATTCGCGAACCACGCGCCGCACGATTCTACAGTCATGTTTCCAGCCATGCAATGGATTGTGATAGTGTCAATCGGCATGTTGCGCGGTCGGTTACAATGCGGCGACAACTGGGTAAAATTTACAAGTGGACTGTTGCTCATACTTGTCCGCTCCTTATCTTGAATAGTCTTACATTTATTTCTGACATGATGGACAACCCTTTTCCAATGTAGTAATACGTCTGTCATGATCTTTAAGTTTTTGATCATGAACAACTACCTGTTCCCCTAACGTAGGCTTACTAAGCACCACTGATTCAATGGTCTCTATTTTGGTTGTCATCGTTGCCAATGTCGCGCCTAGGGTTTTTATTGCCGGACTATTATCTTCAAGCGTTTGTACTTTGGATGATAATGAAGTCAACGCTGCCGTTAATTCCTTGTTGTCACTGTTATCTCCACGTCTTTTACTGAGATAAATACTGTATGCAGATACAACCAACGCCAATAATGATACAATTTGAACCTCAATTTGCATGAAAGTGTTCATCTCCTTTTCACCTCATCTAAATATTATCCTACTTTAACCCAGTTCACCGGGCTAGTCGGAATGTCCGGCGCGGGCGCGTTGGCGGCAACATTGCGGGTAGATTTCCACAGTTGCGCCCGGTCATTCGGTTTATATCCATACCAGACATATTCATTGCTGCCGTACGCCTTTTGCGTCCATTTTTCATGTAATTCTGCGATATCAACCCGCTCGTTATCGTCTAGCTGCACGCGCTTGATGATTAACTGTAATGCTTTGTTGAATAGCTTCGCCATAAATAGCAATCTTTCCATTTACTCCACCCCCAGCATAGCAATGATAATTTCAACCACTTCATTTTCCGTAATTATTTCCGGCGGCGGCGTATTGATGATCTCCTCAATCGCCGCGATTGCGGCCGCTTCGTTTAGCCCTGGATCGATCTCGTACTGACTGCGCAGGGCGGACAGGTTCATGACGGCAAAACAGACTTCGCCGTTCTCGTCCGTCTCAATGACATGGGCAAACGCCAATACTGCCGGGAAATTTACCAGCATGACCGTCGGCGTCGCTATGGCGGCGTTCGGGAACATGTAAGTCTTGTCCCCCGTGTACTTTTCGAGTTTTTTCATATTGCTCTCCTTTTTTATGTGACTTGATAAGCGTCAACTATTGCGGAATATGCGGATGAACCAGTCTGACCGCCGCCAAACAGCGCAAAATTACCCACATTAGCGCCGGCCAAATTATAACGCGCTGTATTGATAACGGCAGGTATTGAGCGGACAAGATTTAAATCATAAGCGTCTGTCACGGCTGAATTAGCGGACGCGCTTGCTTGCCCGCCTGTAATCAAAGCAAAATTGCCAACATTTGCCCCTGCCAAATTCCATCTGCCGACACTTAAAACAGTTGGCGTGGTTCGCGTTAAATTTGTATCGTAAGCGTCTATTACTGTTGACACCGTATTACCGTCAGGGGTACCGCCCGCAAACAAAGCGTAATTTCCGACGCTTACGCCTATAAGATTCCGGCGTACTGCGCTTAACACGGTTGGCGTGGTACGTGTAAGATTGATATCATAAGCGTCGACAGTTGAAAAGACACCGATGTCTCTACCTCCCGCAAACAAAGCGGTAGTGCCAACGCTGGTGCCCGAAAGATTATAGCGCGCCGCGCTTAATACTGTCGGTGTGGTTCGCGTGTGATTATTATCATATGCGTCTACCGCGTTTGTACCCCCGGAACTTGTCTGTCCACCCGCAAATAACGCATGATTGCCTGTGCTTGCGCCCGCCAAATTCCCACGGGCGGTACTTAATCCTGTTGGGGTAGTTTGCGTTAAACTTGTATTGTATGCGTCTACCACCGCGCTAAAGGCAGAAGCGGCAGTCTGTCCACCGGCGAACAAAGCGGAATTACCTACACGTGCGCCTGCTAAAGAGTATCTGCCGAAACTTAATGCAGTTGGTGTTGTGCGTGTTAAGCTTGTATCATACGCGTCAACTACTGTTGAAGTACCCGTAGTCCCTTGCCCTCCTGCAAATAACGCATAGTTTCCGACGCTTGCACCGGCTAAATTAGTCCGGGCCGCATTAAGCGCCGTCGCCGTACCATAATAAGTTAAGAGTTGTTCGCTTGTAAAAAATAGCCGCGCAATGCCGCCGACGCCGATATACCCTTTTTTTACCTTCCTAGCAACACCGCCGACGCCGATATACATGCTCTTTACTTTTCGCGCCACGCCGCCAACGCCAAGATACGCCGCTTTAGCCATACCCCACCGCCCTACTCATACACAAGGTAGATTGCGCCGGTTGTCAGTGAGGAAGTCCCAGCCGTCATATCAGTTAGTCCGGCGTGTATATTGCGTACCTGCGTTGTGGCGTTATCAAGTGTGCCGCCCGCGATTAACGCGCCTGTCATTGTGGCCCCCGCCCTCGCTGCGTAGTTGCTCAATGTCGCGGGCGGTACATAATCCGTCCCTGATACTGCGGCGGTTATGCCGCCCGCCCCATCACCTTTGAGAATACCGTTGGCAGTTATTTTATTTTGCTTGTTTCCGAACTGCGTTGAGTGCGCCAAGGAATTGCCGTCATGTGTGGACACCTGCGACGCCGCCGTGCCCGACGCCTCCGCCCCGATATTCGCTGGCGTGATTGCGTCCCCGCCGCCGGTGGCGTGCCGTGCCGCGTGGGCCGCAGCGGCGAAGTCCGTGTTGACAACTGCCGCCGATGTACCGCCCGCACCGTCGCCTTTGAGTATGCCGGTTGTGGTGATTTTGTTTTGCTTGCCGGACAAATCGACATTTACGACTTTGTTTGCGTCAGGCGTTAAGAGCACATTGTCAACCTTAACGCCCTTGATAGCGTTCACAAGGCTTGCAACGATGTCTTTGATATTGTCAATGAAAGTATTATGATCTTTTGCCGTAAAAAAACGGGCAACGGGTGTTCCGTTTGCCCATGCTTGCGCCGTTCCCTCAACGGCGCGAATAACGCCGCTTAATACATTTCCCGTCTTAACGTTGTACAGTACCGTTTCAAGCACAGGATCGCCGTATGTGCCGAATACCAGATAGTTTGGCGCGGCCGGTAGTTTTGCGCCGTCCAGTACGGTTATAGTCGTGTCCGTGCTGGTGATCGCGCCGTTTAGCTGTGTTTGCGGTGAAAACGCCTGCCCCGCGTACATTTCACTCTGCGCCATTAGACTGTTACCTCCCCTCGCGATTGAATAAATCCTTGTATATACGCGCAATTACTGATATACGCTAACCCATTCGGCACAACCTCAACATTATGCCAAGTCCCGCGTGAGATCATCCCGTCATTGCCAATAAGCCACGGCAAAATATCCAGCTCTGCCGACGTCTCGTTAAATATCTGCCGCACAATGCCGTTAACTTTTACGGTAAATGAATTTGAACTGCCGGAACGATAAATACCCGGCGTAATTTCGTGCCCGTGTCTTGTGTCAAGCTGGTGCGTATGGCTGGGATTGTCATGGCTGTGTGACAGGCTTAACCCGTGCGTATGCGCCGGTATTTGAACTTGAAAGGATGTATCGATAGTGTGGTCGTGTGCGCCGTGTATGTGCGCGCCTGACGGAACATAGCCAGTATGACCTACAATTGTGTTTGCGGCGTTTACAATGGCGAGATACATATTGTTTTCATCGCCCATTTTAAACAATCCATGGTTATGGTTTTTTGCGTTGGTACCGCCTAAATCGTCATTTTGGATATTTTGCGACGGCAATGTTATAGCCGAAGATGTGCGTATCCCGCCGCCATTTACAGTGGCGCTGCCCCCACCGCCTGACGCCGTAGTCCCGCTGAGCGCCGCGCTGCTTGTCGTGCCGCCGCCTGCTGGTGTAGTAGAGATTTGCCCGCCGGATTCCGTCGCCTTTGAATACGCCCGGAAACTTTCCATACGGATTTTACAATATAGCCGGTTGACATGGATCATGTCGGGCGGTATGTAAAAGTCAAGTCTCAATCCGTTTTGGTTGTCCGCGTTGTCCTGCACGCTGACACTGTATATCTGTGTTGCGCCTTGACTGTATGTTGTCTCTACACGCTGCCTGTCCGCAAGATCGGCAACCGTCTGCGCGATATTTTCCGAAGCGTTGGCAACTTCAATGCGTCCGCCCGGCTTGTCGCGAAATACCGTTACCTGAACGATGGTGTCGATCATATCGACTTTATTTCCGGGATCGTGTATGCGCACACGCGAACCTACGTTGATATGTTCAGGGTCGCCCCGTATTTGCGTAAATTCAACCGAATACTGCTCAAACGGCGTTTGTAGGTTCCTCAGCATGGATTGAGACGCGCCTAACAACTCCGGTTGATTATGATACCGCCTGTCCACCCATACACGCTCTATAATCCCGTATTTTGCGACTATGTTAGGCGGGGATTGCAAGTACGGCACACCGTTGTTAAGCTCTTTGATCCCGAGTTGATTGACACCCTCGCCGTATCCTAAAGGGTAAAGACGAGTACATAAATTCTTCGGGTCACTGCGCCGCGTTAATTTGAGCATGTTCTTTGACGCCCGTATGTACAGCGCGGGAATTGACGTCAAGTCCAGTTCACGCAGAGATAACCGCCACGGATATGTTGACGTGTCCCATGTCCAGATATACTCAGCGTTAAAGCACTTCGGGACACTAAAAAGCGCGGATAACAGGTTTTCCTGTTCCCACGCGTATTCAAATTGACGGTTAAAAGCGCAAACATCTAAAACCCAGTTTTTAACAATTTGCTTGTCCAAAACATATTGCAAAACCGTCCGTGTAAACACGCCGATATTGCCGATCTGATGATAACCGAATAAAACATTATCCATTAGTGTCGCAATGACATGCTCGCATTCATATGACAACAGCCCGGTTTCACCTTGCTCTAAATCAATCGGTAAAATACGGTATAATTCCCCATCCGGTTCCCATCTAACGTAGTGCATGGGATGTAAATAATCGTTTTTTGGGTCATCTGCCGGTATCGAAAAGGTTAATTGCCATATAGCGTTTAGTTGGTGTGTTTCTGCTATATCTATTGCGTTTTCAAGAATCGCCACCCGCTGCCGACTGAGATTGTACACCGCAAGCATTATAGCCACCTCTCGCGATATTCCATAGTCGCGGACAGCGTGCCGCCTGAGGTAGATGATACTTGCACAGCGTTAACTGTCGGGTCAATAAATACCCAGTCGCCATCATATAAATGCAAGACGTTACTGCTGCCCAGTAGAGCGGTAAAATTATCGCTATCAAGCCGTAGTGTTCCGCCGGGCGGTATTAAGGCCCTAACCAGTATCACTGTTTGCGTAGTTGTTGCGGCGGTTACCAGTACGTTCATCAGCTCATAGAGTTCAAGACGTTCCTTAATGGTTGTGCCGATCGCCGCTTTCGTTGTCATATTCTCGATGAATTCAATGAAGTTTACCGCCTCAACGCCCATCGCTGATATAACGTTTAATTCTTCATTAAATTCAATGTACTCGTGTGTTTGTACGCCGATTGCGACTTGCATGTCCAACGTTTCATACATGCCTATCGAATCCGCCAAGTCAACCGTAATAGTGGCTATTGTCGACATGGTTTCATTAAAAACAACGCCCTCTGAAAGTGACGACGCCCCGTTGACAATAGTGTACAACTCTTCGCGAAACTGGATCATGTCCGGCCCAACATCGCCCAGCCCCGCAAAAACATCCATGGATTCCAGGAAAAATATACTATCCGGTAAGTCTATGTCTTCCGTCACCATGCCCGCGGAAAATGGTAATAATGAAAATGGGCCAGCCATTAATTAACACCAACAATCAACGCGCCTGTCGGCAGTGTTACCCGTTTTAAGCGGTTGATCATTCTATCGCTCCCGCGACTCTTACGCCATAAGAGAGTACCGCCGGACGCGGCGTTATATATTCCGAATTCGTTATATATGCCCCACACGGTAGTTGCTTGCGCAAAGTTTGCCGGTAATGAGTTGGTAATCGTAGCGACACCGGCGGCTCCTTCGACAGGCGCGTTAAAAGTCAGCGCAACCCTCGCGTAATTCGCTGCGGCAAGCTCTACGCCGTTATTTAACAGTCCGACAAAAGTTGAGAGGCCGCTTATGCTGATACCCCTGAGCGCATTTAATGTCATCGTCCTGAGGCTGTCAGTCTTGTCGCCTGTTGTGAACAATTTAATTTCACCCGGTATAATCTGCGGTGATTCTCCGGGATCAACCTCTATGGGTGATTCCAACATGCCATAGACCCACATATTACCGCCGGATACCGAATCATATAGGCCAATATATGTAACTGTACCGGCAGTAATTGACGATTCCGCAAACGACGCTGAGTTCGTGTTCGTGATACCAAACGCCTGTAAAGCGTTGTCAAAGGCAGGCTCAGAAAATGTAAGCGGCAATCTCTGATATCCGGTATAGCTGATTTCCGTGCCCGCTCCAGCCTCTCCGGGATTGTTCAATAATAGCCCTAAAAACATTGCCGAAGGTGCTGAGAGCGATTGCCCGCGCAGGACATTCAACACTCGCTGCTCGTAAAAGTTAGTCATAAACATACTATATTTTCCTCCGTCTGACCGTGATCTGTATTGAGTTGATATTCGTTGTTCCCGTGTTTTTTATGGTGAGAACAGTTGGCGTTGTCGCGGAACCTGCGTAACTGATTGCCGTGTCCGAAAACAGTTGAATTAGTTTTGTCGTACCGTATGCGTGCGGTTCGCATATAAAGTTTAACTCGAAAGAGCCGTCTGTTGTACCAATACCACGGCTGTAATCATAATGCGCTATTAACTCCGCCGGATCATACAGTTCACCGATGTAATATTTATCCGGCTCAACCGCAAGCTCCAGTTTACCCTTTTTTGACAGCCAAGCCGCTATACCGCGTATATCCGATCGCGTAAGGTCATTCGCAATCGGATTGAACCACTTACATGTAACGCGAACAATCCGTTCATCGTACCACTCTGCACCAAAATCATACGCGCCGTCACGCATGGGGATAATTTGCTTGCGTTCCCGCTTTTTCGGAAATATCACATCATATGACGTGCCGATTATGCCGAAATCCTTTTTACTGTTTTTATTGTTAAAATTGAAAGTAAACGGCGCAATAACGCTCATACGGTAGCCAGCCCCCTTTGCCTCATGGCCCGCTCAGCTTGACGATCTAACTCACGGCTGATACGTTCCACATCAAGTTCTCGGTTGACATAAAATATGTTGGTGGGGGAATAGGTAAACGCCCCGCGCCCCTCGCCCTGTTGCGATGCTGCCTGTAACGCCAGTATTGCACCATGAGCACCAACTCCGATATTGTAGCCTACTTCACCACCAAGTCCGCCAAAAACATCACCGACAATGCGTTCTACTTTTCCTGCCATTGATTCTACGCCGTCAACAAATCCTTCGCCTAAATTTTTTCCTATACCAGCAAATACCTTTGATGGGGACGATATACCGAACAAACTCTTAACGCTGTTAACTACGCTGCTGAACATATTGGTGACTTTATCCGTAAGCCAACCCCACATTGAAGACATGCCGTTCCAGAACCCCTCAATAATTCTTCTGCCCGCGTCTGTGATTGCCGTTAAATCCAAGCCTAGCTTTTCACCTAATTTGTTAATTAGATCAAACACGGCATTCCATAACACGGGTACAGCATCCCACAATCCTTTAACCAGTTTCCCGATTATTTCAGCGGACGCCTTAAATAATTTTGGCGTGTTTTCAATCAAAGCGTCAACAAATTTTATAATTATTTCAGGTGCTTTCTCAATTAATTTTGGCAGGCTATCAATCAATCCATTTGCCAACGCCAGAGTAATCGCAATGGCGGCGTCAATCAACATATCGATATTGTCAATAAGTGTTTCAACAAGTAAAACTACCGCGTCAATTGCAACGGGTATTAGCTCAGGCAACATGTCGGCTATACCGTGCACCAGTTCCGCCAGAATCTCCATACCCGCTTTTAAAATTAACGGTAAGTTGTCAGACAGCCCACGTACAATATTCATGATGGCTTCTTGTGCTTGTGGAATGAGATCGGGCAGTTTTTCAGCAATACCGACAATTAACTGTGTAATTAGGTTAATTCCAGCTGTCAGGATTAAATCTGCGTATTGAATAAACCCATCAGCCAACGCCATGATTATATCTACGGCTAATGGTACTAGTTGCGGTAACATTTCCCGCACACCATCCATCAACGCTGTAAATGCTGTTATGGCCCCAGTAATAATGATATCCCTGTTTTCGGTAATTCCCTGTACTAATGCCGATATAAGATTAACGCCAACTTGAATAAACTCCGGAGCCTGCTCCGCCAACGAAGTAACTACATCCGCTAAAATTGTACCTATTTTAGCAACAGCGCCGGCAAGGCCTCCTTCATCAAATGCCTGTGCTAACTCGTTAACATACCCTTGCGCTTTGTTGACGACATCTTTTAATGGGTTATCTATGCTTTGGTAAAATGTTATACCGATGTCTTGCACGCTGCTTTTTAGTTTGGATATTGCTCCCTTTAATGTGTCTTGTTGTATGGCGGCCATACCTGCCGCTTGTCCCATACCATCGAACGCGTCTTGCGCTCCGTATATAGTATCAGTCAGCCACTCCATATCCTCAGCGGAAGTATTAACGATTGCGAGTAATCCGCTCATCGCGGTTTTACCGCCTATCGCCTCCGCTGCCACTGCTTTTTCCGCTTCTGTTAAATGGGAAAAAGCATCCTGCATATCAACAATAACGTCATATAGAGGCCGCATGGAACCGTCAAGATTTGTCGTCGCGATCTCATAAACTTCTGTATTTCCCGCAACACGCACCATGCCTTTGGCGAGCTCTGATAAAACAGTACGCAACGCGGTGCCCGCTTTATCGGCGACAATTCCGCTTTCGGCCATCATACTTAAAGCTAACGCAACATCGTCAACGGCGTATCCCATAATACCGGCGGCAGGGCCCGCGTATTCAAATGCCTTTGCCAACTGCATGACATCGGTATTGACCGCGCTGATCGTTGCTGCCATGACATTGGCGATGTGTTCCGCGTCTGTGGTTTCATCCCCGAATGATTTCATCATGGCTGCCATGGATATAGTAACACCCCTGAAATCCTCGCCAGCCGCTGTCGCAAGCAACAGTGCGCCGCGCATATCTTCAACCATTTGATCCGCGTCTCCGCCAGCCTCAGCTATATACTTGAACGCTTTCGTCATTTCCGTGGCAGACACGCCGAACTCCTTGGCAAGGTTACGAATCGTGGACTCCATAAAGGCCAATTCATCATCCGTTGACCCAGTAATAGCCGCAATATCCGCCATTGCCTGTTCAAACTCCATGCCGATTTTAACAGCTGCCGTACCAAGTCCATACACTGCAGTCGCCGCAGCTGCTACGCTTTTTATGACAAGGTCAACGGCCTTTTCTGTCGCACTGCCAAATTTGCTCATGGCGTCACTGGCTTTGCCGAGGCCGCTTGTAAAATCGCTGTCTTTAAGGCTAATGGTCGCAAACAATTTAAATAATTCCATTATTAACCTTTTACAAGGGCCCCTTTCCCTTTGAACATGTCTATCACATCGTTCTCAGTAAATTGCTCGCGTGGAGTACGCACTTTTTGCGTGGACTGTAGTGAATCCCAATAACGCGGTAATTTATCCGGATTTTTTACATGTCCCCATGCTGCAAAACGCAACATATCCGTTATATACACATCACGAATAGTTTCATGTTTGTGCTTGCTTTCCAGATAAAAGACCAATGCCGTCAATGGCATTGATTCTACTTCGGCTATATATCTAATGGCGTTTTGCGCTTCAACCGCGCGAACCGTGGAAAAAAACGCATTAGCACTTCGTCTTTCAACGTCTCCTCCACCATATTGATAATTTCACCGAATTCTTTTTCCTCAAGTTCATCTGGAGATGTCTCGTATAGCGCCGCTAGAATGCGTAAGATTTTATCGTATTGACGATCCAGCAGTATTTCGACCATCTCTACAATAATTTCAATACCTTTTGCCGCTGCTTCATCTTCACTAACGTCCCCCGCATTTACTCTTTTTTTACTGAGTTGCGTTAGTTCATCAAGAATAGGGCTAATATCCGGCGTGATTTGCAAAAGTATCGCTCGAATTGTTTTTAAACTTTTGCTTGATAATTTCATGTCAATAACGCCTTTCTTTTACTCCATTATTCCGGCATCGGGAAGAATATAATCTGGAATGGTGCAAACTGCATACGGGACAAATCCGCTTGGTGCGCTCTGAATGTGACCGGAATTTCCGCTCCCCCGCGATCATTAATCGTCATGACCATACCTGCGATATTAAGCGCGTTTTCCAGTACTATACATGCCAATCTTCCGTCAATCATTCGCCCGCACCATGCAACGCTGGGAATATAATGCGCCGGTGTCAGCGTGCTTGCCACAGTCATCCCGCCCGTTTCCTGTACTTTCGCGGCTGTCGCGAGAACACGCTTAAAGTTTTCCGGCGTGATTTCTTTGAGCGTAGTGGCCAGCGTGACCTCCCACGAATACATGACGGACGAACCAATAACCGGGTAAGTCATGCCGTCAACGGGTATCTGTTCGATTTCCGGCACAGCGTTAAATGTGCCTCCACCGTTAGTCGCGCCTAGGCTTTGCCCTGCCGCAACTGCCGCCTCTAAAATAACCGCAAACTCTTCCGCTGTGGTCTTCGTATTTCCACCACTGTCAACCTCAATATCCGTTAAATCTAGGTTTACATAAAACGCGCCTGCGCCAAGTTGCACGTTTTCAAATGTATTTGGCGTAAGCCCTGAGGGGGTATATCCTGCAAATGCCATTTTGTAGCCTCCTAATAAATATAATTTTCAACAATAACGCGGATGACACCGGCTTTGTTGAGCTCGTCATTGTCTTCCGGCGGTAACCGTCCTATAAACAATGACGA
>Ga0209737_10000583_pt1 | contig 29278 bp, 30 predicted proteins | sample TergutCu122P3_FD_187284 | JGI IMG/M metagenome (GOLD analysis project Ga0209737, IMG submission 187284) | Cubitermes ugandensis P3 segment gut microbial communities from Kakamega Forest, Kenya - Cu122 P3 (SPAdes) (version 2) | ecosystem: Host-associated > Arthropoda: Insects > Digestive system... | reverse complement strand
AAAGCCGCCCTGTCTTTAATTTCCCCGCCTATATAATAGGGCAATCCGCAGTTGGCGAAGGAAATATATTCGCCACGTTCAAACATGACAATGTGCGCATGCTCATCCATCCTCCGCAGCCTCGCCGCAGCGGATGCGCCACCTGCCACTCCGCCGACAATGACAACCTTCTTTGAAATACCTGTTTCTCTTATGTTTTGTTTCATGGGACTGGCTTTCTTCACTCTGGGGTGTTGTTGCAATAGTGTTTTTTCAGCACGTTGATCAGCTCTTCAACGCGCAGATCGACAATAGAATAGCTAACGCTCTGGCCATGTTTCTCGGACTCCAAAATTCCATGTGCCTTCAGCAGCGCCAAATGCTGCGACAAGGCAGACTGGGTGATTTTCGGCACATATTTGGAGATTTCGCTGACGGCCATGGGCCCTTCTGTCAGGGCACAAAAGATCATCAGCCGGTTTTCATTGGCAAGCACCTTCAACAATTCAGCGATTTGTTTCGCATGTGTTTCCATTCTTCATTTCCATCCTTTCCGTCCTTTTCATTCTTTGGAGAAAGAATATAAGCAATTTATTATTTACTTCATTTTCTGGGCTTGTCAAGGAGGTTTTTTGAGGAGAGCATTTCCTGGTATATGAAAGTGTGTAGAGGAGGTGTCAAACCTACATGTGGAGAATTCCTGGGGCAGTAGGCAGGCGGTGCTGTGCTAACAACAAGGGGGCAAACACTTTCAAGGAGAGGCTTTGTGACAGCGAGAAAATTCGGCTCAAGCCTTGTTTGGCTGCTTTTGGCCTGTGCCTGCAGCATGCAGGGGGTTTGCAAAGTAGGTGATGAGACTACCTGTCCTCCGGAGGCTATGTGCTATGGCGGCAAGAAGGCAAAAGCCGGGGACGCAGGGGTATGCATTTTCAAACCCGCCATCCACCGCTTTGGCCCCCTGGAGGCGCCCCATGGGGCCACACTCCGCATTCAGGGCGTGGGCTTTGGCGTCGACGCTTCAAAAAACAGCGTCACGTTGAATGGAGTCCCCGCTGCCATCCTCTGGGCCAGCGAAACGGAAATGGAAGTGGAGGTGCCCAAAAACAGGCACTCCACCGGCCTTGTGCAGGTAAGCGTGGGTGAGAGAGTGGCCACCTCCGAGGAGGCCTTCACCTATGTGCTAACGGCGACGGTGAGCACCTTCGCCGGGAGTACCCAAGGCTTTGAAGACGCCCCTAAAGGCCCGGGGACAGCCGCGCGTTTTAACAACCCTCATGGCATTGCGAGCGACACGGCGGGCAACCTTTATGTGACGGATTATGACAGCCACACCATCCGCAAAATAACACCGCAAGGAGAAGTCAGCACCTTTGCTGGAAATGGCAAGACCTCCCACAACGCTACCGACGGCACCGGAGAGGGTGCACGGTTTTATCGCCCCCACGACATCGCCCTGGACAAGGAGGGCAACCTCTATGTGGCGGATACTTGGAACGAACGCATTCGCAAAGTGAGCTCCTCGAGAGCCGTCACCACGCTTGCCGGTGGTGCACAACCCGGTTTTGTCAACAACCCGCCTTCGGGAAATGTCGTGCCGTTTGCATATCCTGTCGGCATCACCTTGGACGCGAACAACCATCTCTATGTGGTGGAGATTAACAGCCACCGCATCCGCAAAATAACACAGCAAGGAGAAGTCACCACCTTTGCCGGCAGTACCGCAGGCTATGCCAACGGGGTAGGCACGGCCGCACAGTTTAACCAGCCTCACGGCATTGCGGTAGACGCGGAGGGGAACCTCTATGTGACAGAGTATGCTGGCCACCGCATTCGCAAAATAACGCCGCAGGGAGAAGTCACCACGTTTGCCGGGGATGGTTGGCAAGGCGATGTGAACGGTCCTAGGGAGAGTGCACGGTTTAACCGCCCGGAGGGGATTGTTGTGGACACAAAAACGGGCGACCTCTATGTGACGGAAGAGTCGAACCACCGCATCCGGAGAATTTCACCGACGGGAAGGGTGAGCACCCTTGCGGGGAATGAAATAAACGGAGATGCCGACGGCATAGGGGGGGCCGCACAGTTTCATTTCCCTCGCGGCATTACAATAGATGCGGAGGGCAACCTCTATGTGGCGGACAGTGGAAACCACCGCATCCGGAAGGTTGTGTTGGAGTAAGAGGGGTTCTACGCGCTCACCTCAAAGCCATAAAACAACCGGAAGCACTCATAAACGTCAGGGTAGGCCTCGCGCAAGTGCGCTGGGGCGACGAAGAAAGTCTCGGACAGCACAGCGAAAAATTCCGACGGGTGCTCTGCCGCATAAGTGTCAAGTGTGAGTGCTTCCTCTGCGTCCACGCGGCGGCAAAAGTCCCTATAGGCACATTGCATGGTTTTCTCCCAGCGCGCCGCTGACAATGCCGGCGGCAAAGGCGGACAACCATTGGCTTCGCCATTCCTCATGTCGAGTTTGTGGACAAACTCGTGAATGACGACGTTGACGGGGCAATGCGCGTCGGTGTGTACCTCGTCCCCTTCTTCGGTGTTGTCGCCCTCCCCTTCGTGCGGGTATGCCAGGGCATCCGCCCAGGAGAGCACCACCGGGCCTCCAGGCATGACTTCTCCCTTCATCGGCGCCTCGTCTCGGTGGACAAAGCCGTCTTCGTCCTCCCACTCGGTGGGGTTGATGAATTCACCGGAATAGAGCACCACCGTTTTGAAGTCCTCATAGCATTCCAGCCCCAGCTTCAATATGGGGATGCAGGCTTGCGCCGCCACCACCACCTGGTGAAAGGGTGTCACCTCAAAGCCGTGCGCGCCGACAATGTTTTTCTCGCACAAAAACAGCACCGTCACCCTCCGCAGCGCCTCCAGCTCGCTTGGGGGCCACCTGGCCAAAAACGGCAGCGCCGCCAAGGCTTCCTGCCACAGGGCTTCTGGAATGGCATGCCGTTGCAGCAACCGCTGACGGCGCCAGCGCGAGAAAAAATTCATGCCGGGCTTTCTGTGGGCGCACTCAAGGCGCAGCTATTGGGCATTCGTCATTTTGGCCATGTTGCGTATGCTGGAGACAGCGTCAATTTTGCCTTTGTTCAGCAAGGCTTCGACATTGGTTTCGAGCGTATCCAAGTCATATAAATAATTCACCATCATCCCATAGGACTGCTCAAAGCCTTTTTCGGAGCGATCGCCTAGGTGGTTGAGGCGCTCAACGCGCGCGCCATTGCCAAGGTGGAAGCGGGCAACCGGATCCAACGGACGCTCGACGGGGGAGTCCCCGGCCTGTTTGGCGTGGAGGAGGTAGCAGGCGGCAAGCCGCGTTAGCGGCGTTTGCAAGAGGGAAGCCAGCGGCTTGTCCTCCATCCAACGTTTGTCCTCAAACAGTTGCCGGACGGCGGCGCGCGAGTGGCTGATGGAGGCGGCTTTGCTGATGTTGCTAAGCTCAGCTGGCGTCAAAGCATGTGTCCATACGGCGTCGTTGTTTTTCGCCCAGCGGCGAAGCAGAGGCAGCGGCGAGAGGGTAGCAAACGTGGAAAGGCGGGGAAAGTCCTGCTTCAAGTCGTCAATGACGCGCTTGAGGAGGAAGTTGCCGAAGCTGACACCGCGCAAGCCGTTTTGCGTATTGGAAATGGAATAGAAGATGGCGGTGTCAGCACGTGTTTCGTCGAAGAGGGGTGCATGCTCATCCAGAATGGTTTGAATGTTGTCGGCAAGGCGGTTAATGAGGGCGACTTCGACAAAAATGAGGGGCTCATCCGGCATGCGCGGGTGGAAGAAGGCATAGCAGCGCCTGTCAGAGTCCAAGCGGTTTTTAAGGTCTGCCCAGGAGCGGATTTCATGGACAGCCTCATAGCGGATGAGGGTTTCAAGCAACGTTGCCGACGAGCGCCAGGTAATCCGCTGCAACTCGAGAAAGCCCACATCAAACCAAGCAACAAGCCGGCTCTCCAGCTCGCGATCCAAAGCCTGCAGTGCAGGATCCTCCTTCATATAGCGGTTCAAATCCGCACGCATGTCCACCAGAAATTTGACGCCCTGTGGTAGGGCATTAAATTGCGTCAAAATCCTCAAGCGCCCAGAGCGCAAAGCCGCACGCAAAGCCGCTTCCGCTTGCCATTGCGCGTCGGTGCCAATGGCCTGCTGCCAGGCCTGGTGCGCAGCCGCAACCCTTTGGGGCTCAGGGCCAAATTCATGCACAATGAGACGCAAAAACGCCTTGCGGTTTTTGTCGTCAAATTTGAGGTAGGTTTCACCCAACTTGGCGGCGCGCAGCCGCGTTGAAACTTCGCCGCCTAAGTTGGTGGCACAGTCACGCAACAACTCGCGGACGCGCTTCCATTCCTTGCTGTCGGCACCTGCTTTGCCGGACCAAAGTTGTTTGACGCGATGAAGGCTTCGTTTGACCAGATTACCTGTTGCCACCTTGTCCCCAAAAGCGGCACAGCTGCCGCAAACTGTTAAGTCACCTCATGAAATACATTCTTTTTTTGCCGGCTTTTTCTATGGGCCAATTTAGCACCGACATTCAGTCTCAGCAATATATGCACAAGAAACTCAAGAGGCCTCTGTATTCTGTTAGGGGCATTTCTGATCTCGATGGCCTTTCAGAGGATCTCCCCAAGGGAAGAGGAGGCCGCCGACGCTCAGGAGATAGGGGTAGCCTATTTCTGCACGCAGCCCCAGGGAGTTGCAGAAAGGGAGCATGAGGCCCAGCTTAAAAATGGGGTGGAAGCCATAGTGGAGGTTATAGCCCGCGGCACCTTCTTTGGAATGAAAGAAGAGATCGATCCCCACGCCTGCTTTTGCATAAAGCAAGAGCAAAGAGAGTGAAATTTCCAAGGGAAAAGACAGGACGGAGGGGTTTTTCGCGGCATTGCGGCCAAGCCAAGTGCCATATTCTGCTCCAAATTCAAAGGCATAAAAGAAATAAGTTGGGCCGAGGGTGTCCACGGGGAAATGGTAATGCGCGCTTACAAACAGGGGATAGCCGCTGTTGTTGGATGCCGGAAAGCTTTTTTGAGTCCACCAGGGAAGGTTCAGCATGAGGCTCCAGTAGCTGAGTTTCCATGGCTCTTCCATTTGAGGGTGCGGAGGGTTGTTCGGCGTGGCGAGGGCCAACACGCTGATAAGCATTCCGACCACCATCATTTTCTGTTTGGGCATAGGGTTTCCTTCCGCTTCCTGCTTCCATGGTCTTGGGTTTTCCATAACCAGGGCAACCCGAGCGATCTGACCAACAGCGCCCGCAAGCTGCTCACTGCTTTGCCTGGATCGTCACATGCACCGTATCACCCGGCTGTTTAGCTATTTTGGCGCGGATCGCCTTCAGAATGCCGATGATGTAGCAGATAGAGCCGTCGGGGTTCTTCAAGCCCATATTGACGATGCTGCCGTCGTAGGGCTCACCATCAAAGGTGGCGTGGACTTTGAGTCGACCGGTGCCAAACTCGGCCTGAAGATCGTACGGAAAGCGCACATAGGCACCGCCTTGGCCGATGGTGGAGGATTCTACCACCGCGTCAAACGCATAGAGTTGTTTGTTCACTAAGCGCAAACCCATATTCTTGCTACCAACGTTGATACCACGAAGCAGCGCAATAGCGAAATATCTGCCCGCAATTTTGCAAGGCGCTGAGGCTCACGGGGGTGGACGCCTGCCCGGGGGACGTCACAGGAGAGATTCAGCAGCGCATGGACATTCGTGGGAAGCCCTTCTTCACACGTGAAGTCAACTCCCTGCGCCCCGCCGCTAGGCCAGGCTAGGGGGCGCCGGAGAGAGCCTCTGAGCTTCAGGCTTGTCCGGGGAAGAAGCCCCACCCAGGGAAGGTTTGGGCGTCGGGTTAAATTTCGTCAGGCGGTCAAACAACATTGAAAAGCCTTTGCTTTTCTCATAGGGGCGCCGGAGCGTATAGAAGGGATAATTTTCGAGTATGTCAGGAATATTTTTTTGGCCGTTTCTATCCAACAGGATTGGAAGGTATTTCATGTTGCGGCCTTTGCTTGCATAAAGCTCGCCCGCGATATAATCCGCTTCCCAGCAAACACCCCACCCTTCTTCGGGGTTGGTGTCCGGGTCTTCAACTCTTGCCTTATAAATAGGAGTACAAACCACCAACACAAAACAGGCGTTGCGGAGTTGAGCTGCACACCAGCGAGGCCAACGCAGGGGGTTGTCTGGATGGTATTGGTCCAATTCCATATCAATTCCCTTGCCACGCAAAACATTCGCAAGCTCAAGGACGCGAGCTTTGTGTGCCTTAGAATCATGGCTATAGCTGATGAAGACTTTCTGTCCTTGCATTGCCCGACAAGCCGCTTCTTTTATTCTCCTGATTCTTTCTGCTTCTTTGGCTTCTCTCTTGGCTTTTTTTTCTGCTTTTCTCTGGGCTTCCTCTTCTGGTTTCTTCCGGTCTTCTTTTAGGTATTGAAGCACTTTTCTTGAAACAGCGGGAATCATCTCTCTTTTTTCTTTGAGAACTTTCTCCAACTGCTCCAAGTCCAGAGGAGACAAGTCTTCATGGTAGGCTGAGATAAAACCCGGCGCCTCCACCCTTTGTCTGATTTTATCTATGGCATAAGTTAAAAATTTCTGCAATCTGTCAGATTCGGCACTTTTTTTGTCACAAACGAGTTTCTCTTTTTCAATGCGATTTAGAATAAAGTGCAATGAATTCCTAAAAATAGCCACTTCATTCGTCATCACATAGGCACGGTCTCCGGCGTTTTTGGAATTTCCTTTTTTATGCAACAACCAAGCGCGATAATTCAATCCATGCCCATCTGTAAGTGAATATTTTCCAAATTTAACGCCCTCTCTCTCCTCGCAGCCGTTTGGAAAAATAAGTTTGTCAACCTCTTCATCAGATTTAATAAAAATATGCAACTGATTGCAATCAATGTGCTTAAATGCAGCATTGGCGGCATCGTCAGAACAATGTTTTTTCTGAGTAGTGGCACAAATATAATGCCCTCCGAAGACTTTTCCTGCGCGGCCCAGAGAAACCCAACGCTCTTTCTCATTCTCAGCGTCACATCTAACATTGTTCCTTGAAAAGCTGACTTGAAAAACTTTTGAAATTCTGACATGAAGACTTAACAATTCTTTCAGCAGCGCTTCCACATTTATTGTGTTTCGGGAAAAAACCTTGAAGCAAATTTCATATACCCCGGAAACGAACAATGTATCAAAATAAAATTTGCGGGAAAAAAGCCTTATATGAATGCCTTCGCGCTCTTTTTGTTTGCCAAAAGCAAGCCATTTCTTTATTTTAATGGCTCTCTTGGCATCAAAATCAACCGTTTGAAAAAGCTCTTTCAGACTTTCTTTTGGAATAAAAAGCTCTTTTGGCAACGTGTCAGAGGAGCTTTCTTCCTGGGGCTTCTTGGGCTTATCCGCAGGGGGTTTCCTGGGCTTATTTGTATAAAGTCCCCCTGTAGATTTGACGAAAACATTAGGGGTTTTCGCCTCTCGCACTTTTTGATTGTTCAGAGGCCCCTCAATAAATGGCTCATGTTTGGACAAATGGCTATATTCGCCCATAAATCTACGCGTGTCTGAAATGATATATTGAAAGACTATTTCCATAATTGAAAAACCTTTCATATAAAAAACGGCCCTGCTCCTAAATCCCAGAGGGAAAGGGGCAGGGCTGATAGATTCATTTGAGTGGGAAGCCCAATGAAACCATCCGAAAGTAGAGACAATCCGATGTTGTGCCTACCAAGTCCAAAACGGCTGGCCTACTCCGTCATGGTTGCTGCGCGGTGTTGCTGGCTACTGCTAGACTGCAGTTCTTGAGTATTCTAATAAAAAATGATTGTCAAGCAGTTCAAGCGCAATCTCCGGCGTGCCTCCCAACCCGGCCATCTCTTCAAACAGCTTCTGCGCTTCCGAGAGATTTCCGGCTCTGCTATAAGCGTTCATCAGATGGACAGCCGCGTTGGCGCGTACCAGCGCAATTTCCGGTGTGCCGCCCAATCCGGCCATCTCTTCAAACAGCTTCCGCGCTTCCGTGAGATTTCCGGCTTTTCTGTAGTCGACAATCAGATTGAAAGCTGCATTGGCACGTTCAAGCGCAATCTTCGACGTGTCACCCAACCCAGCCATCTCTCCCAACAGCTTCCGTGCTTCCGGGAGATTTCCGGCGTTGCCATAACAGGCAATCAGATTGACAAGTGTCAGGGCGAAAAACACTTGAAGCCGTGGATTTGCTTTGACTGTCGGCATGGCCGACAAAAAGAGGGCGGCCATGTTTTCTGGATCAGACGAGGCGAAGTCTTCTGCGCAACGACTGAAAAACTGGGCGGTTTCCAGCGGAGCTTTTCGCCAACATGTTTGCAGCAACTCTTCCAACTGTTTTGTGTTGAGTCGTCGGGGGCGGCCCCCGCCTGCCCGGTTGAGCACAAACCGCTCGCCGAGGAGGTCGGGCTCCATGGGGTAGAAGAGGAAGAAGTCCTCGCCCTTTTTTTCTCGGAGCTCTCCCAGACCGGAATTCCACAAAGGGTGCTTCTGCTCCCGCTGAGGGTTCGGCAGAGGGCATAGGCCAAGTTTGCCGCCTGTACACGTAGACAGAACAAGGGCCTCCAGCAACTTTTGAAACAGCTCCGGGGAGTCCTTCTCGTGCATAAAGCCCAGAAGTCGTTTCATTTCCTGCTCTATGGCAAAGTCTAGCAACTCATTGGGCAAAATGTCTTCCCGGGGATCCACCTTCGCGAGGTAGCCCGCCAGCAACATGGCGAAGAGGGGGCGTTTTTTCGAGTCCACTTTCGCCAGTTTGTCCAGAAATGCCAAAGCCCCCGGGAGCGGGTGGGGGGATTTCCAGATGTTTTTGGCCGTCTGCGTGGCAATGCCATAGAGCCCTTTGTACGCGTCGACTTCGCCCGGGGTTTTGGAAAACGCTCGCGCCACATAGTCAATGACCAGCAGCGTGTTCTGATCCGGATACCATGTCTGCCAAAGCTCGGCCGGCGTGTTGTCAAGGCTTACAAACCCTGCACACCATTCGAGCTATAAAACCCTTCCAATGCCTGCCAAACTCCTTCCGGTTGTACATAGTCAACGGCACGCTCGGCAAAGCGAAGGGGCACAAAGGTATGGTTTTCGTCTATGGAATGGGTTTCCCGTTGCAAGTTGCGAAATGCCGGGCGCCTCCTGCCCCCTGTCCCGCTCCCTGTCTACAGGTTTTGAATGAGAGCGAGAATTTTTCCCTCTCCCTCAAAGCAATGGAATTGTCCCACGGTTTCAGGAGGGTTGGGACATGTTGCGCAACATCCATGTCTGCCAACCTTCCTTGGGAGGGGTTTTGGAATGAAGGTGGTCAGAAGTGGCTTCAATGCCTTCCTGCTTGTTCAGCCAGGCAACGAGTTTGCCAACCTCAACCTTGAGTTTGTCATCATGCGCATAGCTGATGAATACCCTCTTCTTCGCGGAAGACATGGCGCTTCCCTTCTCCTTGTACGCCGATTGCCCTGGAAAATACCCACCTTACGAGGTTGCCTCAGTGCTCCAAGCCCCAGAGAAGCAAAGTCCCGCAAGGCGTTGTAGGCACGAACCTAATGGCTCTTCGCTCGCTCTGCCTCACCCATCTCCAACGCATTCGCAACAAGCCTGTGCCTGCGACTATAAAAGGCTTTTTTTGAATGAGGACAACGCCTATCTTTGAGTAAAGAATTTCTTGTTTGAGAGAGAATGATGCGGGTGTGGAAAATATGTGGCTTGAGTTTGTTGGTGGCTTTGGCTGTGGGTTGCAAGAGTTGTTTCGACCCCCCTATGTGTTGCGCAATACCACCCTACTGTTTGATAGGCGATGACAGCACATGTGCCGAACACTATGTTTGTGTAGCCTATAAAGGAGAGGAAGAAAGAAGCAAACCTGGCGACCGTGGTGTTTGCAAAATGACGTGCGGTGCTGAAAAGGAATGCGCCCCAGGTTTTGCTTGTGTGTTGGATGAAGAGACAGGAGAAGGCACTTGCAAAAAGACATGCAGCGCCGAAAAAGAATGCACGGTTAATTCTGTTTGCCTGATAGATGCTGACGCGGAAGAAGGCATTTGCGAGCCTGGATGTTTCCGAAACAGCGACTGCCATTCGCTGATGCCAGCCTGCGTGCTCAGGGACAGCGAAACGGGTCTGGGAACTTGCACAAACTGGGCGCTTCAATGCGCGGATAACGAAGAGTGCCCTCAGGGGCAAGTCTGTGCGGACGCAAAAGAAAACGCTTTGGGCTTCTGCATATTTGTCGGGCAGCCTTGAGGCTCACAGCAGGGTATGCACCAGCCCCATAAAAACCAAAGCCCCACAAAGCTTTTTAGACTTTGTGGGACTTTTTTAAACCTTCTGTTTGTGGAGCCAGGCGGGATCGAACCGCCGACCTCTTGAATGCCATTCAAGCGCTCTCCCAGCTGAGCTATGACCCCGTTCCAACGCTGACATTGCTTCTACGGCGCACCTCTTTATATGGCGTGCCAGAAACTTACAATGCCTTTTTCTCCTCTTTTGCTTGGCTCACCAAAGCCTGGCCTTCTTCCAAAAGCTCCGAAAGCCTCTGCTGGTGCTCCTGGCTTTTTTGCAGTGCCTCCGAAATGCGTTGAAGCAAACCCTCCCAGCGCTTTTGCGGCTCAATGGCGCCTCGCTGAATTTCTGCATAAACCACCATCCCAAAGTCGCCCAGGGCTTTTTGCCGCTTCTGCTCCGCCTGCTCCCGCTCACTCAAAAATGTCTCCAGCACCACCCTCTCCTGCACCTGCTTTTTTAACTCGGCCAACTGCTGCTGAGCTCCCTCCCAGGCTTTTTGAAGACTGGCTAACAATTCAGAGGATTCTTTTGACACAACAACCCCTTGCAATAAACCCGACGCTGCACAAGCAACGCCGGGGAAAATGGCCCTCCCCGGACTCGAACCGGGACGCGGTGTCAGCCGCAACGGATTTTGAGTCCGCCTCGTCTACCAATTCCGACAGAGAGCCCTTCAAAACACCAATGCACCATTGTACCTTGGGCCCTCCTTGTATAGAAGCTCGCCTCTATGATCAACCTGCTTCTTTCATTGGTTGTCGCTTTTTTGGCAGCCCTCGGCATTCGCTTGGCAAATTTCTCCTGGGCAGCAGCCATTGTTCCTTCTTCTCTCCTCTTTGTGGGCTGCTACATCCTCCTGGCCAGGCGTACCGCCAAGCGCTTCCAGGCCATTGTTGCCCAAGTCCAAACCGAGTTACAAACCATGCAAGCCGCTAACCCCCGCGAGCAAAAAGCGCGCGTCGACAAAACCTTGCAAAAACTCGAAACCGCAAGGCCGCTGGCGCGCTGGCAGTTTATGCTCGAAAAAGAAATTGAGGGCTTCTTGGGGATGATCCGCTATTCGCTGCGCGAAGAAAGCCTCGCCAAAACCCACCTGCAAAAAGCGGGCGTGCGCAACTTCTATGCAAGCGCCATTCAAGCCGCCATGGCCTATAAAAGCAAAGACATAGAAAGCATGCGGAAATATTTCGAGCTTGCGGTGAAATACGGGAGAAAAGAGAGCCTCATGTGGGCCGCCTATGCCTGGTGCTTTTTGCAACTCAAAGAAAAACAAAAGGCCCTGGCTGTCTTGTCGCGCGCTGTCAAACTCAACCCTTCCGACGAAAAACTCAAAGCAGCCCTGCAGGCCGTGCAAAACGACAAACGACTCAAAATGAAAGCCTGGGAGCCGGCCTGGTGGCAACTGGGCCTTGAAACACCGCCTACGCCACAAATGTCTCCGTTTGCAGCTTCCAAGCGCTCGGCCATGCGCGCTATGCGCCGATCCTGAATGGTCTTTTTGTCCTCAGGCGAACGAAGCCTCGTTTTTGTTCGGGTCATGCACTCAAGTGCACTCCCCTCACAAAAGCCTCGCCTTCGTCCACCTGAGAACAAAAATCCTCATTCAGGGGGGCTCAGAAGTGTTTCGGCGCTCACCGGGCAACTCAACCACTGGGCTCCCTTTTCTTTCCTAAACCAGGTTAGCTGCCTCTTGGCATAGTGGCGCGTGTTCTGCGCCACCAGCTCGCGCGCCTTCGCCTCGCTGAGTTTGCCGTCCACCACTTCCAGGGCTTCGCGGTAGCCCACACTCTTCATCGCCGGCGCATGGCGAAAACCCATCTTCAGCAAGTGCTCCACTTCCGCTAACAGGCCCTCTTCAAACATCCGCCCTGCCCTCTGGTTAATCTCCTCATAAAGCCGCGCGCGCTCCGGAGACATAACAAAATAAACATGGGCATACCTCTCCTCTTGGAAGCGGTGCTCCTTCCAATGCGCTGAAGCGGGCCTCCCCGTCTGCTCGAAAATCTCCAATGCGCGAATCCTCCGCAAACGGTCCCCCTTCGGCAAACGCTTTGCCGCCTCCGCGTCTACCTCCAGAAGGCGTTGGTGGAGGGCCTCTTCGCCTGCTTCCTTCGCCCAGGCTTCCAGCTGGTGGCGAAGCGACAAGTCCACCGGAGGAAGTGCCACCAGGCCATGCAACAAGGCCCTCAAATAAAGGCCCGTTCCACCAACCACCACCACCTGCTTCCCTCTCGAGTGAATGTCCGCTATGGCCTCATCCGCCAATGCCGCATAGCGCGCCGCTGTGCACTCCTCCATGGGCTCTAAGCAGGAAACCAGGTGGTGCGGCACCCTGGAAAGAAGCTCGGCAGAAGGCTTCGCTGTGCCTATGTCAAAATGGCGGTAAACCTGCTGAGAGTCCGCGCCAACAATTTCCGCATTCAAACGCTCAGCCAACTCCACCGCCAACTGCGTTTTTCCGGAGCCTGTGGGGCCGGCTATTATCCACAAAGCTTGCTTAGGCTGGCCAGCCTGCTTCAACGCAACATTCCTTCAAGCTCTGCAAGCCTGGCCTCGCGCTCTGTGCCGTCTTTCATGTCTTTGAGTTTGGCACAGCCTGTCTTCAACTCGTCCTCGCCAAGCACCATGCAATATTGGGCATTCAACTTGTTGGCGCGCTTGAGTTGGCTCTTCACGGAGCCGCCTCTCAAATCCGCCTCCACCACCACGCCCGCTTTGCGTAAACGCCAAAGGAGTCTCCACACCTCGTCCCCGGCCCCGGCATCCACCAAAAACAACGCCGGCCCCTGCAGCGCAGGCTTGGAATTGGCCCCCATCAACAAACACAGGCGCTCCAAGCCCATCGCAAAACCTACCGCCGGCGTGGAAGGCCCACCCAGTTGCTCCAAAAGTCCGTCATAGCGGCCCCCGCCGCATATTGTGCTGGCTGTGCCCAGTGCAGAGTCCTCGGCAACAATTTCAAAGGCGGTGCGGGAATAATAGTCCAGGCCGCGCACCAGGCGGGGGTTGAGGACAAAGTCTATGTCCGAAAGCCGAAGCAGCCTCTGCAGCTCCTCAAAATGCTCGCGCGAAGCCTCGTCCAGGTATTCCAAAAGCACGGGGGCAGAAGCCATCAGCGGTGCGAGCACTTCTTCTTTGCTGTCAAGCAGGCGCAGGGGGTTTCGCTCCAATGTTTTTTGCAAGTCCGCGGAAAGTACATGCCGAAAGTTTGAAAAGTGCGCGTATGTTTTTTCGGAAAAACGCCGCCGGCACTGCGCATCGCCAAGCGAGCTCAACTCAAGGCGGACACCCTCAATGCCGAGCTTTTCCAAAAACACCAAAGCCAGCTGAATGAGTTCCGCATCCTGCTGGGGCTGGGCAATGCCGAAAGCCTCCGCGCCCAGTTGGTGGAATTGACGGTAGCGGCCCGTCTTCATGCGCTCATAGCGGAACATGGGGCCTATATAAAACCACTTGCTGACAGGCTCTCTCTGGTGGACGGCATGCTCTATATAGGAGCGGGCCACCGGCGCTGTCCCCTCGGGGCGAAGGCTGATGTTGCGCTCTCCTTTGTCCAGGAAGCTGTACATCTCCTTGCCTACTACCTCGGTGTCCTCCCCTACCCCGCGCTCGAAGAGGGCCGTCTCCTCTGCAATGGGCGTCCTTATTTCCTCAAACCCAAAGCGTTTGAAAACCTCGCGCGCTGTCGCCTCCACATGCTGCCACAGGGCGGTGTCCGGAGGGAGAATGTCGCTCATCCCCCGCAAACCTGAAAATTTTTGCTTCACAAAACACTTCCTATTTTTTGGCCCATCCGCACGGCTGCCTCCGGCGCTAGGCCCTCTTCCAGCTGCATGGCTCCCTTCTCAAACAACAAAACCACCGTGGAGCCCATTTCAAAACGCATCAGCTCCTCGCCCTTCTTTACGGGCAAAGCATAGGGCTTCACATAGGCCGCCTTCCCTTCGTGCGTGGCTTGCTGGTCAAACGCGGCGACAACCCTTCCAACACAGGTTGCGCCCACTGCAACCAGCGCGAGTTTCCCAATGCGCGTCTTCAGCAGGAGGGCCATGCGCTCGTTAATGGCATAGAGGGCTTTTTTGCTTTTTACGGCAATGGGGTGTACGGGCCAAAACTCCCCCGGGAGGTAGTGCAGGCTTTCAATTTCTCCCTCCAGCGGGGCGTGGATCCGGTGGTAGTCGCGGGGGGACAAATAAAGGGTTATAAAGCTTCCCCCTTCAAAGGGGCGGCCGGCTTCTTCGCTTCCCAACAGCTCCGCCGCAGAAAACCAAATTTCTTTCGCCTGCAGGCATTTGCCTTCAACCATTCCCCCAAGCTGGGAGACACGGCCATCCACCGGGCTGACAATGGCCCCCTCCTCCGCGTCCACTGGGCGCATGCCGGGTTTCAACTTGCGCGCAAAAAACTCAGCGAAGCTGGCATATTCTTCTATGGGTTTTTCAGCCTCTTCCACATGGACAGCATATTGCCTGGCAAAAACAGCTATGCTTTTTTGGTGCATCCACCGCGGAAAAGGCGCGTTTACCAGCCGCCCCATCATTGAAGACAGCATGGACTTGGGCAATAGCCGCATCAACGTCATAAAGGCTTGCTCTTTCATTCCTCAAATCCCCAAACTGAGCCGGTTGGCAAAACTGGCTGCCAAAGAGGCATCCAAAATTTTCTGCGCCGCTGCTTCAATGTCATATTCAACGCGAACAAACTCAACGTGCTCAGCAGCTTCATCCAAAACAACAAAGCAGGAGCGGTTGTCATAGTCGCGCGGTTGCCCAACGGAGCCGACGGAAATTAAATAGCGTGCAGTCGCCTCCAACTCGAAAGCTTTCTCATGCAGCTCTGTCACTTCTCCGTCGAGCATCCGAAACACCTTGCACAAATGACTGTGGCCCACAAAGGACAAGCGCGGCAATACCAAGGCTTCAGACAACAAATGTCCGAGTTGGTCTGCAGAAAAAACATATTCATAGGCTTGAGGCTCAAATGGCGCACCGTGGGAGCATAGAATGCTGTCTCCATAGCGGTATGTATAGGGAAGGCTGGAGAGCCACTTGAAATTGTCTTCGCTCAAGCGCTCTGCTGTCCAGTCCAACACATGCCGGGCCGCGCCATAATAATAGGAATAGTCCATCCGGCCGACGACGGCAGCATCATGGTTCCCCAGCAAGGTCAGTTCTGTATGGCTTCTTACCAAGTGGCAACACTCCTCCGGAGAGGCGCCATAGCCGACCACATCCCCCAGGGAAATGAGGCGATCTACCTTCATCTCTTCCGCCTTCTTGAGGACTGCAACCAAAGCCTCCAAATTGGAATGTACATCTGAAAAAATGCCAATCCTCATGGAAGCCCACCTCCTCTGGGCACAAAACCGCCTTCTTGTTGTTCCACCTTTGCGACAACAAAGCTGTGCGGTTTCATGTTTCGCCTTTGGAGAAAAATTCAATCTTCAAAATCATAAACGCGTCGAGGATCTATCTGCTCATAGCGACCCAGTCTCAACAAACGTCGCGCACAATCCCATGTCAGCTCCCGGGGGGGGCGCTGAAGCTCTTTCTTCTTCCTCCGCTTCACCTCTTTGCGGATCAGCTCTGACACCTCCGGGGGATGCATCAAAAAACTCTGAGAGAACCATAAGCTTCCATCAAAAGGAATCAACCTGGCTTCCAAAATGTCCTTCTTGTTTAACCCAAGAAAGGTGCGGCGTTCTGTCACTTCAAACTCGGCCTCGGAAAACAATTCTCTCAAAACAATGCTGTGCGTCTTGCACTTGCTGACTTCAAAAAGGCCGTGGATGGTTTCCGTAAAACAACGGACGGCTTCAGCTCTCTTGGGCTCTAGGCGCAACAAATGCTCATAAAAAGCCACAGCGGGGGTTTTGTTGTCCGGAGGGCGAGGGCGATCGAAAAGAAAGTATTCGAGAAAGCACGTCATGTGGTTTTCAAAAAGCCTGTCTTCTTCATGAAACTCTCCCACAAGCTTCATGTATTGGGCTTTGGCTTCCAGCAAGTCCGCCTTGCTGGAGTCCGGAGTGGCCCAGGCAATCAGTTCTTCCAGTTGTTGTTGGTAATGGCCATTCATACAGAGTTGTCACTCACCCAACGGGCAAACGTTTGATAGAAAGGATGCAGGTGTGCCACACCCTGTGGGTGGAATTCTATGCCTGCTGCTTTGAGCGCTGGCAACTGAATTCCCTCCAAACTGTCATCATTCACATTGCGGTAGCTTGCCTCAACACCTTGAGGCGCGTTTGCACCCTCCACAACAAACCCATGGTGTTGTGCCGTTATTTCAATTTTTCCACTCTCCAGTGAGCGCACCGCATGGTTTCCTCCTCGGTGCCCCATTTTCATTTTCACAACGTGGAGCCCCGCTGCCAAGGCCAACAGCTGGTAGCCCAGGCCTATGCCTGCCAATGGCACTTTTCCAAGCAAAGAGGCCACCGTTTGCCTTGCCCCCTTCACTGCGGTTGGACTTCCCGGGCCATTGCTGAGGAATACGCCCTGGGGGGCCATCCCCAAAATGGTTTCTGCGGAGGTGCCGGCGGGGACGACGCTGACTTTTGCACCCAACGCAACCAGCGTATTCAACACGCTGCGGCATGCACCCAAGTCAACCACCACCACCTGCCAGCGTCCTTGCTTGGCTGCACTCTCAGGGTGGGCATATATTTTGTCTGTCGTCACCGTCGACACCAAGTCGAGATCGTCATAGGGCTTTGTCCAACGCGCTCTGTCAATTAAGGCACGCGTGGACATGGGCTCTGACGAGAGGACGCCCGGTTGACAGCCATGCTTGCGCAAGTGGTTCATAATGCGCCTTGTATCCAAGTCGCACAGGCCTGCAATGCCCCAGCGCTCGGCATAACTGTCCAGCGACTCCTTGGCTCTCCAGTGGGAGGGCCCTGTCAGCTCATTCAAGGCAAGCCCAATGGCATGAGGCTTGTCGGATTCGCCTCCCTCAGGGTTGATGCCGACGCTGCCGATATGAGGGTAGCTGAAAACGACAATTTGCCCGGCAAAACTGGGGTGGGTTATCAGCTCCTGGTAGCCAAAAATGGACGTGTTGAAAACCACTTCTCCTGCAACTTCGCCTTTGGCTCCAAAGGAGCTGCCGTGGAATACAGCGCCATCTGCTAAAACCAACACTGCTTTCTTCACAACTTGGCTCCTCGCGAAAAACAAATGTGACCATTGACGAAAGTCGTCCTAATTTCCCCTGTCCTGGCATCCAAAACAACAGCATCCGCTGCGGCCCCTTCTCCCAAATGTCCGCAGGCCAACTTCAAAGCGCGCGCAGGCCCCGAAGTCACCCGGGAAAGCTTCTCCTCAAGCGGCATCTCCAGCGCCCACAACGTCGGCCAAACCTTGCCCAAGTGCTCTCCCCCGGGTACACAAAGCTCAAAAGGCTCCTCCTCCTCGTCTTTTGTGCGCCGACAGTGGTCCGAAGCCATGGCGTCTATCCACCCGGCCTTCAAACCCTCGCGAAGTGCCAAGCTGTCTTCTTCTGTCCTCAAAGGCGGCCATACGCGGGCAAGCGGAGAGTGCGGCTCCACTTTCGAGTCCCACACCTCCAAGTGGATGGGGGAGACGTCAGCTGTCACAGAGAGTCCTCTTTGCTTGGCCTCCACAATCAACGCCAAACTGCGCTTGCTGCTGAGGTGGGAAAAATGCAAATGCCCGCCCACTTCTTCTAGGAGCAGCAAGTCCCTGGCGACTATGGTGGCCTCCGCTGAAACTGGGACGCCGGCAATCCCCCACCTTAGGGCCGCGGCGCCTTCTCCCAAGGCCCCTTTGCCTGACAGTGACTTGTCTTCCGCGTGTACCATGACGGCCACACCCAAGCCGGCAGCATATTGCAGGGCCCTGCGCATCAACGCCGCATTGCTTATGGAGTGGTTGCCGTCAAACAACACCTTCGCCCCCGCCGGAATGCCGGCCAACTCCTGGCCTTCTTTTCCCCGCGTCAACGGCGGCATGCAAAGACATTTGGGGGCCTGCGGAAAAAAAACATCCGCAGGGGGCTCCTGGGGGCACAGCAAGGTGGTGTAGCCTTGCTCCAATGCCAAAAGCAAGTCTTCCCGGCTTCGCACCGTGCACCTTAAGTCGACAAACCCGGGGGCCAGGCAATGGCCCGTTAGATCGATCACTTGAGCACCCGAAGGCGCATGGGAGACAACGAGGCCGTTTTCAAAATACATGTCGCCAACCGCATTCCTGCCGTTGCTTGGGTCCACAATGCGAGCAGACTTCAAAATGAGTGCACTCATTGCAAACTCTCCAAAATGGCTTGCCTGACAACCACGCCGTTGGAAACCTGCTCCAAAATCAAATTGTAGGGGCCTTCCATGACTTCAGAGGCCATCTCCAAGCCTCGGTTGACGGGGCCCGGGTGGAGGACATAGGCACCCTCTTTGAGACGCGACAGGCGGGGCACGTTGAGCCCCCAACGACGGTGGTACTCTTGCGCAGAAGGAATCAACGCCTCCTGTTGACGCTCCTTTTGCAAGCGCAACAGCATGACGGCGTCGGCCCCCTCCAAAGCCTCATCCAAGTCGAAATATATTTGGGCGCCAAAAGCTTCAAACTCCCTGGGCACCAGGGTGGGCGGGCCGCAAAAACGCACCTTCGCCCCCAACAACTGCAAACAATATAAGTTGGAGCGCGCCACCCGGCTGTGCAGCACGTCGCCTACAATGAGGACTTGGCGGCCCTTCAACTCTCCCCACTTCTCCATTAACGTAAAAGCGTCCAACAAAGCCTGCGAGGGGTGCTCATGACGCCCATCTCCCGCATTAATGACAGCACAAGGCACATGCCTGGCCACCAAAGCGGGGGCCCCCGCATTCGGGTGCCGAATGACAAAGGCGAATACCCCCATGGCGGCCAAATTGCGCGCCGTGTCCAGCAAAGTCTCCCCCTTCACCGAGGAGGAGCTGGCTATATTCCAATTCAAAACATGGGCTCCCAAACCTGCTGCCGCTACCTCGAAAGAGCAACTTGTGCGCGTCGAAGGCTCATAAAACAAATTCACCACCACTTTCCCGGCCAATGCCGCGCAAGAGGCACCTTCGCGTTTGAGTCTGGAGGCGCGCCCCAAAATGTCCAAAACATCGCCTTGAGAAAGCGCTCGTATTGACAATAAGTGGGGTATCATTGTTAACCTCCGGAACTGCTAGCGTGTGCAGACAAAGGCGTCAAGCTTAAGTGCTGAACAACCCTGGCTTGCTTTGGAAAACTCAAGGAAGTCCACTCGGTTTGGGGGGCTCTTTGCCGCACAAATTCATCGGCAAAAACAAGCGATCTGTGCGGACGCCTCTGTCGCCCAACAGGCCTGCGCCCCACCCCTTCAGGCCCCAGGCCCACCATACCACCATCGCCTTGCCTTTTATGTTCCCCAAAGGCACAAAATGCGCCTTCATGCTGCCGGAGCCCAAGCCATAACGGCTGTCGTCGCTGTAGTCTCTGTTGTCGCCCAGGACAAAAACATGCTTCTTTGGCACCACAAACGGGCCTTCGTCATTTTTCTTGGGAACAGCCCAGTCAAACAAAACACGGTGCGGGTGCCCCCCCAAAAATTCGCGGTTAAGCTGTGCACGCCCTCGCTCCCAGCCCAAACGCAAGTCATAGGTGACATAGGGGTAACTCTCCGTCTCCACCTGAGTGAAGATGGGCTCGCCGTTGACGAATAACTTTTTGCCTCGAAGCTCTATCTCATCTCCGGCCACGCCTACGACGCGTTTGATATAGTCCACCTTGGTGTTGGTTGGGTTGTTAAACACAATGACGTCACCCCGCTTGGGCTCTCTCACCAAAACAAAAGGTACAATGTTTTTATACGGAATGCGCACACCATAGAGGAAGCGGTTGACAACCACATGATCGCCAATTTCCAGCGCGGGGATCATAGAGCCTGAAGGAATGGCATAGGGCTCCACCACAACAAGCCGCAGAAACAGCACCAGAAAAAGCGTGCCGAGCAACCCCAAAAACTTCCAAAGCCAGGCCTTTCGCGAAGCTTCCACAAAATGCTTCGAGGCAAAACCTTGCAGCTTGCCCGTCGCCTTTGAAAGCGCGTCTAGATCGGCCTCCACATAGGCCTTCCAAGCTTGCTTTCGAAGCTCGGAAATTTCCGACAACGCTTTGGCCTCCAAGGGTGCTTGGGTGGACTTCCGAGCAAGCCACAACAACTCTTTGTCAGTCTCTTCCAGCGTGACACGTGCCCTGCGCAGACGAAAAGCAGGCTTTGCCACCATGCGCCCCACCACCAAAGCCAGCCATGCCAAGAGGCACCCCAGGGCCACTCCCTTCATGCCAGGAAGCAACAGCACATAAGCACAGGGGTTGAATTCGACCACCCCAACATAAACGGCCAGCACCAAAAATACCAAAAGCACGGGCGTCCACAAACTCGTTGCACGGTTTGTCCACCACAACCAGCGCGCTCGCTTTGCAAACGCACCGGAAACTTCTTGCCACAGCTTTTTTCTTGAAAGCATTGTTGCTGCACTCATGGCGTTGCTCCAACCCAGCTCACAATTCAATTCATGCATCGGTTTTGAGAATGGCCAAAAACGCTTCCTGCGGCAAATCCACGGAGCCTACCCGCTTCATGCGCTTCTTCCCCTCTTTCTGCTTCTCAAGCAGTTTGCGCTTCCGGCTGATGTCACCGCCATAGCACTTTGCCAACACATTCTTCCTCATGGCCGACACCGTCTCCCGCGCTATCACCCTCGAGCCAATCGCCGCTTGAATCGCCACTTCGTACATCTGCCGCGGAATCACCTTCCTTAGTTTCTCGCAAATCTCCCGCCCCCGCATATAGGCCCGCTCCTTGTGCACAATGACGGAAAGCGCATCCACCACATCGCCGTTAATTAAAATGTCCAGCTTCACCAGCTCGCTCGCCAAATAGCCCGCCAACTCATAGTCCATGGAAGCATAGCCACGGGACTGGCTCTTCATCTTATCGAAGAAGTCGAATACCACCTCCGCCAGGGGCAACTCATAGGTTAACTTTATCCGCTTGCCGGAGCTGCCCAAATATTCCATCCCCTTCTGGGTTCCCCGCCGCTCCTGGCAGAGTTTCAACATTGCCCCCAAATGCTCCTCCGGCACATGAATGTGGCACGTCAACATGGGCTCCTCCAGGCGCTCCACAGTGGCAATGGGCGGAAGCCTCGCTGGGTTGTCCACCATGAGCTCTTTGCCGTCCTCGGTGAATACTTTGTAGACGACGGAGGGAGCGGTGTTGATCAGGCTGAGTTTGTATTCGCGCTCCAAGCGCTCCTGCACTATCTCCATGTGCAAAAGCCCCAAATAGCCACAGCGGAAACCAAAGCCCAAGGCCGTGGAGGTTTCCGGCTCAAAGGTGAAGGCCGAGTCGTTCAGGCGTAGCTTTGTCAGGGCGTCCCGGAGGCTCTCATAGTCGGCCGAGTCGAGGGGGAAGACGCCGGAAAACACCATGGGTTTGACTTCCTGGAAGCCGGGGCAGGCCTGCTCGGTGGGCCTTTCGTCGTCCGTCACCGTGTCCCCCACCTTGGCGTCGGCCAGCTCCTTGACGTTGGCCACCAAAATGCCTACCTCGCCGGCGATGAGCCCTTGGACGGAGCGTACAAAGGGGCTGATGATCCCCAGCTCCTGCACCTCAAACTTCTTCTGGTTGCTCCACAAACGAATGCCCTGCTTTAAGCGGATTTCACCCTCCATCACCCGAATCAGCATAATGACGCCGCGGTAATTGTCGTACCAGCTGTCGAAAACCAACGCCTTCAGCGGCGCCTCCTTCGAGCCTTTGGGCGGCGGAACATGGCGGACAACGGACTCCAAAAGCTCGTGAATGCCAATGCCTTCCTTCGCGGAAACAGGCACCGCCATGGAGGTGTCCAGGCCGATAATGTCCTCCACCTCCCGCCGGGCCGCCGCCACATCCGCCGAGGGTAAGTCAATTTTGTTAATAACCGGAATAATCTCCAGGTTGTTTTCCAGGGCCATGTAGACATTCGCCAAAGTCTGCGCCTCCACGCCTTGCGTGGAGTCCACCACCAACAGGGCCCCCTCACATGCGGCCAGGGAGCGGCTGACTTCATAGGCAAAGTCCACGTGTCCGGGGGTGTCGATGAGGTTTAAGGCGTATTTCTTCCCATCCTTGCCCTGGTATTCCATCCTCACCGTCTGGGCTTTGATGGTGATCCCCCGCTCCCGCTCCAAATCCATATTGTCCAAAAACTGGGCCTGCGCATTCCTGTCGCAAAGCGTCCCCGTCACCTCCAGCAGGCGGTCCGCAAGCGTGGACTTGCCATGATCGATGTGTGCAATAATGCAAAAATTCCGAATATGAGCGTTTTCAGACGGCATGGGGCACAGTCGACTAGCATGAAACTCTGCCGAAGTCTTCGGTTGAAAACATTATTTATAAAACGGGGGGGCGTGGGTGATCTGCAGAAGACTCAAAAACAAACTCCAAACGTTCCATCAACGAAGTTTCAACTTTAAGATGTCGATGAAGCGCTTGGCCCAAGGGGAGGCCTTGCATATTTTCTCGGGGTTAATGGACGCAAGAATTTTGAAGGAATGTTGGCCTTTGTCATAGGGAGCTTTGGTTTTGCATTGCCGAGATGCTTGTTTAAGCCCGTGAAATACATCTTTTTTAGCCACGGCTTCCACTGCGCTTGGAGAGAGAAGCGCGTTCATATGAAAACCTTGCCCGAAAAAAGCAGCCAGGGCTTCTTTGTCCGCCAAAAACCAGCTTTCCATGACTTGGACCATCAGGTGGCAGTCGAGCTCTGACGAGGAGGCCGGTTTTGTCCAGTTGTCGTCATGGCGACGCAAGTACTCCCAGGGCCGCCAGCCTTCAGGCGGGCCTTCGGCAAGCAAGGCCTCCACAGGCCCTTCGCTATCCACCAGCAGAAAGGCTTTTTGTCCTTGCCCAAGGGCCGTACAAAACCTGCCATAGGCGTCGTTCCGGCTGCCGCAGGCAACAATCCGGGGCATGGCACCGCGCAGGCCGGCTTTTTCAAGGAATTTTGAGAAAGCTTCTCGGCATTCAGTGCGCAAGGAGTCGCCACCACCACCACCCTCAACATAAAGCTTGTACTCTACCATCGCGTCCCTCCGAGCTCGCCGCTTATCCACAACTCCCCCAGCCGGTACTTCTCCAGCCAAGGCTTCATTTGCTCCGCCTCCAGGCGGCGCAGACGGCTGCCCTCCGGCGTTTTCTCACACACCAACACAACCTCTGGCATATCCGTCATGGCATCCACCAGAATGTCAGAATGGGTGGTGACGACAAGCTGCATGCGGGTGGATGCGTCTTTGAGCAGCTCTGCCATGCCAGGCAGTATGTCCGGGTGCAGGCCAAGTTCAGGCTCTTCAATGCAAACCAGCGGAGGTGGGCTGGGGTGAAGCAGCACGGCAAGCAGGCTGAGGTAACGCAAAGTGCCGTCCGACAAGCGGGTGGCGGGAAGGAGGTTGCGTTTTTCACGGAAGAACAGTTGGGCCGTCCCGGCTTCCAGATCGACATGATAGTCTTCGATGCCGTCATAGAGTTTCTGGAGCGCTGCCAGCAGCTTCTCTTTGGCCTCATAGTTCCTGCCCAAACGGTTGAGAACAAGGGGCAAATTGCTGGCGTCCGGCTCCAGCCAGTTGTTGGGCAAATCCGCTTTGCACGGTTGCCGCACACCAGCATAGCGGCCAAAGGTCCAATCTCTATAAAGTTGGATTTTTTCAAACTGCTCGCCGAGGTATGTCAGCTCCGGGTATTGCTTGGGCTCTTTACGTTGTGCGAGGATGGATTTGTCGTTGTCAGCTTTCACCGGGCTTAAGTTTGGGTCGGCCTGGAGGCGCACACTTCTGATGGCTTTATGCCCATCTTGGTTGAGGTAGACGGGGTCTGTATACAGCAGTTTTTGGCCTTCTCTGACTTCATAATAGAGTGCTTCAAAGTCAATGAAGAAAGGTCCTCCTTCACCTCCCCAAGGGCCGAACCCCAAGCCATAATGCAAGGTGTCGGACGCATAGGGTACGGAAATATAAATTTGTGCCCTCGGAGTAGGGTTTCCACCTTCACCCTTGAATAGCCACTGCTCAAGGCCGCCTCCCTCGCGGATGGGTTTTTGGATTTGGCCTGGTGCGTGTTTGAGCAGCGCAAAGGCCTCCAGTAAATTGGATTTGCCCGAAGCGTTGGGGCCAATAAGCACATTCAGGGGCTGCAAGGCGATGGTAGCTGTTTCGGGAGGCTCGTTGCCATAGCTGAGAAAATTGTGCAGATATATGGATTTGACCAACATAGCGCCTCCTTTAGGCTGCTCACACTGGGAAACCTTCAACTTCGTCTCCCATGGTTGATGTCCTTCACCGCAATAGCCATGACTTCGGCCTGTCAAAGGGCCGTAAAATGCCATTGTGCAGGCTTGAATGCAAGCCAGCAAGCGCTCCCTTTGCACAAGGACATTCGAACGTTGTTTTTTAAGAAAAACCCCCGAAAACCTCATTTGTGTTGAGTGCTTCCGGGGGTTTTTGGACAGCTTGTGAAACTTTAAAACAACTGCGGCCTTGCCCAGGCGAGGACGCGAACTGCAGAATAAGGCCTTATATGTCAATATGTTAATAGAAAGAAATTCTCGCTACCTGCCACTGCCTTGACCAAATGTGTGCCGACGTGTAGCTTGGGGTCCGCAAAACTCACCCCAACCTATCAAAAGCTTATTCCTTCGGGACAAATTGACCGTCTTGGGTGGCAAATCCGTCGAGAAACACCTCCGGGTGCTTGCGCGGATGAACCAAGAGCGCACACCAACTGCCTGGCTGCACATAGGAGGTTTGAAATTCAGATATCCGCCAACCAAAAGCAATGCTGTTCATTGGCGTTCCGGCAGGCATTGGGTGAGACGCTTGCGAATTTTCCAAAGAGGCAGCAAATGGCTCAACGCAGATGCGCATGTCAAACCATCCAAGGCCCTTGTCATCGCTTGTGGCGTATGTCGTCTCAGCGCTCAGCACACGCCCCCAACAGCGGATGCCTGTGCGCACCAACTCATCAAAAGCCTGATGACAAGCTTTTTTAATTTTTGGAAAGGCAATGAGCCCATATATTCCGTAACCTAGAGCCCACAGCCCTGCCAGCACCAGACACAGCCCTATAACCACGGCCATTATGTGCATGTAGTCCATGGAGTCGCTGCCGAACTCGACGGACTTGACGATGAGGGTTGATGATGGAAAGGCTGCAACAAGTCCCATAAGCAGAAGAAAAAATCCTCCAGCGAAGTACTGAGCTGTGAGGGTCGAAGGGCCATTGGGCGCCTTCCTTTTTTCAATGCTTGGATAAGGCCACGACGGCCCCTGTGGCTGCGAAGTCGATTGCTCAGGCGCCATGTTCATAGCATTTTGTTTCCCATACCGAGCGACTCGCAGCAAGGCCGAAGTTGCCGGCTTTGGCGAAGCGTTCATATCCATGCACATTGGAGAATGAGGCGTTATCGTCAAATCTATGGAATTCGGGCGGACGGTTGGCTCCGTGTCGCCCTCTTCCGTGGAGCTTTCGTCGGAGGCTGACAGTGCCGACTGTGACAGTCAATACAGCTCAGCTCTGGACAGCTGTCCTCGGAGCCGTCGTGGTTGACAGCATCCCCAGCAGGCGGGCAGTTGCTGAGGGTGTCGGTGGCAGCCAACAGGGGGGCCACCCAGCGTTCAGGCTGGGTTTGGGTGAAAGTGGGCAAGCGGCACAGAGAATGAGGCCTACGGGTGCGTTTTCGCCCTCCTGGCGCTCGTACCTGTCCAGCCATTTGAGATAAAGCTCCATCTGCCCTTTGTCCCTCGCCTGGAATTTGCCCAGCTTTAGCTCGACAACCACAAGGCGCTTCAGTGTGCGGTGGAAAAAGAGCAAGTCCAAATAAAAGTCTTCGCCGTCAACAATCATGCGCTTTTGCCGCTCGACAAAGGCGAAACCCTTTCCGAATTCCAGGATGAAACTCTCCAATTCCCGCAAAATGGCTGTCTCTAAGTCCGCTTCCAAATAGTCGCTTTTCAGGCCGAGAAAATCAAAAAGGTAGGGGTGCCGTGCGGCACAGGGGAGTTCGGCGCAAGTTGAGCATTGGCGATGGCTGTGCGCTCGAAGGCTTTGCGGGAGATAAGGCTGCGCAAGTCTCTCACGCCCAAATGACCATCCACTGCCTGCCGGGCATAGAACAGCTTTGCCTCTGAAGACTTCAGTGGCAACAGTTGGATAAAATGCGACCAGCTCAATTGTGTCGACAGCGTCGCCAGAATTTCAAAATTTTGCAAAACCGCCTCGTTGACGCGCGTGCCGATTTTCCAGAAAAGCAAAGTCAACGCATAGTTGGCCTGGGAAACTACTGCGCCCCTGGCGTGCTCAATCAGGGTTGAAATTTCGGTGAGCAGGGTCTGCTCTGGGAGATTTTGCCTTTTCTTCATACGAAAAGTCGCCTCCGTTTAATGCGGTTTGACCAAAACGAACATCTCGGTATCAACATCTCGTTGCACAAACAATTCCGGAATGTTTTCTTCTGAAATATTCTCAAGCATGAGTGCGGCTTTAGCCTGCTCGAATGCAGTGGATACCGATTTGCCAAAACCAATGGCCGAATAAAATTGGGCGGCAAAGACTCTGGCTGCATCGTCGCCAACATTCGCGTTCATGCCTATGGCTCCCTCCACATGTTCGATGGCGGCTGCAGCCTGCCCTTTGGAGCAGCAGGAATTGAAAAATACAAACCGGATGTCTTCAGAGGCAGTTTTGATCGTTTGGGTGATTGCCGAGGCAGAAACAAGCTTTTCTCGGCCATTGGCATCCTGCAGAACAAGCATATCCGGTGAACCATGCCCGCTAAAATGTACAATTGTCGGCTGACACTCATTTATCGCTTGCAGAATGTCCAATGGCCTAACAGCCCAGCGTGTTTCAAATTTGATGGCATCTCTGAACTCTGATAGCCTTAGGTTTTCATAAATAGCGCGTGCTTCCTCATCTAGGCGCAGTCGTTCTCCAGTCATCGGGTTGGCAGCTAAAAAAAGAACTGTTATTTTTTGGGGCACTGCTTTCAAACGCTCAATCTCATAGCGAGTACGCTCTTGTTCGCGGGCTAAGGAATTCATGCCAGCAGATATACCCTGCATGGCTTGGATATGATTGCGTTGTCTTTCCTCCTGCTCTCTTCGTTCTTCTCTATGGAGTTTGGTCTGTTCAGCATGCAATTCCTTTTGTTTTTGGGCGATTTTCTGCTCAATATCCGCAATTTTTTTCGCCACTCCAGCCGCATTGCTCTCATATCGTGCTGCTTCATTGAGTTTGCTTTTTCGCGTGCTTGCACTGGAGGTTCTCCAGGCCGATTCAGAGGCAGATATGGCCTTTTTATTGAGGTCAGCCAATTTGGCCTGCTCTCGCGCACGGGCTTGCGATAGGTCGGCTATTTCTTTTTGTTTTTGTGATGCTGAACGCCTGCATGAATCAACAGAAGACATATTCCGAAACTTCCTTTTTATATTTCAGATGCTTGCCTCAAAAAACGCATGTGGTACAACCAACCATTGCTCTTGGGGCTATCTGCCATAACAGCTACGACTTCAGCTCCTAATCTTTCAGAATTATTTGATTTTCTACACAGCTCATGCATGACAAGATTGCCTAAGCGTTGCATACTTACAAAGCTGATTCCTCCTGCTCTTCCTGTCTCTTCCACTTCTCCTGTAACTCCGAAACTAAACCTTTGAGAACCATGATTCCCATGGCTCCGTAGGTTGTGTTGCTATCTGGGGTTGCTGGTTCAAATCCCAAGTAATTTCCGAAGCTTTCACGAAGTCGCAGGATTGCCTCACCGCCCCGGGCTTTCAGCCCGTTTTCTTTCAGCAACTCTTCAATGTCATCTAAGAGCAAGCGTGCGGCGCTATAGGAAGCCGCAGATGTGAGAAGAAAGTTTTCTTCTTTTTCTTTTTTCCGGGCTCTCTCCGTCGCATAGAGAAGCTTTTCGAGTGTGTCAATAACCATCTTTGGATCATTCATAAATTTAGTTTCCTTTCTTTGAATAAAGTGAGTCAATCTGTTGCGTCTGAGTTTTAGGTTCGACGCCCATCGTTCCCGGCGGCTCTGTCTGCCCTTGCCAGGCCAATCGTAAAGAACAACTTCAGCATCAATCCGAAGTGCCTTTCCCACACTCAATGCTGCCTCCGGTCCAATATCCCGCTCTCCCTTCAGCCATTGCCCCAACGTGCCTTCGGGCACTCCAGAAATCCGGGAAAACTGGTAAACCGTCTCTATTCCGAGCTTTACCATGTGAAGAAATGCAGGGTGATGCTCGTCAGCGACGTAAGTCGCAATGGGCTCATGAGCACGCTCGTCTGCAACGTAGCTCACAACAATCACATCGGCTGGCTCATGCGGCACCTTGTAGCGAGGAAGATTTTTGCACCGGCTAAGAGCTTCGTTTTCGTCTCTGCCTCGATAGAGACCACAGTCGCGGTCACCAATGGTGATTCGGAAAATTTTTATTGCCGCCTGGTTTTCTCTTTGGTTGTGCGTAGAGTCTGTGTTTGTCATTCGGCCTCCAAATTTCTAAGCCTTATTAATACCATCAGCATGATAGTGAAAAAGTCAAGGGCAAGCATTCAGAAAAGAAAATACGGAGACGGCCATAGAGCTAACGCCTAACACCATGGTTCAACAGCTAAATTTTGAGATTTGCTTTTTAATGCTAAGAAAAAACGCCAAAGCTGATGTATTCATCATGCCCACTGGCATGTGTCCGCTATGTCTTTGAGTTGGACAAAATGGAGAGGCTGTGGAAAGTGCGAATGCCGCCCCGCGTTCCGTCGGGGCGTCAAAAGGTGCCCCCCAGAGTTCATGGGTAGGCAACGTATTGGCAGGGGGGCTGCTCACGCTACCCAAAGGAAGAGGAATGCATACAAGAGAGCCATAACGAGAAGACCTGCCGAAAAAGCAAAAGCCGCTTTATCGTCCATGGCTCCCCCTCAGCTCAGCCACCTCAAGGGCCGCCAG
>Ga0209737_10000582_pt1 | contig 29306 bp, 32 predicted proteins | sample TergutCu122P3_FD_187284 | JGI IMG/M metagenome (GOLD analysis project Ga0209737, IMG submission 187284) | Cubitermes ugandensis P3 segment gut microbial communities from Kakamega Forest, Kenya - Cu122 P3 (SPAdes) (version 2) | ecosystem: Host-associated > Arthropoda: Insects > Digestive system... | reverse complement strand
GAAGAAACAGTAAATGAAATTAAGGCGCTTCAAAAGAATGAAAAGCCGCGACTTAAAAGCGTTTCGACCACAATCGACATTAATGTTACGGCGTTTATTCCCGACGAGTGGGTCGGGTCAACCGAGCAAAAAATGCTTGAATATAAGCGTTTGAGCGATGTTAAGACCCTGAGCGAACTTGAACAAACAGCCGTGAGCCTGAAAGACAGATTCTCAAAACTGCCCGAGAGTGTGGAAAACCTTATAAAACTCATTAAACTAAGGCTTCTTGCTAACCAGAACCGCATAACAAAAATTCTCGAAACACCTGACAGTATAAGGATTTATACCCCGTTCAAGCCCGCGGAGTGGCATCTTATCAAACCGAAATTGAAACGCGAAACCGCCGCCCTCCTTAAATTTCAAAGCCTGCAAAGTGGCGAGGGCATTCTTATTATGAACAAAAGTTACCTCGATTTTGATAAAATGTTTAACATGTTGTCGGATTTGATGTATGATATTTCGAGTATAGTATTAGAATTGCTTGAAAACAATTAGGAGAAGGAGTTTAATAATGAAAATTGCAAAGGTCATAGTAACAAGCGCGCTTTCGCTGGCGCTTTTGACAGGCTGCGGCGGGGGTAAGGGGATAATTACCGTTAACGGTGAGGATATTACGCGTGCCCAGTATAATGAATTGTATAAAAAAATTGAGAAATCAGCCGCCGGATTTTTGGGTAAGGACGCCAAGAACCCTGACAGTCTCTACAGCTTGATTAACAGAGATAGAATCGTGAACGAGCTGATTGCCAAAAAACTTCTGGAGCAGGAGCTTACGAAGCGCAAAATCAAAATAACGGAAGATGACATTAAGGCGCAAAGGGTGAGAATCGTTGAAGCCATTGGCGGCGAAGAGCGCTTAAAAGAACTTATGACTGAAAACGGTATCAGCGAAAAACAGCTTGAAGAAGATATTATAAACGAAGTCAAAATTGATAAATTGGTTGAAAGCATTACCAGTGTAAAGATTAGCGATAAAGAAGTTAAAGACTATTACAATAAAAATAAGGCACAATTTAACACGCCTGACAGGGTGCGCGCGAGCCATATTCTAATCGTTTCCAATCCCGAAGTAATCAGGGAGGAAGTTATTGAAAAAGACAAAAAGGGTACGCTGAGTGCGGCGCAGATTGACGAAAAAGTTAATGCCGAAGTTGCCAAAAGATTAGAACTTACAAAAGAAATCCGTGCGAAGTTGGCAAAAAATCCTGATGACTTTGCGAAGTTGGCGAAAGAATATTCCGAAGATAAGGGCAGTGCTGTCAAGGGCGGGGATTTGGGCTTCTTTACCCGCGAGAGCATGGTAAAACCGTTTGCTGATGCGGCTTTCAACCTAAAGGTCGGAACAATCAGCGACATCGTTGTGAGCGAATACGGCAACCATATTATTCTGACCACAGACCGCTCAAAAGCAGGTCTGCAGCCGTTTGACAAGGTTGAATCCGATATCAGGGTTTATCTGGAGCAAACCAAAAAAGTTGCCGTGCTTCAAAAATTGTTTGAAGGCTTAAAGGCGAGCGCGAAAATTACTTTCAACGACCCGAGTTTCGACCCTGAAAATATTCAGGTAAAAATCAGAGAGGGCGCTATGGCGCAGTTGAAAATGGAAAAAGAACTGGGTCTTGATAAGGGACTTCCACCGGTTGATTTGGACAAAAAAAAGGATAAAAAGTAAGCCCGAAAGGTTTCCCGTGAAAGGCTTCATTGAACGCGAAAAACTGGAAGAGGTTATAAAAAATCTCAAAGCAAATAATGTCAAAACAGTCACCACAAATGGCTGTTTTGACATTTTACACCTCGGGCATGTGCGGTATTTAAAAAAGAGTCGCAGTTTCGGGGATAAACTGATTGTACTTTTGAATTCTGATGTTTCCGTGCGGGGGCTGAAGGGTGAAGGGCGGCCCGTAAACCCCGAGCTTGAGCGCGCAGAGGTGCTTTTGGCGCTTGAGTGTGTGAATTATGTTGTTCTATTTGATGAAAATTCCCCTGCCGATTTGTTGGCGCAAATTAAGCCCGATGTTCACACAAAAGGGGCGGATTACACCCTTGAGACGCTTCCCGAGGCGCCCGTTATTTTGGAGAACGGCGGAAGGGTTGAATTTATTGAGTTTGTCGAGGGGAAGTCGACAACAAAGACCATTAAAGCAATAACACCCCGAGCATTTTGATACCCGGGGTGTCATTAGTCAAACAAAACCTTGTAACGGTTACGTTAGCCCGTAGATTTCGTTGTAACCCTTTTCAGTCAGAACGAAATCCTCGCCGGCTTTTTCCAACATGCCTTCATCAGCAAGCTGGTCAAGCATACGCGGCCAATTGTTTTGTATGTGCGGCGGTTCTTGTGCGGATGTCAGCCAAATGCCCTTGACATGCAAGTGGTGTCCGACATCGTGCCTGAAGCGCCTTATTTGTTCATAAACGAACTCGCGAATTTGATCTTCCATTGTTTTTCTCCTTTTTTTGGAAGTTATGTACCGGGTTTTTTAATCTCCGGCGCCCGTGGGATGACCCGAAACCCTTCCAAGAGACGCCGGAAATTAAACTATTATTTTGGTTAGAAGCATTGTTACCCCTCCGCTGCCGCACAGGGGGTTGACTTTTGGACACTCGTTGCAATAAAATACTAAAGGAGTTAAAAATAGTTTCTATTTTTAGAGGCCGTCCGCAACCTTGCTGGCGGTCTTTTTTCGTATGCCATGCTCCAATCGAACACGGTCTTAAGTATATTCAAACTAAAACATAATGAGTTGTCAAGCAGCAGGATTCATAAAAATGTGCAACAGGACTGTTTTTCTTTACAATAATTAATAATTTAAAAATAATTGATTAATAAAGAAATTGACTTAATGAATATTTTGTTTTATCATCATAGGCATATACTGAGGGAATGATTATATGGAACTTGAATCAATAACAGAAATCCTTGATTCTGAGGATGGTTGCATAAAATTGAACAGTAATTTAATTAAAGCCGTTGGCATTGAGGCGGCTCTTTTGTACAGTTATTTTGTCTCAAAGCAAGTCCTTATAAGTAAGGGTTTGCCGTATAAGGAATTTTCCGGAGTTAAATATTTTTTATGTACTGTTGAAGATGTACAGGATGACATTTCTTTGTCCGCATTTCGGCAAAGAGCCGCTATAGCTGAATTGATGAAGAAAAAATTAGTGCACGTAAAATTAGGGCAAGCCCGTGCCAGATATGTTAATGTCGTCGGTAATCCTGCGGCGCTGCAAAAATTACTGTTTGCAAAACATTCTGATGAAATAGATATCCGCAAGTTGAGAAATTTTGTTCGTCACAATATAACTGCGCAAAAACAACTATTTGAAAACTATCAAAAGGTACAAATCAAAGAGGATTATTTTTACGAACACTACCTTCATTTTTTGACTAAAGAATTGGACGCGCGTAAGAAACTTTACTATAATTCAGTCTCATTAAATGGCCTGCCGCAAAATAAATTTATAAACATTTTGCCCTGGGAAGACAGTCTTGAAAAAGACGAAAGCATAGAAGAGTGTTATTTGAAGTGATTGCGCGCATTCTACCGCACCATCTGCTCCACATTCATAATCAAAATGCCTTTGCCGCCGATTTTTTTCAACTGGTCAATGCTTTCAAAAACTTTGTCGCTGTCAATCACAACGTGAATTACAACGTTATCTTCATCGCCCAGAAGCTTTGTGACAGTAGGCGAAGAAAGACCGGGGAGAAATTCCTTGATTTTATCAACCGCAATGGCTGGAACATGGGCAAGCAAATATTTCTTCTCCTGTGCGTCAAGCACGGAATTTAGCGCCATAACAAGCGAAGCGAGCTTTGATTTTTTGTTCTCATCAAGCCCTTTTCTTGCGACCACAACCGCGGTTGATTCCATAATTTCATCAATCACGCGCAGGCGGTTTTGTTTCAGCGTCGAGCCCGTTGAGGTGATATCAACCACAACGTCGGATAGGCCCAAACTCGGAGTGATTTCAACGGCGCCCGTAACCTCAATAACCTTGGCTTTTTTGCCCATTTTTTCAAAATAGGTTCTGGCGAGATTCGGAAAACTTGTTGCGACATTAACGCAGTCGGGCAGGTCTTTTGAGGCAGTGTAGGGGTCTTCATCCTTCACCGCGACAACCATTTTGCAGTATCCGAAATCGAACTTTTTAACTTCATCAAGCTGGTTTTGTAGGGTTATGGCCTCTTCGCAAACAACGTCGTGCCCCGTGAACCCGACATCAGCCACCTCGGCGTCCAGAAAGCGCGGAATGTCTTGTGTGCGAACGAAAATCAGACAATATTTTCCATCCTGCGTGAACACCTGCAAACTGCGTTCCGATTTCACCTCAAAGGTAAGCCCCGCTTTATTTAAGAGGTCATAAATTTTTTCAGACAGCCTTCCTTTATTTGGAATCGCGATTTTTAAAACTTCACTCATAGCACTCATTGTAGCATGGAAAAAAGTTTCGCGCATATAAACATAGCCCGCCTGTGTGGCGGGCTGATAGTTGTAACTCTCTTATCTCCATTATTCTTTTTTCGGGTACAAGACCCGCGATGAAGTCTATCTTGTCCAGTTAATCATAGCCCTGTTTGTAATGGCTATGGTTGACATTGTGCTCCAAAACTCTTCGGGGGAAAGGGTGGATTTGGCATCCAGATTCACAGTCACTTTAGTTGCGTAAAGTTCTGCTAGTTTTTTATCGACGCCGTCGTTTAATTTTGGAGCCATTTTGAGTCACCCTTTAGTTTTACTTACTGCTTACATATATATAAAGTATATACTAAGTGTTGAATTTCAGGGCGAAAAGAGTTTGTTACATTTCGTAATACTTGCTGTAGCGATTACTCCAGACGGGGATGAAGAGTGGCAAAAAGGGTGGTAATATGAGCGCGCAAACAGTGTTAAGAAAGGGCAAAAATATGGATTTAAAAGGAAGCGAAACTGAAAAAAATCTGCTGAAAGCGGCGCTCGGGGAATCTTTGGCGAGAAACAAGTATACTTTTTTTGCGGGTGTGGCTAAAAAAGAAGGCTATGAGCAGATTGCGGCGATTTTTCTTGAGACCGCCGATAATGAAAAGGAGCATGCGAAAGTTTATTATAAACACCTGCCCAATGACGGCTCGCACATTGAGATAACCGCGAAATATTGCGACGGGCTCGGGACAACTTTGCAAAATCTTGAGTATGCGTTTTTGGGCGAGAATGAGGAAAATACGACCCTCTATCCCGGTTTTGCACAGGTGGCGAAAGATGAAGGGTTTATTCAAGTTTATGACACATTCATGCAGGTGACAGAGGTCGAAAAGCACCACGAGGCACGCTATAGAAAGCTTCAGGAAAATATTATCCAAAAGGCGGTGTTCAAAAAAGAGACCGAGGTGGATTGGAAATGCCGCAATTGCGGCCGCGTGATAAATGGCATGGAGGCGCCCGAAGTTTGCCCTACGTGCCATCATCCGAGGGCTTATTTTGAATTACTTTGCGATAATTTTTAAAAATTACTTAAAATTTGTTAAATCACAAAAATCAACTTCAAGAAGGTCGGCAAGTTGGAAGAGTCTTCTTAGGCTTATAAATTGCTGTCCTCTTTCGATTTTGTTGATATATTCTCTTGACAGGTCAACTTTCTCTGCCAAAAATTCCTGACTCCAGCCCTTTAGTTCCCTGAATTTTTTAATATTTTGACCCAGTAATTTTTCCCTTGACATGTGAACTATTTTTGCATATTATTTGAAAAATGTGAGTGAATTATTTCATCCGGAAGAGATAAACCATGCAAAAAGAGCAAATTGAAAAAGAAATCGAAAAAAGAATAGGCGTATGCGATGAAAGTTTAAAATATCTGTTCGACGCCCTGTGCGAAATGAAAAGCGATATCAATACAATTAGCTATTTAATGTTTTTGAAAGATAAGTTCCCGTCAAATACACAAAAAAAAACGACCTTTCGGTCGTGATGGATAGAATTAGTATTACGGAGTTTATAGAGGAGTTTACGCTTTTATAATGACCCTCAAGATGGAAAATTGCCTGTTTGCTACTATAAGTGTCAAATAAATTTACATTTCTTTACAAATACAGCCTCAAACGCTTGTGCAGTGCCCTTGCTTTTATTTTTTGTTTGTAATACACTCCGATAACAGCGGTATTGAAACGGTTCGGTATGCCGTAAAAGCCGCATTTACAAGATAAGGAGAACAAAATGCCAAAAATGAAAACACACAGAGCGGCTGCAAAGCGCTACAAAGTTACCGCGGGCGGCAAAATTTTACGTCGTCAGGCCGGCAGAAACCACCTTCTTGCGCACAAATCAATGAAACGCAAAAATGCGCTATCTTCAATGGTCGAGGTTGCAGAGGGGCATTTGGACTTGATTTCCAAGGAATTGCCCTACAAGAAGTATTCAAGATAGGAAGGTGAAAAATGAGAGTTAAACGCGGAAACGTTTCAAGAAAAAGACATAAAAAGATTTTAAAACTGGCGAAAGGCTTTGTCGGTGCGCGTTCGAGAATTTTCAAAGTTGCGAACCAGGCCGTTATGAAAGCCCTGAAATATGCTTATCGCGACCGTCGGGTTCTAAAGCGTAATATGAGAAGCCTCTGGATTGTCAGGATTAACGCCGCAGTTCGCGAATATGGCATCAGCTATTCGAAATTTATGAACCAGATGAAAAAAGCGAATATTCAAATTAACCGCAAAATGCTGTCAGAGCTTGCAACTAATGAGCCGGATGCGTTTAAGGTGGTTGTTGATACGGCTCTTGCCGCGAAATAATTAATCGCTTTCGCAGACGCCGCAAGGAACAGATGTTAGGCCCTCAAAAATGTCATAGTTTTTGGGGGTTTTAATCAGGCCTTCGGGGAGTTTATCCTGCATAATAAAAAATGACGGCCCCGAGCCCGACATTTGAAAACCCAACTCGTGCAAGCTTTTTAGCTCTCTATAATACTGTATAAGGGCGAATTCAAGGTCGTTCGGGAGGTTGGAAGTGCCCCTACCGGACTTATTGAGTTCATCAAATTTTGCGTAGGCTTCTTTTGCAGTGATAGTAAGGTTTTTAGGCTTGATTATTGTAAGCGGAAATTCTTCAAACGGCAGCGGGATAACGTTTTCCCCGCGCCCGAAGCAGTGCGCACGACCGCCGATAAGGCAAAAATTGACGTCTGAGCCGAGTTTGGTGCACATTTTGTGGAGGTCGTGAGTTGCAAGCGGCTCATCAAGAATTTTATTCAACCCCCACAAAACGCCCGCGGCGTTTGTGCTCCCGCCCGCAAGACCCGCACAGACGGGGATGTTTTTTTCGATGTGAATTTTGGCGCCATAATCTTTACCGAGCGTTTCAAAAAAAAGTTTTGCCGCGCGAAAGGCGATATTGCTTTCGTCGTAGGGGATTTCGCTTGATGTGCCTTCTAAAATAATTTTGTCGCACCGGAGTTCAATTGTCAGATAGTCAAACAGGCTCACGCTTTGCATAAGGCTTTCGATATCGTGAAAGCCGTCCTCGCGCAAGGGTCCGACGCCCAGACTTAAATTAATTTTTGCGGGAGTTTTAACCTTGATTTTCATACAACTTCCTTGAAAGCCTTTCAAATTGCTCAATGGAAAGCTTTTCACCCCTTATATTCTGGTCAATGCCGAGCTCTGCAAGCACCTTTTCAACATTCAAGAAACCGCCCTGCATAAGAGAATTTTTGATGTTTTTGCGGCGCGTTGCAAAAGCCGCTTTAACTGTGCGCTTTAAAAACGGATTAACCTCAACCCTGCCCTCGGGGCGGATTTTCAGGCGCACAAGGGCGGAATCGACCTTGGGAGCGGGGTAAAAGCTTCGCGCTTTGACCGTTCGGATAATTTCAACATCGGCATAAAATTGTGCCAGAATTGATAGCATTCCATATTCTTTATTCGGCGAATTTTCACTCGCCACAAGCCTTTTAGCTACCTCAAGCTGTACCATTAAAATTATTTCATCAATTGCGGCGCGGTTTTTGTGCTCAGCTTCATCAATTTCGCCCAAAAGGTGCACCAGAATAGGGCTTGTGATGTAGTAAGGGATGTTTGCGATGACTTTAAATTTCTGTGCCGCCGCGCCGCCGCGCCCGCCGCCCGCCGCTACGGGTAAAAGCGCGCTTAAATCCGTTTTCAAAATATCCTGATGAATAATTTTGGCCTCATGGCAAGTCGCCTTCAGAATTTTAATCGCGTCTTCATCAAGCTCAATCGCTCGGACACTTTTTGCGACCCCTACAAGTCCTTCCGTTACAAAACCAATCCCGGACCCTATTTCAAGGACATTATCATCCGCCCCGACATTGCTCAAAATTTCCTCAATCACACTTTCGTCCACAAGAAAGTTCTGCCCGAGGCGTTTTTTTGTTCTGAATTTTTTCGCGCGCGCTATATAGTTCACACCACGATTGTAACATGAAGCTGCGCTTCGTTGTAATTCATTCGCTCGGGAACCAAAAACTCCGTTTTTATTCCACTCGCTCATTTCATTATAACACACTCACGGTTAGCCCGCGCGTAGCAATAGCTAATTTTTTTTGAAGTGATAAAATGAAGTCATGTTAAACCTCACAAAAAACGAGATTGCCTGTTCAAAGGGCGACATTCTTGATTATTACAGGGAAAGCTGCAAGCAGGAAAATGATTTTATGGTCGGACTGGAGTATGAAAGACTCTCGCTTGACGCCACCACAAAGCGAAACGCGCCTTATGAAAATTTGAAAAAAATCATTGAATATTTTGCGTCAATTCGCGGTTGGGGAATTTTAAGGGACGGTGCGGGCGTTGTGATTGGTGCAATGGCAAGCGGCGAGACAAATTCGCCCGGCGCAGGCGGCGGCTATGGCGCAGTGACCTCGATTTCGCTTGAGCCTGGCGGGCAGTTTGAGCTTTCGCTTGAAAAAAAGAAAAGCATTGGTGAGATTGAATCTGATTCGGTGCAAATCCTGACGCTGCTTGATAAAATCGGCGATGCGCATGGTGTAAAGTTTGTGCCGATAGGCAATACACCCTATTCAACGTACCGGAATATAAACATAGTGCCAAAAGACAGATATTTGATTATGGCGGATTATCTGCCCGCGCAAGGCAGATTTTCACCCGTTATGATGAGGGAAACCGCAGGTGTACAGGTGAATTTAGATTACAGAAACGAAGAGGATGCGCTCTTGAAGCTTCGGCTGGCGGCAAAAATGTCGCCGTTTTTGACGGGGTTTTTTGCAAATTCGCCGATGAGAGCTGGGAAAACCTTGCAATATAAGAGTTTTCGCGCGCTTGCCTGGAAATATACCGATGCGGCACGTTGCGGGCTGTTTTATAAAAATTTGCTTAAAAACCGCGCCTGCATAGGATTTGAAGATTATGTCGATGCGATTTTGAATGTACCCATGCTCTTTTTTGAGCGCGGGGCGAAAAAAATTGAAGTGCGCGGCAAAATCAATTTCAAGGAGTTTCTGGAAAGTGGTTTTGAGGGCCACAGCGCGACAATGCAGGATTATATTTTGCACTCCAGCCTGACTTTTCCCGATGTTCGATTGAAAAATTGTATTGAAATCAGAAACCATGACAGCCATAAATTGCCTCTGGCGCTTGCAATTTGCGCGTTTTATAAGGGAGTCATGTACTCTGATACTGCAATGGATGAGGCGGCGGAGCTTTTAGAGGGTGTTGAAAACATTAACGAATTAGGCTTTTTGGCGGCAAAGCATGGTTTAGATTTTGAAATACCGGAGGCAAGCACGGCTGGCGGCGTACGGAACGGCGCTTCAGCAGCCGCGACTTCAAAATTTACGGCGCGCAAAATCACAACAAAGCTTTTTGAAATTGCGCATAAAAATATAGGGCGTGATGAACAAAAATATCTTGAAAAGCCGCTTGAGATGCTGGTTTCTGGCAGAGCGCCAATTGATGAATTTAATTTGGAGCAATTCTTTTAAATGGAATTAGAATTAGAACAAGGGTCGTTGGAAAAGAGGAAAATATTATTGCACACCTGCTGTGCGGTGTGTTTCGGCTATCCTTCGCAGCTTTTGAAAATGCTGCATTATGATGTGACGGCTTATTTTTATAACCCGAACATTCACCCCGAAGAGGAATTTTTGAAGCGAAAGGAAGAACTGGAGCGGATTTGCGAGAAATATGAATTTGGATTAATCACGGAAGATTATACACCGGAAGATTTCCGTGAAATCGCGCAGGGATTAGAAGATGAGCCTGAGCAGGGGGCGAGGTGCGCCAAATGTTTTGAATTGCGCCTGACAAAGACCGCAAAAAAAGCAAAAGAGCTCGGGTTTGCGAGCTTTTCAACCACCTTAACCGTGAGCGCTCATAAAATCAGCGAGCAGATTTTTGAAGCGGGTGAATTGGCTATGGCGCACGCATGCGGCGCGTGCACAGGGGCCCAAGAAACCACAGGCGTAACATACGAGGCGTTTGATTTCAAGAAAAATAACGGCGTGAAAATTACTCAAGAAATTGCGCGTTTTAATGAACTTTACAGGCAAGATTATTGCGGGTGCGAGTTTTCGCTGCGCCGACAAACAAAAAAGACGCCCCCTGAAGAAGCGTCTTTTTAAAATTTTCACACCTATGAACTAACTTATGAACTGAACGACATCAGCGCTTTTACGCTTCTGGCGGTGTCTTGAACCTCTTTTTCTTCGTTGTGTTCTATTGTTTCGTCTAAAATTCTGATGGCTTCCTCTTTGTCTTTGAGTGCCAGAAGTTCGTTAATGGCGCACATTGCAACCTTTGCGCTCAGGTCGTTAATACCTTTGCCCCTGTTTACGATGACCAATTTCAGCGCGTCGGGCGTGTTTTTGCGGATTAAATATCTGCTTGTCAATTCGCGGATGTCGTCCAGCGGGCAGTTTGTGCCCAAATCGTCAAGAACGCGTAGCGCCTCTTTTTCATCCTGATGTTTTGAAATTGCTTCAATGATATTGGAAACTTTTTTAGCTGCGTTCATTACACACCTCCCATCGCGGCAAGTTCACCCTTGAATTTCTCCTCAAGGGCGCCGATTGGCTGTTTTTGAAGATTGCCGACGCTGTAATTGTAGAAATCGAGATTAGGTTCAAATCTTATGCCGTCAAGTTTGTCAAAGGCATTGTTGGCATCTTGCCAAATCTTGCCGCAGAAGGAAACAACCGAATTTTTTGCGGTTGAGAATTTATTGATGGTTGAAACCCACGCGCTTGCGGTTAATTTGCTGACGTTTTGCATTTTTTCCTGAATGGCACCAAACCCGAGCGGGTCAGCCTTTTTGACAGGGTTTGAATTTTCAAAAACGTCCATTTGTAAAACAGTGCCTTTGAAAGTTATCCCGAAGGGATTTGAGTGAACTTTGGCCGCCTCATCTGATTTTGAAGCGCCTCTTGCCTCTCTGAATTTGTTAAACGCGTCTAAACTTGCGCGCAGGGGGGAAATTTTTTGCATATTAATACCTCTTTTAGCTCTCTAATTTGCTATTTTCAAGGTACCATATTGAGGGCGAGTGCAAATCATCTTTTTGTATGAGTTACTAAGCGCCCTCTGCGTTTGAGGTATCAGCCTCGGGGAGTTTCTGATTTTTCGGTTTTGGCAATTTTTATTTTTTACAATCGTTATTTTGCTAAAAGGAAAAGCTGTGTTAATCCCCGAAGTTAGAGCAAGCATAAATAACAGTTATCTACAATCTAAGTCTGCCGCAAGAAAACTTTCTTATTGTGGCGACAGTGTTTCATTTACTTCCAAAAAAAGTCCTCGTGTCCTTAGAGCCGAGTTTGAGCGCGAACAAAGAGAAGGAGATATTTCATTTGTAAAAACGTTAATAGATTTAGAACTTAAAGGGCTTGGCTTACAAAAGGCAGTAAGCGACTCACTTGAAGAGCGATTAAGCTTTTTGAATAACTGCGTCAAAGACGGAGATTTTGTTAAAAGACCGGAGCATATTGAGTTTAAATTTTCCGATGCCGAACGTTTTGCTAAAGATAAACTGGGCATTGCGGAGTTCAGAGTGCCGCATTTGTTCCATGCCAACATAGTTAACCATGCTCTGGTAAAATACAGCAATTTGACCAAGGGGAAAGGCCCGTTGCCCAAAAGGGTTGTTTATGAAAAATTTTTAGATAAAAGTTCCGAAGATTCCGAGGGTACGCCTGACGGAAGCACTATTGCCACTATGCAAGCCAAATTTGGAAATCTTAGAATAAACTCAAATTTGTTTCATCACTGTCGATACTTACACAAAGATTTAGTAAGCCATATTCACCATGAAATAGGACATATGCTGTATGCATTTCCGGAAACTTATAGTGAAGCGGAAGAATATATCCGGCAATTAGAAACAGCTCTGAAAAATTCAAAATTTAATGAAGAAGTACACGGCAGAATAATTGCGCTACTTAAAGAAAAGTTGGTAGAGCTAGAAAATCCGCCTCAAAAAACCCGCAAAGACAAACTGTCAGAATTTGCTCTTAAAATTACAGGCAGGTATGATAAATATAAGCGCGATAACTACTTGCAATGGTATGGTGCAATTGAAAATATGCGTACTGAATATAGAGAAGATTTATGTCGCTTCAATAATACGGGATGGGATATTTTTCACGATGCAGTTCTGGACGAAGAAGAAATCAGCATTGCAGATAAAGTGTCGTGGCGTGCATCTAAATCAGTCCACGAATTTATCGCCGAAACCTTCTCATTTATTTGTATGCTGGGTATAGATGCAATACCTCAAGACGCAATGGAAATGTACCATAAATACAAAGGCCCCATGCTTGAGGGATTCTATGAGCAAAAATGAAGTTGTCCAACTCGGGCAGATTACTCTTGCGTGTCTAAGGCGTCAGCCTCGGGCAGCTTTCGGATTTTCAACTTTAAAACCCGCGCGCCGTCAGTTTCCAGAACCTTGAACCAGAAGCCGTCAAATTCAACCTCATCATTATTTTTTGCAATATGCCCGAGATACTTAACAACAAGCCCCCCAAGGGTTTCAACATCTTCATCTTCAAAATCGACTTCAATTTCGCGGTCTTCAAAATATTCGTTAAATTCATCCAGCCGCACCATGGCGTTTGCGATAAATTCGTTTTCATAAATCTGGCGAATGTCGGCTTCCTCTTCGTCAAACTCGTCCTGCACTTCGCCGAAAATTTCTTCAATAACATCTTCAAGAGTGATAATTCCGCTTGTGGAGCCGAATTCATCAACCACGACCGCCATTTGCGACTTCGTTTTTTTAAATTCAAGAACGAGATTGTCCATTGTGATTGTTTCAGGCACAAGAATTGCCTCGCGCAGTATGTTTTTAAGGTCAATCCGGCGGCTTTCGCAAATAAGCGGATAAACATCTTTAACGTGCAAAAGCCCGAGAACGTGGTCTAAATCATCGTCATAAACGGGATAGCGGGTATATTGGTGTTCCATAATAATTTTGTTTAATTCATCGCTTGTGGTATTGATGGGGATGGCGATAACGTCGGGGCGCGGCACCATTACCTGTTTTGCGATGATGTCCGAAAATTTAAACACATTTTGCAAAATCTCTTTTTCGGTGTCGTTTAAAACGCCCTCTTTGTGCGAAGCATCAATAATCATATCAATTTCTTCCATGCTGTGAACAATGTGGCCTGTGTGCGCAGGGGGGATTTTAATCAGCGAGAGAAGGAAGTTGCCCAGACCGTTAAAAATCCAGACAAGAGGGGTGAAAATTTTGGTGATTGCGTTCATCGGTCGGGCGATAATGAGGCTAAATTTTTCCGGCGCATGAAGCGCGACCGACCTTGGCATAAGTTCGCCCAGAACCACGTGTAACAGAGTTACTAAAGAAAACGCCAGCACGATTGAAATTGAATGAGTTGCAAAACCGTTGATTGTTTCGGGTAAGAACGCAAAGAGCGGCATGAACATTTTTGCAAACGTCATCTCGCCGACCCACCCGAGGCCGATTGAGGAAATCGTAATTCCCAATTGTGCCGTGGCCATTGTTTTATCGAGCCTGTTAATGGCCTTAAGCGCCATTTTAGCCTCCTTGTTGCCTTCGTTTTCAAGCTGCGAAAGGCGCGTTTTTCTGGCTGCCACAAGGGCAAATTCGGAAGCCACAAAAAAACCGTTTGCGAAGAGGAGAAATGCAACAATAGTAAGATTTATTAGCATGGGTAGAATTATAATATTAAATTACCAAAGAAGCAAATCCGTGCTGAACTTCATCTTCCGGGTCGTTTCGCCGCTGTTGTTTCGAATCGTTGTGCCGCCCGTGACACCGAAGATTGAATTCGGGAGGAATTTGGGCTTAAAATTTAAACCGACTTCCTGTTCAAACCTTGTGCCCATAGGGTCAACCCTGTTGTTTAAAATTAGGGAAACTTCCTCGCTAATATTGATTTTCGGCGATAAGAATACGTTTTTTGTACTCAAAGAAGCGTCGGGGTTGTCATATTTTGTTTCATAGCCTGCCCCGACCTCAAAATATTTTTTTGAATATCTTGCCTCTGTGCGCTGGTTAAGGGCGTTTTCAAAGTAATCGTTTTTAGTTTTTCTCGAAGTTGAATTGAGGGAAAAATTACCCCTTTTGACATTTAAACCTTCTCCCGAGGTGTCAGTTTTCTGGTATAGCAATGGTTTTGCGTTTGGTGTCAAATCGGCTCTAAATCTTGCTTTCGGTTTGTAATCGGGCGTGATTTCATCAAGAATTATATCTTTACGCGCTTTTAATTTCACGACTTTAGACTTGGCGGGCTCTTCAACATAATCATCAACCTCAAAAGTCCAGACCTGAACTTCGCCGCTCTCACTTGCAAATGCGAGGGGCAAAAATGATACACAAAACAGCGCAAAAAATAATGTTATTAACGGCAATCTGCTCATATCACCCATGTTACCCTAAAGTGTAATTTTTTTAAAGGTTTGGAACAAAAAGACCCCCCGCGAAGTCTAATTAAACAGATAGGAGAATTGGGGAGTATGAATAAAAAAGCTGCCTGAAGCCCGAAAGGCCACGGCAGCTTGAATATGTTGGTAGAAGAAAGGTTCTCTGTTACTAACCTGTTACTTACCGTAGGAGTGTACGCTTTTTTCCGCAAGATGCGAAAAATACGCTTTTCTGAATTCCTCAGAACTCAATTTTTCGATTACGCTGGGCACGATTACCAAAAACATGTAAATAACGACCGCGAACAAAACTACACTAAACATGACTAACCTCACATTCTTTATTCTATTTTCACTGCTTACATACTGTATTTCGGCTTAAATTCAATGAAACTTTATGAAATTAGGGAGTGTTGTAACAAAAATTTACAAATGAAGATGAGGAGCAAAAAAAGGAGTTGAGATATGAAAAAAACCGATATTAAAAAACTTTTTTGGGGCATGAAATGCCCGGACTGTGACCGCAACTTTGATGATAAATCTTTTACGGTTATGCGTCAGGAAGACGGACTTTTCGTTTTACAGGTGAAATGTAAAAAATGCCACAAGGGCTTTGGCATCGCGCTTTTGGGACTTGATAAAGATGAACTTTCAGCTTCAATTAATAAGGATTTCACCGCTGCACCCGAGGATGAGAGCAATGACGAAGAAGCCAGAGCGATTGACTATGACGACATTTTGGATGCACACGAATTTATCAAAAATCTTGATGAAAACTGGAGGAGGTATATGGAAGGGAAGAAAGTGTAAGCTATTTGTTAATTTTGCCCTGAACGGTAACTCTGTCTAATAAATCCGTATCGAGCAGGGAAGAGTTCTTTACGTGAAGGTTTCCTCCGACAAACTTTAGTGACGGAGCATCTATGTTTTGGGTGCCATTGAAAATTGCCAGTTCTCCAATGCTTTCAAGCACGGGGAGGGATATATTTTCAGCCCGTTCAAAGTTTGCGACCCTTCCAATACTTTTCAGTACGGGAAAAGATACATTTCTGGCATCAATAGCCATTATGCCATCTCCGATGCTTTCAAGCAGCGGGTAAGTTCTTATTCTCGGGTTGCATTCCAGGTTTCCGCCAATAATTTTTAATGAGGGGAGTGACGCAATCTCAAGACCCGATATATCCGCATTTCCCTCTATTTCAACAACATCTTTTACAAGAGCGTTTTCATTAATTTCAAAATCACTAAAGCTGAGGTCTTTATCTTCTGGCTGCTTCAGACTGCTTACAGCAAGCTTTTGACCCTCGGAGGTTTCTTTTATTTTAACTCCGAAGCCGAAAAATTCAAAAATTGCCCTCTGGGTTTCCAGTGATTCCGAGTTTACATCTATGCCCGCGGCTTCAAATTCCGCTTTTTTAATATCAAATTTTCCTTTGATTTTTTCGGTTTCTTCTATAAGCTTTTTGCCGCTATCGTTATCTTTAAGCACATTCAGCACATAGTCTTTTGCAATGTCAAAATACCCCAGAGGCACCTTTCCGTTATTCCTCGGCCCTTGAATTTCGGTTATTTTATCTCCGCTAAACCACACACCCAGTCTCGGTTTGCCGTTGTCTAAATAAATATGGAAATCGCCTTTTTCCAGATGAGATTCCGTATCTTTGTTTTTTGTACACCAGCTCGGATGAGAGAGGATTTTTAATCTCGCAACATTTTTATCAAAATTCTCGGGGTCGTTTTTGTATGAGGGGATTTTCACCCAGCCTGTCATTGTTTCGCCCGTACCGTCGTCATTGTCTGTCATTGTAAGTATTTGCAGGGTATTTTGATATTCTTTGTAAAAATTAAACTGGTAGTTTCGATTTTCCTCTGTTTTTTCCTTCCCGTTTTTTTCGACCCTTGTTGTAAAATTGCTTACAATTTTTCTCATTGTTTTGACCAGCGCCCTTCTATCCAGTAACGGCGGATATTTCGTGTTTTCGGCGCCTACTTCTTTCATTATCGAAGAAAATATTATATAAGCCGACACGGGGTCGTCTCCGCAGACGCCACTTTCCTGTGTCAAGCATTTTTTCCAGGCTTCAATTAAAGGCATTCTTTTTTTATTTAAATCATCTATTCTATCCTGCCGCAGCAGCCTGTCTCTTTCTTTTGTCACCCCTTTAATCGCCCTGTATTGTTCAAGCTCTAAAAGCGCATCCAGCTTCTCTTTTGCATATGCCTTAAGGTCGTCGGCATTGTTGAATTTATCAATCGGCGCTTTTGTCATATTTACAAAAGCAAGGTCAAAGCCCGAAAATTTCGACTTTTTCATCGCGCTAAACGATACGGTATCCTGCCCCATCGGGGCAAGGTTCGGGCGCGCCGGTTGAGTTGTTTTCGGTGTTGTGTTTAAAAAGGCTATTGGCGAAATTTTCATACGCTAAGATAAGGCGGGTGAATGGAAAAAGTTGCTTACGCCCCTTTCGCCTCCTCAATAGCAGCCTTTGTGATTTCAACAATCTGTTCATAAGTGCGGCCTAAATAAAGCTCGCGGCCAAGTGCCACGGCGCTTGCGCCTGAGGCAAGATAGTCTTTAATGTCTTTGGTTTCGACGCCGCCTGTCGGCATAACATTTAAAAAGTTCATCGGACGGAGTAAGTCTTCAATGTAAGTTGAGCCGCCGAGGTCTTTAATGGGGTAAATTTTGATTAGCGGAATGCGCGCTTTCCAGGCGCTATATGCTTCGTTTGGAGTTGTTGCGGTCAAAATCAACGGAATTTTGTGCCAGCTTGAAAATTTCACAAGCCCCATTTGCAAAATCGGCGAAACCAGAAGTTTCGCGCCTGCCTCAAGAGCCTCTTGTGCCTGCGCTGTAGTAATAATTCCGCCCGCGGCAACTGAAATACCCTTGTTTTTAGCGCCGACCTCTTTTATGGCTTCAATGCTGGAGTTAATCTCTAAAACCTTTATGCCCGCCTCAATATAGGCGCTTGCGATTTCGACCGTTCTTGCCGTATCATCCGCCCTCACCGTGCCGTAAATTTTATTCTTGATAATTTGCTTAATTACGTTTGCCACAAGTAGTGTCCAATCTAAGCTCTGAGTTTAATGACGTTATTTAAAACGCCCTCCTGTGCCTCTTTTACCCTTAATTCCATATTTACAAGCCGCATTGGTGCAATCAGCTCTCTGGTCTGCTCATCGCGCAAATCCCAATAAATACGCCCTTCGGGGTATTTTGCAAAATGATAAGTCGAGCACAAAAGCGCCGTTCGGGATGCATCAATCAAATTTAAGAGACTAATGTCCGCTTCAAATTCATCGCATTTGTGCTTGTTAATGAACCCTGTAATGCGTTCTATGACTTCATTTACCTGGGAAAAGGGGAAATCAAGGTTGAATTTTTTCATAAAAAGTTTAGACCAATCAGCTGTATTTATTAAGCTAACGGCACGATTTCTATTTTTTTAAGGCGCTTTTGAATATCTACATCAAAAGGTTGATTTTTATGCAGAAACCTGTTTTTTGGCTTCAGTAAGCAAATAGTTTTTTTAGACAATCAGGCCAAGCTTGCTAAATGCTTCCGCGCTTTGTTTTACATCTTCCAATCCGTTGACTTCAAAAACTATGTTTACGTCCTGTTCCAATTTTTTGACTTCGTTAAGCATGTTGCAAAAATCAGCGATTCCGTCAGGAAAGGGTGTGTGTAAATCATTCTTGCCGTCGTTATTGTGCAAATGCATATGTCGCAAAGAATTTTTAAATCCTTCCGTCCATTCTTCAGGCGAGAGCGGCGAGTTGACAATTGCATGTCCCGTATCAAGGCAGGTTTGAAGATATGGAGAATTAACTTCTTCAACAATTCGTTGAATAAATTCAGGGGAAGTTTCTAAAACATTTTCGAGCATTGCGGTTATTTTTGCTTCTTCAAATTTTTTAATATATTCCTTCCAAAATTCAATCAAGTCACTTTGAGTTTTTTTATCATGTGCAGGAAGCTTATAGCTGGTATGACATGTATGAAAGTTAACGGTGGCAGCTCTGGTTGCTTTTGCAATCTCCAGAGCCTGATCAAAACGTTTTCTGGAAATTCTCCTTATTTCGGGGTCAATGCTTACCGGATTAATATCAAAAAAAGGAGCGTGGACACTGATTTTATTAGGAAAGCCCTCCAGTACTTTAGCGAGTTTCTCAACAGTAGCCTCAAAATTTTCGTAATGCTCTGTTTTCGGGGTTTTTATCTCAACTCCAAGCCCGTTTGCGGCTGCATATTGCGCATATTTACCCATCTCATCAATCGGCGCGGAAACCATGGGTACAAAGCGACCTTTAAAATTTAGTGGAGGAGCACTGTTTTTTGCATCCTTTTTGCGCAAAACAAAAGTGATAACAGACAAATCTTTTTCTTTCTTGTAATTATCGGGAGTGTTTTTTTGAGAGTCACTAATTTTTACAACTTCAACATCCGGCATTTCTGAAAAGATGTTTTGTAACTCTTTCACCGTGACAAGGTTGAAAAATAATTTGCGCTTATTTAATACATCCCTTCCCCTTGCTTCATCCGCCTTTTCATCTATCTCCCTTTTCATTGTTGCCCATAAAATCCCGCCATCTTTTAAATGGTCAACCATATTTTGCAAAGATTCTTTAAGGGCGCATTTAGGTACGTGCAACAGGGAGTTTCTTGCCCAAATCCCGTCAAACTTTTTGTCTGACTTGAAGTTTTTAAAAGATTTACAGTCAATTTTAACTCCGGGATTTCGTTCTCTGGATAATTCCACGAGGTCTGTTGACAAATCAAACGCCGATACTCTATACCCTGCTTCAATAAATTTTTTAATTACACAGCCCGTGCCGCAACCCGCGTCAAGTATTTCCGTTTTTTCCGGCTTCGACGGCAGATAACTTAAAAAATCTTCTCTTTGCCTGCTTGTGTCTTGGTTTAAATGCCTGCTGATATAATACTCGCCGTCTCCTTTGGCCGGGTCGTAGTACTTTTTAACATATTTGGCAGCCTCTTCTTCAGTAATATTTTCGCACTCATCTTCATACCATTCCTCAGTTGTATAATCCCCCCTGTTTGCTCCAAAAAGAATGGCAGTGTTACCGCCTATAGCAAAAAAATTAGGAAGTCGTTTTTCCTTGGTCATAACTTCAACCGCAGCGCAATTTTCGGATTGTTCATCCAGTTTGTTAAGTTCTACATAATCAGGGGCCTTTAATTTCATCTCAAACCTCTCTCGATATTTACTGAAATTACAAAACTTGAGAAAGCAAAAACTTGCTCCGCGGATGGTTTTTAAAAATAGCGACTGAAATTTGACTTGAAAGTTTGGCTCGTGTAATTTACATCAAAAGGTTGACGCCGGTGTTTTTTTGCAAAAAATATGCTACCATTCGGAGCAAAGATAAAAAAGGATTCTTTATATGTTTTGTCAAAATTGTGGTTATGAGATTGGCGCCGAAGCTAAATTTTGCCCGCAGTGCGGAACTGCCCGGGGTGGTGCCCCGAGGCCTGCCGGAGTTGAGGATAATTCTTTCAAATTTTCATTACGTCCTGTTTTTATTTTAAAATTGCATGTAATAAGATCACTGCCCGTGTTAATCTTTTTCTTGTTCTGGGCGGGGGGCTTTTTTGGCGGCATTGGTGCGGGCATTGTTCAGGCGATAAATTCTTCTTCGGGTCTGAAAATCCCAATGTGGACTGTATTTGTACTGGTCGAGATTGGTGTACTTATTCTTGCAATTTTTGTTTTACCGCATTTCACCAGGAAAAATGTTGAAAATACAGTGTATAATATCTATGGTGATAGAATAGAATATTCCGAAAGCTTTTTCAACAAGGCATTTAAGACAGTAAAATTGTCCCGCGTGCTGTGCGTTAATATGACACGCGGAGTATTGCAGCAAAAATACGGGCTTGGCAGCCTTTGCCTTGATACGGCAGGAACCGGGCACCATGCGGGGATTGTGTTTCAGGATATACCAAACCCCGAAAAGGCTTACAGGGAAATTCAGGAATTAATAGAAAATAATAAAGCGGTATAGTTTTGGATTGGTCGAAATTTGACTTGCAATTTCCACCCGCCTATAATGAAGAAGTGAAAAATTTTGGTTCGGTGACAACAGATTGCGATGTGAAAAAGACCGCGCTTGAGGTTTTTGAAATCGAGGCAGGCTCGATTCTGGAGCTTCGGAACCGCGTGGGCGCTCAGTTTGAGCGCGCGATTGATATTTTATACCACTGCAAAGGCAAGGTTGTCGTAACAGGTATGGGAAAATCGGGCTTAATCGGGCGAAAAATCGCCTCGACGTTGTGTTCAACAGGTACCCCGAGCGTATTTTTGCACCCTGCCGAATCAACGCACGGCGACAGCGGCATAATCGCGCGTGATGACGTTGTTATCGCGATTTCAAACAGCGGCGAAACCGCGGAATTGTTGAACTTATTGCCTTTGTTGAATCGTTTTAACGTGCCGTTGATTGCAATGACGGGCGGTTTGAATTCAACTCTGGCGCAAAAAGGCGAAGTGATGCTTGATATTTCCGTTGAAAAAGAGGCCTGTCCGCTAAATAAAGCCCCTACCGCAAGTACAACGGCGACGCTTGCAATGGGCGATGCGATTGCGGTTTGCCTCCTCAAAAAGCGCGGGTTTTCTTACGATGATTTTCTTCTCTACCACCCTTCGGGCGCATTGGGGAGAGGAATTTTGTATACCGTGGGCGAATTGATGCTTGAGGGTGAAGCGCTCCCCGTTATTAAAGAAAATATGAATTTTAAAGATGCGATTGAAATAATCAGCGAAAAAAGACTGGGGACGGCGCTCATTGTGGGCGCAAACGGCCAATTGACGGGCGTTTTAACGGACGGTGACATTCGTCGCTCGCTTTTGAAATTTGCTTCGATTGAAAATCTGACCGCTGAGGATGTTATGACAAAAACCCCGAAATACCTTACTAAAGACCAGCTTGCGGCCAAGGCGCTCGGGTTGATGGAAAAATATTCAATCACTTCGCTGCCCGTGCTGGATGAAAAAGGTATGCCAATCGGCTTAATTCATATCCATGACCTTTTGAAAGCAGGTGTGGCGTGAGTTTCGATAGTCTGGAATTAAAGCTTGCCGCAGGCAAAATCAAATGCGTGGCTTTTGATGTGGACGGCGTTATGACAGACGGCTCGCTCACCTTTTTTGAGGACGGGCGGGAAGTCAAAACCTTCAACGCAAAAGACGGTCAGGGCGTTTGTATGCTGAACGCTGCGGGCATTAAAACCGTAATCATTACCGCGCGCGAAAATGGCACGGTGAGAGTTCGGGCGAAAATCCTCGACATTGCGAAACTTTATGAAGGTCAGAAAAACAAAGTCATTGCGCTTGGCAATCTGGCGGATGAATTTGACTTGAAATACGATGAAATTGCTTATATGGGTGATGATTTGCCGGATTTGGGCGTGCTGAATAAAGTCGGGCTTCCTGCTTGCCCTAATGACGCGGTTGATGAGGTTAAAGAGGTTTGTAAATTTATTTCCACAAAAGGCGGCGGCAGGGGCGCTGTTCGCGAGTTTTGTGAGTTCATTTTAAGAAACAAAGTCTAGGAGATTAACAATGGAGAGTTATTTATCACAGGTTCTGGGGGCAACGAAGGCCAAAAATTCCCACGAGCCGGAATTTTTACAGGCTGTTGAAGAAGTTTTAAATTCGCTTGACGGGGTAATAGAAAAACATTCGAGAGAATATAAAGAAATTGCCCTGCTTGAAAGGTTGGTTGAGCCGGAGAGAATAATAAGTTTCAAAGTTCCCTGGATAGATGATGCAGGCAAAGTGCAGGTAAACAGGGGCTACCGCATTCAGTTTAACGGCGCCCTGGGGCCGTACAAAGGCGGTTTGAGGTTTCATCCTACCGTAAATCAAAGCATATTGAAGTTTTTGGCTTTTGAGCAGTGTTTTAAAAATGCGCTAACCTGCCTTCCGATTGGTGGAGGAAAAGGCGGCTCGGATTTTGACCCCAAAGATAAATCCGATAATGAAATAATGCGCTTTTGTCAGAGCTTTATGACAGAGCTTCAGCGCCATATCGGGCAGGATTGTGACATTCCGGCGGGCGATATCGGCGTTGGAGCAAGGGAAATCGGCTATATGTTCGGCCAGTACAGAAGAATAAAAAATAATTATGAGGCTGGAGTGATTACGGGCAAAGGGCTTGAATACTGGGGTTCGCTCGCAAGAAAGGAAGCCACGGGCTACGGACTTTTATATTTTATGAGAGAGATGCTTCAGGCTAACGGAATCTCAATTAAGGGTAAGAGCGTACTCATTTCGGGTTCGGGCAATGTTGCGATTTATGCGTGCCAGAAGGCTCAAGAGATGGGCGCAACCGTTGTGGCGATGAGCGATTCAAACGGCTGCGTGTACGCGCCTGAAGGTATCAATTTGACCGCTATTAAACAACTCAAAGAGGTTGAGCGTAAAAGAATTAAGGAATATTTGGAGCACGATTCAAGCGCTCAATATATGGAAAATACGCCTGATAACACTGCCATATGGAACATTAAGGCGGACATTGCGCTTCCCTGCGCGACCCAGAATGAGATTCTTCTTGAGGATGCTAAAAAGCTTGTGGCGAGCGGCGTTATAGCAATCGGTGAAGGTGCTAATATGCCCGCAAGCAATGAAGCGATTGAGTATTTGCTCTCTAACAAAGTTCTTCTTGCGCCCGGCAAAGCCGCTAACGCAGGTGGGGTAGCAACTTCAGCCCTTGAGATGAGCCAGAATTCAATGCGCTGCTCCTGGACTTTTCAGGAAGTTGACCAGAAGCTTGAAAATATTATGAAAAATATATTTGACGCTTGCCAGAGTTCGGCACAGCGATACAGCTTGGGCACAAATTATGTGGCAGGGGCAAACATAGCTGCTTTCAGAAGAATAGCCAAAGCAATGAGAGCGCAAGGGGTTATTTAAAAAGACGCCTGTTGGCGTTATTTTTGCGGCACATCTTTCAAAAACTTTTTTATTCTTATAACAAAGTTATGGTCAATAGGCTTTGTTATAAAGCCGTCTCCGCCGTTTCGGGCGACATCTTGTAAATCGTCCATGCCCGAATTACCTGTTAAGAAAATAATGGGAACATCGTTCAGTTTTTTCATATCCCTCAACATCCTCAACAGCACAATCCCGTTCATATCGGGCATTTCTATGTCAAGAAGAATCAAATCGGGAATATTTTTCTCTACGAATTTCAAAGCCGCAGTGTATGAAGTCATACAATATACTTCGTATTGCGTGTTAAGAAGTCTTTTTATTGTGTCTAATATACCTGGCTGGTCGTCAACGGCGAGAATAACTTTCTTGCCGCCTTTTGGTCTTGCGCCGCCGAATATATTTTTTAAGAAGCTCATTAGATTTTCTCCTGTGTGATTAATTCAATTGCCTGATCATATTGGAATTCTTCCATGAGGCGGGAAAGTTTTTGAAGAAATAAATCCGTGCTTTCACCGTATGTGTGTTCCGTTAATTTTTTAATAAGATGTACTGCTTCATCACTTTTGAAATTTTCAATATGTTTTTTTACTTCTTTAATCTGTTTTTTTAAAGTCCCCGCATCTCCTTTTTTCTTAGGCGGGCTATTTTTATCTTGTTCTTCTATAATTTTAGACAATTTTTCGTAAAGTGTCAAAAGCTGTGTGTTTAGTTCTGGTAAGTTTTGTACGCAAAAGTCAATATCCCCTGCTTTTGAGCGCATTTCAAGTTCTTCGGCGAGTTTCGCAATCCCGTTTGCACCTATGTTCAAAAGAGAGCCCTTTGCGCCGTGTACTTCAATTGTGAAGTTTTGAATATCGTTGCAATAAAGATAAGTGTCTATTTTTTCAACAACTTCGGGCAAGCTGCGTGTCATTATTCTAATCGAGCTTTCAAGAATGCTGTTTTTATAATCCACTCTTTTAAGAGCCGATTCAATGTCAATTTCCTTAATTTCCCCGGCTATTTTTGCAATTTGTTCGGAATATGCTTCCCTGTGGCTTTCGGTATTGTCGGTCAATTCGCTCTGCTCGGGCAGCCATTTTTTTAATATTTCCACAAGAGATGCCTTGCTGATTGGCTTTGGAAGGTAATCGTTAAATTGCGCCTCCGAAGCTGTTTTCCGAATTTCTTCAATTGCGTTTGCCGTAAATAATATAACAGGCAGTTTTTCGGGCGTGTAGCCTTTTTTGCGCAATATTTTTGTTGTTTCAGCGCCGTCCATATCAGGCATTATGTGGTCCATCAAAACAAGGCCATACTCATTGTGCGCCATTTTTTCTATTGCTTCTGCGCCGCTTAAGGCGGTGTCGCTCTCTATGTTCAAAGTTTCCAGAAGCTTTTTTGTTACAGTAAGGTTCATTTTGGCATCATCCACAATAAGCACTCTCGCACTTGCCGCAGTAGCTGCAGCCGGGGGTGTTTCGTCAGCAGCCTTTTTATCCGGGCAAAATATATTTTTTATTGCTGTGCTTATTTTAAAAATGATAAATTCTCCATCGGTCGTTTAACTTAATTACACCCCATTATAGCACTATTACCGCAGAAAAATACAGTTTAAAAACGATTTTTTTAAAGCAATGCTGTTATATTATGTGTGAATGAAAAAGATTATTTTAGTCCCCGTTATGGCTGTTTTGCTGTCCGTAAACAGTCTGTCATATGCTCAAGAGTCCGCAATTGAAGAAACGGTACAAGAACAGCCCGCAGTTGAAAAAGTTTCTAAAAAGAAACGCAAAGCGAAAGAGGAAAATGTTGTCCCCGTTCTTGAGCTTCAGGGTGGTGTTGATGAAACCCGAAGCGCACCTGAAGAAATTGAAGAAGCCGCCTCGCCTTTAAAAAGCTGGCTTGAAGGCGACTATGCGACGGGCGACTGGGGTGGTGCAAGAAGCCGGCTTGAAGACCGCGGCGTTACTTTTGAAGCTATTTATATGACCGATATTTTTCAAAAGCTGCATGGCGGTTCACAGGTGTCTAAATATCCAGCTAAGGCTTTCGGCGCGCTTGATACCGCTATAATATTAGAAACCGAAAAAATGGGCTTATGGAAAGGCGGTACTGCGACTGTGAGATTCCAACACGCGCACGGGTGGGGTCTGAATGAGCGTTATATCGGAGCATATCAATATGTTAACGCTTTTGACGTGGGGCCTTTTACCCATCTGGCTGAATTCTGGTATCAGCAGGCCTTTTTTGATGACCTTATCGAAATCAAAGTAGGTAAGCAAGACGCTTGCTATGACTTTATGACGCTTGATTTAGCGACAAATTTTGTGAATAATTCCCACGCGTGGTTTATGCCCAATGTTCCGCTGCCGGCTTACCCTGACCAGGCACTGGGGCTCGTTTTAAAAGTTAACCCGACCGAATGGCTTTCTTTGAGGTCGGGCTGGTATGACGGAAATGCAAGAGGCGGAGTGTCACCCTTTTCCACTGCTTTTGGCGGTGATAAGGCGTCCTTTTTAATTCAGGAAATCGGCGTTCGCCATAAGCGCGGCAATATGCCCGGCACCATACTCGCGGGCGGCTGGCTTCACACGGGCCATGTCGAAGAGTTTGACACAGGTGAGCCGCGCGCCCAAACATACGGCTGGTATTTTGAGGCCGAGCAAATGCTCTGGAAAGAAAAGAAAGATTATCCCGAAGATACTCAGGGGCTGTACATATTAGGGCAGGTGAGCATGGCGCCCGAAAACAGGATTGAAGCGTCAAAATACTACGGCGCTGCGCTTATGTACAAGGGCTTATTCAAAAACCGTGATGAAGATGTACTCGGTATCGGTACGGCAATTGCGCAATTCAGTAGAAAATTAAAGGGTATTGACGGTAGAAGCGGCGGCGAAAATATAATCGAAGCATTTTATAAAATACAGGTTACTCCTTGGATGTCATTGCAGCCTACCGCCCAGTTCATACACCGCGTAAACGGGTATAATACAAACGCATTTACCCTGGGCCTGAGAACAACAATAACTTTTTAGCGCATAATTGCTTTAAAGTGACAAACTGATATATAATATTACAAATAAGCGTTATGCTTAAGGATTTTAAGAGGGCTGTAAGTGTTAAAAAACTTTTTTAACAACCAGAAGTTATCACGAAAGATTAATATAGCAACTTCCCTATGCATAATTATCGGCTTTATATTATTTTCAGCCTTAATTTTGACAAATACTTATCTTACCGAAATAGAAGCAGCCAAGAAAAATACGGTTGAGATTGCAAAATCGCAGGCGAAAGATTTTGAAAAAGATATTCTGGCCGCAAAACTTCAGGTACAGATGCTTGAGCGCGATATATACGCAATTCTTAACGTCCACTCTCAGCCCAGAAAAGGAATTGTTAACCTTTTGCAAAAGCATATAGAAGAAACACCGGAATTATATGACCTGTATGTTGTTTTGAAACCAAATGCAATTAAGGGTGACCCTGATTCAAACCACATAAATGAGAAGTATAAAGGTTTCCTGATTGCTGATCATACGGGGCGCTTTGAGATAACATTCCTGCGCGAAGACGATAAAGTTGTACCTATGACCCCTGATACCGATGATTTGAACAGTGAGACTGATTGGTGGAATATCCCCCAGAAAAACGGGCGGATTACGCTTCTGGAGCCGTATCGTGATGATGCGGAAGGCTTTGGCGAAGAGGGCGTAGGCGTAACCATGACATCTGTCATTACACCGCTGATTTATCAAGGTAAAACAATAGGGGTTATAGGGCTTGATATACCGCTTGATGAATTGATTAAAAAAGCGGAAGAGAATGAAGTTATAGGCCGATATTCCGATATTGTAACAGGCGGCGGCAACTATCTTTTTAGCAACAGGAAGCCTGAAAGAAATTTAAAGAGCTTCCTTGAAGTTAAAGGTATGGCTGAATATTATCAGGATATTAAAGAAGGAAAAACATTCCATGTAACTGTTGGCAATAGTTTTAATAAAAGCTTGCGTATTTTTACCCCTATTGAAATTCCCGGAATTGAGGAACACTGGAGTTATGTTGTAACTATTCCCTACCCCGTTGTGCTAAAAACCTTCTTTGCTCACACTCTGATATTTATAATCAGCTTGTTTGTTTTGATTGCAGTTATTTCCGTTGTAAACAATATTTTAATTTCAAAACTTATGAGTCCTCTCGGAAGAATTAAGGAATACATGTCACTGGTTTCAAAGGGAAATTTTCAGGTAGACGATTTGGAACATACTTCAAATGATGAACTTGGTGATTTTGTCAGGTCATTTAATAATATGAAGCATGAATTGGTAGAATATATGCGAAAAAACAGCGCAAAAAGCGAGTTTCTTGCCAATATGAGCCATGAGATAAGAACACCGATGAACGGCATAATGGGATTTGTGCAGCTTCTTGAACAAACCAAACTTGATAATGAGCAGAGAGATTTTACGAACGAAATAAGAAAATCATCCAACACTCTTTTGACGCTTCTCAATGAAATTCTTGACCTGTCAAAAATTGAGTCGGGTAAAATGGAAATGGAAACTATAGAGTTCTCCCCGAGATATATTATTGAAGATGTAGCTACGCTTATGACATCGGCAGCTTCCGCCAAAGGTCTTGAAGTAAGCGCATTTTGCCATTCAAATGTTCCGGAAAAGCTGATGGGAGACCCGACCAGGCTGCGTCAGGTATTGAATAATTTTGTTAATAATGCGCTTAAGTTTACCGAATATGGCGAGATTTCCATTTCGGCAGAACTTCTTCTTAAGAGAAACGACAAAGCAAAGATTTTGTTTAAGATTAGAGATACCGGAATAGGTATCGCAAAAGAAAATCAGGAAAAAATCTTTGAATCTTTTGCTCAGGCAGATGGTTCAACCACAAGAAAGTACGGCGGCACGGGTCTGGGGCTGACTATTTCAAAGAGAATTATCAAAGCAATGAACGGCAGTGTCGCAATTGAAAGCGAAGTTGGCAAAGGCTCCACATTCGCATTTAAAGCCGAGTTTTTGATGAGCGATAAAAGCCATGAAAGAAAACTTAATTTTTCAAAAGATCTGAATAATTTGAATGTTCTGGTTGTTGATGATATTGATACAAACGCAAAAATAATTGACCATTATCTTGATGAGTTTGACTGCAAAGTCGAAGGTGCCTCAAATGTTGATGAAGCTATGAAGATACTTGTAAACAGAAGTACTGCATTCAACGTGATTATAACCGATTTCAAAATGCCCGGAAAGAACGGGTTAGAATTTGCGGAAATATTAAAAAAAGACAAGCACTTTAAAAACATACCGCTTATAATGCTCACCTCGCGCGCGCAATCGGGGGATTACAAAAAAGCACAGGAAGTGCAAATTGACGGGTATATGACAAAGCCCATACGTCGTCAGGATTTGGTTGACTGTATATCTGTTGTAATAGACCCTTCTTACATAAGAACTATGGAGGAG
>Ga0209737_10000581_pt1 | contig 29316 bp, 36 predicted proteins | sample TergutCu122P3_FD_187284 | JGI IMG/M metagenome (GOLD analysis project Ga0209737, IMG submission 187284) | Cubitermes ugandensis P3 segment gut microbial communities from Kakamega Forest, Kenya - Cu122 P3 (SPAdes) (version 2) | ecosystem: Host-associated > Arthropoda: Insects > Digestive system... | reverse complement strand
AAAAACATCACTTTTTTTATATTTTCCCTAAAAACAACATAAAATTTTTTTGAAATACATAAAGTATTCCTGCGAAATTTATGTTGTTTTTAAAAAAAATCTATAAAAAATTGATATTTTCAAGTTATAGGGAGTCTAATGCATTTAATTAGGGGGTAAAGTATATTGGATCTAAGATTAGACGAAATTTTTTTGGTAGCTAACAAAGCTACTCAAAGTTCTCTTCTTGTTGAAACAAAAATCGAAAAAATCAAAATTGATAGTAGAAAAATTAATAAAGGAGATTTATTTGTTTCATTGAAAGGTGAAAAATTTGACGGGCATAATTTTTTAGGGAATGCGTTTGACAATGGCGCGGTAGCTGCAATTGTCGAAGAAGAAGTAGATTTTGAACATAAATCTAAAATTATTAAAGTTGAAAGTTCTCTAGATTTTTTACAAGAGATTGCTTATTTTTATAGAAAAAAATTTGACGCAAAAGTGATAGGTATAACTGGAAGTGTCGGCAAAAGTACCGTCAAAGAGATGATGGCTTCTGTTTTTGAAACTGAGTTAGAAGTATTAAAAACAAAAGAAAATTTAAATGGACAAATAGGATTACCTTTAACAATTCTAGATTTAGGTTCAGAAACTCAGATAGCAGTTTTGGAAATTGGAATAAGCAAAATAGGTGAAATGGAAAAATTAGCAAGGATTGCTAGACCTGATTTTGCAGTTATCACTAATATAGGTGTTTCACATCTCGAAAATTTTAAATCTACAGAAGTAACATGTCGTGAAAAATTAAAAATTGCCAACGATAAAAATTGTAAAATATATATTAACGGTGATGATTTAGAGCTTTCAAAAAATTCTAATATTTTAGAAAATGAAATTATATATTTTGGCTTAAATGGAAATTTTCCATATCGTGCTGAGAATATATATTTCATAGGAAATGAAACAGAATTCGTTTTAGTTACAGAAAATTTCAGAGAAAATATGAAAATCCCATGTCTTGGTATACACAATGTCTATAACGCACTTTCCGTTATTTCTTTAGCAATAGATTTTGGTATTCATCTAGAAGACATAAAAATGGGTATCTCTAATTTTAAATCTTTAAAAATGAGACAAAAAATAACTCATTTTAAAAATTTTATATTAATTGATGATACATATAACTCTAGCCCAGACTCAATTAAAGCCTCAGTTACTTTATTACAATCCATCAAAACTGAAGGTAAACGTATAGTTGTTATGGCAGATATTTTAGAACTTGGTTCTAGTTCAAAAGATATTCATTTTGAAATTGGAAAATACATAGCGTTGAGTGGAGTTGAAGTTTTAATAACTACTGGCAATTTCTCTAAATTCATGTGTGAGGGAGCTGCTTCATCAGGAACAAGAATCGAAATATTACATTGCAAAAACAATATTGATGTTTCTAAAGAAGTTATATCTAGAATAAGTAACGGAGATAAAATTTTAGTCAAGGGCTCACGTGGGATGAAGACAGAAGAAATTGTTAAAATTATTAGAGAAAGTTCAGAGGATCCAAAAAAATTTATATAATATTAGACTTCCTGCAAAATCAAAAAATATGTTATAGTTAAAGAATGAAATATGAAATAATAAAAAATTACGAAACTGAAAAATTACGCAGGGTAACAGGATTGGAAGTCGAGACATTTTGAAATCGGAAATCAAGAAAAAGAAAACCTTGCTTTCTATGCCAAATTTTGTTAAAATGACATTATTCGGTGTGTTGTCTGTGTCAGAGTTGGTTTTTTTACAATAAGTTGCTATCAACGAATTACGGAAAGAAAGATAGAAAAAATTTTTCAAAAATCTGCATTTTAAATCTATGTGAACGGGTTCTCAAATTGTTGGATTTATTTGTTTAACAATTTTAAAATTTTTTAAGGAGATGGTTCTTTGGCAAACATTAAATCTTCAAAGAAAAGGATTAGGGTGTCTCATTCCAAAACTTTAAGAAACAAGATGATAAAATCTAACTTCAAAACAGTTTTACGTAAGGCTTTTATGAAAGATGCTACCATAGATTGTAAAATGGCTGCAATTAGGGCAGTAGATAGAGCTATAAGCAAAGGAATTTTGCATAAAAACAATGGTGCGAGAAAAAAATCAATTCTATCAAAACAAATAAAAAATCTCGCAGCTTAAAATTTTTTTAATTTTTTTATCAGATTTCAATTCAAGGGAGGTATTTAATAATGACTTTAGAATTACTTAAAAGTTTTTTAGAATCGAAATTAAAATCAGATGATAGCAATAGATTGAAAAATAGTCAATATGTAGCAAACTATCACCAGTATAAAATTCTTTTAAGACAGTTGAGGACAAAATTTTCTTTCTTTTCTTTCAATAGCCCTCTTAAATCTCTTTACTATAAATTAATTAACATTTTAAATAGTTTTAAAAATGTTTCACCAACAGATAAAGCTATCAATGAATTTGTATTAAAAACTATGACTGAAATTACATCTACTATTGGGAAGGTCAAAGATCCAAAGGATATATCTTTATTAAAAGATATATCGGCTGCTTTTTTGAAAATGATGGAAATTGATGATACAGAAATTAAAAATATGATTAAAAAAGGAAAATCGGTCGGTGAAATCAAGGGAAGTGTAATATTTAATGAACCTGTTGTAAAGCAAATATCAGGTATTGATCTGACAACTAGGATAATTGTAATAGGTAGTGGTAACTTTGTTTTTGGAAACAAGGATACTTATAGACCAGATGATAAGTTTACTGATATTATAGTTTCAAGTTTTGGTATAGTTGTTTTTGGATGTGAAGTTTGTAATATTACAGTGGTATGTAGACTTGAAGGAACTCTTCCACAGATGGGTAGTAGTCTTGTCAAAATTAGAAACAAAATCGGTTATGGTCTATTAAATTAAAATCTAAAATCTGCATTTTAAATTAATGATAACAGGTTCTAATTTTGAAATACATATTTGACAAATTTTTAGAATTAAAGAAAGATATGAGAACATGTCTTCAATAGAGGAATATCGAATTTTTGAGAGATTTTTTCTCAAAACAAGGCAAAAAACGTAGAAATACTTGCTGTATTTCGAGTATTTTTAGTGATGTTTTGTGGAAAAAGATCCAAGCGATTTTTTCAGTATTGAAGACAGGTTCTCATATATTTTGTTAAAGAGGTTTAAACTTTTATGGCTATAGTCCCAAAAAGGAAGACATCGAAGTCTCGAAGAGATAAACGTAGGTCAAGTGTCTGGAAAATTGAAATGCCAACATTAAGCGAGTGTGGTCATTGTAAGGAATTTCATCTAAGACATAGAGTCTGCTCCAAATGTGGTTACTATCGCGGCAGACAAGTAATTTTTAAAAAAGAAAAATAAATGTTTAAAGATTCGGTTTTTGGAAAAAATCCTATAGTTGCTATCGTTGGCAGACCTAATATTGGTAAATCTGCTCTTTTTAATAGGATTGTCGGAAGTAGGGTGTCTATTGTATGCGATTATCCTGGAGTAACTAGAGATTGTGTTTATGCTGTTTGCGAATGGAGAGGAAAAGAGGTATCATTAGTTGATACTGGCGGTTTTGAGTCTGTTTTAAATGATCATTTGATTTTAAAAATAAGAAATCAGATTAAGTATGCAATTGATTCTGCTGATGTTATATTATTTGTAACTGATATAAAATCTGGTATAACTTTAGGAGATCAAGAAATTGCTTTAATGCTAAGAAAATCTAAAAAATCTGTTATTTTATGTGTTAATAGATGTGACGAAGTTGAAGTTAAACCAGACTTTTATGAATTTTTTTCTTTAGGATTTGGTACGCCTGTTGCTGTTTCTGCTTTGCATGGACACAGAATAGGTGATTTACTTGATCTTATTTTTGAGAAGATTCAGAAATGGAAACAAAACAAACAAAATACAATAAAGGTTACAATATTAGGCAAACCTAATGTTGGCAAGTCTTTAATTACAAACAAGCTTTGTGGCAAGGAACGTTCAATAGTTGAAGATGCTTCTGGTACAACAAGAGATTCACTTGACACTATTTTATCGTTAAATGGTCAAGAGTACACTATAACAGACACCGCAGGAATTAGGCGAAATAATTCAGAAAATAAAATTGAAAAATATAGTGTCCTTAGAGCAATTAATTCAGCAGAGCGTAGCGATGTTTGTCTTGTTCTTTTGGATGCTTCAGAAGGAATTACTAATCAGGACATAAAAATTGCTGGGATAGTCAAAAAATTGGAAAAATCTTGCATAATTTTAGTAAACAAATGGGACAAGCTAGAATCAAACAAACAAAATGTTTCTAAATTTGAATCTATTATAAAAAAAAATCTTTTGTTTGTGTCATATGCACCAATTCTCTATGTATCTGCCAAAACTGATAGAAACTTAATAAAAATCTTACCATCAGTTGATAAAGTTTATTCTAATTTTCATAAAAGAATCTCTACAGGAATTTTGAACAATTTTTTAAATAAAGTTATGCTAAGGACTCCCCCACCAGTTATAAAAGGTAAAAAATTAAAAATATATTATATCACACAAAACGCATCAGGGCCACCCACGTTTGTACTTTTTGTAAACAGATCAGAGCTTTTTCATTTTTCTTACAAAAGGCATATAGAGAACAGGCTAAGAGAGATGTTTGATTTTTTCGGAACACCATTAAAACTTGTTATACGTCAAAAGTTTGTTAAATGAGGTTGTTTAAATATTTTGTTTTGTTGTAAATCTGACTTCAAAAAAACTATCCAGCAAAAACAAAGCAATATAAATGGAAGTTACTAAATACATAACGGACGTAACAAACTGAAGCGAATTAAAATGGCTGGAAAAAATGGAATGCATTGTATAACTTAAAGTAACTAAAATTGCTGGAATTCCAAATACGGCAGAACGTTTTGGTGTTTTTTTTACACATTCGACATAATTTTGCGTGTAATATACAAAAAACATTAAAAGAAAACTTTGTGATGCAACATTAAAAACATCTGGAGTGCCAACATCAAAAGAGAAAAAAAGTGTAAGAGAAAGTAAATACTTTAACGATGGTGCAAAGATTAATATTTGAAATTTTTTAAACATATTTTTTCCACTAAAGTGGGATATAGCAACAAACAGGAAAAAAAATGCCGATAAAGCGGATATAAATGACATAAAAAAGTATTGAACTTTTAAATCGTCAGGTGCAGGACCTTTGAAATAAGACGTGCAGGTCCATAAACAGCTAAAAAAACATAATAAACTTGATAAAGCTAAAATAGGACTTGTTACGAAATGAGCTAAATCAGACTTCGACCTAGATGCAAAAAACATTATCAAAAAAATAACTGTTATAAAAGTTAACGCAAAAGCTGGCGATTTTAAAGCTTCAATGTTGTAGAAGGATAAAAATATTTTAACCGGTAATATTGTAACCGCAAACAAAGCTAACAAAGCATAAACTATTTTTTTGCTCAAATTTGTTCTCCCGCATTTAACAATCTGTTATAACAGACTTCCTTCGTAAATAGAGATATCAAAAAACTGATGTTGTCAAGTCACGAAAGAAGTCTAATAAATAAATTAAATTATATATAATACAATGCAGACAGTGTACAATTATTAAAATATTTTGTCAAAAATTTTATCAAAACTGTACGTAGATCTGAAAACATCACTTTTTTTTATCAAGTAATTATTGTACCCATAAAATAACTGATTTATATTATAATTAGTTGAAAATTATAATTAGCTGCAAAATTCTAGAAGAAAAGATTAACTCAACGTATAAAACATATAACTTGTATTATGCTTCGAAAATTGATATTTTAAAGTCATGAAGGAAGTCTAGTTATCCAAATTTTCAAGTCACAAAAAAAGTATAGTTTATTTTTTTAAAAAGTTGGTAACGGATTTGAACATTAATTTTATAAAAATAGAAAAAAAAAAGAAATACGCATTTTTAATAATGTTTCTTCTTCTTAGTATCGCACCAATATTATCTATGCCAAACAAAAATAAAAGTGAAGATAAAATTATAAAAATTAAGCCACAAATAGAAGTACACGATAAGTCACGAAACCAAGTAGTCACTATTTCCATAAGAGAGCTTGTTTGTGGTACACTAGCTGCTGAAATGCCTATTTCATTTGAAATAGAAGCTATTAAAGCTCAAATGGTAGCAATTTTCACATATTTTATTTACAACTTAGGTGATAAGACTATGGTTATTAACTCAGCATCCAGTTTTTACTATAAAAACATGAAAAAAAGGAAGGAACAATGGGGTAGTAATTTTGAAAAATATGAAAATAAAATTAAATCTGCATTTGATGAAGTGTCTTATCAAGTTCTAACATTTGAAAAAAAGATAGCACTTACTACATTTTTTGCTTCATGTAAAGGTGAAACACTTCCATCTCAAATAGGATTTATAAAGAAAATTCCATATTTAACAAACGTTAGTAGTCCAGAACATGAAGATTGGTATAAAGATAGAATGCCAGCTTATAAATCAAAATTTGAAAACACTATCATAATTAAAATTGAAGATATGAAAAAAATGATAATCGAGTGGATATCAAAAAGAAAAATAAAATGTACTGTTGAGAAATTAGATAAAACACATCCGACACAATGGTTTTCGAAAAAAAATGAATCAGGGTTTATCGAACTTTTAGGAGATCCAATAAAAATTTCTTTTTTAAGACAGCTATTAAGTTTGTGCTCCAATAATTTTCAAATCAAATGTAATCAAGAAAATAGCAATTTTGAAATTACAACTTCAGGGAATGGCCATGGTGTAGGTATGAGTCAACACGGAGCTAACGCTTTCGCTAAACAAGGTAAAAATTACGAAGAAATTCTCTTACACTATTATCCTGGTACAAAAATTTCAAAAATTGAAATACATGACTAGACTTAATTCGATATTTTTCTCTATTAAAGACTGGTTCTATGTGAACGCAAAAAATTAATATAAAATAATTATTTCAGATTTATTTTTGCATGATGCGTTCTATTTTTGTTTAATTTTAAATATCATACTCTATGTCACTTTTTTAAAAAAAATGATAGCGTGCATATCATATTGCAAGGGGCAAAAAAGACATCAAATTCTTATAAAAGTATAAGAACAGGTTTTAAAATACTAGCAATAAAATAATTATCTGTGTTTTTTGCCTTGTTTTGATAGAAAATTTTTCAAAAATCTGCATTTTAAATCTATGAGAGTAGGTTCTAAATAGAAAGGACAAAATAGTTTGGCAAAAGGAATGACAATAAGAATGCGCAAACGCGCACTTTTTACTGGAATAATAGTAATATTAATTTTGTTTGTTGTACTAATCTTAAGACTTATAAAATTACAAATAATATCAGGCTCAAATTTTTTAAAAATGGCAAATGAACAACAACTCAGATCTACAAAACTAAATGCTAAAAGAGGTACAATTTACGACAGAAATATGGTTCCACTTGCGCAAAGTGCTACTGTTTGGAATGTAGTTTTAGAACCAAATTATATAAAAAACGAAAAAATGAGAGAATTAATTTGCCAGGGATTACATGAAATTTTGGATATACCTAAAGAAAAAATTTACAAATTATCTCAAAAAAAATCATTTTACATAATAGTCAAAAAAAAAATTGAAAGTGATCTTAAGGATCGAATAATTAATTTTAAATCAAAAAGCAATATAACAAATGGTATACGTTTAATTGAGGACTATAAAAGATATTATCCATTTGGAAGATTTGCTTCAGTTATTTTGGGATTTACTGGTTGTGACGGTCAAGGTTTATCTGGTTTGGAAAATTATTATGATAAAACCCTTAGAGGTGAACAGGGAAAACTTGTTAACGCAAAGAATGCAATCGGTACTGATATGCCATTTGATTATGAACAAATAATTTCCTCAAAAGATGGACATAGTCTAATATTGACTATTGATGCAACTATTCAAAGGATTTTAGAATGTAATCTTAGACTTGGGATTAAAAACAATGATGTAAGAAATAGAGCCGCTGCAATTGCTATTAATCCGAATACGGGCGAAATTTTAGGTATGGCTATTGAAGAAAGTTTTGACCCAAATGATCCATTTAAAGTTGAAAAAGAAGAATATTTAACTTTAGAAGAAAGAATTAGCAAAGCATATAAAAATTTTGAAAATAGAGCAATAACTAATTATTATGCTGGGTCTGTTTTTAAACCAATGGTAGCCGCGTGGGCACTTGATCTTAATTTGATAGATAAAGAATGGGTTTTTAATTGTTCAGGTGGTATAAAAATCAGCGATCGTGCACCATATATACGGTGTCACAAACGAACAGGACATGGAACATTAAATCTTGATCAAGGAATTTGTAAATCATGTAACCCTATGTTTATAAAAATTGGTGAAAAAATTGGTGAAAAAAATTTTTTTGAAAAGTTTGAATTCTCTGGTTTTCATGAACGTACTAGAATAGATTTACCTGGTGAGGCAAATAGTATATTTTTTAGCAAAGATGGTAAAATGAAACCGATAGATCTCGCTGTTGCTTCAATTGGACAAAATTTTGCTATTACACCTATTCAGATGATAATAGGAATATGTGCAATTGCAAACGGTGGTAATTTACTAAGACCCTATATAGTCAAAGAGATAATTGATTTTAAAGGAAATATTATAAAATCATTTTCAAAAGAAATAAGAAGAACAATAATTTCTGAGCAAACTGCAAGAAGAGTGGCTGCTATGATGGCTGAAAATGTTATAGACGGAGGTGCACGAAATGCATATATTCCAGGGTTTAGGGTTGCTGGTAAGACTGGAACATCAGAAAAAAAAGATAACTTACTAATTCCTGGACAGAAAGATTATATCTCCTCATTTTGTGGTTTTGCCCCTGTAGATTCTCCTGAAATTGTACTTTTAATTTTATTAGACACACCAAAAGGGCAACAATATTACGGAAGTATAATAGCGGCACCAATTTTTGCTTCAGCTATGTCAGAAATACTGCCGTACCTCGGAGTACAAACTCAGTATACAGATGAAGAAATGGAAAAATACGGTACACAAGCACCAAATTTAATAAAGAAAAAAATTGATGTTGCAAGGAATGAGGCTATTAGTCTTGGTTTTAAGCCGACAATAATTGGTAAAGGCACGTCAGTGGTTTCACAAATACCTAATCCAAATGACAGGATTCCAAAAAGTGGATCAATAGTTATATATACAGAAAAAACTTCTAATGAAACTGTAAAAGTACCTAATTTTGTTGGCCTAACAAAATCGAAGGCCAAAAAAATTGCAGATTCCATCGGAATAAACCTTCTAGAATCTGGATCAAAAGAAGATGATTTAATTGTTATGCAATTTCCGTCAGAGTCAGAAATAGTTACAAAAGGTTCGGTAGTTAACGTCGTAGTTCAAAAAACAGGTATAAGCGATTAAAGGTGATTTTATGGATATATATACTTTAACAACAATTTTAATTTCATGTTCGATAACTATTCTATTAGGAAAATTTATAATTCCAATTTTAACAAAATTTAAAATGGGGCAAACAATTTTAAAAATTGGTCCATTCTGGCATGAAAAAAAACAAGGCACACCTACAATGGGTGGAATTATGTTCATATTTGGTATCATTTTCTCGTTAATCATTTGTATACCTATGTATTACACAACTAACGCAAGTTTAGGATTTCAGATAATAGAAACTAGTCTAATGATTATTAAATTGATTTCAACTATTTTTATGGCAATAGGATTTGGTTTAATAGGTTTCATAGATGACTTTATAAAAATTAAAAATAGGGAAAATTTGGGACTAAATGCAAAACAAAAACTGATAATGCAATTTATGGTTGCAGCATCGTTTTTAGGAACAAATTATGTTGCAGAAACCTTTTACTCAGGTATGGCAAGGACATATTTTAGCATTCCTTTTTTCGGAAACATAAATTTAGGACCATTTTATTGGATATTTGCAGCATTTGCAATAGTAGGCATAGTAAATGCAGTTAATTTAACAGATGGAATAGACGGATTATGTGGAAGTATAAGTCTTATATGTTCGTTTGGGTTTATTTTTGTAAGTAAAATGATGAATATGCACGGAATGAATTTAATTTCAGCTTCTATGTTTGGTGGTTGTTTAGGATTTTTATTTTGGAACTTTTATCCTGCAAAAATTTTTATGGGTGACACAGGTTCACTTTTTTTAGGTGGTCTTATATCTGGTTTAGGTTTTTTAACCGGAAGTATATCACTTATTACAATTTTTTCAGCTACTTACATTTTAGAAATATTATCTGTAATATTTCAAGTAATATATTTTAAAATTTCAAAAGGAAAAAGATTTTTTAAGATGAGCCCAATTCATCACCATTTTGAGATGATCGGTTTCTCTGAAAGGAAAATTTGTATAATTTTTAGTTTAATCACTATGTTTTTTATATCATTAGGAATTTTATTGTTTGCGTTAGGCTTATATTAATAGCCTGTTCTCACAGATTTCAAAACGCATATTTCCGGTAATTTTCACACAAAACACCGTGTTTTTTATGAGGTCTATTTATGGTTCGCAAAAGTATTGAATCTAAAACATCAATAAAAGGAAGTAAAACTCTAACAAAGTCACAAAAAAAAAGAAAATTTAATCTTATGAAATTAAAAATTATAAGTACCAGATCAGGAATAGATCTAACTTTCGTAATGTTAATTTTATTTCTTGTTACAATTGGACTAGTGATGATGTTTTCAGCAAGCTATCCAAATGCTTTTTATTTTCAAAAAGGAGATAGCTTTTTTTTCATAAGACCACAAGCAATATTCGCAATATTTGGAATATTTGTTATGTTCCTTGTTTCAAAGTTTAATTACCAAAATTTTAAAATTTTATCTTTACCAATTTTAATAATATCGTTTATATTTCTAGGGTTGGTATTGATAATGCCTCCAATAAACGGAGTCAGAAGATGGATGCCATTAGGTCCAATTGGATTTCAACCTTCAGAAATTACCAAATTTGCAATTACTGTATCTTTTGCAACACTAATAGATAAAAATTTTGAAAAAATGGGAACATTTAAATATGGAATTTTACCATTCTTAATTATTTTATTACCAACTGTTGTACTTCTTGCAGCTGAACCACATATATCATGTACAGTTATTATAATTTTATTAGCAACTGTTATGTTATTCATAGGAGGGGTCAAACTTAGATGGTTTTTATATGTCTTATCACCAATCATTGCAGCGTTAATATATTTAGTAAAGTTTACAGATAAGTTAACTTACGCTAACAGTAGGATTTCTGGATGGTTAAATCCTTTTGATCCATCATCTGGAGTTGATACATGGCAAACAAGACAAGGACTATATGCAATAGGTTCTGGTGGAATTTTTGGTTTAGGTCTAGGAAATTCAAGACAAAAATATTTATTTATTCCTGAGCCACAAAATGACTTTATATTTGCTGTTATATGTGAAGAACTTGGTTTCATAGGTGCGGTCGTAATTTTAATTTTATTTTCGGCACTCATATGGCGTGGAATTGTCATTTCAATAAGGGCACGTGATAGATTTGGTACACTTCTTGGTTTAGGATTAACTATGCAATTTGGATTACAAGTTATTCTTAATATTTCTGTTGTTACAAATACAATTCCTAACACTGGAATAAGTTTGCCATTTTTCAGTTATGGTGGGACTTCGCTACTCATGCTTTTAGCTCAAATGGGTATTCTTCTTTCTATTTCGCGTGGCGCAAATATTGAAAAATAGGAGTTGAGAGTTATAAGAATAATAGTCGTTGGCGGTGGAACTTCTGGTCATATAAATCCAGCACTTAATATCGCTAGGTACATAAAAAATCATGAAAAATCAGAAATTTTGTATGTTGGGTCAAAACATGGTATGGAATTTAAAATGGCTAAATACGCCGGAATTAACTTCGTAAGTATAACAGCTTCCGGATTTTGTCGTAATTTTAGGATAAAAAGTATAAAAAAAAACATCTTAGCTGTACGTGATATAATATTCTCCGTAATTGAATCTAGAAGAATTTTGAAAAATTTTAAACCAGATATCTGTTTGGGTACTGGAGGGTATGTTATGGGAGCTTTTCTACATCAAGCCTCAATGCTTAAAATCCCTTTTGCTATTCAAGAACAAAATGCGATTCCTGGGCTCACTACAAAACTTCTTGCTAAACGTGCAAAATTTGTTTTCCTTGGAAACGAAGAAGCAAGAGCTTACCTAAAAAATTGTAGATGTATAGTTACTGGTAACCCAATTAGAAATGAACTTTTCAAAATATCAAATATGGAAGCAAAAAAAATTTTAGGGATAGATCCAAACACTAGGACTCCCATTGTACTTTCTTTTGGTGGAAGTCTCGGATCTGAAACTATAAATATAGTCGCATTAAATCTGATGGCGTCCAAACGTTACATACATATTCATTCTTATGGTAAAACTAATGATAATTTCCTATCAAGACTAGACAAATTAAAAGTTGCTGTAAATCCTAAAAACATAGACGTAAGAGAATATATATACAACATGAATATATGTATGATTGCCGCAGATATAGTTATCTGTAGAGCGGGTGCCATGACGTTAAGCGAACTTGCTATATTAAATAAACCTGCAATTCTAATCCCTTCTCCAAACGTTTCAGAAAATCATCAATTTTATAACGCACTGTCGTATGTTAGTAAATTTAATGGCATAATTGTTAAAGATAAAGACGCAATTTTTGAAAATTTCGTTGATTACGTAGATTTAATATTACTTAAAATGTCTAAAGTGAAAAATAAATACAATTCTCCTAGTGTAAACAATGCTTGCGAAACAATTTATCAAAATTTAAAAAACTTGTTAGGTAAAAATTTTTATAACCTGTAAGGTAAATCGATTGCAAGAATATTTAGCAATTTCAAGTTAACGTCATATATTTCTTTCGATAGTGAAAGCCAAGATTTTCGTTTTTTAGTATCTTTTTCTGAAAGAATTTTGTTTTTAGAATAAAAGTTGTTGTACATTCCATTTAATTCAAATAGATATTCAAGAATTTTATGGAGCGATTTTTCTTCAAATGAATTGTTTAAAATGTTTTCGAAGTTTAATAATTTGAGTATTATGTCTCTCATTAAATTACAAGTAATTGATGATAAATTGAGTGATTCCAAATCGTGTTTGTCAGCTTTTTTTAATAAAGATTTAATTCGTAACGCAGAATAAAGTAAATAAATTCCTGTTTTACCGTTCAATTGAGAAAATTTAATAGGATCAAATGTGTAATCTGTTTCAACATTTGCACACAAGTCTGCGCACTTTAAGACTGAAATTGATATAATTTCAGATACCTTTGATCTTTCTTTTTCTACATTTGTGCTCAAATTTTTACTAACTTCGTCTTTTATGACATCTATCAACGTAGAAAGCGTCATGGCTTTTCCTTCACGAGTTTTGAATGGTTTTCCATTTTCACCGTTCATAGTTCCAAAACCAATAAAGTGTAGTTTTATATTTTTAGGTACAATTTCAGAAATGTATGCTGCTCTAAAAACCTGTTTAAAATGTAAACTTTGTCTTTTATCAACTACATACCATATTTCATCAGGGCAAAATTTACGTACCCTATAGTATAAACTTGCTAGTTCAGTGGTGCTGTATAGGTCTGAACCGTCACTTTTTTTTAAAATTAAAGGTGGAATAGGCTCATTATCTGAAGGTCTATCTACATTCATAACGATAGCACCGTTGTTTTCATAAATTAGTTTTTTAAGTTTGAGATATTCCATCATTTCGTCTATATATTTTGCAGCGTCGCTTTCCCCTTCCCATAAATCAAATTTAACGTTTAGTCTGTCATAGATATTTTTTATTTCTATTTTGGATACCTCTGATATACGTTTCCAGAGTTTGACGTAACCTTTGTGGCCTAACTGCAAATTATTTGTTATAAGTCTAACTTCATCCATTATTTCCTTATTTTCATTTGCTTTGCGGCTTGCTATAGGATACAAATATTCAAGATCTTTACTGGTTAATTTGAATTCAATGTCTGAATTATTAAAACTTTTACTAAAACAAGGTAGATCTGGATACCTTTGTTTTATTTCATATATGACCATACCGATTTGGAGTCCCCAATCTCCTAAATGTACATCACTTATAACATCATTTCCGAGATATACGCAAAGACGTTTCAAAGCCTCTCCGATATTAGCGCTTCTTATGTGTCCTACATGTAAAGTTTTTGCAATATTTGCTCCACCATAATCAATAAATATTTTTTTAGATTTATCGGTTTTTTGAACAAAATTGTACTTCAAATATTTTATGATAACTTCATCTGAAAATGATATGTTTATAAATCCTGGTTTGGCTACGTTTAAATTTGTAAATTCTTTGTAATATTTCAAATTTTCAACAATTTCTTTAGCTATTAAGTATGGCGATTTTTTATATTTTCTTGCTAATTTCATTGAATCGTTACACTGAAATTGTCCTAGATCAGGCCTTGATGTGTACATCAATTCAACTTTATCCAATTCATAACCACAATTTAAAATAGCTTCTTTGATTATATTTCTGTAAAAATTTATAAGTTTCATAAATCAAACTTACCACAAATCAAACTTACATAGTATAGACAGATATCTATCTTGTAGAAATTTGCCAATATTCTATGACCTTTCAATGTTAGAACCTGTCTTCAATAGACTTCCTATAACTTGAAAATATCAATTTTTTATAGATTTTTTTTAAAAACAACATAAATTTCGCAGGAATACTTTACGTATTTCCAAAAAATTTTATGTTGTTTTTAGGGAAAATATAAAAAAAGTGATGTTTTTGTAGTTAGGAAAGAAGTCTAATACACTTCTATTTTAGTTTGCATAATTGCTTTCTGTCAATAGACTCGCTTCGTGACTTGAAAATATCAATTTTTTAATGCTTGAAAAAGATTAAATTTATGTTAGAATATAAATGGTAATTAATTTTTTTTAAAAAAGGAGTTAATCAAAAATAAAAAAAAATGGCAAAAGAAAATTTAATGAATTTGAGCTTGAATTGATTGCTGGAGGTGGCAACGTTGTATTTGGTGCTAACAGATTAGAAAGTTCTGAACAAAAAGAAATGTTAGCTGTTGCTGCTGGAACGAATGTAGAAAACATAGAAAATTGTTTACAAAAAGATGGCGAAGTCGAAGTTAAGTACGATCCTGCTGATCTAGAGAAATATCTAAAAGAATATAACTATGACCCAAAAAATCTTCCTTTAGATCCACGTTTTGACAAAAACGGCGACAATATAAGGCATATAATTCATCAATCGATAAAACCACCTAGAGAACACATAGTCTGTATGTAAATAGGATCTTATTTGAAAGTATAAATTTTCTATAGATTTTTTCTAAAAAAATAGACTTCTTTTGTGACTTGAAAACATCAGAACCTGTCTTCAATACTGAAAAAATCGCTTTTTGGATCTTTTTCCACAAAACATCCTTAAAAATACTCGAAATACAGCAAGTATTTCTACGTTTTTTCCCTTGTTTTGAGAAAAAATCTCTCAAAAATTCGATATTCCACACTATTGAAGACAGGTTCTCAATTATTTTTTTGAGTTCTAATTAGTCTTATCCGGTTTACGTATTCTCTTAACGGATATTTTCCGTCATGAGGTTCTCCTATATAGCTACAATGAGATTCACCTGGCAAACAAATTCTTGTTACACCTGATCGTATCAGTATATCTTGAATTTCAAAAAGTTCATTTTTATTGCAACAAACGACAGCTGTCTGCAAATACTCTCTAAGGTGGAGGATACAGTCAGCTATTTTATTTTTTTTTACTGGCATAATCAAAACTGTTCTAAAAAGCGGGGAAAATTTTAGTTTACTTTCATAATCAACGATTATTCTCCAATTTTTTTCGTCATCTTCTATTACAAATTTTTTACCAAGGACTTGACCTGCTTTGGCTAGCATAACCTGTGTGGTAATTTCAGACTGTTCATGTACATCTAAATTTGTAAGTGGATATTCAGGTGATATTTCTTTCATACATGAAGCAAAAGTGTTTGAAAATATTAGCAATTCTTTTCTATTCTTTACATCAACAAATATACACTGAGGGGCATTACAAGCTAACTGATTTGTTACACAGATATCTTTACAAATTAATTTTAAAATTTTTTTATCATATTTAAAATTATAAGAAACGTAAGCAAAACTAATGCGGTGTCCCCAACTAACAATTTTTTTTTTATGTGAAGTAAGTTCTTTTATGCCTTTTACAGCTCTGTCAGATCCCCATACTACAACACAATCAGATAATAGTATTATATCTTTTAAAAAGTCTTGTTGAGAAGAAGAAAGTTTAAGTAAATATATATATGGAGTTAACTCTTTCCTTTTCTCTACCAACATGCATATTAATTTTTCAGAAAAACTACTTGGCGATGATGGCATTTTTATTATATTTATATTTCCAGTTATGAGTCCATCAAGAAGCGATAAAATCGGATTATTCGGAGAATTTGAAGAAGTTATATGAATTAAAATTCCTAAAGGTACAAATTTTTCTTCAATATAATCGTTTATTTTTTTATTTACAAATGGGTAACCCAGAAATTCAACATATAGTCTCTTATTTATATAATCTTTTCTGAATCCATCTATAGTTGATTTAAGCATATTTTTGGCGTAAATTTCAGTCAGACCTTCAAAAAGTAAACAATCATATAACTCTTTAATTTCTGAATGTTTTAAATCTTTAACGAACTTATCTAATGAATCTATTATCTCTTCAGGTGACAAGTATATTTTATTAAAAACATCTTCTACATTTTTTTTAATAAAAATAATATCTTTTCTTAGTAGTTTTTTTTTTATCTGTTTACCGTTGATTATTGAAATCATTTAAAGGTTAGCCTTTTTTGAGAATTCAATAGACTTCTCTATCTAACTAAATCTTACGGACTTTGAACAATGTGCTCAAAAATTTTTATCATGTTCTATTTTTCGATTTTATTTTTATCTTCCTTATTCTTAGATGTAAAGATTTCAGAAACTGATTTATTACGAATTTCAGCTATTTTAGCGGCATTTCGTAAAGATTTTAATCCTTGCATTGTTGCTTTTATAACATTACAAGGATTACTTGAACGTAGTGATTTTGCTCGTAAATCCTTTATACCTAAAACTTCAACAACTGCACGAATAGTGCCACCAGCAAGAACTCCAGTTCCGGGAGAAGCAGGTTTTAAAAGAACTATTCCAGCACCAAATTTTCCTAAAATTTCGTGTGGAATAGTTTCTCCTTTGATCATAATCTTTACAATGTTTTTTTTTGCATCCTCTATACCTTTACGAATAGCATCTGAAATTTCACTAGATTTTCCTGTTCCGATTCCAACCCTACCTTTGCCATCTCCAACAACAATCAAAGCGGAAAATTTAAAAATACGACCACCTTTAACAGTTTTCGATACCCTATTAACAGAAACAAGTCGTTCTTTAAATTCACTTTTTTTATTTTCTTTTTTAAAATTTTGCTTTAACAAATTTCTACCTCCCTACTTAAAAATCTAAACCCATTTCTCTTGCACCTTCAGCAACTTCCTTAACTCTACCATGATATAAATACCCTGATCTATCAAAGATTACTTTTTTTATACCTTTTTTCAAAATACGATCTGCAATAATTTTTCCTAATTCTTTAGAACCTATTTTATTTCCACCATTAAAGTTAAAATCCTTTTCGATACTAGAAGCAGAAGCAATAGTGTTACCACAAGTATCGTCAATTACTTGTGCATAGATGTGTTTTAAAGAGCGAAAAACACATAATCTAGGTTTTAAACTAGTCCCAATAATTTTTCCTCTAACACGTCTGTGACGTCTTTTTCTTGCATTAACTTTATTTCGCTTAATTATCACTAGAATAACCTCTTTATTTTATTTTTTAGACGATTTACCAGCTTTGCCTTCTTTACGTTTTATAATTTCATAATCATACTTTATACCTTTACCTTTATACGGTTCTGGCGGACGTTTGGATCTTATGTTTGCGGCAAATTGGCCAACTTTTTGTTTGTCAATGCCAGAAACAACGATTTTGTTAGAACCTATAACTTCGGTTGTTATACCTTCTGTTTCATTAATTACAACTTGATGAGAAAACCCTAAATTTAAAACTAAATTTTTACCATGTTTTTGTGCCCTATATCCAACTCCATTAATTTCGAGTGTTTTTGAAAAACCGCTATTGACACCTTCAACAATATTTGAGAGAAGTGAACGTACAAGACCATGGAGTGCGCGACTAGATTTTTCTTCATTTTTTCTAGAAACGTTTATACTTGAGTTTTTAATTTCTACTAAAATATTTTTATGGACAGATTGACTTAGTTCACCCTTTGGCCCTTTTGCAGAAAAGATACCGTCAACAAAACTAACATTGACACCGTTTGGAATATTTACGGGTTTTCTTCCAATTCTTGACAAAATTAAACAACCTCCTTTTTATAGAACTTAATAAACAAAAAACAAAACCTCTCCACCTAATTTTTTACTTCGTGCATTTCTGTCAGACATTATTCCTTTTGACGTTGAAACGACAGCAACCCCTAAACCATTCAAAACCTTAGGTAACAGTTTCGATTTACTGTATACTCTTAAACCTGGTTTGGAAATTCGCTTCAAGCAACTGATAACAGGAGTTTTGTTTTCTTTATATCTCAAGATAATTTTTAAAATACCTTGTTTTTCGTTATTGATTTGTATAAATTTTTTAATATAACCTTCGTTTACTAAAATCTTTGCCATAGATTTTTTCATTTTCGAAGAAGGAATTTCTACAAATTCATGACCAACTGAACTTGCATTTCTAATTCTTGTAATAAAATCTGCAATTACATCTGTACTTCTCATGATCCACATCCCCTCCATCCAAAATATATTTAAATATAAAAATTACCAACTAGACTTGCGTACACCTGGAATTTCACCTTTATGTGCAAGATTTCTAAAACATATACGGCAAACACCAAACATACGCAAAAAACCACGAGCTCTTCCACAAATTTCACAACGAGAATATTGACGAGTACGAAATTTTTGTACACGTTTTTGTTTTGCTATTAGTGAAGCCCTTGCCATAACACACCTCTCTTTATAATTTTAAATGACATTTTTAAATGGGGCACCAAAACAACGTAAAAGTTCGTAGGCATAATCATCATTTCTAGTAGTAGTAACGATGGCTATATCCATACCCCGAATTTTATCAATTTTATCATAATCAATTTCCGAAAAAATAAGCTGTTCTTTAATTCCCAAATTGTAATTTCCGAATCCATCAAAGGAGTCTTTACTTATTCCACGAAAATCTCTTACACGAGGAAGTGCTAAATTAAAAAGTCGATCTATAAACTCATACATACGGTTACCACGCAATGTGACTTTTGCACCTATTTTCATTCCTTCACGAATCTTAAAATTTGAGATAGCTTTCTTCGCAACACACGAAACTGGACGTTGGCCAGTTATGACAGATAAATCAAACATTATATGATTAATAACTTTAGAATTTTCACGAACCTCTCCTGCACCCATGTTTATAACAACTTTTTCAATTTTTGGGACAGCCATAACATTTTCGAAAGAAAATTTTTTCATTAACTTATAAACAATTTCAGTTTTATAATATACTTTTAATCTAGACATTCAACCCTCTATGTTTTTTCTTTTTCTTAATATCTCGATTTACTGATATCTCGCCATCACATTTTTTACATACACGCTTTTTTTTGCCATCATTTAAAACATATTTAACCCTTGTTCCGCAATCGCAATTATTACATACTACCTTCAATTTACATGAATAAATCGCGCTTTCGGTTTTAAATATCCCACTTTCGCCATCAACCTTTTTAGATTTAACATGTTTCGAAACAACCATTACACCACTGACTATCGCTTTTGACTCACGGTGACTCAATGCTAAAACTTTCCCACGTTTGCCCTTATCTTTTCCACACAAAACAAGAACAGAATCACCAACCCTTAAATGACATTTTCTAACGCAATCATTTTTTTTCAATTTTTAACACCCCAATAAATCGTTCAAAAATTTCCTATATAAAATAGATTCACCAAATTTCTATAAAGTTTCAGGTGCTAAACTTAATATCTTTGAGAATCTTTTACCCTTATCACGAAGTTCTCTAGCTACAGGACCAAAAATTCTTGTACCGCGTGGGCTTCCATCATCCTTCGTCAAAACTGCCGCATTTTCATCGAATCTTATGTATGATCCATCATATCTCCTGATAGCATATTTAGTACGAACAACAACTGCCTTAACAACATCACCTTTTTTAACGTTACCACCTGGAATAGCTTTTTTGACAGAAGCAACTATCATATTACCAATGCGAGCATATTTTCTACGAGTACCACCTAGGACTTTAATACACATTATAATTTTTGCCCCTGTGTTATCAGCAATTTTTAATCTTGTTTGAGATTGAATCACAAGCTACCTCTCATACGTGATTTCTCTTTAATAGAGACAAGACGCCATCGTTTATCACGAGAAAGCGGACGCGTTTCCATTATTTTAACATAATCGCCAACTTTACATTCATTCTTTTCATCATGTACTTTAAGTTTTGTAGTACGTTTTATTATTTTTTTATACAACTTGTGCTTAATTAAATATTTAACGCCAACAACAACAGTCTTATCCATTTTATCACTTAGAACATAACCAACTTTAACTTTTCGTAAACTTCTGTCGGCACTCAACAAACCACACCCTCCATAATAAAATTTTCTTGAAACTTATTGATTAAATTATAATTTTGCCATCAACTTTCTCAAACTCTTTCAATACCGTTAAAACTCTGGCTATACTTTTTTTTACATTTCTGATTCTCATTGTATTTTTTAATTGTCCAGCGGCAACTTGAAACCGCAAATTAAATAATTCTTTCTTTAATTCCACATAAATTAAACGAAGATCCGCTGATAAATAGGTTCTAAGCTTATCAGCTTTTGACAATATCATTCACAATTCCACCTTTTTCTGACATATCACGAATTACAAATTTACACTTAACAGGTAGTTTATTGGCGGCTAAACGCATTGCTTCTCTTGCATTTTTTTCAGAGACTTCTGAAAGCTCAAACATGATACGACCAGGCCTAACGACTGCTACCCAAAACTCTGGTGACCCTTTGCCTTTTCCCATTCTTGTTTCTGCCGGTTTTTTAGAAACAGGTTTATCTGGAAAAATCTTAATCCAAACTTTTCCTGCTCTTTTACAATAACGTGTCATAGCAACACGTGCAGCTTCAATTTGATTTGAAGTTATCCAGGAAGGTTCGAGAGATTGTAACCCAAAATCTCCATAAGCCAACTTATTTCCACGAAGTGCTTTGCCTTTCATTCTGCCTCTATGTGCTTTTCTGTACTTGGTCCTCTTTGGCAACAACATTTTGCTCACCTCCAGTGACTTTGTTCGAATTTTCTTTGAAAATTTCACCTTTATATATCCAAACTTTGACACCTATTTTACCATAAGTAGTATTAGCTTCAGCGAAACCATAATTGATATCAGCTCTTATAGTTTGAAGAGGAATACTACCTTCGTGACAGCACTCTTGACGGGCTATATCAATTCCACCTAATCTTCCTGAAACTTTAATTTTAATGCCTCTTACTAATTTCATTGCACGACCAACAGCTTGTTTTATAGCACGTCTGAATGAAATTCTTTTCTCTAGTTGTTGTGCAACTGATTCAGAAATTAATTGTGCATCTGAGTCTGGCTTCTTAACTTCTAAAACGCTAACCATGACAGAAGATTTGATAAATGCCTCACATTCAGATTTTAGCTTATCTATCCCAGCTCCTGCACGACCTATAACCATACCTGGTTTAGCACAATGAATAAGAGTAAAGATTTTGCAACCTCTACGCTCTATTTCAATCTTGGCAACACCAGTATTAGATATTTTCTTTTTTATGAAATTACGCAATTTATAGTCTTCTATCAACGAAGAAGCAATTTTTTTACAACCAAAATACCATCGAGAATTCCAATTTTTGTTTATTCCAGTTCGCATACCATTAGGATTTACTTTTTGTCCCATGTATAACCTCTTTAATATTTTCTTCTAAAACAATAGTGATATGTGACGACCTTTTTAATATTTTATGTCCACGACCCTTTGAAACAGGAATCATACGACGAATAGTTGGACCAGGACATACCAAACATTCAGAAATATAAAGATTAGAAAGACTCATATTTTTTATATTGACAGCATTGGAAACAGCCGATTTAAGAAGCTTTTCCAAATAATAACTTGCAGATTTCATTGTATTTTGTAATATAGCAAACGCAAAGCTAACTGGTTTATTCCTTACCAAATCAAGAACAATTTTCACTTTTCTTGGAGAAATCCTTAAATACTTAGAATGAGCAACTGCTTTCATAAAAATACCTCTCAATAATTAGAACTTGTTCTCATAGATTTTAAAATTCAGATTTTTAAAAACTTATTTTGAAAGTTTACCCGGTGAAACTTTTGATCCAGAATGACCTTTAAATGTGCGAGTTTGAGAAAATTCACCTAATTTATGTCCAACCATATCTTCTGTTATATATACAGGAATATGCTTACGTCCATTATGAATTGCAATAGTATGGCCGACAAAATCTGGAAAAACAGTGGAAGCACGACTCCAAGTTTTGATAACCATTTTTTTACCACTTTTGTTCATATTTTCAATTTTTTTGACTAGAGAAGGATGAACAAATGGTGCTTTTTTTAAACTTTTTCCCAAAATTACCCCCTTGATAGAATTTTACTTAATAGATCTACGTTTAACTATAAATTTATCAGAAACCTTTCTTTTTTTTCTAGTCTTATAACCCAATGTAGGCTTACCCCAAGGTGTAACAGGGCCAGGACGACCAATTGGTGATTTTCCTTCTCCCCCACCATGTGGATGGTCACAAGGATTCATAGCTGAACCACGAACTGATGGACGCCAACCCATATGACGTTTACGCCCAGCTTTTCCTATCTTTACATTTTCATGATCAGAATTACCAACTTGACCTACAGTAGCCATGCAATTTTCAAGGACATTTCTCAATTCTCCGGATGGCAAACGTAGAAGAGCCATACCGTTTTCTTTAGCCATCAATTGCACCATATTACCTGCTGAACGTGCAATTTGTCCTCCTCTACCAGGGTACAATTCCACATTATGCACAAACGTTCCAACAGGAATATCGCAAAGTCTCAAAGCATTCCCAATCTTAATATCTACACCAGAACCAGAAACTATACTTTGACCAACAGAAATTTTTGATGGTGCAATTATATATTTTTTTTCCTTATCCTCATACTCTACAAGAGCTATGTTAGCTGAACGATTTGGGTCATATTCTATACCTAGAACTTTAGCAGAACCATCTTTGTTACGCTTAAAATCGATAATTCTATATTTTACACGATTTCCACCGCCACGATGTCTTACAGTTATACGTCCATAATTATTTCTCCCAGAACATTTCTTCAAAGATTTGACAAGTGTTTTCTGAGGAGCATCCTTTGAAAGTTTAGAGAAATTAATAGAAGTCATGTTTCTCCTAGACGGAGTAACAGGTTTATAAAATTTAATTCCCAAAAATAACCACACTCACTATTAAATAAAAATTTAGAATTTGTTCCAATTAGATTTAAAAAACAAATCTTTGAAAAATTGTCCCTCAAAACTAGGAAAAAATACAGTGACAATTGTTTTATTGCAAGTATTTATTAGAACATGTTTTCATAAATTTAAAACACAGATTTTTTAAAAATTTTTTCCAAAAACTAAGAAATTTGATTAAAAAAATCGATAGCCTTCTGACCAGTCTTCAAAGTAACAAACGCTTTTTTCCAGGCATTGGTATAACCAATCATCTTACCTTTACGGCGCTTACGACCACGCACATTCAAAGTGTTTACTTTTTTTACTTTTACATCAAAAATTTTTTCAATTGCACACTTAATTTGTATTTTTCCAGCAGACCTATTGACTTCGAAACAATATTTCAAATTTTCAATGCTAGACATAGATTTTTCCGATATCAGAGGCCTTATTACTATATCATAAAAACAGTAACCATTACCAGAATTTTGTAAAATTTCATTTACCATTTTGAAAAAACCTCCTTTATCTTTTCCAAAGCATCAAAAGAAATGACAATCTTACCAGAATAGAAAATATTATACGCATTCAAATTCTCAACTTGTGAGGTCTTGATATTTGGTATATTTCTTGCAGATTTTACTACAAAATCATCTACACTAGATAAAACAATTAAACCCTTAGACACACCAATTAATTTCAACATGTCACGAATTTTTTTTGTTTTATAACAATCTAAACTAATGTTCTCTAAAACTAAAAGTTCTTCTTTAATGACCTTATAAGATAATGCAGATCTAAATGCTAACCTACGAACCTTTTTGTTCAACTTATTGTAAAACACTCTAGGTTTAGATGCAAAAGTAACACCACCATGTCGCCATTGAGGAGATCTAATCGAACCCTGACGAGCACGCCCAGTTCCCTTTTGACGCCAAGGTTTACGCCCACCGCCTCTAACTTCAGCCCTAGTTAAATTAGATTTACTGCCCCGACGTTGGTTATTCAAAAAAGTAACTATATACTCATGCAAAACCGACATGTTAGGTTCTAGCCCAAATATATTGTTAGGTAATAATACTTTTTTAACTGATTCACCTTGCATGTTTAAAACATCAGTATACATTTCCATAAAACACCTCCCCACAAATATATAGCGCAAAAATGACTGCTTAAAATCATAAGAACAGACCTTCAAGCTGAAATCTCATTTAAACACTCTCAGGACTAAATCACTGAGATCCTCATTTTTTGGCACAGAGACAAAAATATGTGTTGTTTCTAACGAACTTTAACGCTATCCTTCACATGTATGATACTTCCAGAAGGGCCAGGTATTGATCCTTTTAAAGCAATCAAATTTTTATCTTTGCATATTTTAACAACTTTTAGGTTTTGAATTGTCACCCTATCAAATCCTAATCTACCAGCGGATTTCATTCCTTTAAAAACACGAGAAGGATCTGAACACGCACCAATTGAACCGCCCTTGCGAACTACAGGACCACTGCCATGACTTTCTTTTAAACGCCTAAAATTCCAACGTTTAATGACACCAGCCCAACCCTTGCCTTTACTAGTACCCACAACGTCAACACTATCACCGACCGAAAAAATGTCAACACTGATTATATCACCAACATTAAAATTATCCGATTCATTAAATCTAAATTCTAATAATTTTTTCTTAAACTCTTGCCCTAGTTTTTCAAAAAATTTTCTCTGAGGTCTATTCAAATTTTTAGATTTAACAGATCCATATCCAAACTGAACAGCTGAATAACCATGTTTTTCTTTTGTTTTTTTAGACAAAACAACACATGGACCAGCTTCAATAACTGTCACAGGAACAACTTTACCATTTTCGTTAAAAATTTGAGTCATTCCAATTTTTTTGCCTATAATGGCCTTTTTCATTTCAACACCTTTCTACTAAAAAACAGACCAAAATCACAGATAGTATTTATGATTTTATGTTAGAACCTGTCTTCAATACTGAAAAAATCACTTTTTGGATCTTTTTCCACAAAATATCCTTAAAAATACTCGAAATACAGCAAGTATTTCTACGTTTTTTGCCTTGTTTTGAGAAAAAATCTCTCAAAAATTCGATATTCCACACTATTGAAGACAGGTTCTTAGACTTTCTTCGTAACTACAAAAACATCACTTTTTTTATATTTTCCCTAAAAACAACATAAAATTTTTTTTGAAATACAAATGATCTAATTTCAAAGTTTTATATCTATTTCAACACCAGCTGAAAGTTCCATGTTCGTAAGTGTTTCCACTGTTCTATTTGAAGGTTCTAAAATATCAATCAAACGTTTATGGATACAAATTTCAAATTGTTCTCTACTGTCCTTGTTCACATTAGCAGACCTAAGGATTGTTATAATTTTTATTTCGGTAGGCAAAGGAACAGGACCAGAAACTCGAGCTCCACCATTACGTGTAACAGTCTCGACAATCTTAGCCGAAGATCTATCTACTACCTCATGATCATAACCCTTAAGCCTTACCCTAATTTTTTTATGAGCTGCCAATTTAGTTAATGACCTCCTTACATAGAGAATTTAGAACCTGTTCTTATATATTTTTTTTAAAACAACATAAAAATTTCACAAATATATTTCACATATTTCAAGAAAATTTTATGCTGTTTTTAAAAAAAATATAAAAAACAATAATACTTTAGTAATGACGAAAGAAATACATTATACTATAACAATTTATCTTATGCAAGAAAAATTGTTATCAATAATTTTTTTAATTTCATTTAACGCATCATCTATGGAAATACGGTTGGTATAATTTGGGTAAACCATTTTTTTAATAAGATCTAGAAATTGAATAATTTTTTCTTTTTCACTAGAATCATAAATCTCGTTTAGTTTATAATAGTCGTATGCGTATTCGGAACCCTTTTTTGTAACAATTTTTATTACATCTTTGTAGTTATTTGATTTCTTCACTAACATAGTAATAAAAACAGCTCCCAAAGAGTAAGAATCTCTTTTTGATACAGCTTCTGGTTTAGTTATACGTTTATCTGGAGCTGCGAATTGAAAGTAACTTCCAGAATATGACTTGGTATCACTAATTTTAGTTATTGCCCCAAAATCAGCAATTTGTAATATATCTTTCATTTTTTTATTACAGTTTTCTAATTTTTTGCTTTGTCTTTCAATTACGAACAAATTATCTGGTTTAATATCGTTATGTGAATACCCAGCATCATGTATAATTTTTAAGCCTTTTAACGCATTTTTTCCTAATCTCAAAATATTTGTAATACTTCCACCTTTCCCAGTTTTTGCTAAAATTTTTTCATTATAACTAGCTAAACTACCATGTTTCGCAACCTCTGATTCAAAGATTGCCCTTTTCATTGTTTGTTTATCTTTATTTTTGCTTGAAATATATTTTGAATGTGATAAATATTTTAAACCTTTCTCGTTTTTATCAATAATCTCTTGTATTTCTTTTGATTTTTCGACTTCATCAGAAGCTTTTCCGAGATAAAAAAACAAAAACTTATTATCGGTTGTAACTTTTACCGCTTTTCCATCATCACATTCCCAAACAACACCTTGCTGTCCTTTCCCTAAAAACTTTTTAGGGTTATAACCTTTTTTCCATAGATATATTCCTGTATTTTTTTGATGAGATCTAAAAGATTTATCTTTTGGATCTTTTACTTGCTTAGGAACAAGACCAAGTAAATTCTCAATTTTTATTCCTTTTAATTTTTGTTTTCTTGCTTTACCATATAATTTTTTAGCTTCATGTATTTTAATGATTTCTTTCACTATTCCAATTCTTTTCCTCAATAACCACGTTTGCAATCTATTTTTGTGATTTTCAATATATTTCTTGCAATCATTAAGCGACCATTTTTCAACTTCCTTCCTTATAGAATTTTCTTTAAAAAAGTAATCCAATTTTTTTGGCATGATTTTAAGGTTATCCTTTATTTCGTAATGGTCATTAGATTTCATACTGTTCGTCACTAAATAACATTTCATTAAGGTTATGTCTATAAGTAGTAAAATTTAAAAAATAGTTTAGTTCATTATCGAAAATATATCTAGAAAAAAATCATTCGTAAGCCAACTATAGTATACATAGTTTTGATTCAATAATATGAGCTCCTTACAGTCGCGCAGTGAACATTGAACAGTGAAAAGTTAACAGTGTAACAGTAAAAAACGGGGTTACGAATTGCACATATTTGTACTGTTCACTGTTCATTAAGCGAAGCGAGTTTCATTGTTCAATACGTATACGCTCCTAACGTGTTCCGTGTTCAATGATAGCACTTCTTTTAAATATCTCCAAATCATGAACTGAGCCTTTTTCTTCGTAAACACCGATAATTTGGCCTGTTTTGCCATTTATGACTAGTTGATCTTTTACGGTATGTCGTTTTTTTACCCGAATATGATTCTCTTTGTTTATGCTTTTTGGATTGTCAACCTTTTATAATACAATTAATACTTGTTCTACAAAAATTTTTTGTTTTTCAGCGTTGTTTATCATTACTTGTGGAAGTTCTGATATTACAGTTGTGTACATGTAATAATCATATCCGAATTCAATCACACATTTCGGATCTTTTGAGACTAGTTTGCACCAAAAACACTCGCGCAATATTAATTTAATTATTTTTTCTAACTCATTTACTGAAAATAATTTACCGTTTTTAAGATTTTTAATTAGACATATATCTTGATTATCCAACTGCAACTCTTTAAAATTTAGTAATTTGTTCATCTTTTCTATGGAAAATTGTAACTCTAACTCTTTAACTTCTAATTTAAGAACATTGAAAAAATTTAAAATATTAAAAATGGTGCGTATATATTCTTTCTCTGTTTTTAAATATTCTTCTAACGTGAATAATCTGCCAGAATATATCTTTCCGATATCTGAGTGCGAAATCCAGTCTTTTTTTAAAAAATGTCCGAATTCATTTCGATATTTTGGATTGTATTTAGTTATACGATATTTGATCACCGTTCAAACCTATCCTAACTAAATCTGCGTTGTAAGTCCCCATTCTAGTTTTAACAGATCTTAAATTTTCCACCGAATCAGCCATTTTCCAAGTTCCACCACTATGTACATCTGCATCTGGAGAAATATACATATTTCCTTTTTTGTAAATGGGCTGTCCGTGAGATCTTTCATTTATTTTTGTGAATCCTAATTTTCTAGCAGCTTAATCTGCTTGTGGACCAGTTAATCTCTGTTTGCTTCCAGCATTCAATTTTTTTCTAAATTATCCTAAATCTTTTCCCAAGTTATCAAGACTACTTTTAAACAAAGCTACTCCGCTTGTAGTAATGGCTGTACCTTGTGCAACCGCAGCACCCGAAACAACTAGTATTGGTACTCCTACAATAGCACCTGCGCCTGTTCCAGTTAATGTCGTACCACCTATACCTAGCCCAATCCCACCTATTATTTCACCAATACCAAAAACAGTTTGAACAATTCCTCCAATCGTAGACACAATATCTCCGGTAATTTTTCCCATAATATATATTTGTTGATCGTCAATTTTTATCGCTTCAACTCTACTTGGCATT
>Ga0209737_10000580_pt1 | contig 29348 bp, 23 predicted proteins | sample TergutCu122P3_FD_187284 | JGI IMG/M metagenome (GOLD analysis project Ga0209737, IMG submission 187284) | Cubitermes ugandensis P3 segment gut microbial communities from Kakamega Forest, Kenya - Cu122 P3 (SPAdes) (version 2) | ecosystem: Host-associated > Arthropoda: Insects > Digestive system... | reverse complement strand
TTGTTGCGTTGCGGCTCGTTCGGCTGCGCGTTCGGCAGCGCCCTGCAATCGCCTGTTAATCTGTCCTTGCGCCGTGCTGCAGATCAGCGCCAGCGCGAATGTTGCTGATACTAATTTTAATCTATTCATAATGTTTACATTTTATTATTTCTATCTGTTTATATTAAGGTTTTACATTTCTTACCGTTTAGCAACCCACACATCCTGACAATTTGGTTTTGATCTAATTTGGCCGGCTTGCCGTGTAGCTTCTTCCAAAGTGTTATAACTTCCTACCGATACCCTGTTCCACTGGGCGCCATTAACCATAGCAGGGATAATTTCAAAACTTAAACCTTCAGGTAACCTTCTGCCAAATCTCTCGGCTTCCGAACGCGCTCTGAAACTTGCAACAATCAACACATACCTGCCTTGTCCGGCTGTGGTCTGCATCTGGGCCGGCTGTGCAGGTTTCGTTTCCGTTGCCGGTCGGGTTGTTGTGGCCGGAGTAGATGGCGATTTCGATGCCGGAGATTCAGTTGGCTGAGTTCCTTCCGGTTTAAGAGCAACCTTTTTGTCAGTAGCGTCATCCAGAGTTTGCGACAGTTCGGCGTTTGATGTGCTCTCTTCCATTTCGTCAGCAACTAATGGTATCGTTTCCGATTGAAGTTCCACAAGTGAAGTTATCGTTGTCTTCGGAGTAAAGAACTTTAGATAAATTTTGGGATAAAAATAATATCCTGCCAGACCCAATCCTGCAGCGGCAAGCAAAACCCACAGCACCCACATATTGGATGAATTGGCGCTCGTTTTCTGTTTTTGTTTTTTGGGAGCAGGAGATGTTTTTGCTTTGGAAGCAGGTTTAACAGCCAATTCCTTTTCATCAAACATTTGAGTACGCTTTCGAGATGTGTTCTCACGAAAACGGGAACTGTCGTTCGTGTCGAACAGACTGTCTTCCGGTAAGGGTTGAGGTTGCTCATGAGGTGATTGATCGGGTTCGGGTAATGGTTCAATTACCGGTTCAGGATCAGGTGAAATAACCGGTTCTTGAGCCGGCGTAAATATCGGTTCAGGCTCAAGGGTAAATACCGGTTCCTGTATAAACACCGGTTCCGGCGTTGGCTCAACAGGCGCTTCTACAGGTTGTTGATACACATTGCCAGAAAAATAAGCATATCCAAGTCCGTAATTATCTTTAAAAAATTCCTCGTCGGGACAGAATACGATATTATTAACTTCATCAAGCGAAAAAGTACCAAATTTTTCAAAAAAGAGTTTTTTTATCAATGGTAATCTACTAATGAAATTTTGATGGTAAAATTTCCGTATTTCATCGGCAGCCTGCTCAAAGGTAATGTTTGCCTTTCTTGCAATATAACTTGTCAGGACGCCATCATCGCCACTATTTTCACTGTCGAGTTTTACTGTTTTGGAAGGTGGAATAACCTTTCCATCTCGAATTTCAGATGGGATATTGACAATGGTAAAACATCCCAATTCAGGAACAACAACCGGAATGTTGTATTCCATCAAATAATCATAGATAAATTTGCTAATGTCCACAATAAAAACCTATTATATATTAATATTCATTTATACGTACAAGGAAAATAAACGTTACAAAGATAATCAAAAAATCATTCATCGTATCGCCGTAATTCAAATTTTTCACCCAGATACAATTTTCTTACCTGTTTATCGTCGGCCAATTCCTGTGCCGTACCGGCTTTAAAAATTTTCCCTTCAATCAGCAGGTATGCACGATCAGTGATCGAAAGGGTTTCATGCACATTATGGTCGGTGATCAGTACGCCAATATTTTTCTTTTTCAGCCGGGAGATGATGTACTGGATATCCTCAACGGCAATAGGGTCAACTCCTGCAAATGGTTCGTCCAAAAGAATAAATTTCGGGTCGATGGCTAATGCACGGGCGATCTCCGTTCGTCGGCGTTCACCTCCCGATAATTGAATCCCAAGGCTTTTACGTATTTTAGCCAGACCGAACTCCTGCAACAACTGTTCGGTGCGTTCACGCTGTACGGTTTTTGGAAGTTTGGTCATTTCCAGAACCGAGCGGATGTTGTCCTCCACGCTCAATTTTCTGAATACAGACGCTTCCTGCGCCAGATAGCCAATTCCCTTTTGCGCACGCCTGTATACAGGTTCTTTGGTGATTTCAATGTCGTCCAAAAATATTTTTCCCTCGTTGGGAGTGATTAGTCCAACAATCATGTAGAACGAAGTGGTTTTGCCTGCGCCGTTGGGGCCAAGCAATCCCACTATCTCGCCTTGCGAAACATCTACCGATACGCCTTTTACCACAGTTCGGCTACGGTACTTTTTGACTAAATTTTCTGTACGAAGAACCATCCCTTGATTTTTTTAATTATTGGCTGGCAAAAATACAAAAAAAACTCCACCAAGTTTGCAAAAGTTAACGGGATTCATTTTTTTAAGTGTGTAAATCTTTAATTAATTCTTAAATACCAAAAATTCCTTCAGCGCATTGAAAGTTGCAGGCAATTCTATAGTTTGTTTGATTCCAGCGGCAAAGCGCGCTATATTCGGAGGTAATGCAATTTCTTTACCGATAATGCTTTCTACAATTTCGGTAAACTTGGCAGGGTGCGCTGTTTCGATAAAAAAACCGGCGGCAGAAGGATATTGATCCAGACAGGTTTTCAGCGCACGATAGCCGGTTGCTCCGTGCGGGTCGAGCAGGTATCCGCGGTTTGTATATACTTCCTTGATGGTTGTGCGGATTTGTTCGTCAGCACTCACGAAACCGCTAATATCGTGCGAAATATCTTCATACGAACCGTTGTATAAATCAACAATACGCGCAAAGTTGCTCGGGTTTCCCACATCCATGGCATTAGCCAGGGTCGCTACCGAAGGACGTGGAAGATAATTACCGCTTTGCAGGTAATGAGGAACAATGTCGTTGATGTTGGTAGCCGCAATGAAATGAGCGATGGGCAAACCTAACCGTTTAGCAATTAACCCGGCGCAGATGTTACCGAAATTACCGCTGGGCACTGCACAAACGATGTCAGATTTGAGATTTGAGATTTGAGATTTGAGATTTGAGATTTGAATACTGCGTCCTATTTGGGCTACTCCCCAGAAATAGTAAAATGATTGTGGTAGCAATCTCGCCCAGTTGATGGAATTTGCCGATGTGAGTTTCATGCGTCTATTCAATTCTTCGTCAGCAAAGGCCTGTTTTACTATTGACTGGCAATCGTCAAAAGTTCCCTTCACTTCAATGGCTGTGATGTTTTCGCCCAATGTGGTAAACTGTTTTTCTTGCAAAGCGCTAACCAATCCCTTGGGATACAGGACAAATACACGTATGCCCGGCACTTTGTAAAATCCGTTGGCAACGGCGCTGCCGGTATCTCCCGAAGTAGCGACTAATACATTGAGTTCCTGACTGTCGCATTGTGTGAAATACTCCAGTAAACGCGCCATGAAACGTGCGCCTACATCCTTGAATGCCATGGTAGGCCCGTGAAACAATTCAAGTGTATACAGCCGGTCGTGAATATGCACTAATGGAATTGGGAAATCAAGTACGTTGTATACCATACGCTTCAACTCAACAATAGGCACATCATCACCAAAAAAATGCGAAGCAACTTCCAATGCAATATCCTGCAAATCCATATCATACATGCGCTTGAAGAAGTCATCACCGAGATGACCTGTCTTTTCGGGCATATAAAGGCCGCCATCTGGAGCCAAGCCTTTGGTTACGGCTTCTTTCAATGATGTAGCCGGAGCATTTTTACGGGTACTGTAATATAACATATTATGTGCGGACGAAGGGACTCGAACCCCCACGCCTTTCGGCACCAGATCCTAAGTCTGGCACGTCTACCAATTCCGCCACGTCCGCTTTTTTTTAGTACGCCCATTTCAAATAGAGCGCCCCCCATGTGAATCCTCCACCAAAGGCAGCCAAAATTAATTTGTCGCCTTTACGTAGTTTGTCCTCCCATTCGTACAGGCACAACGGAATCGTTGCTGCCGTTGTATTCCCGTATTTTTCTATGTTGACCATTACCTTGTCAGGTTCTAATTCCATTCGACGACCTACGGCATCAATTATGCGCAGGTTAGCCTGATGAGGAACCAGATACGCCAAGTCATCAGGCGCTATATGATGTCGATCCATCAACTCGACGGCTGCATCAGCCATGTTTGATACAGCATATTTATATACTGTCTTCCCGTCCTGATACGAATAGTGCCAGCGGTTGTCCACCGTTTCATGGGTTGCAGGATATTGTGATCCGCCTGCTTTCATGTACAGGTGATGACGCCCACTGCCATCCACACGAAAAATCTTGTCTACTACACCTACATCTTCGCTTGTTGGCTCTATCAAAAGCGCTGTTGCGGCATCGCCAAATAACGGACAGGTGTTACGGTCGGTATAGTCGATAATTGCCGACATCTTGTCACCCGCAAGTAACAGCGCCTTCCGGTACTGTCCTGATTCTACAAATTTGCTGACTGTTTCAAGCCCGTAAAGAAACCCTGAACATGCAGCCATCAAATCGAACCCCCAGGCATTATGTATCCCGAGTTTGTCGCAAACAATACAGGCCGTAGCCGGAAACCACATGTCGGGGGTATTGGTTGCTGCAATTACCAAGTCTATTTCATCAGGCGAGGTGCTGGTTTTTTCCAGAAGTTTGCGAGCGGCTTCAGCCATCATATCCGATGTAGCCAGGCCTTCGTCTTTTAATATTCTTCTTTCCTTAATCCCAACACGTTGCATGATCCATTCATCGGAAGTATCTACCATCGCACTCAGTTCCTGGTTGGTCAAACGGTACTCGGGAAGAAATACATCAACTCCCATGATAGCCGCTCTAATATTGCTCATTGTTGGGTAAAAAATATTTTTTTATTTTGGATGGCAAGTCTGCTCCTATCACATTCTGTGCCAGCAAAATCATGGTTTTTATTGCGGTACTGTTGGAGGCACCATGCCCGACGATCACATTCGAATTGATGCCCAAAACCGGGGTTCCGCCATAATTGTCGGGATTTAAAGATTCTAAAAAATTGTCGTTGATTCCACGTTGCTTGGCAATATGACTGAACCCTTCAGCTGCTTTCAGTAAAACATTGCCAACAAATCCGTCGCAAACAATTACATCAGCATTGTTCAAAAAAACTTCATGACCTTCCACATTACCTATAAAATTATAGTCTTTTGATACAGCCATCAACTGATATGCCGCTTTTGTGAGATTGTCTCCCTTTTCGGCTTCTGCGCCAATGTTGAGCAACGCCACACGCGGATTGGGGATGTTGTTGACAAACTCGGCATACAATGACCCCAGCAACCCGTATTGATACAATACATCAGGTTTACAGTCGGGGTTAAGCCCTACATCTATCAGTATATTCATGCCTCCATCAACGCGAGGTGCAGGAGAAGCAATTCCCGGACGAAGTATTCCCGGTATGGATTTAACTGTGTACATTGCCCCGACCATCATTGCGCCAGTACTGCCCGCACTGGCAAAGGCGTCTATTTTTCCGGCGCTCAACAGTTCGTAACCAACATATATGCTTGAACGTTTTTTTTGCGCAAACGCCTTGGCCGGATGATCGCTCATGTGAATGATATCCGGCGCATTAACAATGTCGAAACATGATGTGTCGAACTGTTCACGTTTACAAATATCTGCGATTGCTGTTGCATCGCCAATCAGTACCAGTTGCGAATTTTTGAATAAGCAATCATACGCTGCAATGGCTCCAAGTACAGTTACTTCCGGAGCAAAGTCTCCACCCATGACGTCTAAACCTATTTTCATCATGCAAATTTTTTCAATGGGGATAGTATTTGATATTCATAAATGTGATTATTATTAACTTACGCTACCGCTCCTTCTTTCTCGATCGCTAACTTACCTCTGTAATAACCACATGAGGGACATACCCTGTGATATAAAACTGAACCGGAACAATTGGGACATTTCACTACAGTGGGTACCACTGCCTTGTCATGCGTTCTTCTTTTATCCCTTCTTTGTTTTGAATGTCTACGTTTTGGATTTGGCATTTCTTTATTAATTAACTATTTATTATATACTGTTCTAACTTCTTAATCATCTCCGCATTGCAATCGCTTTGTCCGTTGGCATCTCCCGAATGAACCCTCCGTATGGGAAGACTCAGATGAACGTATTCATACAGGTATTGAGCAACATCCAGCCGATCTTCGTTATAAGGCAGGATGATCACATCATTTTCTTCCGAGTCATCTTCGCCAACTTGTTCGCCAAACTTGACAATCATTTTGGCTTCAGAGGTTATTTCTATCTTCAGCGGATCCAGACACCGGTCGCATCTTACTCCTGCCCACCCGTTCAACACGAAATTCAATTCGAAAAAACGCGAATGCTTCACTAATGTCAACTGAATGTTGATGATTGCATCGTTGATTTCCGACATTTCATACGATGCAAAAAAACCGCCATCTACTTTCCAATCAAATACATGGCTGCCTAATGACAATCCTTTAAATGATATGGTGTACAATCCCTGCTTTTCCATTTCGTAAAAAAAATCAGGGCGCAAAAATACGAATAAAATCCAATATCAATAATTTATTTCACTATATTTTTTTGTAAAAAATCATCAGCGATAAATTCGTAATTACCTTTGCAGGTTTTTTATTTTCATAAAACAGATTTTTACTTACTTTTGCTGCTTCAATTTTTATCAGAAATGGAAATTCTTGAAACCAAAATAGCGCTTGTAAGAGCGCTTCAGCATTTTCGTTACACAACGATAGGATTTGTTCCGACAATGGGCGCATTACACGACGGACATATATCGCTGATGAAACGATGCAGGGAAAACGACATCAGGGTGGCAAGTATTTTTGTGAACCCGACGCAGTTCAATGACAGAAATGACCTTGCCAACTATCCGCGTTCTCTGGAAAAAGATTTGGAAATGTTGAAATCGGCGGGATGCGATTTTGTGTTTGTACCGCCAATTGAGGAAATGTATCCAGAAGAAGATACGCGGGTGTTTGATTTCGGTATGCTCGACAAGGTGATGGAAGGAGCGTGCCGTCCGGGGCATTTCAATGGCGTAGCGCAGATTGTCAGCAGATTATTTGATTTGGTGCAGCCGGATAAAGCTTATTTTGGCGAAAAGGATTTTCAGCAATTGGCCATTATCCGGCGCCTGGCAGAAATGATGAACATTCCCGTGCAAATTGTGGGTTGTCCCATTGTTCGCGAAGCCGACGGATTAGCCATGAGTTCCCGCAATATGCGGCTTAGTCCCGAACAACGGCAATGCGCTTCTGCTATTGCCCGTACCTTATTTGCATGCAGGGAAAAAACCCGCAGCATGCCTTTGGATGAATTGAAAAAATGGGTAATCGAACAAATCGACAATACGCCCTGTCTGCAAACTGAATACTTTGACATTGTTGATCGCGATACACTGCAATCGGCCGCACATTATAAGATGAATGCAGTTCAAGGCTGTATTGCGGTACGAGTTGGAACTATCCGCCTGATTGACAATATGCGGTTATAACGTAAATATATATAATATGCAAATAGAGATCTTAAAATCGAAAATTCACAGGGTCACTGTAACAGAGGCCAACCTCAATTACATTGGGAGCATCACAATTGATGAAGACTTGATAGAATCTGCTAATCTAATTGAATATGAGAAAGTTACAGTTCTTGATATCAACAATGGGAAGCGATTCGAAACATATATCATCAAAGGCGGCCGCGGTACAGGGGTTATTTGCCTCAACGGCGCGGCAGCTCGCAAAGTAGCCGTTGGCGACATTGTGATCATCATGTCCTATGCATCGATGGATTTTGAAGCAGCTAAAACATTTACTCCCCGAATCATTTTCCCGAATACTGCCACCAACAAATTACTCAAACAGTGAATCCCAAATTTGTAAAAGCCCTGCAATTTGTTTTTTTCCTGCTCATAGGACTTGTTTTACTTTATTTTGCGTTTAGGGGCATTGACCTGAATGAGTTGATGTTGCAGATCAAACAGGCCGATTACCGGTGGGTAGCGCTATCTCTGGTTTTCGCTATTCTTGCATTGGTTTTCAGGTCGATCCGCTGGCGTTTGCTTATTGAGCCGTTGGATAAATATCCCAAGCTGACCAATATTTTTCATGCCATCAACATCGGTTATTTAGCCAATTTCGTTTTTCCCCGAATCGGTGAAATCACGCGCTGTGGCATTCTCAATCGCACTGATCAGGTTCCGGCCGGGAAATTGTTTGGCACTGTAATTGTCGAGCGCATTTTCGACATGCTTATGTGTGTATTTATGCTGTGTATCATCCTATTACTGCAATTTGATGTTGTAGGAAATTTCATCATGGAGCATATCATGCAACCCTTGATGAACAGGATGCCGGAAATGGCAGGTTTTAGCTGGCTAATTTCGATTACTGTGTTGGTGATACTGGCTTTTGTTGTATGTTTCCGGATTTATAAGAAAAAACTGCAAAAAGTAACCATTTTTCGAAAAATCAGAATTATGATGCGAAGCATACTAAGAGGTATTCAATCAGCACGTCAGATTCGAAATTTTGGATGGTTTGTGATTCTGAACTTTCTCGTTTTTGGGATGTATTTATTGCAAACTTACGTAATGTTTTTTTCGCTGGGAAGCACCTCGTCGCTTGGCCTCGTCGATGCGCTGTTTGTACTTGTGATTAGTTCGCTGGCGTTGATCATACCGGTGCAGGGTGGTATTGGCGCCTACCATTGGATCATCTCTATGGGACTGACCATTTTTGGCCTCACCCGCGAAGAAGGAATGGTATATGCCACCATATCGCACTCGGTCACAGCCATTTTATTTATACTGCTCGGGGCTGTGGCGCTTATATGGGTTTTCTATGCAACTAAAAAGAATTTCTGATACGCGAATGTTCCGCAAGATGGGATTCTTCGACGATCAGTCGGGTATAATCCGTCGATATTATCGGGAACGTGAACACTGGGATACGCATTTGACGAATACCCGGCAGTTTGTTTTGGAAGCCATGCAGGGAAAGAACTGTAAATCGGCTGCCGTGCTGGGGAGCGGATGGCTGCTTGATGTTCCCGTAGATGAAATGAGCCGCTATTTCGAAAAACTGTATCTGTTTGATATCCGGCATCCTGCAACAGTAAAAAAACAGTTTAAGCACTTGGGTAACATTGTATTGCATATTTGCGACATTTCCTGTTTTGCCCGCCCGGTATACCAATATGCAAAACAATACCGCAACTGCAAAAAACGGCCGCCCATCAGCGAAATCCACCCACAAACAATTTTAGATTTAAACGGCTTCGACTTCGTTTTTTCATGTAACATTCTGAATCAATTGGATATTTTGTTGATCGACTACCTGTCGCAATTTTTCGAATTATGTTATGAGGAAACCGTTGTTTTCCGCAGCATTGTTCAACAACTTCATATCGATATGCTTCCCGGCAACCGCTCCTGCATGGTAGCCGATTACGAAGAAATAACCTTTTCGCCGGAAGGAAAGGAAATTTCCCGAAAAACTTCGATTTACCACCCCATTGTTCAGTGTCAGGATGCAAGGCGCTGGACTTGGAAATTTGATACAAAAATGACTTACTGCAAAGACAAAATGATTTTTTTTGAAGTATTGGGCTGTAAATTATGAAAAAAACTTTGCAGAAATGTAATGTATATGTACTTTTGTAGCGAAAGATATTATGATTATAATTTTAAAAAATCTATTTATGAAAACTTTTTCAATTATTCTGTTGGCGGCATGTTTGTTTGTATCCTGCCAGACCAATAAAAAACCAGGCATTAATATTGATTCGGTGGCTACGTCGAAAGGTACCGAACTGTTTCAACCCAACTGGGACAACATCGCCCGGAATTATCAATTCCCTGAATGGTTTTGTGATGCCAAGTTTGGTATTTTCATTCACTGGGGCGTGTATGCTGTTCCTGCTTTCGCCAACGAGTGGTATCCGAGAAATATGTACCAGTTGAATTCGAAAGAATACCGGCACCATATCGAAACTTACGGAGAGCATACCAAGTTTGGATATAAGGATTTTATCCCGATGTTTAAGGCTGAAAAATTCAATGCCGATGAATGGGCGAAACTGTTCAGGGAGGCAGGAGCCAAATATGTTGTTCCTGTAGCGGAACATCACGATGGATTTTCAATGTACCACAGCGATCTGAATGAATGGAACAGTGCAAAGATGGGTCCCAAAAAAGACATTACAGGGTTGCTGAAACAGGCTGTAGAACGAGAAGGTATGGTTTTCGGACTGTCGACGCACCGTGCTGAAAATGCATGGTTTTATAACGGCGGCATGGAGTTTCCGTCGGATGTGCAGGATACCACTATTACCCTGTATGGACGAAGGTTTCCTAAGCAGGAAGTCTACGACGAAAAATGGGCGCGCGAATGGTTGGCACACACCTACGAACTGATTAACAAATACCAGCCGGAACTGATATGGTTCGACTGGACGGTAAATAATCCTGTATTGATGCCCTATTTCAATAAATTTCTGGCTTATTATTACAATAATGCTTTCGATTGGGGCAAGCAGGTGGTAGTGAACACCAAGCAGGGCTATCCCACCAACATTCAGGTTTGGGATGTGGAACGCGGCAAATCGGGTAAGATGATGAAATTTCCGTGGCAAACAGATACATCCATTGGCAAAAAATCGTGGTGCTACATTGACGGCGAAGAGAACAAAACAGCCGAACAGATTGTACATGACCTGATTGACATTGTGAGCAAGAACGGTAATCTTTTGCTCAACATCGGCCCGCGTGCAGACGGTACGATTACCGAAGAACAGCAAGCTGTGCTTCTCGACATTGGCAAATGGCTAAAAGTAAACGGTGACGCCATTTATGGAACCCGTTGCTGGAAAAAACTCGGCGAAGGCGATGCCGAATCTACAAAAGGTTCGTTCTCTGATAACACGGCAACTGCATACACTGCCCGCGACATGCGTTTCACCACCAAAGGCAATGACTTCTTTGCGATTGTTCTGAACTGGGATGATGCTGGCGTATTGGTGAAGTCGCTCGACAAGTACAATATTTCCGATGCAAAAATCCTAAATGTTCAATTGTTAGGATCAAACGAGAAAATTGAATGGCAACTCACTGAAGAAGGGTTAAAATTGTCGTTCCCACAAACGAAACCCTGCGTTTATGCTTATTCATTCAAAATCACTTTCGATAAAAAAGTGGGCGAGCATATCGTATCGGAAGCCGTAGATGAAGTAATGAAACACGGAAACTGAAATGGACAATTGCTCCAGCGGACTTAATCGCCTGCGTTAGTCTTCTTCGTATTCGATTCCGTCGTTTTTTTGTAAAGATTCACTCTCACAACTTCCGTTCCGGCATTGTTGACGATCCTTTTGATGATTGAATTTCCAGGTGCGAAGACCGTGACGGTGAACGTGGCTTTCATTGAACCAAAGTAAACAGTAATCACAGTTGAACCCGGTTTGAGGGCACTTATAGCGCCGGTGTAGTCTACTGTGGCCACATCGGTGTTGTCGAAGTATCCATCGATGTAATCAACTGCCAGACCTCCGGTAACGGTGGGGGTAATTACCGTTGTTTCATTGGTCAGCAAGTAAATATCATTCCTTCCTATTTCTAAAGACAATTCGTCATCAAGCGACACAATACACTTAAACTCTTTCCACTCTGTTGCATCCTTGTACAAGTTAATCGCTGAAGAAGGCACCCGTAGTATACGGGCGGAAAAAAACGGATTGTCAAACGTTTTGGATGAAATAGACTGCGGAATCGCTTTGTGATTGACAACTTCAACCAGACCCAGACATAGACTGAACGCATCACTACCGATGGTGGTAATAGAGGCAGGAAGGTCAATGAAGGTTAGTTCAGCGCAGGCAAAAAAAGCCTGCTTGCCGATGGTGGTGAGCGATGTCGGGAATGTGATGGATTTCAATCCTCGACAATTGTAAAAAGCCGACTCGCCAATGATTTCTACTCCCTCCGGAACAGTATAAATTTGCTGTTTTCTCACAGGATAGGTAACCAGTGTCTTATTGTTCTTGTTGAAAAGAACGCCGTCTATGGATGAAAAAACTGGATTGGCTTCGTGTACTGATATGGAATGTAAAAACAAACAAAAGAAAAATGCGTTGCTGCCTATCGTTGTTACCGAAGCGGGGATATTAACAGCAGTCATTTTTGTACACATATTGAAGGCAGATATGCCAATCGATGTTACCCCCTCAGGGATGTCGAGGCTGGTGACGCCGGCTCCCGAGAAGGCAAAAGTTTCGATGATACTTACAGAATTGGGGATAGTAATAGCGCTCAATTCTCCACAATTTAAGAATGCGTGATTGTCAATGATGTTCACCGATGCAGGAATGGAGTATGTTCCCTTCCTCCCTGGTGGACATAAAACAAGCCTTGTCTTGTTTTTGTTGAAGATTACGCCATCAGCGGATGAATAGGTTGGATTGTCAGGATGAACTGATAAGTAAGACAATGCATCACAGCCCTGAAAACTGATTGGGGTGATGGAAGATACAGAAGCGGGAAAGTAAAGTAAAGGCAATTTTGAACAATTATCGAAAGCGTTTCCATCAATTTTTGTTAATGTACCGGGGAAAGTGACTGATTCAAGGTTTCGACAATTGATGAAAGCGCTGATGCCGATACCTGTAATACCTTCCTCTATCACAAGATATTCCATATCCCTAAAGGCGCTGTTATTCGAAGAAATAGTACCCATAAAAGTAGAAGGAATAATACCTGTGCCGCTGATAGTGAGCGTGCCATTTTCATCCAGCGCATACGCGAGTGTGCCAAGCGTACCGTTTTGAGCAAATACTGTTCCAGCGTAGTACAGCAGAATCAGATAAAAAATAACTAACTTTTTCATAGAATTAAAAAATTGAATAGATGAAAAAATGAACTCATTGAATTTTAGTGTTTTTTACTGTTTCCTCTTTTTCCCCCACCTTGATGTACAGGTTCACCCGTAAGTATCCAGTTCCAGAATTGTCGACGGTTTTTTTGATGGCTGAATTTCCAGGTTCAAGGACTGTCAGCTCACACAAGGCTACACTCTCTAAAACAGAAGCGGAAATCACAGTCGAACCGGCAGCGAGAGCGAGTAACACGCCCGAATTACTCACTGAAGCTACAATCGGCTTGCTGCTGTCCCAAGCGATAGAATATGGCGGGAGTAATTCACTAGTAACAGTTGGCATAAGAGTTGCCGTTGCCCCCTTCAACAGGAATATCTCTTTCATATTCAATGTTATATCAACCTCATACGGTTCAATCGTTCCAAAATCTTCCCATACTGGGGCATTTTTATACGCTGTTACATCAAATACACGGAGCGTGCATGCAGAAAGGTTTATACCATCAAACGTTTCTTTGGGAATAGTTTGCGGAACCGGATTAAGATTAACGACTTTGGTCAAATTATTACAACCCGCAAAAGCGTAATTGCCGATAGTATCAACCGAAGCAGGAATGGAAATGAATACCAGACTTTGGCAATTCTCAAAAGTACCTTCTTCGATAATTGTAACCCCTTCAGGAAAATAAAATGAAGTCAGGCTGCATTCCTCAAAAGCATAATACCCAATTTGTCTTACCGAAACGGGAAGTTGAATATTTGACAGGTTGAAACAACTGCGGAAAGCCCCATTACCAATCCTTGTCAGTGAATTACCGGATATGGATACAGATGTGAGCCCTGTTTCCGAAAAAGCATAATCGCCGATAGTAAGTACAGATGCAGGGATAATAACGGAAGTCAACTTTGCGCACATCCAGAAAGCACAAAAGTCGATGATTTCTACTCCATCAGGAACAGAAAACAATCCCGATATTGCTACTGGAGCAAGAAGAAGCGTATTGGTAATCTTGTTGATAATGACATTGTTGTGGCTAAAAAAAACAGGATTGTCCTGGTGTATCGTTATGGAATTGAGTCCTTCGCAAAGCCTGAAGGCATGCCCGTCAATCGTTGTCACAGAGGAGGGAATGGATACTGATTTTATTTCAGTTGTATTGGCAAGAGTAAATGCATTGATGCCGGTAATTCCGTATTCAATCACAACGTTACGAATGTTACTTACAAAGGCTACGAGAGAGGTAGTTCCCAATATATTATCTGGAAGGTCTCCCTCGCCGCTAATGGTGAGTAATCCATCCGAATCCAATGTCCACGTGATGTTCCCGTTGATACTACCGCTATGAGTTTGGGCAAATACAAGGTTGTTCAGGCTAAAAAGGAAAACGATAAAAATTTTTCTCATAACAAAAATTGAATAATTGAATAATTGAAGATGATGTTTTTTCACTGATGAGTATACGTTATTATTATGGTAATGTTACAGGTTTTTCAGGTATAACCTGTCAGGCTGCGAAGCTGCTGACAGGGTCGAATCACAGATGTCTCGCTTCGCTCGACATGATGGTTTTCCGAAGTAAAGAAAAAGAGAAAAGTCAGAGAAAGAGGCGAAGCAGCTTTCTCTGACTTTTCTCTCTCCTCCAAATTCGACGTCGTCATGTCGAGCGAAGCGAGACATCTTTTTATAAAACGAAAAATTGAACGGCGCAGCCCTCACCGAAGGTAAATGCACCCGATTGCCCGCATTCCGCAGACAACCAGTTTTTTTTTATAGTTCCCTTAATAGCCTAATGCTGTCCCTCCATCTAAACCCTTATTTCCTTATTAGTTGAAAATAAGGGAATAAGGGAAGTGAGTCTCTGTCAAATCCTGGCTATTAAGGGACCTTTCAATGAATAAGGTTTTTCACCTTTGTTAACAAGATTTACAGTTTTTTTGAATTATTGAATCTTTATCATTTTCTCCGTTTTCGCCTTTCCATCATTTTCTAACCGGAAGAAATACATGCCCGCCGGTAGATGTCTCAAATGAATGGTTTCATCGGGGCTGGTGATGGTTTGTGTATGAACAACGACGCCTGCGGTGTTGATGACCTGTATTCGTAGAGACGGGGCGCGCCCCGTCTCTACATTAATGTGTACCACATCTGTAAATGGATTGGGATAGATTTGTAGAGACGCGGCATGCCACGTCTCTACTATGCCGGTAGGAAGATCAGGATCAGGGTCGGAAACAGGATCTCCTTCGACAATAATTATACCTTCATCTTCATCTACTGTAAAATCGATATTTGTTAAGGTTTCATTCTCTGAAAGAGGCAATTCATCAGTCACACAAGGTTCGTATTCATCAATTTCTACTTCAATCTTATAGGAGCCTTCAGGTAAATTTTCAAAACTATACTCGCCATTATCATTTGGGATGGCAGTGGCTAATAGCACATAACCGCCAATTATTCCCCTTTTGGTTTCCCCTGCTTTCCCTTTTTCGTCCACCTTTATGTACAGGTTCACCCGCATGTTTCCCGTTCCGGAATTGTCGATGGTTCCTGAAATGGTTGAATTTCCCGGTGCGAGGACTGTAACCGTACACGTTGCATCGTTTCCGAATGCAGAAACGGTAACATCGGATGTCCCCGGTTTGATGGCTGTTACCTTGCCGGTGGAATTGATGGTAACTGCAGCAGTGTTGGTGCTTGTCCAGTCAATCTGCGTTTCAGGAAGGCGTTTGTCAAGGGTTGCTAAAAGGGTTTTCTCTGCGCCGGTCAACAGGCAGAACGCCGAATAATCCAGCGCAATCACATCTATCCCTTCTATTTTGTTGAATTTTTTCCATCCTTCGCTTGATTTGTAAAGACCTACCGAAGCGGAAGGAACCCGTAATGTACATAATGTTAGCATATAGTAGCTAAAGGAAACAGATGAAATATCTGCCGGCGCAGGGTTGAGAAGTATAATTTCAGTTAAACTGCTACATTCATCAAAATATCTGTCGTTCATGAATGTAACATTTCCTTGAAAGATAATTGAAGTCAATTGTTCGCAACTGTAGAAAACATCATAACCGATAGAGTTTACAGCAACGGGTACGACATACTGTCCCTGCCTTCCGGTGGGAACAAATAAAAGCATCGTTTTGTCCTTATTTAACAGAGCGCCGTCTTCGGAAGAAAAATGTTGATTATCTTCGTGTACTGTTATTGCAGTCATAGCAGGACACCTTGAAAACGCCAATCTGTCGATGAAAGATACAGAGGCAGGTATGAGAAGTGAACCTAAACCGGCACAGCCAAAAAAAGCGGAAACGCCAATGGTTTCTACCGAATTGGAGATGGTGACAGTTGTCAGTTTTTCACAATACATGAAAGCAGCGTCGCCGATGTTTTTTACTGACGACGGAATATTGTAAAGACCCTCTCTTGCGGGAGGATAGGCAATAAGTTCCGTTTTATCGAAATTGAACAACACGCCGCCGGCTGATGAATAATTAGTGTTACCCGGTTCAACCTCAATGGAAGTCGTTGAAGAGCATCGACAATCACCTTCAATGATTTTTACAGATGAGGGGATGGTAATGGATGTCAAGTGGCATTTATCAAAAGCCCAGTATATTGTAGTCACCGTTGACGGAATATCATAGTGGCCTGTAATACCGCCCGGAAATAAAAAAAGCGTTGTCAAATCCTTACTAAACAATACTCCGTCTACTGAAGCATATTCGGGATTGTCATCATGTACCGTTATGGTAATCAATTCGGAACAATCAAGAAAAGGAGAGTTGTTCATCATTGTTAATGATGCAGGAATGGATATGGAAACAGGACGAAAATCACCTAACCCACCATAACTGTCAATACCTGTAATACCTTCGGTAAACACAATATGCTCCGCATAAGGGATGCTATGTAGATTTGTGTCGGAGAGCACCTCATTAGTTATAATGCCCGTCCCGCTGAAGACGAGCACGTCATTACTGTAAAGAAACCACGAAATTGAACCTGTGCTTCCAAGCCTGACAATACTTTCAATCGGCTCAATGTTCTTAAACTTACTCCATACTGCTGCTTTTTTATAATCTTCAATCGATTTGACGGGAACTCGAAGTTTGCAACTGTTAAAGTCTATACCATTAAACGTGTTGTTGAGAACTGTTACTGGCTTTGTAACGAAATTAATTATTTCTGCCAAATTGCTGCAATTAGCAAAAGCCCACTCTTCAATGATTTCTACCGAGGCGGGAATGGTTATGGATTCTAAACTGATACATTCATAAAATGCACCGTAATCAATTGTTTTTAGCGTGTTGCCTAATATAGTTACAATCTGGACACCACTTTCTCTAAAAGCATACAAGCCAATAAAATCGACCGATGCAGGTATAGTGATGGACGTCAGGTTGACACAACTCGCAAAAGCCAGTGTGCCAATTTTTTTTAACGAATTGCCTGATATGGTTACAGAATGGATGCTGCTATGTTGAAAAGCAAAAGAATTGATGGATGTAACCGATTCGGGAATGGTAATGGATTCCAGACTTTCACACCGGTAGAATGCAGCGTCATCAATCGTTTTCAGCGAGTTGCCTAATATTGTTACAGAACGGATACTGCTTTCTCTAAAAGAAGATATGCCAATGGTTTCTACCGATGCGGGTATGATAGCGGAGGTTAATCCGCTGCAAAGGAAAAAAGCCCATTCTCCTATGCTGGTAACACCCTCTTCAATAATCACAGAAATAATAGAACTTTGCTGGGATTCCCATGGTTGAGGCACGCCACTTGTAAAATTTTTCATTTCTCCCGTTCCGCTGATGGTAAGTATGCCGTCGTTCAATGTCGCTTTTATATCATTTGCATTTGGCGAGCCAATATACCATGGTTGTGCGTTTAATGTTACAGCGCAAAACATACCGCAGATAAATAAATTTATTTTTTTCATTTTATTGATTATCAAAATTATTATTGAATTTTTATTATCTTTTCAGTTTTCACCATTCCGTGGTTTTCCAAACGAATGAAATACAAACCTGCAGGTAAATGTCCCAAATGAATGGTTTCTTCGGGACTGATAATGGTTTGGGTGTGGACAATTGCGCCGGCGGTGTTGACCACCTGCATTTGTAGAGACGGAGCGCGCCCCGTCTCTACAGCAATTCGCACAATATCTGTAAAGGGATTGGGATAGATTTGCAGAGACGCGGCATGCCACGTCTCTACAACGCCGGTTAAAATTTTTGGAACAACTGTTCCCGTTGCTTCATCCACCTCAAAGTTGATATTCGAGCGGGTTTCGCTGTCAGAAAGATTTATTGTCGGCGTCGCTTCGGATTCGTATTCATCAATTTCCACATCAAGCTTGTAGAAGCCTTCGGGTAAATTTTCAAATTTATATTCACCATTATCATTAGGAATGGTGGTAGCCAACAACACATAACCTCCTAAGATTCCCTTCTTCGTTTCCCCGGCTTCCCCTTTTTCCCCCATCTTAATGTACAGGTTCACCCTTACATTTTCTGTTCCGCCAGTATCGACAATTCCTTTAATGGTAGAATTTCCCGATACGATGACTGTTACCGTACAGTCGGCTTCTATCGAACCGAGTGAAGCTGTAATCACAGTCGATCCTGCTTTGATGGCTGTTAGTGTACCGGTGCTGTTCACTGTAGCAACTGTTTCGTCACTGCTTTTCCATGTAACGGCTCCAGATTCGATGGCTGATACCATCGTTGTGTTGCCGGGCAAAAGATATATATTTCCTTGAGTCAATGTAAGTTTTGATATTTCGGCTTCAATCGGCACAATATTTTTAAACTGCTTCCAAGTTGCTGCTGCTGCATAGAGGCCTTCCGAACCTGCCGGAACGCGAAGTATGCAGTTAGTAAAGTTTAAACCCGAGAATACACTTGAACCTAATGTTTGTGGAGTTGGTTTTTTATCAATAATTTCAGTCAAATTGCTGCAATTTGAAAAGGTAGAATTGTTGAAATGACTTACTGAAGCCGGGATAGTAACAGAAGATATCTTTCGATTCATAAAAGCATACTCAATGATCGTGGTCACAGTTTCGGGGATGATATATTTTCCCTCTCTTGTTCCGGAACAAGTATACAGTATCGTTTTGTCCCTGTCAAAGAGTGTACCATCCTCGGCGCAAAATGCTGTATTGTTTGGGTCTATCACTACTTCAGTTAAATATTTGTATGTTTCATAAAAAGCATAAATGTTTATCGTGTTTACCGTGCTGGAGATGAACAACGATTTAGCCATTGAAAGGTTGTAAAAGGCATAAGCGCCAATAGCGGTTACACCCTCGTCAATACGAATGCTGGTGATAGTACTTCTATGTGCGTACCAGGGAGCGGTTAATAGTATATTATAATTTGAAACAGCTCCATTGCCTGCCACGCTGAGTTCGCCATTAGCGATACTCCATCGGAGTGTGCCGATTGTACCGCTTTGAGCATATATAATTCCTGATGCACAAAAATAAAAAGAGATGAGAACTACAAACTTTTTCATATAAAATAATTGATTCAATGAATTTTAATTGTTTTTAAGGTTTTTACTGTTCTGTCATATTCCAGACGAATGATATGCCCCTCTTCGTATCCGATTCCGGCGGTTTCATGTATAGATTTACCCGCACGTTATTCCCTCCGGCGCTGTTTACGTTTTCTACGAAAGATGAATTTCCCGGTTGGATGACTGTTACGGTGCACGTGGCTTGTTTCTCGAAAGCAGTTACTGTGATTTTTGCCATACCTGGACTGATGGCTATTACTGAACCGTAACATTCATGAAACACCTGGTTGCCAAGCCCTGTTTCCGAATTGGGAACAGTTGTGCCGGTGGCACAACTGTATTCTGTCGTGGCTACTTCCGGAGTGCTGTTGTTCCACAGTACGAACTCGTCCTCAGGCAGATCACCGGTTACAATGGCCGAAAATGCTGTTGTTGCGCCATTCAGCAAGTATATTTCGTTCTTGTCTAAATTTAAAGTCATTTTGGTTAATTCGTCTTCAATAGGCTCAATGTTTTCAAATCTCTTCCATGTCTCGACTTCTTTGTAATATTTAATTGAAACGGCAGGAACCCGAAGCGTGCAGTTACTCAGGGTTACTATATCAAATACACTGTTGGGAATTTTTATTGGAATTTCATTAAGGTTGACTATTTCTACCAATTTTTTGCACAAGAAAAAAGCTTGTTGGCCGATGGTTTCAATCGATGCGGGGATAGTTATGGATATCAGATTATTGCAACTGTAAAAAGCCGCTTCGTCAATCGTTTTCAACATATTGCCCAAAATGGTTACAGAATGGATATTGCTTCCATTAAAGGCGTTCGAACCGATGATTTCTACTGATGCCGGTATGACAACTGAGATCAGTTTGCTTGCCTCGAAAGCCCCATTACTGATGATCTCTACCGTTTCAGGAATGGTATAGTTTCCCTCTTTTACAGGAAGAAAGGCCACAAGTCTTGTTTTGTTGGTGTTGAACAATATGCCATTCTCGGATATATAGTTCGAATTATTTGCATCCACTACAATGGAGGTCAATGCAGTGCAACGACTGAAAGCAAAATCACCGATGATCTCTACTGATTCTGGTATGAAAATGGACGTCAGACTTTCACATTCGAAGAAAGCCGAATTGCCAATCGTTTTTAGATTGTTGCCTAATATGTCTACAGTTTGGATGCCGAGACCTCCCCAAAAGACATAATCGCCGATACTTTCAACCGAAGCGGGGATAGTTATGGAAGTAATTTTTAAACAATCGTAAAAAGCAAAATCACCTATTTTATTAACGTTATTACCGATAATTACCGAAGTAATAGAATATCGCTGGGAATACCATGGTTGTAGAGTAGGATAATTGAAGTTTTGTATTGCGCCCGTTCCGCTGATGGTAAGTGTACCGCCGCTTAATGTGGCAGTTACATTAGCGGCTACAGGCGAACCTATTTCCCAGGGTTGAGCGCTAATTGTTGAAATACAAAGCAAACCGAAGATAATAAACAAATAAAAATTTTTCACACAATATAATAATTGAATAATAAAACTTTTTCATTGCTGATTATACGTTTTTACTATTGTTATGTTACAGATTTAAGTCTTTTCAAAAAAAAACAACCCTAAAAGTCAGTCAACCGGATCACAAACCATTGACCAAATCCTGTCTTTTAGTTCGGTTAATCCGGTTTGGGCTATTGACGAAATAAACACGTGTGGCGGCAAGTCGAAAAGTTCGGCTTTCATTTCGTCGATCAGTTCCCGGTCGAGCAAATCGCATTTTGTTATTGCAATTAAACGTTTTTTGTCGAGCAATTCCGGATTATATTCCCTTAACTCGTTGAGCAGGATTTGATATTCCTCTTTAATATCCTTGCTGTCGGCAGGTATCATGAACAGAAGCATGGAGTTGCGCTCAATATGTCTCAAAAAGCGAATCCCCAGTCCTTTACCCAAATGCGCTCCTTCAATGATTCCGGGAATATCAGCAACTACAAATGAACGATTTTCCCTGTATTTCACCATACCCAGGTTAGGGATCAGCGTAGTGAACGGATAATCGGCTATTTCGGGTTTTGCCGCCGAAATCACCGATAGCAGCGTCGATTTGCCTGCATTGGGAAAACCTATCAATCCCACATCGGCTAAAATCTTCAACTCAAGAATCTTCCAACTTTCTTCGCCCGACTCGCCGGGTTGTGCGTAACGGGGCGCCTGATTGGTGGGCGACTTGAAATGATCGTTTCCCAGGCCGCCTCGTCCGCCTTTGGCAAGAATGCGGGTTTCATTGTGTGCAGTGATTTCGAACAACTGTTCGCCGGATTCTGCATCACGCGCTACCGTTCCCAACGGGACTTCGATGATTCTGTCTTCTCCGTCGGCGCCGGTTTTCAGTGCGCTGCCACCATTTTCACCGTTACCCGCAAAAATATGCCGCTGATATTTCAAATGAATCAAAGTCCACAATTGACTGTTACCTTTCACAATGACATGCCCGCCTCGTCCACCGTCGCCGCCATCGGGGCCGCCTTTCGTGGTGAAACGGTCGCGATGGAAGTGTAAAGAACCAGCGCCGCCATTACCTGAACGGCAACATATTTTTACGTAATCGACAAAATTATTTTTTGTTCCTGATTCCAAAATTCAAAAATTAAAGGATGCAAAGATGCAATTAATTTTTGTTTGTGAAAAATGTTTATCTTTGTAACCACTTTCATGTTCATATTTAATGCACGTAAAATATTCTGTTTTTTTCACTGGATTTGCCGACTGGCTTGAGAAACGGCAAATGCCATGTTTTTATAAATCGGTACTTGGAATTGATTGTCCCGGTTGCGGAATGCAACGCGCATTAATCGCTATGTTGCAAGGCGATCTGATTAGGAGCTTAAAACTCTATCCTGCACTGATTCCAACCATTTCACTGCTGATTTTGTTGGTCATTCATGTTTTTTATCGACTGAAAAACGGGGCAAAAATATTGACGTGGTTGTTTATTATTAATGTTGTAATTATCTTTATTTCATATATATACAAAAATTTATTTTTTTATCTCTTTATTTTTAAAATTTTATGAACGAAATGAATCAATTTCCAAATTCTCCGGTAAACCCGCAGTTTCTTCCGGCTCTTCCCAATGCTACTGCATCGCTGGTTTTGGGTATTTTATCCATTGTTATGTTTTGGTGTTGCTATGGATTAGTAGGTCTCATTCTGGGCATTATAGGTTTAGTGATGGGCAGTAAGGCTGTGGCATTATACAAGCAATCGCCGGGTATTTATTCAGAGGCGTCATTCAATAATGCCAATGCCGGCAGGATTTGCTCTATCATTGGATTAGTATTATGTGCTGTGATAGTTATTCTGATCATTGCTTTCTGGTCTACTGTTGTGGCGATATTAGGAAGTTTTCTGCCTATGTCAGAATTATTTAATAATCTGTAATACTTAGAGGTTGAACAGATATGTTGCGTGTCTGTGTTTTACGGTTTTCATCATTTGCTGGTGGATGCCTGTTTTGTATTTGCATGCACAGGTTGAGGTTGCTCCCGGCCGTTATCGTGTGGAGTTTACCGATAAAAATCACAACGCATATACCATCAGCCAGCCTCAAGAATTTCTTTCGGAACGGGCTTTGCAACGTCGCTCAAGGCAGAATATTGCTGTTAAACAAGCCGACCTGCCTGTGAGCGACTGTTATATCGACAGTTTGAAACAATTGGGTTTTGAAATTCTGAATAGTTCGCGGTGGTTCAATTCGGCAACGATACGCTGTTCGCCTGAAAGATTGGAACAATTGATTTTTCTTAGTTTTATCAAACACACTCCTGTTCTTAAAAATGAAAGCATTAAGGACACAATGGTTTACAGGGAATTTGATTCTGAAACGCCGTTTTCGTTTATTTTCCGTAATCAAAAAGTAGAAAAAACCGGTTTAAAATATGGAGCGCCGGTCGATTATTATGGGCAGGCGGCAGATCAGATAGGCATGATGAACGGGCAGGCGTTGCATGATAGAGGATTTCGAGGAAAAGGATTATTGATTGCTGTTATTGACGGAGGATTTCATAAAGTGATGGATCTGTCAGGTTTCAACAGTTTACGAAACAGTGGACGATTACTGGAAATAAAGAATTTCACTCCAGATATTGAAAGTATTTTCGGCGAGAACAATCATGGAACTAATGTGTTATCAATCATCGCTTCCAATCTTCCGGGAAGAATGATGGGTTCGGCGCCTGACGCTAGCTATGTTTTGCTTCGTTCGGAAGAAACAGAGCATGAATACATTGTAGAAGAAGACAATTGGATAGCAGCGATGGAATATGCCGACAGCATTGGCGTTGATTTGATTACCACTTCGTTGGGATACACTACATTTGACGATGTATCTCAAAACCACAGTTATCGAGATCTGGATGGACTTACTGCGCGTCCATCCCGCGCTGCAGCTATGGCTGCAGCACGGGGAATGATTGTATGTGTGAGCGCCGGCAACGATGGCGACACCAACTGGAAATACGTATCCGTACCTGCCGATGCCGACAGTGTACTCGCCATCGGAGCAGTGGACAGGGAGGGATGTTACGCATCGTTCAGCTCCAGAGGGTACACCGCCGATAAACGCATCAAACCCGACTTGGTGGCTATGGGTAAGGAAACAGCCTACCAAAACTCGATGGGAAATATCAATGCAGGTAATGGAACGTCATATTCTACGCCCCTGCTCGCAGGATTGATTGCCTGTCTGTGGCAGGCATTTCCTGACAGAAGCAATATGGAAATCATGGATATGGTGAAACATTCAGCAAGCCATTTTCATGAACCGGATTCGCTCTATGGGTACGGTATCCCTGATTTTTCACAATTAGCAGAGACTTCTTCACTTTCATTCAGCGCTAAAAATGAATCGTACACTGTATCCGTTCTTTGTCATCCGAGCACAAAATCATCAACGTTGTATCTTTCCCCGGCGAAGCATGGGCGTGTACGCATCAAGATAAAAACGATCAGTGGTAAATCAGTATTTTCTCATACCGCTTATGTTTCCAATTACAACGGATATGAAATGCCTATCAAGGATAATGCAAAAATCACTGCTGGAATGTATTGGGTTAAAGTGCGTACCAATGTTGGCAAAGTTTGTTTAAAAAGCAGTTTTGTACATTGAGATAAATCACAATAACAGACTCATTGGGATTTCACGGTTTATCTAAAAATAATTATCTTTGCGTAATAATTTATCATTGAAATGATACTCATAGCCGACGACGACCCCGCCATTCGCACCTCCCTGTGTCTTTTGTTCAAACGTGCAGGATACAAAACGGTTGATTTTGCCCATCCTGACGAGTTGATGGATTTTGTGCGCCATACGCAACCCGATGTGATAGTGCTCGATATGAATTTTACCCGTGAAACATCGGGCGATGAAGGTTTGAAACTTTTGCGTCAAATACGACTGTTTCAACCTACTGTTCCGGTCATTTTGATTACCGGATGGGGTTCTATAGATCTGGCCGTTGCCGGAATGAGGGCGGGCGCATTCGATTTTATCGCCAAACCGTGGAACAACCAATCGTTGCTGAACAGCATCAACAACGCGCTGGTATTGTCGAAAAGCACCAATATCGTCAACAGCGATTCAATGACCCGCGCACAGTTGGACAAAAAATACAATCTTTCCAACATTATCGGCAAATCGCCTGCATTGATGGAGGCGCTTCAAACGGTGGTGCGGATCAGTCCGACAAATGCACCGGCGCTGATTACGGGAGAGAGCGGAACCGGTAAGGAACTGATTGCCGAAGCCATCCACAACAATAGTCCGCGCAGCAAGGGGCCGTTCGTAAAGGTGAACCTCGGCGGTATTTCACAAACGCTGTTCGAAAGCGAAATGTTCGGGCACAAAAAAGGCGCCTTTACCGACGCACATTCCGAACGGAAAGGACGTTTTGCATTAGCCGACGGAGGGACAATTTTCCTCGACGAAATAGGCGAACTCGACCCAGCTTCGCAGGTAAAACTCCTGCGCGTGCTGCAGGAACAAACCTTCGAGATGCTGGGTGACAGCCGTCCGCAAAAGATTGACGCGCGCGTGGTTTGCGCCACCAATCGTGATTTGCCGGCAATGATTGAACAGGGGCTTTTCCGAGAAGACCTTTTCTATCGTATCAACCTGATACAAATTCATCTTCCGCCCCTTCGCGAACGCGGATACGACTCCGTTCTTCTGGCGCAAACATTTGCCAACCGCCTCGCTACTGCCAACAACATGCCTGCAGCAAGTTTTTCCGAAGATGCCGTACAATTTCTCAAAACTTATCCTTTTCCCGGCAACATTCGCGAGTTGAAAAACTTGGTGGAACGCACCATTCTGATGTCGGGCAAGGAAGAAATCAACGTAGCCGACTTCAACATGCCCGCAAGCACCTCAAAAGCGCAGGGACAATTGCTGCAAATCGGAACTTTAGACGACATAGAGCGACATTCCATCATCGAAGCAATGACGACTTATCAGGGCAACCTGACGAAAGTTTCACAGGTTTTAGGTTTGAGTCGCGGCGCGCTTTACCGCAGATTGGACAAATACGGACTCGACTATGAGCATTAAAACACGTTTTTTGATTTGGGCAGTCATCTTCCATTTGTTGTTGATGGCATTTTGTGCGTTTACTTTGTACGACAACCTTCCATGGTTTCTGTTTTCATTGTTATGCGTGATGGTTTCGTTAGCAATTTCAACATGGATATGGCGCAGTCTGTCAAAAACCGACAGAGTGGCGGCTACCTGCCTGGAAATGCTCAACGAGCAGGATTTTTCGGCGCGGTTGTCTCGTGTGGGCAATCCCGAAAGCGACCGCATGATAGATCTGTACAACCGTATGATTGGCGAATTACGGGAACAGCGTCTGCAGATACTCGACAAGAGCGCATTTCTCAACCTGCTGATAGATGCACAAACTTTGGGCATCATCATTTTGGACTTCGATAAGACGGTTACGTCGGTAAATCCTGCTGCCGCTAAATTTTTACAGATATCCGCCAACGATCTTTCAGGTCGTCGCCTCGATGAATTCGATAGCAGGATGGCGCAGGCTTTATCAACGCTCTCGGAAGACATCTCGCAAATAGTAGAATTGGACGGCGTCAATCGCTACAGATGCAGCCTGCTATCGTTTTTAGACCGGGGTTCCCGTCATCCCTTCATCACGATTGAAGAATTGACGCATGAGTTGATAGCCGCCGAAAAAAGCGCTTCTGAAAAGGTTATACGAACTATGTCGCACGAAGTGAACAATACATTGAGTTCCATCAATTCAAACATTTCGCTGTTGCTGGGTTTCGAGGACTGTTTCCCCGCCGACCTGCGCTCCGATATTGTATGCGCTTTGCAGTTGTCCATCGAAAGGAGCAACAATCTTTGCCGGTTGATATCAGGTTTCGCAGATATTGTGAAATTACCTCCCCCCAGCATAGCGCCCGTTGAATTGAACGCCATTGTTCAGAACACTGTCAACCTGATGCAGAGTAATTTTACCAGTGCAGGCGTCAAATGCGTAATGCAAGTGTGCCATGTATCGCCAGTGATAAACGCCGATTCTATCCAAATGGAGCAAGCGCTGATCAATATTTTGAAAAACGCCCTTGAAGCAAGCTCAGGAATGCGGGGTGAAGTAACCGTTATTACCACCGTTAGCCCTGCCACATTAACCGTAAGAGATACCGGTTGCGGCATTCCTGAAGAAATCCGCAATGAGATATTCAAACCGTTTTTCACCACCAAACCCGGAGGACTGGGCATCGGTTTGATGCTGGTGTGCGAAATATTGCTGAATCATAAGTTTTCGTTTGATTTGAAAACGAAGGATGGATATACGGATTTTAGGATTGTGTTTTGACCGCATATTTGGAAAAAGTCTCTTGCTTATTTCAATAGCGCTCTCACTACTTCCAAATCCAATTCATCAACCGGATTAAATTTGTCCGACGCCATGTAATGCTCGATGCTTTGACGAAATTGCCGTGCAGCGGGTCGTTTGTTCAAATCGCCGGCAATATCTGCGCTGCACACCATCAATTTTCCCTTTCCTGCTTTGGTTTCGAAGAGAAGACCTAACTTGCGGTTGGTAAACCAGTCGTCGATATGGTGTACCAACGGGCGAAATCCTGCCGGAAAATCATCCATCACCATGGCTTGACTGCCTGTAACCACTTCCCACCATTGGTAATCGCTGTACCCCTCATTGGGAAAACCTGTGAAAGCAGGATGCGTTGCTTCGCAAAGTATTCCAAGCGTATGCGGCGCCTGTTTGTGCGTCCATGCGGTATTCCAGAAAATACTCGAAAACCCGACCCTGATGTCGCCGCCCTTATCGGGTTTCAAAGCATCTTTGGGCAGGCAATACAAAACATTGGCGCCTGCTTGTGTGCGTGCAACAGCATCATTGAAATTAGTGGTGAAATACGGTTTTCCGGGCGTTTCCTTGACAACTGACGGGTACACCCAGAAATTCCACTTGTTGGAGGTTTTGGCTTCAGGCAGTTTTACAGTCAATAACAATTGCGAAGGAACAACCAAGCCTGACAGACCCAATTCAATATCTGCCGCCTGAATACAGTTATCCACCGGCAGGTCTTTACTGGTTTTTCCGGAAGTAAGTATCTTTCCTGAAGCGTCGGTAATCGTCCATTCAATAGTAGCGCCCTTTAGCGGTTGCTTGTCGAAATGCGATACTTCCAATGATGCTTTGAACGTTTCGTTGTTGGTCCATATCAATTTTTGCATCCGCGCTATGGGTACTGTCCGGTTGCAGAACATGCTGTACTCCTTACCGTCTGTGTAGCCTTTTGTATCCCAGAATGGATTGAGCGCTCCTACTAACGCCGTGCCCTGTCCAGGAAAGTCGTGCAGATCGAGTAATTGAAACCCGCCAAAACCCGGAGTACGCAATGCCGCCTCGATGTCCGCCTTGTAGCAAAGTGTCTGTAAACGCCCGGAAGCATACAGAAATTTTGCAGCCAAATCGCCCAAATGGCGTTCTTCCAATGTTTCCTTGAAGATTTCAAAATTCTTGGCTTTCAATACGCCCTTATATTTGGATATTTCTGTAAAATCAGGATAAACGCACCATTGCCCTATCTCGTGGCTTACAACCGGCATGGTTTTTTCTTGAATGATAGTGCGGAAATCGAAGTCTGTTTGTGGTGGTTTGGCATTGATGATGGTGTTCAGTTCGCCGCCCCAAGCCTGTATGCGCGGATCGGGCGTGTTCCAGTAGTCGGCGTTGGGAATGAAAGGCCAGCCTGCCGCCGAGGTATACACCCTGCGCGGGTCTTTGGTTTTCCAATGGTCTACAAATTTTGTAAGATACGCTACCTGTCCCCGTCCTCCGGGTTCGTTGCCATAAGCCAACATGCAAAACGAAGGATGGTTGCCAAACTCTTTTACAATCCGTTCGCTTTCAGCAAAAAACCAGTCATCAATATAATCGCCGTTGCCAACAGTTGCCCATCCGCCACATTCCACTTGCAGGTAAACGCCTTCGCGGTCGGCCATTTCGAAGGCAACACGCGGCGGACACCATGAATGGAACCGAACATTGTTCAATCCAAACTCCTTGCAACGCCTGTAAATCTTTGCCCAGTAAGCCGAATCCATCGAAGCGTAACCAGTAAGCGGGAAAATGGCGCATTCAAGTGTTCCGCGAATAAATACTGGCGTACCGTTGACGTGAAACCTTGTCCCTTCCGAACGAAATTCCCGCATCCCGAAAGTCGTGGTTTTTGTGTCTTTCCCTCCTTTTGTGTCCAATTCCACATCCAATTGATACAAATTTGGTTCAAACTCCGACCAGGTGAGCATGTCGTCACCCATATCGAGCGTGCATT
>Ga0209737_10000579_pt1 | contig 29362 bp, 16 predicted proteins | sample TergutCu122P3_FD_187284 | JGI IMG/M metagenome (GOLD analysis project Ga0209737, IMG submission 187284) | Cubitermes ugandensis P3 segment gut microbial communities from Kakamega Forest, Kenya - Cu122 P3 (SPAdes) (version 2) | ecosystem: Host-associated > Arthropoda: Insects > Digestive system... | reverse complement strand
CGGCGGCTGTCATGGCGAGTCGGCCATCGGAGTCGATATTAATTTTGCACACGGCCGATTCGGCAGCAGCGCGGAGCTGATCTTCGCCAATGCCGATGGCGTCCTTGAGTTTGCCGCCATAGGTATTGATCATTTTGACGAGATCCTGCGGCACGGAAGAGGCACCATGCAAAACGATGGGGAACCCTGGGATGCGCTGCTCAATCTCGGCCAAAATGTCGAGGCGAATCTTGGGATCCGTGCCGGGCTTGAATTTGTAGGCGCCATGGCTCGTGCCAATCGATATGGCGAGCGAATCGACGCCTGTGCGGCCCACAAAGTCGACAACTTCATCGGGCTCTGTATAAGTGTGCTCATCGGCCTTGACGTCGTCCTCGATGCCAGCCAAAACACCCAGCTCGCCTTCGACCGTGACGTCGAACTGGTGCGCATACTCCACGACCTTTTTGGTCAGCGCGATATTCTCTTCGTAGGAATAGTGCGAACCATCGATCATGACGCTTGAGAACCCAAACTCAATGCAGTCCTTGCAAAGCTCGAAGCTCGACCCGTGGTCGAGGTGCAGGCTGATGGGGATGGCGTGCCCAAGCTCGGCGGCGTATTCGACGGCACCGCGCGCGAGGTTGCGCAGCAGCGTCTGGTTGGCATACTGGCGCGCCCCTGAAGAAATCTGCAAAATCACAGGGGACTTGACCTCAACGCAGGCCTGGATAATCGCCTGAAGCTGCTCAAGGTTGTTGAAGTTAAAGGCAGGCACGGCATAACCGCCGGCCATGGCTTTGACAAACATATCGCGTGTGTTGACGAGGCCAAGTTCTTTGTAGCTAATCATTCGTGAGGTCTCCTTTGATGAAGGCATTCCCGGCGTTTGGACATGCACCGCCTGGTGCCAAATTTGTACGACTAAGGCAGGGCGATGTCAACGCGCTAACGTCAAGGACAATATTTCTTGAACCGTTGAGTTCTAAATCGTTTTCTTTCCTTCCTCGGCAACTGCAAATGCAGCTGGGATTGCATCGCCTCTGCTTCACAATGCGAGGTATGTGAGCTCAAGCGATGCACTTTGCCACTTCACCCACAAGCAATGCGCAGCATTGCAGGGGGTGTGGGGGAGCAGTTCCCCCACAAAAATAAAAAATCTACCCTCGAACGTAAATGGCCTGATCGTATCGCATCATGACGAGGCCGCGCGCCCAGTCTTCGTTGGCCGTCGAGGGGAGCTGGAGTGTATCTTCAAGGAACCAGCGCGCGAATTTGGCGCCGGCGGCATCGGCCAGCGGGTAACCGCCCCCGAAGCGTGGATTGATTTCCATGAGCTGGATGCGTTCCGTTTCGGGTTCATAAAAAAGCTGAATGCAGAGGACGCCATACGCCCCGGGAAGTGTCTCACAAACGCGTTTGACCATATCGACAATGGCGGGGGCTTCGATGGTTTTACCCTTCGACACCTCGCCTGCACGAACCTCAAGGCGCTGCCGGGGAACAACGCAAACACAGCGCCCTGTCCGCGGCGAAACATACGCATCGACCGTCACCTCGACACCCTGCCCAAGCGACTCGACGACGTAATCGAGGCTCGGATCGAGGCTTCGCAACTGCTCCGGCGTATCGATCCGCATGGCTCCAATCGAGCGCGACCCGCCGCTCGGCTTGGCAAAACACGGATAAACCCACTCTGGATCGGCGAGCGCCTGCTGCGGGGTCGTTTGGCTAAACGTCGGAAAACCATGTTCAACAAACCAGGCATGCGTGGCGCGCTTCGAAGCCGCAATGGCAATCACCTCGGGGCTCGACACCATGACCGTCACGCCCTGCGCTGCAAAAACCTCGCGGGCAGCCGCCAAAATGGGAAGCTCCGTATCAATCGTCGGAATCACCCAGCGCACGTTCTGATCGGCGCAAATCTGCAGCAGCTTTAGAACAAACGATTCGCTCGCAATCGGCGGCACAATCGCCCGGCGCTCAGCCATCACAAATGCCGGCGCAAAGGGCTGGGCATCGGCCGCAACAACCTCCCCCTCAACCTCCAGGCTCCGCAAAGCGCGGCGCAAAATCTGAAGCAGCTCAACGCGCCGCCCGGCGCACGAAAGAAGGATGTTTTTCATGGTTTTTCCTTTGTTGAGTTCTTTTTTGTGGGGGAACTCGTTCCCCCACACCCCCTGCGATACTTCGTATCGCTTGTGGGTGAAAGGCGAAAGACATCATTTTTGGCAAAAATTGTCGTCTTTTATGACATTTTCCTTCGAACGATCCAGGATGGGACATTTTCTACAGGCACTTAATACCACTAGAAAGCTGGTGTTTACTGGGAGTATGGGTGTTTCGCCCGCCATTCGGGAGGGCATTGCTTGCGTGCAGGGGGCAGCTTAAATTCCCCTCCTTTGGAGGGGTGCCCGAAGGGCGGGGTGGTTTGTTCGCAGCATGTTCCAAGGCCACTTGCAAAGACGGGCGTATCAAGTATTCGACACCTCATCATCGCCCATAAATTCGGGCATGGTGGCACTGGCTGCGTGGGAGACGCCCCGGCGAGTCAGTACGGTTTCGATGGTTTTAAGGAGGATCTTTATGTCCAGCAAGGGTGAGGCGTGTTCGACATACCAAACATCCAGGTCAAACTTTTCAGACCACGACAGGGCGTTCCTGCCGTTGACCTGAGCCCACCCGGTGATGCCCGGCTTGACCCATTGGCGCCTGGCCTGATGCGCGCTATACCGATCAAGATAGGCCATGAGCAGCGGGCGAGGCCCAACGAGACTCATATCGCCGCGAAGGACGTTCCAGAGCGTGGGCAGCTCGTCGAGCGACAGGGCGCGAATTTTCTTCCCAAAGGCGGTGAGCCGCTCAGCATCACGAGCGGCGTCAATGATGCCGGAAGCCACGCGCATGGAGCGAAACTTGATAAGCTCAAAGGGTTTGCCGTCCAGACCAGGGCGCTGCTGTCTGAACGTGACGGGCGCACCCAGTTTGCATCTGACACAAAGCGCCGTCGCCGCCATGACGGGCCAAAGAACAGCCAGCCCAAAAGCGGCTGCCTTGACATCCAGGCTGCGCTTTATTCCGCGATAAAGAGCCGTTCCCCATGGCAGACACGCATCCTGTGCCACGTCCTTGAGGCATTTCTGCCAGAGCCCGGCCATCCCGGTGATGTCATAGCGCCTGGCCGCCAACGCCACGCCTTCGGCATAGGCTGAAATGCCCTTCGGCTTCAAAAAACTTCGAAAAGCCCCGACAAGCCCCTGCACATCGCCCGGCACCACCACAACCCCACATGGTATGGGCTTCTCAGAATGAAACCCTGTCACGCGATCCTCGATAAGCTGGGCCAAATCCGAATCTTTGGGACCCACGGCAATGAGCGCACAGCCTGCGGCCAAAGCGCTGTAAACTTTGCTCGGAGCACATGTTGCATGCGCGCGCTCAGTGAGCGTCGCCAACGCAACATCGGTGCGGCGAAGCAAATCCGACCAGGGGGCATCCGGCTGCGGGCCGATAAACCGAACGACGTCCGCGAACTTATCCCCCCAGGCCGCTTTGAGCGCTTCCACGCCTCCACCCGAGGCGGCAAAAACAAACCCCACCCCAGCGCGTTCTGACGCCGACAAACTGTCGATAAAGCCAGGCAGCGCCTGCCTGAGCGTCTCAACGTCGTGCATCAGTCCCATGTTGCCAACATACGAAAAAATGCAGCGCTCCCCCATCCATGCCTTAAGATCCGAATCGAGCGCATCGTGCCCGACGGCAAATTCCGACATCAGCGCACCGTTGGCAATGGTATAGGTCTTAGCGTTTGTCCCATACCGAGCCTCCGCCGAACGGCGCATGACGTCGCCCAGATAAACCACCGCATCGGCACGGGCAATCGTCAGACGATTGGCAACGGTCAGAACCCGGCTCAGCCATGGATTGACCACACCAGCCGCTTCAAGAGCATCTGGATACATGTCGTACATGAGCACCACAACGCCACAACGATGCAGCGGCCTCGTCAACACCGCCACATAAGGCAAAACAAACGGGTTCGTTGTCACCACAAGGATCGGTTTTTCGAGCGGTGCCCCAAAACGAAAGCTCGCCTTCACCCCTTCGCCAACAACTTTTAGTGGATAACCCGCCAGCGCCGCCAGGCGCGTACCCCAGCGGCCAAGTTTGCCGCGGGAAAACGCCGCGCGCCAGCTCTCAGGCGACCAGGAAGGATGCAGCGATGCTGCCTCCCCCCGAGATCTGAGCGTCTCCACCACACGCTGAAGCGGACCGCCGCCCACAGAAGAAAACATCTTTGCAACAGGCGTAAAAATCATTGCCAAACTCCACTTCATAGCGTTTTCAAGTTAAGTGACGACACAAGCAGACAGTATTCTTTCTGCTCAAGAGGCGAGACATGTCGCCAAAAACAATAGCACTTCGCCCTTCATCCACAAGCGATACGAAGTATCGCAGGGGGTGTGGGGGAACGAGTTCCCCCACGAAAAGAAAAAATGAAAATGCCTCAACGAACGCGCCTTTGCCACTTGTATAGCCAGTTCATGGCCTGGATAGGGGTCATTGCATCCAGCGTCAAATGGCGAAACTCTTCTAACAGGGCCGAAAACTTCGGATCAAGCTCGGGTTCAGACTCGGGTGCCGCTCCCGACGAAAAAAGCGAACGCTGCGGGCCGGACAAAACCGCTTTTTGGGGCACTGTCTCTCCGCCCTCGGCATGCTCCTTCACCAATTCCCGATGCGCATTCTGCTCCAGCGTTTCGAGAATTCGCTCGGCCCGGGCAATCACCTCGCCAGGCAACCCCGCAAGCTTGGCCACCTGAATGCCGTAACTGCGATTCGCCGATCCATCAACAAGCTTGCGAAGGAAAATGATGTCCCCTTTGTATTCCTTAACGGCAATCGCGCAATTCTTGATACCCGGCAAAACATTCTCAAGCTCCGTCAGCTCATGGTAGTGCGTCGCAAAAAGCGCTCTCGCCGCGATGTTCGTATGCAGAAACTCTGCAATGGCCCAGGCCAGAGAAAGGCCATCATACGTCGACGTGCCACGGCCAATCTCGTCTAAAATGACGAGACTGCGATCCGTCGCATTGGCAAGGATATTCGCCGTCTCCGTCATCTCGACCATAAACGTCGACTGACCAAGGGCCAGATTATCGCTGGCGCCAACCCGCGAAAAAATCCTGTCAACCACCCCAAGGCGCGCCGAATCCGCCGGCACAAAGGAACCCATTTGCGCCATGAGCGCAATGATCGCCGCCTGACGAATGACCGTCGACTTGCCCGCCATATTGGGCCCCGTGATGATCATAAACCGGCCGGCATCATCCAGCGTCATGTCGTTGGGCACAAAACGCTCCCCTTTGGCCAGGAACCTCTCCACCACCGGATGCCGTGCCCCTAAAAGCGTAAACGTACGCGAGTCATCCAAAATCGGGCGCGTATACTGACGATGATGTGCCGTATGCGCCAGGCTGCCCAAAACATCAATATGCGCCAGAATACGGGCATTCTTGACAAGATCCGCCAGATAGCCGGCCGCCTTCTGCTTGAGCGCCACATATAGCTCCTGCTCGCGTTCAACGCGCCTGGACTCTGCCCCAAGCAGTTCCTCTTCGTACTCCTTAAGCTCACTCGTATAAAAACGCTCGCAATTGGTAAGCGTCTGAGAACGAATGTACGATGAAGGCACAAGCGACATATTGGATTTGGTCACTTCTATAAAATAACCAAAAACGCGCTGATATTTCACCTTCAGAGAGGCAATGCCAGTCGCCTGGCGCTGACTGGCTTCATAATCAAGCAGCCACTGCTGGCCATTTTGCGCAATTTCCCGAAAATGATCCAGCTGCTCGTCAAAACCCCGCTTAAAGTAACCCGTATCGTTGAGGTTAGCCGGCGCCTCCTCAATAAGCGCCATATCAATATGCTGAGCAAAGTCCTCAAGCGGATTGAGCTGGCTTGCGGCTCGCCGGAAATACCGCGCCGAACACTGCTCGCACTGCGCCACAATGGCAGGAATTGTTTGCAAACTGCGCTTGAGCATCACAAAATCACGAGGCGTCACCTTGTCATTGGCGATCTTTGTCGACAACCGTTCGAGATCGGCAATATCGCCAAGAATCCTTCTCACTGCCTCGCGCACTTCGTAGTTGTCGAACAAATCCTGGACGGCATCATGGCGAGCCGCAATCTGCCCCAGATCCTTAAGGGGATAGGCCAGCCAATTCTGCAAAAGCCTCGCCCCCGGCCCCGTCACCGTATCATCGATCTCGCCAAGCAAAGCCCCGCGGCGCTGCCCCCCACGAAGCGTCGCATAAATTTCAAGATTCTGAAACGTCGAGGCATCAATGTGCATGAAAGATTCACCACGATACGGGTAAATCTGCTCGATATTAGCCGTCAGCGGATAGCGCAGATCGACGAGGTAGCGAAACAGCCCGCAAAAAGCATCGGCCACAAGCTCACCCTGCCCAAACCCCATGGCATCGATCTGCCCAAGAAATGTGTCAAACTTTTCTTTAGAAAGGGCAGTTTTCGAATCGGCTGCGCTCTGCCAATAATCGCCCAATGCCTCCTTCGAAAAAGCATCGCGCTCGCGATATTGAACAGGCACGCCACCCAGCGCCTTTTCAAGAAGGCCGTCATGCGCCGAATGGTGTGAAATGATCTCACGAATACTGAGGCGCTGAATTTCAGCACTCAGCGACGCCGCAGAACTCAGCGCCGTCATGGTGCAATAGCCGGTCGAAAGATCAATCGACGCAATTGCCAGCGACACTTCGCCCCTGGCCCCTTTCGAGCCCTCCCCCCAAACCACTGCCGTCAAAAAACGCGTGCTGCGATCACAACCCGGGCGCTCATCAAAGAGCGTCCCCGGCGTCACAATCTGGGTAATCCCCCGCTTGACAATGCCAACCGCCTGAGAAGCCTCCTCCAGCTGATCGCAAACCGCCACGCGATAGCCCTGCTCCACAAGCTGAAACAGATACTCGTTGATCGAACGCACGGGAACGCCCGACATGGGCATGTCCCCGCCTTCCTCCCCCTTTGTGCGGCTGGTCAGTGCAAGATCCAAAACACGGCTCAAAGTCTTGGCATCTTCAAAAAATGCCTCGTAAAAATCACCCATTCGAAAAAGAAGCAAGGCATCGCCCGCCTGCTTCTTGGCGTCAAGATACTGCCCAACCATCGGCGTTATTTTCGTCTTGACACCCTGATAAATGATAAGATTGTCACTGATCCAGGTAAGATCTTTGAGTGAATCTCCAAACTGCATATTCAACCTGCACTTGGGAAAAATGAAAATGCTATTTACCCACCCACGGAAGCCCAAAGACCTCCAGGAAACCGTAACTAACACAGATACAACCCACAAAAAAGCCATCTTTCGTTTCGGTAGAGCCAGCCTCCCAATCTTTTGGAGGGGGCAGCCGCCCCGCTTCTTTGCCCCGCTTCTTTGATTTTTTTGTGGGGGAGCCAGCTCCACCGAACCCAGGGCAACCGCAAAGTCAAAGTACGTTGATATTGCAGCGTTATTGCGTTCGCTGGAGCACCGGAGGTGCTCAATGTAAATAACCGCCGGTGGAGCGAAGCACAACCGGCGGATAGCGCCCCCCTCACCATCAGCCCCGAATGAACCGCTCAGTTCTTCTCCAACATCAAAACTACATATAAACCCACCACAAATCACAAGGGCAGCTTCTTTACCCGAAAGGGTAGACACGTGGGCCTTCCCCTACAGATGCAACACGATGCAAGGTGAGTTTAAAACAAAGCTGGGTTTGCCACCCAATATCATTTCCCGTTTACACTCGACACAGCAAGCACAAGCGGATTGTTCCTCACTCCGCTCGCAATGCGAGGTATGTGGCCCTAAACGATATACTTTGCCACTTCACCCACAAGCGATACGCAGTATCGCAGGGGGTGTGGGGGAGCGATGCTCCCCCACAAAAATCAAACAATTGGCTGCCAGCGAGCGGCGCGCAGGCGCATGACGTCATAGGCGGCGCAGATTTGTGCCGAGGCTGTTGTGAGGTCGTCGTTGACGACGACGATATCGAAGAGATCGTGTTGGGAGAGCTCCTGTCGGGCGGTCTGGAGGCGGCGTTCGATGGCGTCGTGCGCATCGGTGCCGCGCCCTCGCAGGCGGCGTTCGAGCACCTCGAACGATGGCGGAGCAATGAGCAAACACCAGGCGCCCGGATACTGCGCCTTTAACTGCCGGGCGCCCTGAACGTCGATATCGAACAACACATCCTGCCCCGCCTCAATGGCCTGGCGAATCATCGCATGGGGCGTGCCATAGTAGTTCCCAAAGACATTCGCATATTCGGCAAATTCGCCCTTTGCGACCCGGGCTTCGAATGCTGCCACATCCACAAAATCATACTCGACCCCGTCCTTCTCCGCCCCACGAGGTGCGCGCGTCGTCGTCGAGCGCGAAAGACGACAGGTCTCGCGATGGGAAAGAAGATGGTTCAAAAGTGTAGACTTCCCGGAACCGGAAGGCCCGCAAATGATGAGCATGTGGGCAGCTGCCTGTGCCAGATCGGACACGACTTTTGTCGACATAAGAGTCTCCTTTTTTGCTTTCTTTTTTCTTTTGTGGGGGAACTGCTCCCCCTTTAGGGGGACGCCAGCGAAGCTGCTAGGGGGTCCCCCCCCTGCAATTGCCTCCCCTAAAGGGGAGGTGGCACAAAGTGCCGGAGGGGTTCGCACATTGCTTGTAGGTGAAGGGCAAAGTTTGCGCAGAAGCATCTTTTCGCATGCTCCTGTGCCGCCATTGTAGGCAACCCACGGCAGCGAGCAAGGTAAATGACGATCCGGGTGCCTGCCTGCCGTTCTGAGCGGGGTCTTACATGTCTTTTCATGGGAGAGCTCGCTTCGCAAGGTCATCAACCTGCTCAATTTGGGAATACTTTTTCGATAGCGTATCGCGCCAATAATTCTCCAGCACCTTGATATGCGGGATGACATTTGATAATAGCATTGTTGTAAAATTCGGCTGGTAGGTTGCTTTAAAATGCGGGATGACATTTGATAATAGTTATTGTTGTAAGATTTGGCTAGTAGGTTGCTTTAAAATGATTCTTTTAAGGAGGGTATGATGACACAACGTTCAGTGACTGTATTGTTTTTGTCTTTAGCCTGTGTGGCCATGATGTCGGCCTGTTCCCACGATAGTATCAGTGGCGATGGCAGCTTCACGGATGACATGATCGTTTTGGGTGGCATGTCTGAGGATTTGGTGACCTCCGAATCCGGGACATCGGTCACGTTTACCGTTTCTTTAGCCGCAAAGCCTTCGTCGGACATTGAGCTTGTAGTGGCAAGCGAAAACCCGCGTGAAGGGAGCGTCTCACCGGCGGCGCTGACGTTTTCAGCAAAAAATTGGAACTCACCGCAGACGGTCACGGTGACGGGCGTAGGCGATGATATCGTCGACGGAGATCAGACTTACTATGTGACCGTTTCCTATTATGTGGAGGCCACGAATTCCGACGGCACGCAAAAGTTGGTTGCGCAGCAGAAGATTTCCATCACAAATAAAGACATCGACGTAGCGGATCTCCGTATCCATTCCGAGGATGAGCTCGTGACAAGTGAAGACGGCACGTCCATTTCGTTTGACGTGACGTTGGCCTCGCGGCCAATGGCGGATGTCGTCGTGGCGGTGGCTTCGACAAACGAAGCCGAAGGACTGCCAGACGTATCGTCGCTTATCTTTACGGAAAACAGCTGGAATATTCCCCAAACGATCACGGTGACGGGCATAGACGACGACATCGTTGACGGGGATGTCGCTTACGCCATCTTACTTACGGCAACCAGCGGCGATGCGAACTACCAGAACGTTTCGAAAAGAGTCGATCTGATCAACAGAGACAACGATTCGCTGGGCGTCAGGCTCTTCGACGCCGAAGGTCTCGAAACAGACGAAGACGGCGCGCAAGCCACGTTTGGCGTGGCGCTGGCCTCTCGCCCGCTGGAGAATATCGTCGTACCCATTGCCTCCGACAACGAAAACGAAGGCGTCACCGATGTGTCAGAACTCGTTTTTACCCCCGAAAATTGGAATGTCTCTCAAATCGTCACGGTGACCGGCGTACAGGATGGTCTCTTTGACGGCGATCAGATATACCATGTCATCGTCGGAGCCTCCGACATGGTGCCTGTCCTCAATCGCGATACCACAAGGGCGGGCATTGCCCTGGGTTCACCAGGGCCGTTTATCACCTCAGAGTCAGGGGATCAGGCCAGGCTTGAGATCCGGCTCTCCGGAAAACCTGCCTCAAAAGTCACCCTGAACTTCGACAGCGATAATCATGCCGAGGGCGTCGTAGACAAAAAAACGCTCGAATTCACGCCAGATAACTGGAATGTCTATCAAACGGTGACCGTGACGGGTGTCGACGACGACATTGTAGATGGCAATATCGTCTACCACATTGTCTTTGACCCCATCATCAGTGACGATGTACGCTACAAAGGTCTCGTGCTGGATAAAATTGCCATCACCAACCTCGACAACGATATGCCAGGCCTTTCCATCATTACGACGAATTTTGGCGATGTCGATGAATCGGGAACGACGACGTCTTTTTCTGTTATTCTCAACACGCGGCCGAGTGGTGAGGTCTTTATCACCCTGCTCAATGGCGACGAATCGGAAATTGCAATCGATCCGACCATCCTCAGGTTCGACGAAACGAACTGGCATATACCCGTGGAGGTAACCGTCACGGGACTGCCTGATGACATAGACGATGGCGATCAAATCGTCAGCATTTCGTTTGCCCTGGCAAGCGTGGATGCCGACTACGACAAGCTTGCAATAGATCCCATCTTTGTGAAAAATATTAATATCGACGAAAGCGGCATACTTCTGGCGCACGATGGCGATGTTCTCAGAACTGTCGAAAATGGCGCACCCGTGACGTTTACAGTCGTACTAACATCCAAGCCAACCGCCGATGTTCTCGTGCGATTCGAGTCGAACGACATCACAGAAGGCACCGTAACACCTGGACCTTTCACCTTTACCGCCGCAAACTGGAACGTGCCGCAAATCGTGACGATTACCCCCATCGACGATATGGTGGCAGACGGCGATATCACGTACGCCATTCTCACGACAGTCTCGTCCGGCGATGCGAACTACAACGGCCTCGTCATCAAACCGCTCACCGTGATCAACGAAGATGACGAAGTCGCCAGTGTCGTGGTCACGCCCACCCATCTCACGTTTGTCTCGACGGGACAGAAAGCGACGTTCTCCGTCGTACTGAGCGCAGAACCCCTCAACAGCGTGTCATTCAATTTGACAAGCTCCGATCCATTGCTCGGAACCATCGACCTGTCACACGTGACGTTTACCCCGGTAAACTGGAATATCCCACAAATCATCACGGTCACGGCGGGTACAGTTCTGCCGGAGACAAAGACCTTCCAGATCGAAACCTCGAAGACGTCAAGCGTCAGCCCTGTGTACCATAACCTCGACGTGGCCGATGTCATCGTCAACAACATCCTGTTCACAACCACCAACTTCAACTACACAGGCACCGTACAGGCCATCACCCTGTATCCGGCAACCTACAAATTCGAAGTTTGGGGCGCGCAGGGAGGACGCGTTACAGAAAATAGCCCAGCGGTTGAGGGCGGGCGCGGCGGCTACTCCGAGGGACATCTGACACTGACTGAAGTAACGACGTTGTTTGTCTCTGTTGGAAAGCACGGCGATAAAACCAGCAATTCATGTGCGGTGTCAGACGCGGGGTGGAATGGCGGAGGCCGTATCGCTTATAATTGCCATGGCGGTGCAGGTGGTGGAGCGACGGATATCGCGCTTTTGGGCGTCGCCGGCAGTACAGCCTGGAATACCCCCGAACACTTGCACTCACGCCTCATCGTGGCCGGCGGTGGCGGCGGTTTAGATTACGATCACTCTACAACGCTCAGGTGCGGCGCAGGCGGCGGCACAAATGGAACGGACGGTCGCAATACCTCGGGAGCCATCGTCATGGGAGGCAAGATCAGCGGCCCAGGAGCAGGTGGCGCTTCACAAGGGAATACAGCAGGGTTCGGTTACGGCGCATCCGATGCCAGCAATGGCGGCGGCGGCTGGTTCGGTGGCGCTGCCGACAGAGACACAAGCTGCGGCGGCGGCGGTTCGGGATGGGTATTCACAAAAGAAAATGCCGCCTACACGAGTGCCACCTATACAGGAGGAGCATGGCTTGCCGATGATAAATTCCAACTGATAAACGCCAAAACACTTGACGGTACGCAAACCTTCCTTTCGCCAGCCGGCGTATCGGGCATTGGACATCTGGGAAGCGGCCACGCACGCATCTCTCTCGTGACGGAATAAGCACCATCGGGGTCGGCGCAAAGGCAAATTGCCAACTCGCCGACATCATCATGGCCAGTTTGTTGGGCGCGCTATTTGCTTCGCAAATACGCCGCCCCGGGCTGGCTACGGCTCTCGCCATACGCCCGCCCGTGCCGCTATCGGCAAAACCGATACGCGGCACTTTTCATTTTTCTTTTCGTGGGGGAACCAGTTCCCCCACACCCCCTGCAATGCTACGCATTGCTTGTGAGTAGAGGGCGAAATGATTCGTTTTTGGCTAAAATCCTCGTCTTTTAGAACGATTTCTCGCTTGATATGATGGGTGATTTTTAGAACTCGATGGCCGTGGGGGAGCCCCGCCCCCCCTGCAAGCCTCACCTGAAAGGGGAAGAGGCTGGGACATTTTTCACATGGGTATGTATTTTCAAAAATATAGATACTTACTCGAAATACTCGTTCATTTGGGTTGGTGCAGTCTTTGTGCGTGTGTCCCGTTGTTATACCATTTTTAAGTCAAAGCAGGAACCATTTGCGTAACCATGAATTATTGAGCAAGCGGATCTCCAAATTCCCCTCCATTGGAGGGATGCCCGAAGGGCGGGGTGGTTTTAGCAACTGTCAACGTTTGATTTAGAAATGGTATTAGAGTGCCGCATAACCATGAATTATTGAGCAAGCGGATCTCCAAATTCCCCTCCATTGGAGGGGGGCCCGAAGGGCGGGGTGGTTTTAGCAACTGTCAACGTTTGATTTAGAAATGGTATTAGAGTGCCGGAGGCACTCAATGTGAATAACCGTCGGTGCAGCGTAGCGAAACCGGCGGTCGGCAATCCCCCAAACACCAGCCCCAGCGGGGCTGAACTAAATTTGAGGGGTTCAGGTATTGCTTAAGGAGGAAGCTACTTTGACAGAACAGGAAAAAATGCTTGCAGGCGAACTCTATAATTGCGGTGACCCAGAGTTAATGAAACTCTGGAACCATGGAAAAAACTTAATGCAAAAATACAATCTGCTGGATTATTCCGACAGACAGACGCAGATGCGAATACTGGATGAACTCCTTGGTTCGAGAGGAGAGAATACGCAAATCACAGCCCCTTTTTATGTGGATTACGGAAAATTTATTCATTTGGGGAACAACTGCGAAATCAATATGAATTGCGTGTTTCTCGATTGCAATAGAATTACCATCGGCGACAATGCCTTAATCGCTCCCGGCGTTCACATCTATACCGTTTTTCACCCTGTCAGAGCAGAACAACGTTTTAATATCAGCAATGATGGTGGTGGTTTTCCTTTTGCGATATCCCAAACCGCCCCTGTCACGATTGGAAACAATGTTTGGATTGGGGGAGGCAGTATCATTTTGCCGGGGGTAACGATTGGCGATAATGTCACCATCGGCGCCGGCAGCGTTGTCACAAAATCCATACCGAGCAATGTGCTTGCATACGGGAATCCTTGCAGAGTAGTAAAAGAAATCTAACAGAGATACCCCACCATGCGTGCATAACAGGGGCAACCACAGGGGGTTGCCCCTGGACAACCGCAAAGTCAAAGTACATTGATATTGCGGCGTTATTTCGTTCGCTGGAGCGCCGGAGGTGCGATGACGTGAATAACCGTCGGTGGAGCGAAGCGCAACCGGCGGATAGCGCCTCCACTCTCTATCAGCCCCAGCGGGGCTGAACTACGAATCTATATGTCAAAAAACTGAGTAAATAAGCCATTCAAACGACTTTGCGGGAGCCCTGGGAGTTGCCCCTACAGAATTGTCATTGACAACAATATCACCAATGCCGTGCCTGCCCTTCTATGCTGTCATGCATGCCACGAATCACTTTCTTATGGGAAAGAGAAAATCTGTTTTAGGGGCAGCTATCTACACCAAAGCTCTCCTCCGCCTTGTCACAGATGATATCGCCTCTTTTCATGTCCTCTTTTCATGTCCTCTTAATATTTGGGCACCAGTTATGGCTTAATGAAAATTTCTCAAACCGGCTTCGCGTGCCCAACGCATTGCCTGTTCTATTTCTTCCCGAGTCGGTCGCCGGTTAAGCGGCGGAAAATCGTTAGCCCGAAATTGAGGTGAATACTGGCCCATAATGTTGACGTGGGTATCAACGCCAAGTTCGTTGGCTACCCAGCGGACGAAAGCATCGGTACCTGCTGTGTTTTTCGGCAATACCAGATGACGAATCAGCAGCCCGCGGTCTGCAATGCCACTGGTCGTTTTAAGTGTTCCAACTTGTCGGTGCATCTCTTTGATTGCTGCGGCTGCGTATTGCGTATAATTGGGCGCACCTTGTGAAAAACGGGCGGCCAGTACTGGATCCTGATATTTGAAATCCGGCAAATAGACATCAACAACACCATCCAGCAATTGAATCACTTCAAGCAATTCGTAACCGCTGGAGTTAAAGAGCAATGGTATGTTCAACCCTTGGGCGATGGCAAGCCTAAGGGAGGTAATGATGTGTGGTACTAAATGCGATGGTGTAACCAGGTTGATGTTATGGCAGCCTCTGCGCTGGAGTGAGAGCATGATATTGGCGAGTTGTGTATGGCTGGTCTCTCTCCCTTCGCCACGATGGGCAATTTGCCAATTTTGGCAGAAAATACATAATAGATTACAGTTAGAAAAGAAAATTGTTCCCGATCCGTGCTGACCTACAAGCGGTTGTTCTTCACCAAAGTGTGGTCCATGGGAAGCAACCTTGAAGGTGTGGTCTGAACTGCACATGCCCATCCTGCCTGCCATGCGATTGGCACCGCACATGCGTGGACAAAGACCGCAGCGTTCCATCTTTTTCCAAAGTTCACGTTCTCGCTGTTCAAGTTCGCCGCTGGCCTCAAGGGCAAGATACCCCGGCTTGTACACGTCTCCAGTATTCTCGCTGTTTCCACTTGGGAGGGCGGTTGTTATCGTGTCTTTCTCTGTCGACGAGCAGCCTGATCGATGACGCATTCTAGAACATCCAAGTACCGAAATTCCCGCTGTTCCAGCGGCTGCGAGGCAAATTTTAAAAAATTTTCTTCGTGATAATTTCATGAGGCAACCCATTTTGAGAGTGTCTGTCAAAATTATAGATAGCACTGTTCTCTGCAGTGCATCGAACAGCCGTGCCGCTGTGACAGCGTGCCAAATTTGCAATGTGAAGTCGACCATTTTTCTGAGCGAGAGACAACCTTTGTCCGTCAAGTCTGACAAGGTCATGTCGTGTATTGCTGTTATCATGCTCAATGCCTGTGAGGCAGCATCATTTTGCCGAGGATTACGATTGGCGATAATGTCACCATCGGTGCCGGCAGCATTGTCACAAAATTCATACCGAGCAATGCGCTTGCATACGGAAATCCTTGCAAAGTAGTAAAGAAAATCTAAATGATGTCACTTGCCCGCTACCGATGCTAGCCTCCTCATTTCTCCTATGTCTGCAATGCAAAGTATATGGTCATAAACGATGCCATTTGCTACTCTACCCACAAGCGATACGCAGTATCGCAGGGGGTGTGGGGGAACGAGTTCCCCCACGAAAAAGTGGAAGTGACATAAAAGCGAATGCTTTTCAGGGTTAATCCTATGGCAACACAACGAGAGCTCTTTACACAAAACACGACAAGTGCCCCGGCAGCCTCGTATGTAAAGGCGTTGGAGGTTCCGTCTGCGAGTAAGCTCTCTACCGCCAGAGGCGCGGTGTTTACGAAGCCAGAGGTTGCCGACTTTATCTTGGATCTTGTTGGGTACACCGAAGATCAGCCGCTTTACACAAAACGTCTGCTGGAACCATCTTTCGGCGGGGGAAGTTTTTTGCTGCCTGCCATCAGACGGCTTTTGCGTTCCTGGAAGACATCGGGATACAAAGAGACACCCATTAAAGAAACCCCAATTGACGCGCTTAAGAACACCATTCGTGCGGTAGAATTACATCACGAAACCATCCATGAAACGCGAGAACATGTCATTCATCTGCTTTGCCAGGAAGGTCTGGACGTGGCTTCTGCCTCCGCGCTTTCCAGGCACTGGCTCATACAAGGCGACTTCTTGTTGTCTCCGCTGGAGGGAAGATTTGATTTCGTGGTGGGTAATCCTCCCTACATCCGCCAGGAAATGCTGTCACCCTCTTTGTTAGCGGAATACCGTGCAAGATATCGGACGATGTACGACCGCGCCGACATCTATATTCCTTTCATAGAACGTTCGTTGCTGCTGCTGAACCATGGTGGCGAGTTAGGCTTTATATGTGCCGACCGATGGATGAAAAATCGTTATGGCGGCCCGCTTCGAGAGCTCGTTGCCCGGCTTTTCCATTTAAAAATTTTCGTCGATATGACAGACACCTTGGCCTTTCAAAGTGACGTGACAACCTATCCTGCCATCACAGTCATCAGCCGCGAAAAAACCAGTACGACCCGTATCGCTCACCGCCCTGCCATCGACAGTACCAGCCTTGCCGCTTTGAGCAAAGCACTTCGCGCGGCTGAGCTTCCGAAAGCTGGCAGCAACATACTGGAACTGCCTGATATCATTAACGGTTCTGCGCCTTGGATTTTAGAGCCAAAGAACCAGATAGCGTTAATTCGCCGACTGGAGCAGAATTTCTCGTCGATGGAAACAGCGGGCTGCAAAGTCGGTATCGGCGTCGCCACGGGTGCGGACAAAGCCTATATTGGCGAGTATGCGTCGATGGACGTGGAAGATGATCGCAAACTCCCACTGGTAATGACCAAAGACATTGTGTCCGGCGAAATCCTCTGGAGAGGCAAAGGTGTAATCAATCCTTTCACGAACAGCGGAAGTTTGGTCGATCTGCAAGACTATCCTCGATTACGTACTTATCTGGAAAGCCAAAGAAGTATCATCGAAAACAGGCACTGTGCCCGTAAAAACCCAGCGAACTGGTATCGTACGATAGACCGCATCACACCGTCTTTGGCCACCACCCCCAAATTGCTCATTCCAGACATCAAAGGGAGCGCGCATATTGTCTTTGACAAAGGCGAATTCTACCCGCACCACAATCTCTATTACATCGTTTCTGAAGACTGGGATTTACGAGCCTTGCAGGCTGTACTGATGTCTTCCGTCACACACCTTTTTATGACAACTTACTCGACAAAAATGCGCGGCGATTTTTTGCGCTTTCAAGCCCAGTATTTACGCCGCATTCGTCTTCCTCGCTGGTGCGACGTCCCTGCGACATTGCGAGAAGAACTGACAGAAGCCGCCGCATCGCGCGATACGGCAACCTGTAATTCTGCAGTTTTCAAATTATATGGCTTGAGTGCTGAAGAAAGGGCATTTTTGATGGATAGCGAGGGATATATTGCAGTTGCAAACGCTACTTGGTGCATAGCGAATGCCTGAAGGGCGTGCTATTCGCTTCGCAAATACGCTCGCCCGTGCCGCTATCGACAAAGCCGATACGCGGCACTTAAAGTAATGGGTTGAGGCTCCCCATTCATCGTGCATCACCCTTCCGAAAGTACTTCGTAAGGTCAATTCCTACGACTTCAACCTGCTCAATATTTGGATACTTTTCCGATAGCGTATCACGCCAATAATTCTCCAACTTCTTGATCAACGCATCGAAATTTAGCCGAGCTTTCGTCCAGCTTTTTCTCTTATCATCTTGCCCTTGGTACACTAAAAGAAAAATCCCACGCTTCGACTCGCGCAAATAGTCACCGCAAAGCTGATTCTCCATCCGCTCGAACAACTCAGAACCGCTCCAGTTTTGTGCAAGCTTCAATTCAACAGGGACTGGCGCAATATCCACAGCTCGAAACCTAATATCTGTTCTTTTGCCATCAGCAAATTCCTCCTCTTGCGCGATAATGTATCGACCATTGGCGATTTTGTGCAATTCATGAGCAATGCAATTTCGCATTTCCGGCTCATTTTCAACACGCTGAAAAGTTTTGGCAATACAATCGTCATTTTTCTCCAGCTCATCCTTCAAATCCAACAATCGCCAATAAGCTAACTCTGCCAACTCCTGATGGGTTTTCGGTGTTCGACTCTGTAGCTTGTAGAAATCCTTTACATCCTTTGCAGACCACTCGGGGAGATCTGCGTCAGTTTCGGCTTTGATTTTCGCACTTCGTGTAAGCCAATGATCCCCTGGATACTTCTGGGCAATTTCATTAAGTGCAGCGAACGCTTCTTTGCCAGGTATATTTTGAATTAATTCAATGATATAGTCACGCGCACTTTCTGGGCGAGCGCCAACCCTACGACAAACTGAGTATTCATAATCATCTTCTTTGGGTACGATATATGTATTCATTAATATAAAAAGTTGTTTCAATGTTTGTGGCATTTTGAAGGCAATTCGCGGTGTGCTTGCGATTGTCTCTAACCCATGATGAGCATCACCGATCAAGTCTGGAATAAAATTCCTAGCAAATTCTGTACTTTCAGATGGCGAAGGCAATGATTCAAGGTGTTTTTCTAAAGTCGAGAGTGCCTTTTCGGGTTGCACACTCATCCAAACCGCATACCAAAGTGCAAGATGCTCTTGGGAAGGCGCAGATACACATTTCAATTCTGCCAAGATTGCTATTTCGGTGTCAGAAATGGATGAATAAAGCAAATCCCAAAGGATGCTTTTCACGTTACGCATAGAACCATGTTCAGTATCTTTCAAAATCCCATAACAAGAACGCGAGAAGTCTTCAAACCATGGTAACTTTGTTCCGCTATACGTCCACCTGGACGAATTTTCAGTAATTTTTTCCTCATCACCATTGCAATAGTACATGCCTGAAACACAGTTGTGCAGGTCGTCTTTGCTAGAAGCTTTATAGCGTATTTCTTTGAGCAATATCGGGCTGAGGATCGGATAGAAGGCTGAGATGAGAGAACAAAACCACTTTGGACGCTCGAACTGACAGATGGCGTAACGACAGGCAATTTGTGCCTCATCTTCGTTTAACGTTTCTACCCAGTTCTCAGTTTCATTTGCTTCGATTTGGAGACCGACGAAACCAAAAATTACTCCCCATGATGTCGAATTACCCTTTGTACCTTCAGATTGTAGCGTTGGTCTATACCCTCGCCAAAACTTCACTGCACCATCACGAAATGCTCGCGCCACATCTTCGCCAAACTCTTCGATCAGGCATTGCCAGTTGCCATCCAACGACCATCGCCCTGAGGCTCTGTTCTTCTCCTGCATACATTGATAAAGGTGGTGCTGATACCTAGATATTTGCCCTGGTTCGAGTCCGTTATGGCGGAGCTTCTCAATGACCTCAGGCGTTTTTAAGGCGCTGCGCCAGTCTTCACGATTCTTTGTCTTTTCCTGTTCTTTTGCAATGCGTTTTTGTTCCCACTCATCCTTGGGAGGATTGAGACAATTCTGTAAGCGTTCTTCTAGCTTTTCGCAAATAGCAACTGCTTTGTTGAGTTGGTCAAGCTTGCCAGCACCGTGATCTCTGTACAAGAAAAAAGCTATTAGCAGGGCTAATTCCTTGTCATCCAAAGCATTTTGTTCAGCAATCTGTTGGATAAAATAATCGAAGTCGCTTGCATCAAATTTTCCCAAATATCGACTATTTATGCACCAACTGAACTTTAAGTATGATTTTACCCTTGTAACCTCATACCAAAACTGAAGACGCTTGAGTTCTGGCCATGCTGTCACAGCCGAAGCAAGTTGCAAACTCACTGATTCATTAACTTCTCCTCCTAATCTTTGAGCAAGTTTGTCGTGATAATAATATGCATTATCATATTCATCAAATCCAGCAAGTTTGTGCAGTATCGCCAAGACATCTTCTTGTAATGCCAATTGGCTACGGTTTTCAATAAGCTTAATCACAGCTCTTGCGGCAGGCCTGAGAAGACCGCCACATTTCGCTGGTACCTGATAGGGCAACTCATAACGCGATTGTTCAGGCATGTGTTCGGCATCAAACAGCGTGTTAAGCTCTTGCACCCACAGAATCAAATCTTTTTCGTCATTAATGCGATGCACAAACGTTTCTAATTCATTTGATAATCTTGAAAACTTGAATTCTTTTGCTGGTTCCAATTTTTTCAGGCAAGCGAGAATCCATTGAATGTTATTTGCTGTCGGCTCAAGATCCTCAATTAGGCATTGTAACAAATCACGTTTAATCTCGTCGCCTTCAGCAAGAAACTTTTCGCGTACTTCTTGTATGTCTTGCGCAGAGCCGATGACCTTTACAGCATTGAAAGCGGCAATGCGTGCATTTCGTAATGTCTTTGACTGTACCATGTCCCATTTTGCCATAGGTTCTTGCATGGTTTTCATCACATCAGGGCGTAGCGCATATTGTTTTGCCTCGGGCAAAAGAACATGCATTCTTCCATGCCAAACGAGATTCAACAAAAGCTCTGGAAGGAATAGGTTAGTAGCATTTTTCTTAAATTGTTGTCGAATATCTTCGGCGAGTTCTGAGCCGACAAGTTGATGAATTTCAGGATAGATTAGATATAGGCTGTGCCAGTATGTCAATTGATGCTCACATACATGCTTGAATACAGACTTCCGAATCTCAAGAGATAGCTTTTTAAAATCTCCGCCTGTTAAGAGCACTTCGGGGGCAATCTCGCAGAGACACTTAGCAATCTCTGCATTAAGAGCCGCAAGCCATGACAATATGGGGCGCATGGTTGGGCGCACGACCCAAACAAGACCATACTGGTTCGCAAAGAACAGTTCTTCGATTTGTCTTCGTGAATTTCCGTTCTTTAGCAAATCCGCCAGGTATTCGGCTGTCAGGAATTCTCGCACTGTTCGATGATGAAATCTCACCGTGCCATAGATCGCTTCATCAAAAATGGGGCAGTCAAGCAATGTGCTTTGTTCTTTTGGATCCCAATCAGATAAAATATCTTCTATTGGGATTCCCTTCGTATTGCTCGAACCGTCGGGAACGCGAATGTCCGAGTTTTTGGTTAAAGTTGCAGCTACAGCAATGCGTTTCGCACCTTCTCTAAGTTTATCTTGGCTTAGATTGAACTTATCTTTGCGATCCTGGTCACGTTCTTTGAGCCTGCGTTCTACGCATTTTTCAAGAAAATCCATAGGACTACCAATTCTCTGGTCTTCATTCCATATGGCTATCAATTCTTCTAAATCTTGCGGTCGCGTTGTGTATTGCCTAGCGTTTGCACGTTCAATGGCTTCTATGAGACCTTCTATATTCTGGACACCCCTAACCTTCGCATAATCTCTGACTTGGTTTACTGATAGGTCTTCAAGCGTCACAATCGTGTAGGGCTCTGTTTCAGATACAAGTGTTTTCTGTGATGATTGTTCCCTTATCTCTGTTTTCTCTGCATCTTTATTTTCGGGTATGTCATAGGGTAGCTCGTTTTTGCATAGCGCCAAATCCGTTTTTGGACGCCATGCGGATACGCGGCTTGTGATGATAATATGCACACGTTGCAATGCGCCCTTAAGTTTGCGGGCAAGCTTCCGGATGGCACACTCGAAGTCTTTGGGATCACGTAACCGCGCCTCATCAACCGAATCCAGTAACAGCCATCCCTCAGCATTCGACTTTAGCCAAGCTTCGAATTCCTCAAACGTACCGCCCTCTTTCTCAAAGGCATCTTCAAAATCCTTCGAGACATGTTCAAGACGAAGAAAAAAGGCGCTTTTACCCTCACGGTGCAATTGCTGGGCTATATGGCGTATCTCCTCGGTCTTTCCCGCGCCAGCTTCAGCGAGAATCACCACACGAAACTCGTTGAGCAAATCGTCCCAACCCATACTGGTATTGGGCGCAGACAAAGAAGAGAAGCTGTCGCGTTCGAAGTCTTCCTGCGACGGTTTCAGCTCACGAAATGTACGATGAAGTTGAATGAATTCGCCCATGAAAACCTCAAACCGCGTTGACGGTTCAATTAACCAAGCACGCGCTATCCTGAATGCTACGGTTGTAGCTAAAGCCCCGACAGGGACGCAACATCAACAACCGACGATGGAGCGAAGAGCAACCGACGAACAGCACTCTCCCATCATACCAGCCCCCTCTGGGGCTAAGCAATGCGTTTGAACAAAACATACATGAATATGCTTATGTGACACACAGCTAAGCAACAGAGCACATCTCTTTGTTCAGCCCCGCTGGGGCTGTGAGCTTGATGGGGATACGCTATCCGCCGGTTACGTTCGCGATGCTCACTCCACCGGCGGTTATTCACATTAAGTGCCTCCGGCACTTTAACGCACTGCATCAGGACAAAATCAAATCTATATCTCGAATATAGATGACACTGTTCTCTGGAATCTAACGAATAGAGAGTGGCATCACTAGGAGTAGCGAAGTTGTCGCTAAAGCCCCAGCGGGGCGCAACGTCAATAACCGCCGGTGGAGCAAAGCGCAACCGGCGGACGTTGCCTCCCCCAACATCAGCCCCAGCGGGGCTGAACAATCGGAAGGACTTCATGGAAAAAACTCTCGTCTATCTGAATACCAGCTTCCCTTATACTTTCCATTATCTATAAGCACTTTCCTTGCCATCTTTCCTCCAGGATATCGAGGAAGGGGTATATCGCAGGCATGTTGATGGCCCACAATGAGCGTCCCCTACTGGACACCATCCTCTGAAGGATAGGGTTCGACAACGATGCACTCACCATCTTCTATAGGGATTGAATTCTCATCCAATACACATGCCTTTGGGCTGAATTCGGCGTAGGGGTCGCCATAGCAACTGGTAAGCGTAAATACGGCGGCAACACCAAGACCAACTAATCCTATCTGCTTGTGAATATCTTTCATGACCTCTCCCTCCTATGTTAGAACAACTCCAAAACGCCTGTAAATCGAGCAATGGTTAGAAACGGAAATTGACATGAATGCCAGACTGTAGAACAATATTACCGCTTTCCCATTCTGCCTTGTTTTTGAGACCAGCTACATTGGGATCATCAAGCATTTTTTTTGCTCCCCCCATCGAATACCCTGACGCCATTTCTAAAGTCAAACCGAAACCGATGGCGTCACAAAAATAGAACGTCGTCTGTAGCTGGAATTTTGTTGCCATTGCAACATCTGCGGCCTCATTATGGATACCGCTAATAAAGGCGCGTCGCCATGTCTTGCTGTTGCCTGCACCATACATCGCCCCTATCCCCAAACCGCCGGACAGTGAAACCATCGGATTGATGTCCCAGATGAAGCGAAAAAACACATAGGTGCCGCCTAAAAAACGATGTTTTGGGGGAACTTTCGCCTGTGGGTCTATCGCTATGAACAACCCGTTATCAAGGTAGTGATCGATGGGGCTCGTTCCCAAGCGCCACATACCGCCAAAATCTTGATCGAGATAAATTCCAAACCATTTCCAGCGATAACCAAGCGAAATATTCAAGTTCATGCCTGCGGCATATGCCTCGTCATCTGTGGAAACATCCGCCGTTTTGGTGGATAATATATCGACCACCAAAGCAGGCGATAACCCTACACGCAAGTCAAATCCCGTAGGATCATATTGCGCCTTTGCCTGTGCAGCAAAGAGCAACGAGACAAGCAACACCAGACACGACATCACTCGATACAGCATATTTCCCTCATATGACCAGCGCCCTGTACTTATACACCACTCACTACTCTGGCATCGCAGATTCGCAACGCCCTCTGCGACATACCATAGCCATTCCCTGTGCATCGGTTCCACAGGCATTGCCACAAAAACCGCAGTTTTGTGGGTCAGAAACGATATCGACGCAACCTGCCACACCGATGCACTGAACCTGACGATCTATACACTGGCTGGACATGATCATGCGAGGATCCGTTCCCAATTCTGCTAGTATGTAGAAGGGAACCAACACACACTTGTTGCCCTTCGCGATTTGCCAGGCATCCCTTTGATAATGACAGGATGATCTGCCCTTTTCCACACCGATGAGGTCGTTGTAAGTTCCACAATAATAGTCATAAGTGGAATGTTCCCAAATGTTGGGGGATTGGGGCGTTTCTCTCCACATATAATGGCCATTCCCCAGATCAGCCGCCCCGGATTCATACCAGCGCCCGCCTGCCGCTAAACAATTACTTTCGGCACCCAAAACAAACTTGCACACGCCTGTGTGCCATTTCCCGGAAACTGCAAGACATGCAGACTCAGTGGCGTAGGTGTGGTTGGGCACCTCATTGATGAGGCAAAACTCACCTTCGTAAGTTTGGTCTGGGTCTGCACACCCAGGGTCACCATAAATATAGGTATTCCCCTGACGGCAATATCCACGTTGCCAGATCCCCCCATATAACTTGCACGTCTGTTCATTTTTTGCGCTGGGCATTTCATCTATAGCGCATAGACTGCCACAATAGTACTCCAAACCAAAGTCGTCACATGAAGACGCGATGCTAAAAAAAGCGACGAACAATATCAAAATACATTTGTCTAAGCTTAACTCAAATCGAATCATGTTTCGCTCTCTTTTGCCATCTAAACCGCCACTCAAGACAACAACCATGTTTCATTAGCAGTTATCCAATCTTTGTTAAAGAGTTGAAGACAAAATATTTTTTGGCATGGCATGGCTATCAAAGTGGCGCATCGCAGGTGCCTGGGGGGGGGACCCGATCCCAATCTGGCCTTCAGGCTGAGGGCGGGACATTAATACACAAAGCCTCACTTAAAGATGAAAGCGCACATGGAACGACAGGACAGCCCCACCCCCAAATATATTGCTAGTCCAATAAGGAAACAGGTAGCCACTTAAGTCACCGCCAAGGCTCGTTTTCTCGGTCAGTCGATATGAAACGCCAAAACCGAGTTTGAGACACCACGGAATTCCATACGTCCACACCCTGCCACCAATACCCATCTTAGTCCATACTTCTACACGTTCGACTGTTTTTCCCATGAAGAGTGCAAACGTATACTGACCATCCCACCCACCGTCTTCGGGCATACCTGGGGCAACACCGAAAATGTTGTAATCCAAATCAAACATGACGCCAATCCAATTCCAACGATACCCGATGCTGAAACTGAGTTGCCCCCCGCCCATGAAGTCATTGAAGCCAAAGAAACCGCCTCCGATGCCTAATTGTAACTGTATGCCAGTGGTAGAAAAGCTGTCGTTTGCGACATTATATGATACCTCTCTGTGCCTTTCACTGCCAAAATCATTGGCTTCGGTTTCATCAGCATATGCGTGGGTACTCATCAGACATGCCAGAAAAAATACCAAGTGTAGTTTCAAACGACAAATTGTTGACACACATTGACCGACTGACATTAAACACTCCACATGAAAACGTGTTTGCAAATTTGTGTCTATGAAGACTAAAAAACCACTAACACATACCCATCTGTAGACATTAAAAATCTCCAAGTCACCCCCCGCAAAGCAATGCGCGAACCCCGCCATCAGAGGTGGCTTGCAGGGGGCGTGAGTCCATAGGCATTAAGAAGTTGTAATTCGTTTTTGCTAAGTGGGATATTTACTGGAAATGCGGGTGCGTTGGAATGAACCACCCCGCCCTTCGGGCACCCCTCCAAAGGAGGGGAATTTGGATGTGTCACCACACAACACAGTATGAAAATATCTAATATGAAAATACTCTAAAACGATGCACCTGACCACCACCCAACAAGCAATGCGCAGCATTGCAGGGGGTGTGGGGGAGCAATGCTCCCCCACAAAAAGCGGGGCGTTGCGGGGCCGGCGATTGAGGCCCCGCAGAGGGGGTAGACGCGTATCGGCCGCACGGCGGCCGATAGCGGCGCAGGGGGAAACTTCCCCCACCAAAACAACCTAAAACCTACATGTCGCCAGTAGGGTAAATAATTATTTGCCCCTACTTGAGGTAAAATGATGTAGTTTGCCCTCTACCCACAAGCGATACGCAGTATCGCAGGGGGTGTGGGGGAGCTGGCTCCCCCACAAAAATAAAAAACAAATAAAGGCATCAGGCATGACCGATATCACACAATTGCCCATTTATCAGCACCAGGACGAAATCAATCAGGCCCTTGCGGACCATTCGGTGATCGTCGTGCAAGGCCCCACGGGATGCGGCAAAACGACGCAGCTGCCGCGCATTCTTTTGCGAAACCCGCAAATCACGGGTCGCATTGGCATCACGCAGCCCCGGCGCATCGCCGCGGTCAGCGTTGCCGCACGCATCGCCTACGAGGTGGGCTGTGACGTGGGCGGCGTGGTGGGGTACGCCATACGCTTCGACGACAAAACCAGCGAAGAGACGGTCGTCAAGGTCATGACCGACGGCATCCTGCTTCAGGAATCGCGCTCCGACCATTTATACAGCCAGTATCAGGTTCTCATCATCGACGAGGCGCACGAGCGCTCGCTTAACATCGACCTTGCGCTGGGCTTGCTGCGAAGCGCCATTGAGGCGCGCCCCGACCTGCGCATCATCATCAGTTCGGCCACGATTCGCGCCGAAACTTTTCAGAAATATTTCTCTCGAAAGGGCGATGGCTCGGACGTTCCCCTCATCTCGATTCAATCGCGCGTTTACCCCGTCGACGTCCAATACCGCGACGTTTTGGGAACCGACCGAAACGAAATGCCAGACGCCCTCGTCGCCGAGGTCAAGCGCATTCATGCCAGCGGCGAGCCCGGGCATATTTTGGCGTTTTTACCCGGGCAGGGTGCCATCATGGCCTGCCAGGAAAGGATCCAAATTGCTCAGGCCACCGAAAAACACCTTCGCGACCTATGGATTCTCCCGCTCTACGGTCAGCTCTCGCGCCAGGAGCAGGAACGCGTCTTCGAAGAGGTGCCCGGCAAGCGAAAAGTCGTTCTGTCTACGAATATCGCCGAAACGTCGATCACCATCCCCGACGTCCGCTTCGTCATCGACTCGGGCATTGCCAAGATTCCGCGCTTCAACACGCGCACCAATGTCACGACGCTGCGAGAAGAGCCCATCAGCAGTGCTTCACTTGCCCAGCGCGCGGGCCGCGCCGGCCGAACTGCCCCGGGGCAATGCATTCGCCTTTTCCCAAAAGATCGGTTCAAGGAGAGGCCCGACTTCACCGACGAAGAAATCACGCGCCTTGACCTGAGCGAAGTGTTGCTGCGCCTCATTGATATTGGTATTAAGGACGTCGAAAACTTCCCCTTCCCAACGATGCCGCCCAGGCAGGCCATTCGGCAGGCCCTGGTCGAGTTGCGCCGCCTGGGCGCCATCGATGATGACAACAATCTCACAAATTTTGGCCAGAAAATGGTCGCTTTCCCGCTCTCCCCGCGCCTGGCGCGCATCGTCGTCGAAGCTGGTGCCAAATACCCTCAGGTCATGCGCGAAATCATCACCGCCGTTGCCTGGCTCTCCGTCAAGTCGCCCCTTCTCTATCCGCCAAACCATGAGGAGCAGGCCCGGCGAGCCCATGGAAAATTGGCGCATGCCATGGGGGATCTGTTGACGGGGATTGGGATTATGAAGCAGTACGCCGAGACCGAAGACAAGAAAACCTTCTGCTACAAAAACTTCCTCGACCCCGACACCATGGCCTTCGTCCTCAAGTCCTCCGCCCAAATCGAAGAACTCGCCGAAACCGTCGGCCTCGTCGCACAATCCGACGGCAACGAAAATGACATCATCAAAGCCTTCCTGGCGGCCTACGGCGATCAATGCCTGGTGCTCAAAGGCAGAAGCTATGTCACACAGACCGACCTCAACATGTTTCTGCACCCATCGTCATCGCTCTACCAATCCATGCCAAAACTCATCCTGGCGCTCGAATTCATCCAATCGACGCGCACATATGCCCAGCAAGCCTCGGTGCTGCGCTCAGCCTGGCTTAAGGAATATGGCATCACACTCGACCTGGCGCCAGGCGACCGCGCACACGGGCACCAACCCTTCGACGCCGATCACAAAAAGCGCCGCCGCTTCGAACGGACACGCGCTGCCCATGGCTACAACGAAGAAACCATGCCCAGCCAAATCACCGCAAGCGGCCGCAAACTCTTCCGCGCCAACGCCAAGCTCCAGGCAGCCCCATCCCAACCCGCGCTGCCCGAACGCGCCCACCGTCGCCCCACGCCCGACAACACCATCCTCCTGGGCGGGCGGAGCCTCCGCACCACCACCACGTCGCGCCGCCAACCCCTCATCATGATGACCATCGACGACCTCACCGCGCTCGCCAGTCAACCCGGACTCGGCATCGACCGCGATATCCGCCAGCATCGCACCTCCGTGCGCGACACCGCCTCCAAATTCGAATTCCTCCACAACTACCGCCTCGGCGAAATCTTCGACGTCGCACGCGCACTCAACATCCTCGACCCCAAACATCGCACCGTCCCAGACACCATCCCCATCGGCGCAAGCCTCAGCGCACGCGTCAACCTCAAAGTCCTCCTGCGCGCACTCCCCTTCCTGGGCAGCCTCCACCTCGGACAGCGCGGCAAAAATGGCTGGCTCACCCTGGCCGCCTCCGAAGAAATCTTCTGGTTCGAATTCAACAACGACCCCCTCGACGCCCTCCACCTCTCCGCCACATCCCTCGTCGCCATCTCGGATTTCGTCTTTGATGCCGACACCCAGAAACGCCTCACCCAGTGCCACGAAAAACTCATCGACACCACCCGGCGCATCAAACGCATCGTGTCTGAAGCGATGGATCGGTAGTTTTTTTATGTGGGGGAGCCTGCTCCCCCACACCCCCTGCAATGCTGCGCATTGCTTGCGGGTGAGAGGCGAAGGGTTTTGTTATTGGCTTGATGTCCAGCATTGCAAACAAATGTAGGGGCAACCCTTGCGATTGCCCTGCTCTGAAGAGGTGGCACACATTCAAATTCCCCTCCTTTGGAGGGGTGCGCAAAGCGCCGGGGTGGTTTTGCCTGGCATACATTTGCAGTTAAAGGGGGCAGCCGCCCCCTGCGCCGCTATCGCACTCGCCTTATCACTGACGGCAAGGTCGCGGCGTCGAAATGGTGCAGATTCCAGGAAGCAAGGAGGCGTGGAAGGGAGCGTACTTCGTACGTGACCGACCACAACGACGCCGCTGACGACGAAGATGCACATTTCGGCGAGCGCGAT
>Ga0209737_10000578_pt1 | contig 29365 bp, 20 predicted proteins | sample TergutCu122P3_FD_187284 | JGI IMG/M metagenome (GOLD analysis project Ga0209737, IMG submission 187284) | Cubitermes ugandensis P3 segment gut microbial communities from Kakamega Forest, Kenya - Cu122 P3 (SPAdes) (version 2) | ecosystem: Host-associated > Arthropoda: Insects > Digestive system... | reverse complement strand
CCCACTCCCCAAAAGAAAATCAGCCCGATTCAACTCCATTTCATAATCAGTCAACCCCACATTCCCCCGAAACACCCCACATACCCTATCTATCTCATCCTGATTTAAATAACCTGTATACTCAAGTATTAATTTAACAAAATCTTCGGCCCCCTTATTTTTTTTATATACCTTAAGTAAATCCTCCGCCAGTTCACCCAACCCACACTCTTTTTCCAACCACAAAATAAGCCTTTTGTCAACGATGTTGGCATCGAGGATAAAGGGGTTGGTTTTAAAGAGGTAGCAAAGCTCCTCGATGCTATATATCGAAATCAACAACCGACTAAAAGTATAAGGGGTGAGGCTACGCTCCCCCACAGCCAACAAAGGCACACCCATAAAACCTCCTTACGTAAATTCGTGAAAGTGAGAATTGTCTATTCAAAAGCACGACCCTTGAGAAACGTCGTTACTTAGCCAGCGTATTTTGCTGGCTTACGTAACGCAACGTTTCTCACGGAGCGAGAGCGGGTCGAGCGTTGAATAGACAACTCTCACTTACGCGGCGAAACCCTAAACAACCTCCACCTCAAAACTCCACTCCCTCCCACTAGCAGGAAAAACCTCCCCAAACCCCAAATCAGTAACCAAAACCCTCGCAACATCAGCCGACTCCAAGTATACATCAACCCGCAACCGAGTAGTACGCGCAGGACGCTCAGGCAACCCATCCAGAGTTATCTGACGCTCCACTACCACCCCCCCCGTCAACGAAGTAATAATCAAACTAAACCCAGGCTCTTCATCCAAAATAATCTCAAACCCACCCCCACACTCATACCAATTCTTCCCCGCATCAAGAACCGCAAAATACGACACAATCCCATTACGCAACACCCTAACCCCAACATTCGCCTTCAACTTATCCTCCCCAAGAAAAACCATCGAAGCACCAATTTCCGATGGCTCAACCTTCTCCATCGCCCCAAAACACGCCCCCTTACTATACAAATTATTCCCTCGAAAAACCCGCCGCCCCATACAAAGATACTTAAGCGCTTCATTCGCCCACTCATCCTTAAAACCTTCCCCAACCAAAAAAACACTAGATACTATCCGACCCTTAATAACCTGCTCCGCGATGGCAAGAAACTGCCCATCCCATTCCCTTTTTGTCCGCTCAGACGGCTCCGAAGAATAACATAATTCAGGAAAACTCTCGTTCTCAATAAAAACCACCATCGGTGTTGTCTTTTTATTACCTTCCATCCGATAAAGCTTCATATGACTACTAAAATCAAAAAGTAAAACCTGATGACTCCACAACTCCTTTGGTTGATGGACAATATATTGATAAATACTTTCGCGGTAACTCTGTAAGAAGACCCGTTCCGGTGGCAAATCCAATGATAAGGTTACCTGTTCAAATACCTCCACAATCCGGGAAGAAAGTTTTGGAGTTGTAAACATAAACGCCGCGATATTCTTTGCATTGACTTGCATAGTCAATATGGAAAGACTACGCTTGATGAATACCGCAAGTAAAGAAGCCGGGTCAAATAACTCCCCCTCAACAGTAACTTCATCATTTTTGACCACCAAACTAAGCAAATGAGTAAAACACCCCTCTTCCATAAGAGCATCTTTTCCATAAAGCCATAATCTCGTCCCGGCCTTTTTGCGCAGGGCAACCGGAATATTAAATTGCTCGGCACCAAGAACCATTGAAGCCGTTTCCGGTTCTGAAACCCCAACCGTCATAAAACTTATCTGCGCATATGAATCATTTAAGTCATAACCAATGACTATTTTGCTCATTTAACCCCCTCAAACAACTCATTAACCATAAAATCCAGTTGCTCAAAATCTGCCAATAAAGAATTTACTGTTTCATAATCCCCGACCTGCCGTGCAAGTTCAATATCATTTATCCGGCTGTACCGGGAAGTAGCCAAAACATCGGAAACATCCTGGGCAACAAGACGCCCGCTCTGAGTATAATTTTCCTGCCCGTTTTCCTCTTCAGCAACATAATAATTGATACTATCACCATAAAAAAGGAGAAATTCTTTGACAAATATACCCTGATACATTTCTGTCATCGGCTCGATTATATAGTCTGAATCGTTATTGGTATAATGAATAAAAATCCGACTGCCGGGTTGTGAATGATATTCGATAATCGTTTTGTCAAGAAATTGATCCATTAATGGCAAAATACCGATATACTCCTTAAAAAATGCAAAACAAATATTATTCTCAAGAAAATTTTGCATGAAAAGACTTAAGTGATAGCAAGTATTTTCATCAATTTCATATTTATTTTCGGCAAAATATTTCGCATATGCCAAACGGCAGACCATTTCCAAAGGTTCGCCATTTTCCAATATTTTTTCCATCTGACGAACAATCGTGATATCGGTCACTTTATCATTGGCAAAATATTCGTAGGCATTTTGAATGACAAAAGCCCTGATTACGTCATTTCTTCCTCCTCCGGCAACATAATCACGAAAAATTTCCATCTGCTCACTAATATAAGCTCCCGAATAAATAATCTGAGTAAGTAACCTCTCCGCGAGGCTAACAGTATCAAGCCCAAAACTCTTACCCGCCTGCCAAATATCTCGCAGCTTACGAGTCCCGCCGGTATAATACCTGATAAGATAATCAAGAAGCTTTTCGTCGTATTTTGCCGCCATAAATGATTGGAATGCCAAATTAAGTATTATCCGGTCAGCAATAACCGCTTCATCAGGAATTATCTGCCGGAGTATCCGCAAAATCAACTTGGTATCCAATATCTGGGCATTTATTTTGGTGAGCCAGACATATGCTTCTGTATATAATCTGCGGGCAGTTAATATTTTCAGTATTTCTTCGTGATAACGACGGTCGATATCCTCCGGTTTCAGCATCCTGAGGATTTTCTCAAGCGCCTCCATTTCCTCAAATTCAAAATAGTAACGAATCAAATTGAGACTGAGGACTTCACGGTACGGTGATTTGAGGTACTTGGCTGCATACATCCGCTCATATGCTGCCAAAGTGTTTCGGTTAACCGCCAAAATATCGTCTCCTTGCTCGCAAACCCAAAGGTCAAACCCATTCCGTTCCCTAACCATCGGGGCAATCATCCGTCCAATTTTGTCGGGAACCAACCATTTGGTAAGGACATAATTTTCGGGCTCCACATAACGATTACCCTCAGAATCAATCAGAAAGATTTGGTATTCTGTGCCGTATAAAAGAATATTGTTAATTTTCCCGCTGACCCGGCTGATAATTTCCAAGTTGGATTTATTGTATAAAACTATGATCTCGCGGATATTTTCCCGTAATATTTCGATCCGGTTGGTAAATAAAATATCGGCAAGACCGTTAACATTGTCGGTATTAATCATATCTTTGGTGACAAAATTTTTATAAAGATAAGCAAGCCATTTTCCGGTGCGGGCACGCGTTAGTTGGGTAACAACGAAGCGTTCGATTTTGCCTACATAACTTAAATATATATCCGGATAAAGATCGCGGTTTTTGTGGACAAAGGCATATATGTAAGCTTGATAGCGGTAATCGACTTCATTTTTGTAAGCGAAATATAGTAAAACCTGTTTGGGAATTTCATCCTCTTTAGCCTGATCAAGCGAAAAGATAAAATAATCATATAAACGGGTAACTTTTATGTCGCGGGTCACACCATTTAAAAACCAATTGTAGTATTTAGGTCCGGCTTTTTCCCCTTTAATTAAAAGCTCACAAATCGCCTGGACTACTTCATTGCTATTTGAGACTTCATAACACGCCTCCAGGATTTTATATAGAAAGTCCGTGTAAACTTTACTCTTTCCGGCAAGATATACAATCTGGTGAATCAAATTTTTGGGGATCAATTTGCGGCGGGCGGCAAATAGGAGTAAACGGATTTCAAAATCATCCAATCTGGTTAATAACTCCGGGTTTTGCTTTAGTAACTGCCATGCTTCGATGAAAATAACCGGGCTTGCTTTACCTTTACCAATCAGCTCGTGCAAAAACAGCCACTTTTTTGCCGGATTGCCAACATATTCTTCTTTTAAATAACAAAGTAACCAACCAATCCGCCAACTTCCTTGGCTTCGCCGATAGAACCGCTCAACTTCGAGAGTGACACGACTGGTTAAATTTGCATCGCGATTTTCCAATGTCGTAAGATAAAGATAATAACACCAAAACTCCGGCATTTTGCTTTCATTTCCGGCAAGTAAGTTGTCGGCATGATTAAGCAGACGGCTCGCTTCATTGATGCGGTTTTCGGTAATCAGTAGTTGAATGCGGAATAACTTGGGAAGAAGGTCATTGTCGGAAGCGCTGATCATCTTGTCAATAATGGCCTCGGTTTCTTTCCGCCAAGTCGTTTGATTAATTTGCTTGGTTCTAAAGGCGATATAATAATTCACCAAATCGTAGATATTTCGTTTATAATCGCGGCTCCGGTTAGAAGATTTTTTACTATTTTTGACGACTGTAACCGGAATCGTAATATCCGTATATGCGTTATACAATTTAATTGCCCCAAAGTTATTACCGGGATGAAGTTTGTCAGCGTCAATATAATATGGAAGTTTGTAGATGTTGGCAAGATAATCTTCATCACGGATGACACCTTTGTCACAAACCAGGAAATTACCTACCATCCGGCAATGAAGATCTGTATATCCCCAACCGTTACGGGTGAGGGAAAGCTGGTATTCCAATGGTTCATCAGTCGCCTGGATTTCAATTGCCGTCTCACTCGTTATATACTCGATTTTTTGCTTTTTCTTTATAACCTGAAGAAATTCCTCCATGTTTTGTTCGTTTTTGTTGTTGGTTTTTATTGTTTTGCGGCTATCTTCGCCGGAAAGACCACGGTAAATGGTCATATATTGTTTATCTGTTCCCTTTAAAAGCTCACTGAATGCTGGGCTGTAAAAAAGATTCAAGGCTTCGCCCCAATTTGTTTTCGCCAGATTGGTAAAATGGAAAAGATTTTTAATCGGTCCAAGGTTTGATGAAATTTCATTGGCAATGATGGAAAAACGATAAGGGATGGTGTATTCACCATGGTTGGAAACAATCGTAATTTCACCGCTGATAACATCACCGGGATTACTTTTGCCCGGATTTAAGCAAAAGCCAATTTCTGATTCCTTACCAGCAAACTCGTGTGTATACAAATCCAAGCATAGGTTATCAGAATAAATAAAACCTTCGGTTGGTAAGCCGGGGGGGCCATAGATATGGAAGCTGCCTTCATAATCCTTGCCGGGACACATTTCTAAGTCGATTTTTGCACATGAAAAATCGAGGATGCCGGTTTCGGGTTGGAAGTCACCGTTAAGAATGCGGTTGATGATGTTTTTCATGTGAAATGTATACCCTTTGCTTCTGTATAAAACTTAAATTCATTATATAATAGAATCAGGGTAATCACAATGGATTTAGTGATTGTTTTGGGAAATATTTGGCTGTCACCTATTTTCCTTCAAATATAATCCAACCCGGTTATTTAGGGTTTCAATCACCTGCTCCAGCGGTTTCATTCCACTTGCGTAAACCTCCATCTCCTCCATGATAATGTTCATTAAAACCTCGTCATCATTCGACAAGTACATTTTCATATCAAACAGTTGGTTGAATTTGTTTATCGTTTCCGGGGTCAGATGGCTCATGGCATAATCATCAAATTTATATTTGGTTATCGGTTTATCGTTAATGATTACTTCTACTGAATGCTCCTTAATGTATTGCTCAAAGACCTTTTTTGAAATGGGGATACCAAATTCCCATGTACCCATGTTTTTCGCTTGATATTCTTCATCAAAAATCGTGCTGATGAAATCCCATGCTGCTTGTTTATTGCGGGAACTCCGGGTAATTGAATATATGCCACCGGGTAAATTCACATTAAACTCATCTTCCCTTCCGGGAAAACCGGAAACATTCATTTTCCAAGCCTTAGTTGCTCCCTGAAATTCATATGGATTATAGGTATGAGCCAGGATAAATAATGGTTCGTTATTTAAGACTGCATCCAAAAAGTCCTTCATTGATGGGTAAAAGGTATCCGGAATAACATCCAGCAATTCCATCAGGGTAAAAAAACGCGGGTTATTAAAATCACAGGTCCCCTTCTCCCAGTCAATGAACTCGTTCAGATATTGATTCATCCAAAGACGCACATTAATCATCCGACCGGCAACATTTGTAATGCAATACTCGGATTTTTTCTGAAATTCGACAATTGATTCAAGGGACATATCAGAGTCAGCCGCCGCTTGTGTCATCAATAAGGTCAGTAAACCAAAACTTGCTGATACACCATACAGTTTTTCATCCACAAGCAAGGCATTAAGTACCTGTTCATACAGATCCTCACGCTTTACTTTTTCATCGGCTTCAAGGTATGACGACAAATCTACAAAAGCACCCCGCTGGGCGAGCCGGGTATAATCCCTTGCGGTGGTCACGACGATATCGGGATTCCGTGATGAGCTTTTGGCAACAATGGCCGTATTAAACAACTTTAAAGCATCCTCGATTTCATCAGCATCCGCATTATCAGGGCAATAAACATTCATGGTTATGTAATACTGCTCACTTGCTTTATTAAATGCAGTCACCCGTTCCCTAACCAGGTCATTACTCTTAAAAATCGCCAGGACTATTTCTTTTCGCCCGCGCGTATCATAGTTGTCTTTACGGCTATCACCACAGCCGGCCATGAATACTGAAATGAATAATAGCAGTATGAATATCTTTATTTTCTTTTTCATAATTGACCTCACTACTTCGCCAGCATGAGCATTATATCGTTCGAACGGGTAACGAATTTCGTCATTGCGTCCGCGTCAAGGGGTGAGTGCTGGAGCAGGGCAAGGTCATAAAGTTGCTCGCATATCAAACTGACATTGCTGTCATCTTTGTTGTCAATGATGTACTCTACAAGGGGGTGGCTTGAATTGAGGATAAGGGTTTCACCTTCCTTGCCAAACATGCCCATATCCATTCCCGGCATTGAATACATTTTCATCATGTCCTTCATCCGACGGCTTTCCTCGGAAAGGGTAATCATAGAGGCAATCTTTTTATTTTTGAGTTTTTCGACCTTTATCGTGATTTTATCTTTTTTAAGGACTTTTTTCATGATACTAGAGATTTTTTCGGTCTGTTCTTCAAGTTCCTTTTCCAGTTTTTTGGATGTTTTCGCCTTAAAATCATCGGTCAGGTCAGCATCAATGCGTTGGAATTTTACTTTTTCATTTTTGGATTCCAACTGGGTGACAAATGGTTGGTCGATATGGTGGGTCAAAATGACCGCGTCTTTTTTGGCTGCCTTAAACATCTTGATGTATTGGCTTTGTTGGAGTTCGTCGGTGACATAGTAGATGACTTTGTCGTCTTTATCATCATCGCCTTCTTCGTCGGAATCATCATCGTCAGTGTCGATGGGGTTTCCTTCATCGTCAACGATTTCGGCTTCGACGACATCGGGTTTTTCGCCATCGGCTTCTTTATCTTCTTCGTCCCCAACCTCGTCCGGGTCAACTTTGGCGACTTCAAGGCATTCTGGTAGGGTCAGGTATTTGCCGTCAAGGTTTTTGAACAGGATATAGTCGGTCATTTTGACGCAAAATTTGTCATCACGCAGGCAGCCGAACTTGATAAAGGGGCTGATGTCATCCCAGTATTTTTCATATTCTTCTTTTTCGGTTTTGCACATTCCAGATAGTTTGTCGGCGACTTTTTTGGAGATGTAGTCGGCGATTTTTTTGACAAATCCGTCATTTTGCAAGGCTGAACGTGATACATTTAAAGGAAGGTCAGGACAGTCGATGACTCCTTTTAAGAGCAATAGAAATTCAGGGATGACTTCCTTGATATTGTCAGCGATAAAGACCTGGTTATTATAAAGTTTAATCACTCCTTCAATGGATTCGTATTCCATGTTGATTTTGGGGAAATATAGGATACCCTTTAGGTTGAAGGGGTAATCCATATTTAAGTGAATCCAAAACAGGGGTTCTTTGTAATCATTAAATACCGTCCGGTAAAATGTGAGGTAGTCTTCTTTCTCACATTCGTTGGGATGGCGCATCCACAAGGGGTTGATTTCGTTAAGTAGTTCGGGGCGTTTCTTGATTTTGAGCCGGGGTTTGTCTTCTTCTTTTTCGGGTTTGATTTCTTCAACAACAATGTCGGAATCGAGTTTTTCGTCGGCATCAATGGTTTGGGTATCGGTGGTATCTTCTTTTGAAAGGTAAATTTCGGTCGGCATAAATGAGCAATATTTTTTGATAACTTCGCGGGCACGGTATTCATTGGAAAATTCTACGCAGTCTTCATTTAAAAAGATGGTTATTGTCGTGCCGACTTCGGTTCTTGTCCCTTCGTTCAGGGTATATTCCGTACCACCGTCACATTCCCAGTGGACAGGTTTGGCATCTTTTTGGTATGACAGGGTATCGATATGTACTTCATCGGCGACCATAAATGAGGAATAAAATCCTAGGCCAAAATGTCCGATTATTTGGTCTTCGTTAGTTTTGTCTTTGTATTTTTCGATAAAATCGGTTGCGCCGGAGAAGGCAATTTGATTGATGTATTCTTCTACTTCATCGGCGGTCATGCCTAAACCGTTGTCGGTAAAGGTAATTGTCTTTTTTTCCGGGCTTACGACCACGGATATGCGTGGTTTGAAATCGTTGGGTAACTCGTGTTCGCCCATCATTTCTAGTTTTTTGATTTTGGTGATGGCGTCGCAGCCATTTGAGATGAGTTCGCGGTAGAAGATGTCGTGGTCGGAATAGAGCCACTTTTTGATGATGGGGAAGATGTTTTCGCTGTTGATGGATAGGTTGCCTTGTTTTGTGGACATTGTAAATCTCTCCTTTTTCTATTATTGTGGATTTTGTAGGGGAGGAAAAATATTTTGTAAGGGAGGAAAAAATACTCCGTAAGGAAAACAAAAAACTCTCCGTCGCTTACGCCTAAATGGTTCTTTTGTAGGTTATGCCTCGCTAGAAGGCGGCTTGAGGCGACTGCGAGTTCTTTTTGTTTTCCTTACTCCTCGACTTGTCAACAGTTGCATAGCAGATGTTTCTTGCGGTTTCCTCTTGCCTACTTGTTCAAACACAATATACCAGAAAACTGTTGATAAGTAAACTGGTATATTGGTTAACAATATTTGAAAAGAATTAAATTTTTATAAATATTTTAGGCGTTTAGGTGGTATTTGCGCATCCAGTAGTCTATTTGGAGTAGATATGCAAGCATTTGTGGGCCGGCCATTAGTTGTCCGTACCAGGGGGTGCCGTAGTTGAAGCCGCCGGTGATGTAGGTTTCGACTTTTTTGGAGTCGATGATTGGGCGGAGTGGTGAGGTTGGGTCGGTGATTCTGTTCATTAGTCTTGCTGCGAGTAGTTTTTCGTAGGCTGTGTCATAGGTTTTGGGGTAGGGGCTTTTTTTGCGGTATAGTATTTCGGGGGGGAGTATGTTTTTTCCGGTGTTTATTAGTAGGCTTTTTGTCATTCCGTTTTCGTTTTTGTATGTCCAGGGGATGTTGTAGGTGTATTGGAGTAGGCGGATATCTGCAAGTGGGGTACGGGTTAAAAGTCCGGCAGCGGTACCGGTGCGGTTCAAGCGGTTGAAGAGGGTTGCCATAAACCAGCGGATGTTTAGCCATGATATTTCCCGACGTCGGGCTTCTGTTACTGTGTCTCCTTCAAAGCGGGGGGTTTCGGCAAGGGTTTTTTCATATGAAGATTGGACATATTCATTTAGTTCCAGGGTGGCAATGAATTCTTCTTTAAATAATGCTGTGCGGATATTTAAATCATATGACCATGGAAATAAGTTTTTCTTCAATAATTCTTCTTTATGAAACCAGGGGTAACCGCCGAATATTTCATCGGCACCTTCGCCTGTTAATGCAACCGGGCAATCTTTTTTTACTTGATGGGCGAAGTAAAGTAGTGATGATTCAATGTCTGCCATGCAGGGTAAATCGCGGGCATCCACTGCTTTTTCCAAATAATCGGCTTGGGTCATGCTATCGCATTCAAGAAAGGTATGGTCGCTTCCCAGTGCCTCAACCATTGTTTTGACATAAGGGCGGTCAAGTGAGGATTGGAAGGCATTGGGGCGAAAATTTTCGCAACTTCCGACGAAATCAAAGGAAAAGGTTTTTAGTTGGATTCCTTTTTTAGTAAGTTCCTGCTGGGTTAGGGTTGCAACCAAGCTGCTGTCCAGACCACCGGACAAAAGTATGCCAAGGGGTGAAGGTGAAATCATTTGTCGTTTTATATTATCGGTTATTAACCAGGCGACTTTTTCCTTTGTTTCTTCCAAAGTGTCCACATGTTCCGTAGCTTGGAGGGTGAAAAAGGGTTTATCGTGGTAATAATCAGGTCCTATTGTGATTATATGGCCCGGTAGTACTTCACGCATATCGCAAAAAACGCCATGTCCCGGTGTCCGGGCAGGACCAAGACCTAAAATTTCGCAGAAGCTTTCCCGGTTTACTGAAGGTTTTATCCCAAATGCAAACAAGGCTTTTTGCGCGGAAGCAAATACAAAATGTGATTCGGTCTGTTGGTAAAATAGCGGTTTTGCTTCAAGTGCATCCCGGACAAGAACTAGGTGTTTTCGCCGTTCGTCATATATGGCAAAGGCAAAAATGCCGTTTAAGTTTCGAAAAAAAGCGGAGCCGTATGCCAAGTAACCATTAAGGATTATTGCGGCATCATTATTGGTTTCCTTGATGTTTGGATATAATGTCAGGAGGCTTCGTAGGACATCGGAATTATATAGTTCTCCGCACAAAAAAATACTGGCAAGTCCGGGATATGAAACGGAGGCTTTCTGGGATGTCATTCCTGCATTAGGGTAAATAAAGCTCTCCCCTTTAAAAGTTCCTTGGGGGGAGAGGCTTTTGTTCATCGTTTTTAGTTTTTCAAGCCACTCAGGGCTTTCCATATTATGTTGCTTTGTCTGATAAAAACCGGCAATTCCACTCATCAACCAACCTTCCCTTCTTCCAAATAGGGGCTCCGGATGACGGGTTGAATTTGTTTATGGTCCATTGCCATTTGGATAGTTTCGGGAATCAGTTCAACTTGGGCAATCATTGAATTGGGTTTTTGCTTAAAGTTATCCTGTCCGAATGGGACGAAGTAGATATTTTTTGTATTCAAAAGGATGCCGATATTTTTCAGATTCATACCCAAGGCATCATTGGTTGATAAAGAAATAACCAGTGGTTTGTTGTTGCGCAGATGTGATTTGGCAGCCATCAATACCGGGGTATCGGATATTCCGTTTGCCAATTTTGACAGGGTATTGCCGGTACATGGGGCAATAACGAGGATATCCAGCATTCCCTTTGGTCCTAGCGGCTCGGCATCGGTTATTGTCAAAATCGGTTTTTTGCCGGTTAAGTCCAAGGCGGTTTTAAGAAAATCCTCCGATTCACCGAAACGGCTGTCTGTTGAAGAAGCATTGTTGGAAAAAATTGTGTATAAATTTGCTTTTGTTGCTACTAATTCCTTTATGGCTTGGAATACTTTATCATAAGTGCAATAGGAGCCGGTAATCGCAACTCCGATATTTAATCCTTCAAATCCGTATTTCATGAGTGTTCCTTCCTGGGGTGTATGATGCTTATTACCGTCTGGCCGATTGCGGCTCCGGCGCTTTTCGGCGAATATAAGCCGGGGATGCCGGGGCAGTCAATCATAACAAAACCCATTTCTTCCATTGCTATTTTGTCGAATCCACCCGGTGCTGAAGCAATCTCGAAGAAAATGCAGTCTGATGTGAATTGGCGCAGAAATTCTTTGGTGCAAACTGGTGCGGGAATGGTGTTAATGACGATATTGTATGAAGTACCAAGAGGTGATTCCGGAACTGTATCATATATATCCACCAGACAAGAAAAGCGGCTTAGTATACGCAAAATGGCTTTACCACAGCGACCAAAACCCAAAATTAATATCTTGGCATCAGCTAAGGCGAAGTTGGTATTTTGAATAATAATCGCCAGTAAACCTTCGGCGGTCAGTTCGGCATTCTTAAATAAAAAATCCTCACAAGCCATGTAATTAATTATTTCTACTTCTGCTTTTTGGCAAGTTTCTTCAATATGAGATAGTGTTTTTCCACCCGGGTAAAAACTTACCGGTCCGACTAAATAATCACTTTCATTAAGCTTATTGGGAATGAAATCTTCTTGACGGATAACTGTTATTCCCCTTTTTTGCAAATATGACGCCAGGTAATTCTGCCTTTTATCTTTCCCTACGACACAAACGGTAATTTTTGACATTTTGCCCTCAAAAAATGTTGATATGGGATATTATATGGGGATATAGGCAATATGTTCTGGTTTTGGGGAGAATTTTGTAAAAGAGATAGCACTTGAAAAGTTAACTGGTATGTTGGTATAATAATACATCAGTTGGTGTTGTGGAGAAATTTGTTTATGAAAAGAATGGTTTACATAATGATAGTGTTAGCTATTATACTACTCCTCGGGGGGTGTGGGGATAGGGATGATCCGGATATGCGGGTGGTGTTGACGACGGGATTTCAGCGGGATGAGGTTTTTCGGATTGAGACTATTTCTTGTTTTCTTCCGGAGATTCGTGTTTATTTGACTACTGCGCAGAATCAGTATGAGAGTGTTTTTAGTCGCCGGATATGGGCGGTTGATTTTAATGGGGAAACTTTGGAGGAGCGGATAAAAGAGATTACTCTTGCGCAGATTGCCCAGATTAAGACTATGAATCTCTTGGCGGCAAAGCATAATATTTCTTTGGATGAGTTTGAAGTGGATTTGGTGGGCAAGGCCGCTTCTGAGTTTTATAATTCGCTTAGTTCGGTGGAAAAAGAGGTCATGGGTGTGACTTTTGCAACGATTGAGACGCTTTATAGTGAGTATGCCCTTGCTGACAAGATTTACAATCATATTATTAAGGATATAAATCCTGAGATTAGTGATGATGAAGCGCGGACGATTACTATCTGGCATATTTTAATAAGGACTTATGCTTTGGATGGAACGGGACGCAAAATTGAATATACGGAATCTGCCCGGGCTGATGCGTTTAACCGGGCGCTTAAGATTCTTGAACAAGCTCAGGCGGGTGAGGATTTTGAGAGGTTGATGTCTCTTCATAGTGAAGATGAACAAATGGCACATTCATTTGGTAAAGGGGATATGGAGGCTTCTTTTGAAGAGGTTTCGTTTTCATTAGGTAATGGTGAAATAAGTGGTATCGTTGAAACCAGCTTCGGTTATCATATTATTAAATGTGTTAATACTTTTAACCGCGAAGAAACCGATAAGAATAAGGTGAAAATTGTTGAAAAGCAGCGGGAAGAAGTTTTTAGTCAGGAATATAATGCTTTTCTTAGCACTTTGACAAGGAATATTAATGCGGTTTTGTGGGAGCAGGTTTCTTTTATTAATAATACCGAGGTACGGACGAAAGATTTTTTTGATGTTTATCAGCGGTTTTTCTAATTTGTATATTCTACAGATGCGATTATATTTCCATATGGGTCATACCAATTTACCCCTTCGGTCAGTATATAATCTTCGCGGGATAATAAGCGGGCGACGAAATGTCTTTCGTTACGCAGTGGTGTTTTAAAAGCCATCCCCCCTCCAATCATATAGGTGCTATGGGTATCGGAACCGGCAGTCATGGGAAAATCGTAGGTTTGGGCATATTCCAGTGCTTTGCGGTTGTACCTTTCCTTGTTGGCATAAAATGGGTCAAGGTCTCTATGGGATTCCCGATTATAATGGGTGGCATTTAGTATTTCGACGGCATCAACATACTCCGGATAAAGTCTGATATCCGGTATATGGTATGCTTCCCGGAATGGATGGGCATGAACTACTATTCCACCGGCGTCATGGACAATCCGGTATTGTTCTTTGACGGAGGCATATCTTATCTCCGGATTTTTTAGTAAAAAATCGGGCGTGAGTCCATATATCAAAAATTCGGTGCCGTCATATCCGGCTTCATACCCCCACAGTACCGTGAAATCGTTTTTTTTACCCCAAGCATAAGCTTCTTCGTAACCACGGACGAATTTGTGTACCCATTCTTTCCACGACAAATGGCGTCTCACAATTGTATTACCGCCCCAATTATGTTCAGTGATGATAAACCCGCTATATCCCGCCTCCTTGTGGGCTTTGGCGGAATCAACTGCCGAGCATCTCGCACAGGCGCTACCTTGATAGGTATGGAGGTGGGTTTCAAATAGATAGGGGTATTCGTCGGGTAAAATCATTTTTTCCATGGTTTATTATAACATAGTTTTGTAACAACACAAAACTATCGTTATTACGTTTGCTTGTTTTCCTGCTGGTTCAGCAATTTATCTTTTTTCGCATTGAAAGCAGTATTTTTTTCTCCATCCGGCTGACCTGGACTTGGGAGATACCAAGGCGGCCGGCCACTTCGGTTTGGGTTTTATCTTGGAAGTAACGGAGTTTGATTAGTTCGCGTTCGGAATCGTTTAGTTCACTAAGCAATTGTTTAAGCAGCATTTTGTTGATGATTTTGTCTACTTTGTCGGGGTCTGACAGTTTGTCCATCAAAAAAACTTCGTTACCATCGGATTGGTAAACTGTTTTATATATCGATTCAACTTCCACTCCCGCTTCAAGCGCAAGAACGATATCTTCGGTAAGGATACCTGTTTCGGCTTCAAGCTCCGAAAGTGTCGGATCTCGCCCATGTTTTTGGGTGAGTTGTTCGGCTGCCCGTTTGATTTTGTAATTGTTTTCTTTTAGTGAGCGGCTGACTTTGATGATTCCGTCATCGCGGAGAAAGCGTTTGATTTCACCACTTATCATCGGTACGGCATAGGTAGAAAATTTTACCTCATAGCTCATATCGAATTTGTCAATCGCTTTCATTAAACCTATCGTACCTATTTGCAGTAGGTCGTCCACCTCGCATCCACGTCCGATAAAGCGTCTGGCAATATGATGGACAAGTCCCATGTTTTTTTCAATTAGTGTTTCCCTCGCTTCCTTTTCTCCGGCTTGTACACGTTCTATTAGAACTGTAAGCTCTTCCATTACGATATTTATACCTTTCCATTACATGCAAATTTTGGCACAAAATTTGCCCTGTGAAAGATATTTATCTTTCACATTTATACCTTTCTAAGGTCGAATTTTCTTTTTCATTAGTATAGTCGTGCCGTAACCGGGTTCAGAAATGACTTCGAGGTCATCCATAAAGGCTTCCATAAAAGCAAATCCCATCCCCGATCGGTCTTGTTCCGGTTTTTCGGTATAGAGCGGCTCCATGGCAAGGTCGATGTTTTCAATGCCTTTTCCTTTATCCCATATCTCAACGTGGAGGGTATTTTTTTCTAGCTCGCAATTTATGTAGACTTTCATTTTTAGCTCATTTTCCGGATTGGGTTCATGGTGTTTAAGGTAGTATTCCTCGTCATAAGCGTGGATAACCGCGTTGGTCACGGCTTCGGAAATTGCTGTTTTGACATCTGATATTTCCTCAAGGGTTGGGTTTAGCGGCGAAATAAAAGCGGCTACCGCTGTCCGGGCAAATGATTCATTGGCTGAGATTGCGTCGAATTCCAGTTTCATTTCGTTACGGATATCGACATCGGTTCTTCTTGATAATTCTTTTTCCCTTAATCGTTTCATAAGGAATTGTTCTTCGGTGATGGTATTTGCAACGCTTGCGTTGTTCATATTTTCCTCCTTAATTACAATCTTTCTTTTTAGTATTGACAATTTTTGCCAAATTATGAGTTTTTTCATAATTTTATTTTGCGCTTTTCATAATTTTATTATGCTGATTCACTCCACTATTTCGATAATTTTGTGCAGGCCTGATATCATCAGGGTGCGGCGGATACGGCTGTCGGTATTGATGGTGTATACTTTTCCGCCAAAGTAGGTGATTTTCTTATATCGTCCCATGATGATACCGATACCGGAACTATCCATGAAACGGGTATCTTCAAAATCGAAGACGATATTGCCAACTTTTTCGCGGAGTATGAAATCATCGGCGGTTTTGCTGATGTAGGTTGATTTGTGGTGGTCGATTTCTTCGGGCATTTTTATCATGAGGTAATTGTCGATCACTTTGAAGTCATCCATGTGGGGGGGCTCCTTTCTTTGATTTTATTTACTCCGCATGGGAAATTGTAATATCCAGCGCAGACCCGCTCTCGCTCCGAGAGAAGCGTTGCGTTACGTAAGCTCGTAAAACACACGAGCTAAGTAACGACGCTTCTCAAGGGTCTGCTTTTGGATATTACAATTTCCCATGCTCATCGGTGAGTATATAGTGTGAAAGTTTTATCTCACTACCTTGAAAATGCGTGAGGAAGTGCAATTTCCAAAAGCAGACCCTTGAAAAACGTCGTTACTTAGCTCGTGTGTTTTACGAGCTTACGTAACGCAACGTTTTTCTCGGAGCGAGAGCGGGTCTGCGCTGGATGTTGCGCTTCCGAGCGCATGCGATACACTCGAAAAGAACACAGCTGGTTTGCCATGTTCTCTTTAGTAAGTTAAAACATTATCGGGGGTATATTAGAGTAGATTACAAGCCACTGATATTGATTTCAATCAGGCGCTCATCTGATTTGCGGGCTTTATCCGTATCCGGGAAAAACTCGATGACCTGAGCATATGCTTCTTTTGCTTTGTCGATTTCGTTATTTTGCTCATAAGCGTTGGCAAGATTCCATAAGGCCTCACCGTTGGTGGGGTCATACTGCCATGCCCTTAATAAGTGGGGTATGGCACTGGCATATTCATCGTCCCTAAAGAATTCGTAACCGATATTATAACATAAATCACCCAAATCTTTGCCGATAAAAGCGATGATGCTGTCATATAAGGCTTTGAAAGCCGGGTCACCATTCATTATTTCATCAATCGAAACTGAATCCATATAGTAAGCGATTCTTTCGATTTGGGATAATTCACTATCATCATCTTCCGGAGGTCCCAGTATAAATTCGGCAGCAGCAAACAGTAGGTTATCACTGGTTTCGTTGCTAAGTGGAGCATTGCGAAATTCACTCAGCTCATTGTTCAGGCTTTCATTTTCATCGATCAGATTCTTTACCCTAAGATCAAGTTCATTTACTTCGGCAGTTTTGGTATCCATCTGCTCACCCATGATACGGATGAGGTCATCATGTTTTAGCTGTTCTTGTCGTAAGCGTCCGGGTAAAACGAGGCTTAAGGCAATCGCCACCCCGATGCTTATTCCAATTCCCAAGTTGAAGATGGTCGAAAATACACGGAAATCCCTTGACCGGCGGGGTTGGATAATTGTTTCGTTGCCACTTTGGTAGCGGATAATATCGTCGTTCGTTTTATTTTTGTTACCCTTGACGATATCTTCCGGCATCATCATCCGGTTTACTTCCTTTAGATATCTAAGGGTAATAGTATTGTTGGCATCAATTTCATTGCATTTAAGTAATTCATTTTTGGCTAGATTCCATTCTTCCTCACCGATATATAGCAGGGCAAGCAGTTGATGTGCCCGGACATATTTAGGATTGTATGAAAGTACCTTTTTTAACTGGATAATCGCTAAGTCGCGGCTATCCTGATGGCAATATGCCAAAGCTTGATTATATTTTTTTATCGTTGAGTTAATCGTATCAAGTCTGGTCTGGTTGGTCTGGATCATTGAAATATAATCGTCGGCAATATTTTTGGATGGCCGGATATTTTTGCTGATGACCCATTCACTTAAAGCAGAAACGGCTTCACCTAATTCAAAATAACATAACCCAAGTAGGTTTCGTGCCTTGATATTGCTTTTATTGTATTTCAAGCTTTGTTTCAGCACGCTAACCGCACCGGCCAAATCCCTGACCCCGGCTCTCTCTAGTGCTTCGTTATATAATCGGTTCGAAGTGGATAAAAGCTTTTTGTAAAGGGCAACATCCGCTCCACAGCCGGTACAAAAATCATGCTCAGATAAACGTACTCCGCATTGATAACATACCATGATGTTCTCCTTAGTCCGCTTCTCCCTCAAACATGCCACTTTTTCCTAACATTCTTAAAAGAATATCGGTCATGTCAGTAAGGTCCTGGTTGTATATTGCTTCCTCGGCGTCTTCTACTTCGAGACTGGGATGGAATTTTTTTAGTTCTTCTTCAAAATTAATCATCTGTACCCTCGGTTAAAACCATCTTTGCTTCACTATAAAGGTATAGTGAGCCGGTGATGAAAATTAAATCGTTAGTTTGCTTTTGGTTGATTAATGAAAGTAAACCGCTTTTAACACTTGGATATACCTGCTCCGGTGAAAATGAAGATAAATAATCTTCAATTCCAAGCGAACGGGGGTTGTCCAAAACGCAGGCGATTATTTCATCAAAAATGGCATCTTTCCTAAGGATGTCAAGCATTTCCCTGCTTTGCTTTTCCCGGACACCACCAAACAGCAGGAATTTCCGACCCTTGCAAGTTATGGATTTAACGGTGTTCAAAAAAGCCAAAATGCCATTTTCATTATGAGCACCATCAATGATAATACCGGAATCCAGCTCTTCCATCCGTCCCGGCCAAACTGTTTGTTTGAGGCCGTCCGTAATTGATTTGACTGATATCCGTTCATCATTAAAAATCAGAGCCGAATGAATCGCTAACGAAACGTTTTCGATCTGATACAGTGCTTTTGTCGATAGTGTAGTCCTAACTACTATATCATAACGATATTGATAAGAAAAATCAATGCTTTTTGATGCTATTTTATTTATTTTTATCGCATTATTATTTATTACCGTAAATTGTGATTCATATTCAGCTGCTTTCTTTGCGATAAGATTCATCACATCCGGCTCTTGGGCAGCGCTTATCACTGGGACACCGGGGCGTAAAATCCCTAATTTTTCCCCAGCAATTGCGGTAAGGGTCGTGCCTAAATGTTCCATATGATCAAAGCTAATCGGGGTTATAATCGTGAGGTCTTTTTCCCGGATGGCATTTGTTGCATCCAATCGTCCACCGAGTCCGGTTTCAAGGATAAGGCATTCCATCCCTGTTTTATCAAATATAAGCATTGCCATGAGGAATAAAAACTCAAAGAAAGTCGGATGAAAGTTTGTGATATTTTCTTTTATTGTTTTAAAAGCAGTTATAAATTGGTCTTCACTGACCATTTCATCATTTATTTTTATCCGTTCACGCATCGTGATTAAATGGGGCGACGTGAATAATCCTACTTGGATACCTGAAGCTCGGAGAATTGAGTGTAAGTAAGCGCAGACGCTGCCTTTTCCGTTTGTTCCGGCAACATGAATAATTTTCTTGCCTTGCTGGGGGTTACCGAGCTTAACCAGAAATTTTTGGAGGTCTTTTAATGTGTGTTTGTCTTGGGAAAATCTTGGGATAGAGAGGATGTATTGTTCAACGAATAATGACTGTTCCAACTATTAGTCCACCTTGTATCGTATATTCCATAAACATCGTGTTTTTTTCGACCGGCATTTGTAATTGGGAGATGCAAATAACGGCACCACGGTAGATATTGCCATCAACACGGATACTGGCACTTTTTCCCCGCAAAATCATTCCCTGGATTTCTTTTTGGTCATCTTTTATAACTGCCAACTCTTCTTTTAGGGATTTTTCCTGAGGAAATAGTTTTGCTCCCATTACTTCCAACATTTGTTGTTGTTTATCACCGTATATAGATGATTTGGCTTTCATATCATCAAGCTCTCTGGTGATATCTTCAAGCATACCGCGGACTTGGACTTCACGTTTCTTTAGGGCAATTCCTTTTTCGATGACATCTGCCTCACATCCGACATGGACTACTGTCCGAATTTCGGCTTCATTTCCTAGTGAAGTTGTCGCAACTCCCAACAATGCGTGGGTATAACCACCAATCAGCATTCCCCGTTTGCCGGAAAGGGTTAGTTTCCCTTCGGCATTAATCCGTGAGTTCATGATGCTGTCGGCAAATACATCACCACCGGCAGTTATAATCGTCTGTTCAATAAATTTGGCGAATACCGAACCACGGGCAGAGACACGGCCTGTCTGCTGACCTTGGATTCCACGCTGCAGGATAATATCACCACCGGCAAACAAAGACGCCGCTTCAACCGAACCGCGGACTTCGATATTTCGTCCTGCCCGGATAGTTACACCGGACAAAACATTGCCATTGATGATAACATCACCAAAAAACTCAATCTTCCCGGTTGTTAAGTCAACATCGGAAAAAACTTCATGGACATTTTGGATATCTATTTTGCCATCGGAAAGCTCAATTTTGCCTTCACGTTCGGCGAAGTATGTATCTTCGGTATCACGGCGGCTGATATGCGAACCCCTAAGCTGTACTAACTCTTTTCCGACTGTTGCTTTTAAGGGATTACCCAGGACATCAGTGCCGTCAATTCCTATCGTTGCCGGATGGTAAGTCGCCAGTTTGTCACCCACCCGGACATTGATTAGTTTGTTTACGGCTGTATAGTCAACAGTTCCATCTTCTTTAATATCCGGTTCTTTTGATTTAAGGGGGAAGTGGTATTCATAATGTCCATCGACGGCATTTACCGGCATTTCGGCATTGGCAATTATCACTTCGCGCTGATAAATACCTTTTTTGCACATTGCACTAATGTTGGATGTATGATAACCAAAAATAATACCGTGATTCTTTAGAAATTCTTCAATTTCTTCTGGAGTATATGGTTCCTCATTCTTTTTGATGGGCATCAAAAACAACCATGCAGTTAAATTGTCCGGCTCAATCTTTACATAAGACTGATTGGTTGCCAGACGTGACAGCAGATTTTCTTCCTCTAAACTAAACTCGATATCGTTTAATTCTGTCATCGCTTATTTCCTTAGGGTGGCGAGGTATGCTTATATATCTATTCTACCTAAAACGGCGAGTTGTTGCAAGCGTATCTTGACTTGTTCTTTCATTTGTTTAAAATTTTCTTGTTTTTCGCGTTCGGCAGCTATCTTGTCTTTCGGAGCTTTTTCCATGAAACGGGGGTTATTTAGCATTTGTTCAACCCGGTTTATTTCATCATCAAGTCTTTTTGCTTCTTTACCCAACCGCTCGGTTTCCTGGGCGATATCTACCAAATCACTCATGGCTATGTAAATAACCGCTCCCGATGTTACTTGTGACACGGTTTCAACCGGGATGCCTTCTTTGTTTGATTGGATGTTTACTTCACTTGCTTTTGCCAGTGCGGCAAAAAAATCTAGGCTTCTTTTAAATATATCGGCATTTTTTGGATTTTCACAAACTAAATATATTTCCAATGGTTTTCCGGGTGGGACTTTGTTTTCCGCGCGGATGTTCCGGATGGCGCGGACAGCTTCTTTTACGATTTCAACTTCTTTTTCTTCTTTGTTAAATTCAAAGTCCGGATTGTACTCCGGCCACTTAGAAATCATAATTGATTCTCCGGTTTTTTGGAGATTTAAATAAATTTCCTCGGTAATAAACGGCATGAAGGGATGTAATAGTTTTAAAGCAGTCGTAATGGCATGAATCAAAGTAAAACGGGCACCAGGACGAAAACTTTCGCCACCGGGTTTCACCATTTCGATATACCAGTCACAATATTCATCCCAAATAAAATCGTAAATCTTTTGGACCGTTATGCCTAAGTCAAAGTTTTCCAAATGGTCGGTGACTTCTTTTACTAGTTGATTCATTTTGTGGAGCAGCCACTTATCAACCGGTTCTAAGTAGTTGGGGATGGTTGGATGAGGAGATTCCGCAATCTCACCGTCAAGCTTCATCAGGATAAATCGGGCGGCGTTCCATATTTTGTTGGCAAAGTTGCGGCTTGCTTCGACTTTTTCATGATAAAAGCGCATATCATGGCCGGGTGAGTTGCCGGTCACGAGGGCAAGGCGCAGGGCATCAGCTCCATATTGTTCGATAATTTCCAGCGGGTCAATACCGTTACCTAGTGATTTACTCATTTTCTTACCTTGTGCATCACGAACAAGCCCATGTATAAAGACTGCATCAAAGGGTTTTTCATTCATATGGGCATAACCGGAAAAGACCATCCGGATAACCCAGAAAAAGAGGATATCATATCCGGTGACTAATACGTTGGTTGGGTAAAAGTATTTAAGTTCCTCTGTTTCTTCGGGCCAGCCAAGGGTGGAAAAAGGCCATAGTGCCGACGAAAACCAGGTATCGAGGGTATCGGGGTCTTGTTCGACTTCGTTGCTGCCACATTTGGGGCAGGTTTCGATTGGTGTTTTACTGACGGTGATTTCATTGCATTTTGCGCAGTAGTAAGCCGGTATCCGGTGTCCCCACCATAATTGGCGGCTGATACACCAGTCGCGGATATTGTCCGTCCAGTTATAGTAGAGTTTATCCATTCGCTCCGGGACGAGGCGGATTTCGCCATTTTTAACTGCATCCACTGCCGGTTTGATTAGTTCATCCATCTTGACAAACCATTGTGGTTTTACCATTGGCTCAATAACAGTGCTGCAACGGTCATGGGTACCGACATTGTGGGTATAGTCTTCGATTTTTACCAACAGTCCACGTTCTTCGAAGTCTTTGACAACCGCCTTGCGGGCAGCTTCGCGGGTCATTCCGGCGAAAATACCTCCATTTTCGTTTATGGTAGCATCGTCGTTTAAGACATTGATTTCCGGTAGGTTATTTCGTTTTGCCACTTCAAAGTCATTGGGGTCATGGGCGGGGGTGATTTTTACAACCCCGGTTCCAAATTCCATATCTACATAGTGGTCGGCAACCACCGGGATAGCACGGTTAAGTATTGGTATCAAAACTTTCTTTCCAACGAGGTGACGGTACCGGTCATCATCTGGATTGACGGCGACGGCGGTGTCACCAAGGATAGTTTCCGGGCGGCTGGTTACGAAGGTGAGGAAGGGGTCAACGTCAGCCATGCTGGTGCCGTCACCATCATTTATTATTGGGTATTTCATATGATAGAGTTTGGCTTGTTTTTCTTCATGCTCTACTTCGGCATCAGATATTGTGGTATTGCAAACCGGGCACCAGTTTATCATCCGGTTGCCTTTGTATATCAGACCTTGTTCATACATTTTACAAAAAACGGTGATAACTGCTTCATTACAACCTTCGTCCATTGTAAAGCGTTCACGTTCCCAGTCGCAGGATGAACCCAGTTTTTTAAGTTGTTCTACTATCCGGCCGCCATATTCTTCTTTCCATAACCAGGCTCTTTCGAGGTATTTTTCGCGTCCAAGTTCTTCTTTGCTGGTTCCCTCTTCGGCCAGTTTTTCCATGATTTTTAGTTCTGTGGCGATACTGGCATGGTCTGTTCCGGGTTGCCACAGGGTATTAAATCCTTGCATTCGTTTGAAACGGATGAGGATGTCTTGGATGGTATTGTCAAGGGCGTGCCCCATGTGGAGTTGACCGGTGATATTTGGTGGGGGGATTACTATTGTGTATGGGCGGCGGGTATGGTCAACTTCAGCGTGGAAGTAGTTTTTTTCGATCCAGCGCTGGTATAGTTTGTCTTCCATTTCTTTGGGGTTGTAGGTTTTTTGCATGTGTGGCTCCTTGTGGTTTAGTCTTTATAGTTTTCTGAATCTATTGACACCGCCGATTAGTATGCGTAAGCTACGCTTTGTGCTGTCAAAGACTCCGGCTTGGTACATATTTATGATGACAAGTCCGATTGGTAGGGCGATTATCATGCCAAGGAATCCGGCTAGGCGGAATCCGAGGTATAGTAAAAATAGGGACGGTATTGGGGGGACGCCGATGGTATCACCCATGATTTTGGGTTGGATTATCTGGCGTATTACTTGGGCGCCGATTTGGATAATAAGTAATCCGGCAAAGCTAAAGTAGTCGCCATTGAAGAGTTTAACTATCGCCCATGGAACCAGGATAAGGCTGGTGCCGATAATCGGGAGGAAGTCAAGGAAAGCAATTCCTATCGCAATCAATAGGGCATAATCAACTCGTAATATTAGTAAGCCGATGGCGATGATTGGGTAAATCCAAACTTCTATTTTTAGTTGGGCAAGGAAGTAACCACCAACTGATTGTTTGATGCTATCGCGGACTAGAGCTATTTTTGAGGTGATGCCGCGGGGAATGTGGGTGATTATTTTGGAAAAGTAATCACGTTCAGCCACGAAAAAGTAAGCGGAAAGTAAGCACATGGCAATGTTTACGATAATCAAAGGCAGGTTTGTGGCAAAGCGTCCTACTGCTTCAAAAGTTGGGACACTGATGGCGGTCAGCATTTCTGCCATGTAATTGCTTAGGTTGTGTGGGATATTCATGATGGATATGCGTAAATCTTCGGGGAGTTGGCTGATAAGTACAGCAAATCTGTCACCTACAACCGCTACTTCTCTTTGGATTCCATCCCACATCCGTGGCCATTCACCGATAAATTCAATTATATGGTTAAATACCCAAACACCGATTAGGTAGGTCAGGGTGATAATCAGGGCAATTACCAAGATGATAACTAAGGCGGTACTGAATTTGCGGCGTACTTTTAGTTTGCGTTCGCAAAATCGAACGACCGGACTTGCTATCCAGGCGATTAGTCCACCGATTACAAAGGGCATGAAGTAGACAAGCAGGTGGGGTAGGATGAACATGATTGCCAAAACTACGGTTGCGAAAATGAACAGGTTGAGGATGGCTTTTACGTATATTTCCAGGGTTTTCCAGATTTGGGACATTTGTTCTCCTTCCTATTCTATATAGCTTCCTAATATTTCGTATATTTCGTTGCGGCCCTGTTTGGTGTGGTCTGAGTAGGGGATGATGGGGGGCGTTTTTGGTAGGTTTAGGGTGGTGCGGATTGTGTTTAGGTGTTTGGTTAGTTGGCTTCGTTTTATTTTGTCGGCTTTGGTGGCGATTATTATGGGGGGATGGCCGCTTCCGTTTATCCATTTGTACATTTGGATATCGTTTTCCGATGGTTTGTGGCGGATGTCGATTAGGAGGAAAACGGCTTTTAATTTCTTTGATTTATTTAGGTAGTTATCGACCATTTTGCCCCATTTGGCTTTGGTTTCGACGTTTGCTTTGGTGTAGCCGTAGCCGGGTAGGTCAACTAGGTATAGTTGGTTGTTGATGTTATAGTAGTTGATGGTTTGGGTTTTACCGGGGCTCGCGCTGGTGCGGGCGAGGGATTTGCGGTTCATTAAGCCGTTTATTAGGGTTGATTTGCCAACGTTGCTTTTGCCGGCGAAGGCAAATTCATCGAGGTTGGTGTCTGGGAGTTTGCTGGTTATGCCGCAGACGGTTTCTAGGGTGGCGGTTTTTATGGTCATTTTTGGTCCTTTGGTTTGTTGCTTGGGTTGTTGCTTTGGGTTGTTGCTTTGATTTACTCCGTATGGTTTTACTCCGTATGGAAGGAAATGCTTCTCTTCGTTGCTACGGTCTAATTGGTGCTGGTTTATGTTTTGCCTCGCTAGAAGGCGACCTAATGCAACTGCGAGAAGTATTTCCTTCCATACTCATTGGTATGGGGGACACTTTCTTCCATACTCATCGGCTGGGGAGTACTTTTTTCCATACTCGTCGGCTAAGGGAATATTTTTGCATACTTTCATTCCTTGTTTATTGTTCGGCTAAGGCGTATTTTAGTACTTCTTCCATGGTTTCTACGAATTTTATGTCGAGTCCATCTTTGATTTCGTTGTCGATTTCGCGGATGTCTTTTTTGTTTTCTAGTGGTACTAGGACGGTCAATATGTCTGCCATTTTGGCGGCTAGTAATTTTTCTTTAAGCCCGCCTATTGGCAGGATGCGGCCCCGGAGGGTGACTTCACCGGTCATTGCGACGTCAGAACGGACGGGTATGTTGGTCACGGCTGAGAGTAATGCTGTACCCATTGTGATGCCGGCGGAGGGGCCGTCCTTGGGTACTGCTCCTTCGGGTATATGGATATGGAAGTCATGTTTTTGGAACAGTTCGTCGGCTAGTTTGTAGCGAGAGGAAACTGAGCGGACGTAACTTAAGGCGGCTCTTGCCGACTCTTTCATGACATCACCCATTTGTCCGGTCAAATCGACCTCACCTTTACCGGGCATGACATTTACTTCTATTTCTAAGGTATCGCCGCCAACACTGGTCCAGGCTAAGCCTCTGACGACTCCGACTTCATTTAAGGTACGGGCTTTGTCCTGGGTGTATTTGGGTTTTTTTAAGTATTCTTCGAGTTTTTCATCGGTGATGATGATAGGGGTATATTCTATTTTATTTTGGTTTTCGGTATTTGTTTCTTCATTGGCTTCATTATTTGGGGAATCATTTTTAAGTATTTCACGGGCGGCTTTACGGCATATCTGGCGAATTTTGCGTTCCAATTCGCGGACACCTGCTTCTTTAGTATAACCGGAGATTATTTTTTTAAGCGTTTCGTCTTCAATTGATAACATATCGGGTGTTATTCCATTTTTGGCGAATTGTTTTTTGATTAGGTGTTCTTTGGCGATATGGTATTTTTCATTGGCGGTGTAGCTGTTGACTTCGATGATTTCCATCCGGTCAAGCAGGGGGCGGGGGATAGTTGTTGTTGTATTGGCGGTGCATATGAACATGACTGGGGCAAGGTTTAGTGGTACTTCAATGTAGTGGTCACGGAAGCGAACGTTTTGCTCGCTATCAAGTACTTCGAGCAGGGCCGAAAAGGTATCACCTTTGTAGTCATTGCTGACTTTATCGATTTCATCCAGTAATAGTAGGGGATTGGCGACTCCGGCTTGTTTTAGGCCGGTGGCGATACGGCCGGGCATAGCTCCGACATAGGTTTTCCGGTGTCCGCGGATTTCTGCTTCATCACGGACTCCACCAAGCGAGATGCGGACATATTTGCGTCCCATTGATTCGGCAATGCTTCTGGCGATTGATGTTTTGCCGGTACCGGGAGGTCCGACCAAGCAAATAACATGGCTTTCGTTATTCCCACTCTGCTCGGAGAGCAGGCGGACGGCAAGAAATTCAAGTACTCGCTCTTTTACTTGTTTAAGTCCATAGTGGTCACGGTTAAGTATTTCTTCTGCTTGATTCAGGTCGATACTGTCAGTTGAGACTTTATTCCATGGCAATTCCAGCAGGGTTTCAATATAGGCACGTTCAACCGCACTTTCGGAGCTTGACGCATTAAGGCTTTTGAAACGTTTGATTTCTTTTTTGATTTTGTCTTTTACTTCTTGGTCTGCGTCCAATTCTTCCATCGCTTTTGTGAATTGGTCGGCATCGGAAAATGAATCGGTATCACCAAGTTCTTCCCGGATTACGTGCATTTGTTCACGTAGTAGGTAATCGCGTTGGTTTTTATCAACTTTTGCTTTTATTTTGGTTGCCAATTCTCCTTTGACTTGGAGGACTTCAATTTCATTTATCAAGATGTCGGAAAAAATCTCATAACGTTCACGGACCCGAATTGCTTCGAGCAATTTTTGCTTATTTTCGTTGCCAATAGGGATGTTCATCCCGGTACGGTCAATATATTCACCAAGGCGTGGAATGTGATTATAGCGGTCTATTGTATTGCTGCCACCAAAACGGGGAGCAAAAGAACCATATTGTTCCAATAGTTCGCGGGTATGACGAAACATTGCTTCCTCGGTTATCTCGTCAATATCATTGATGTCTTCAATTTTTTGGATAATAGTTGAAAGGTATTCGGTATTAGTTTCATCAACTGACATCAAGAAAGCACGGCTTATACCTTCAACCAAAACTCTGATAACTTTGCCGGGTAGTTTCGTTACCTGTCTGATTATTGCGATTGTTCCGATATTGTTGAGCATTGCAAAACCGGGATCGGCAGTTTCATCATCTTTTTGGGCAACTAAAAAAACCCGTTGCTCTAAAACCATCGCTTTTTCAACGGCAAGAACAGACTTTGGCCGGTTGATGTCAAAGTGGATGATGGTTCCCGGCAAAACGGTAATCCCCTTAAGGGCGACCGTCGGCATCAGTTGTTCTTTTACTTTATTAAACATAATCAGGCGGAGGTGTAGTTCTTGGTTTTCTTTTCCCGGTGGATGATGAGTGGTTCACTGGTTCCGTCGATGGCAGCTTTGGTAATCACACATTCGGAAATTGTATCATCAGAAGGAATCCTATACATTGCATTCATTAATACTTTTTCCATGATTGAGCGAAGTCCCCGCGCTCCGGTTTTACGGTCGGCGGCTTTTTCGGCTATCGCCAAAATTGCATCATTTTCGAAGGATAGTTTAACTTCATCCATTTCAAATAGTTTTTTGTATTGTTTTATTAAGGCATTTTTGGGCTCTTTTAGAATCCTGACTAAGGCTTCTTCGTCAAGACCATGGAGACCGATATTTATTGGCATCCGCCCGACAAATTCAGGAATAAGACCAAATTTTACTAAATCCTGGGGGGTAACTTCATTTAATAATTCACCCATTTCGATGGTATTTTTGGCAGTTACGGTCGCATTAAAACCGATTGAGTTTTTGTTTAGGCGCGATTCTACTATTTTTTCCAATCCATCAAAAGCTCCACCGCAGATAAAGAGGATATTGGTTGTATCGATTTGAATCAGCTCCTGATGGGGATGCTTGCGCCCACCTTGCGGGGGAACACTGGCGACGGTTCCTTCGATTATTTTTAACAGTGCCTGCTGGACGCCTTCGCCGGAAACATCTCGGGTAATCGAAACATTTTCGCTTTTTTTGGTAATTTTGTCGATTTCATCAATGTAAATAATACCGAGGCGGGTATTGTCGATATCGTAATCAGCATTTTGTACTAGTTTTAATAAAATATTCTCAACATCTTCACCAACATAACCGGCTTCGGTTAAGGTTGTCGCGTCAGCAATTGCAAACGGGACATTGAGTATCTTTGCCAGCGTCTGGGCGAGGTAGGTCTTACCGGAACCGGTTGGTCCAATCATGATGATGTTGCTCTTTTGGAGTTCAATATCATCAATACCCCGGGGAGACAAAATGCGCTTGTAGTGGTTGTAAACTGCAACTGACAGCACTTTTTTGGCTTCCTCCTGGCCAATGACATATTCATCGAGGAAGCTTTTTATTTCCATCGGGGTCAGAAGGTTGATATTTAAACCTTCACTTTTGGTGGCGACGGCTTCTTCGTATTCCTCTTCAACTATGTCGGAACATATTTCGACGCATTCATCACAAATATAAACTCCCGACGGTCCGGCGATTAATTTGCGCACTTGTTCGCCGGTTTTATTACAAAATGAACATCTGACGTTTTCGTTCTTCATTCTAAACACTGTACCTTTCCAATACTTGCAAACTTTGTGCTTTAGCGCAAATTTGCCCCCCCCCCCCCCCC